>Ga0207893_1000005_pt1 | contig 359628 bp, 333 predicted proteins | sample MalvirmetaMSP121_FD_184233 | JGI IMG/M metagenome (GOLD analysis project Ga0207893, IMG submission 184233) | Marine viral communities from the Deep Pacific Ocean - MSP-121 (SPAdes) | ecosystem: Environmental > Aquatic > Marine > Oceanic | place: Pacific Ocean | collected 2001-06-02 | reverse complement strand
AACCCTCGCCGACGCCACTCCGCACTCGGATACCGGTCCCCGATCGAGTTCGAAACCCTTCACACCACGGCAGCCGCCGCGGCATGATCAACACACAAGAACAGTCCGGAAAACCCGGGACAGGTCATTTGCGGATCTTCACGCCGTGCACGAAGCGCGCAGTGAGGATGGCACCGACCGCGTGTCCGAGTTCTTGTATGACGGGGTCGTGGACAGCCCGAGGCTAGAACGCGTTCTGCAGCTCGCACACCACGTTGGCGTCGAGCGTCGTGCCGTCGTCGAGCATCCCGGCGAACCGCACCTCGACGATGTCGCGGCTGCCGTCCGGCGTCCGCGGACCGAGTTCGGTCAGCGACGTGATGACGCCCTTCGCGGAAGGGCCGCTCACGCCTGCGGCTCCGGTGAGGTCGCGGAACGTGAAGCTCTCCTCATTGAGTGCCACGTAGTTCATGGCTTCGTCTTCGTGAGCCTTGACGTTGTCGATGCCGATGATCGTGACGATGTCGCCGTCGTTCAGGTCGCCCACGTCGAACTTGCCGTTCTCGCGGCTGATCTCGCAGTCGCCGGTGAAGTCCGGGAACTCGACGCCGTCGACGCGGAGGGTCGCGTTGCCGACGTCGTCGGAGGTGAAGCCGCCCGCATCCGAATCGCTCGTGCCGTCGTCGGTCGTGGTCCCGTCCGTCGTGTCGGCGGCCTCCGATGCGGCGCTCGTCGGCGCCTCGTCACTCGACGGCGCGCACGCCGCGAGTGTGGCCGTGATCGCGAGTGCACCCGCAGCGAGCCAGGCCGTGCGCGCCCGGGGACGGAGGGCGGATGCGGCAAACGGGCGCAGGGGAGTCATGAGATCGAGGGTGCCCGGTGGAGGCCAGCGGGGGCAATGGGCCTTTCGACGTAGGCGCGCCGGTAGGGTTGCTCGCCATGGGGCTGAGCGATGCGGATGCGCAGGCCGTCCTGCGCGTCGCCGGGCGGCTCACGGCGCATCCGCGGTTGGAGTTCGCGGCGGTGCTCGACGCGGTGCGCGAGGTCATCGACTGCGACAGCGCCTCCTTCAACGACATGGTGCTGGCCACGCGTGACTTCCGCTACGTGATGGCGCCCGAGGGCGAGATCGCTCGCGCGACCCGGCTCAAGCCGCAGTACGACAAGTACTTTCACCAGCATCCGCTGATCGCGACGGCGACCTCGACGCCTGGGCTGGGTGCGCTCCGGTTCTGCGATGTGGCGGGCGGCGCCGACATCACCTCCACCGAGCTCTATCGCCACTTCTATCACCCGTTCAACGTGCGCTTTCAGCTGGTGCTGGAGCTTCCGTCGCCGCCGGATGTGGTGGTCGGCTACGCCCTCAACCGCAACGAGGCGGCGGGAGAGTTCAGCGATCGCGACGTCGCCGTGATGAACGCGCTGAGCGGGCATCTCGCCATGCACCACCGCTCGGCGCTCGACGGCGAGCGCACCCGGGTGGTGAACGCGGAGCTGGATCGTTCCGCGTGGGCGGTCGTGTCGGTGCGATCCGACGGTGTGGTCGAGGCGTCATCGTCGACCGTGCTGGAGGCGGGCGGGCGAGTTCCCGACAGCCTTGCGTCGGTCATCGCCGACACGGCGGCGCCGGGAGACGAAGCCCGGCACGACGTGATGATCGGCGGGCAGCGCTGGCACTGCATCGTGCACCCGGTGCCACTGGGGCCCACGGTGCTGCTGCTGCGCCGGCAGCACGACATGGCCGCGGACGCCGACGCCTTGAGGGCTGCGGGCCTCACTCCCCGGCAGGCGGAGGTCGTGCTCGTGCTCGCGCGCACGGGAGGCTCGAATGGAGAGCTCGCGGTGGAGCTCGGCATGTCGGAGTCGACCGTGAAGAAGCACCTTGAGCGGGTCTTCCGCGTGCTGCAGGTCACCAGCCGGGCCGCCGCAGTGCTGCGGATGCGCGAGCTGACGGGGGATGGCGGGGGCTCGGCGGTCGATTCGCTGCGGTGACGAGCTCGCGGCAGTGCGCCCGAGACGCCCTTCGAGGAACACGGATTTGCGCCACGAATAGACACCCATCAATATAGACACATGTCGATTGATGCCGTCCGCGCAGAGGCGCCCACCGCCCGCAAACTGTCGACCCTGGACCGGTGGCTGCCGCTCTGGATCGGGCTCGCGATGGTGGGCGGACTCCTGCTGGCGCAGGGCATCCCGGGCATCTCTGCGGTGCTCGCCAGCCTCGAGATCGGCGGCATCTCGGTGCCGATCGCGCTCGGCCTGCTCGTGATGATGTACCCGGTGCTGGCGAAGGTCCGCTACGACAAGGTCGCGGCCGTCACCGGCGACAAGCGGCTGCTCATCTCGTCGCTCGCGCTCAACTGGGTTGCCGGACCCGCGGTCATGTTCGCGCTCGCCTGGGCGTTCCTGCCCGACTTGCCCGAGTACCGCACCGGCCTGATCATCGTGGGCCTCGCGCGGTGCATCGCCATGGTCGTGATCTGGAACGACCTCGCCTGCGGCGATCGCGAAGCCGCCGCCGTGCTCGTCGCCATCAACTCGGTGTTCCAGGTGCTCGCGTTCTCGCTCCTTGGCTGGTTCTACCTCACCGTGCTGCCGGGGTGGCTCGGGCTCGACAGTCAAGGGCTGGATGTCTCGGTCGGGCAGATTGCCGTCAACGTTCTCGTGTTCCTCGGCATCCCGCTGCTCGCCGGGTTCGCCTCCCGCTGGATCGGCGAGAAGCGCCGCGGGCGCACCTGGTACGAGGGCGCCTTCCTTCCGAAGGTCGGCCCGTGGGCGCTCTATGGGCTGCTGTTCACCATCGTTCTGCTGTTCGCCCTCCAGGGTGACGCCATCGCGCAGAACCCGCTCGATGTCGCCCGGATCGCGCTGCCGCTGCTGGTCTACTTCGCCATCATGTGGTTCGCCGGCCTGCTTCTCGGCAAGCTCGTGGGGCTCGGGTACGCCCGCTCCGCGACGCTCGCCTTCACCGCGGCCGGCAACAACTTCGAGCTCGCCATCGCGGTCGCGATCGGCACCTTCGGCGCCACCTCCGGGCAGGCACTCGCCGGGGTGGTCGGGCCGCTCATCGAGGTTCCGGTGCTGGTCGGCCTCGTCTACGTGTCGCTCTGGGCCTCGCGCGCGTGGTTCGGGGAGGCTGCGCTCGCCGCGCCGGCGGAGCCGGAGCGCGCGAACTCGTAGCAGGCCCCGGGGAGCGCTTCGCTAGGCGAGGTGCTGCTCGGAGAGCTGCACAAGCCTGGCCAGCCGCGCCTGGGGACTCCCGGTGACCTCGACGACCCGCGCAGCCCCCACCAGGTCGGTGTCGTCGGCGAGTTCGAGCAGCGCCTCGTTCATGGCAGTGCGCAGTTCGAGGTCCTCCTCCTCGGACACCTCGATCCGGTCGCTCGCGGTCAGCGGCAGCAGCACGAGCAGGTCGACGTGCTGCATCGCCTCGATAGTGGCGGCGACGCCGCGGCGGAACAGCTCGCTCGAGCGGGTGGGGCGCCCCAGCGCGTCCAGGGCCTCGAGGTAGGCGAGAAAGTCGAGCGGTCCGCGCTCAGCGACCACGTTCGCGCCCGGCGGCAGGTCGAGCAGTCGGGCCGCCGACAGCTGCAGCTGCGCGAACATCACGCCCGCATCCGGTTCAGCGGGGGCGTCGTCGAGCAGCTCATACGGGTCGGGGAACACCTCGAACTCGGGGCGGCGGCTCGCGAAATCCGCGATGAGGGTGCTCTTGCCGCTCGCGTGGGTGCCCGAGATCACGATGCGCATGCCGGGACTCTAGAGGATCTGCGCGATCGCGTGGCGACGCCCGAGCAGCGTCGCACCGCGGCCGATGGCTAGCGGGGCTCGCTCTCGTCCCACGGGTCGTGCTCGAGCACCGACTCGGGCACGACGGCCTCCTCGTCGGTGAGCGGGACGCTGCCGAGGCTTCGCGCCTTGCGGGCCTTCAGCGCACCGCGCACGTAGTGGTACACCGTCGGGATGACGGCCAGCGAGATCGCGCCGAGCAGAATCAGGTCGATGTAGTGGGTGACGAAGTCGGCGACGGGCGGGATGAAGCCGAGCAGGAATCCGACGAACGTCAGCCCCGCGCCCCAGATGAGCGCGCCGACGGCATTGTAGAGCGAGTACTTGCGATAGTTCATGTGGCCGACGCCGGCGGCGACCGGCGCGAAGGTGCGCACGATCGGCACGAAACGGGCGATCACGATCGCCAGTGCCCCGAAGCGCTCGAAGAAGTGGTTGGTGCGCACCACGTTCTCGCGGCTGAACAGGCCCGACTCCTTGCGCTCGAAGATGCGCGGACCGGCCTTGTGGCCGATCAGATAGCCGACCTCGCCGCCCACGAACGCGGCCACCGCGATGCTGAGGCAGACCAGCCAGATCGGGATGAGGATCCCGGCCTCCGACTCGGTCATGGTGCCAGTGAACGTCAGCAGGCCCGTGATCACCAGCAGGGTGTCGCCGGGCAGGATGAAGCCGACCAGCAGTCCCGTTTCGCTGAACACGATCAGGCACACCACAAGCAGCGCCCACGGGCCCGCGGTCTGAATGATCGCCACCGGGTCGAGCCACGGAATCAGCGCCGTGGGCACGGCGACCGACGCGAGAGCTGCGAGCGAACTGGCGGTCATTGCGGAGAGGCTCCTGTCGTCGGCGGGCCTTCAGGGCCAGTCGGCGGTCGTGTTGTACGTAGCGTAGTGGCCGTGGCCGAGTGAAACGTGAGCGAGTTCCGACGTCCATGTCGGGGTCCGCTCGGAGGTTTCGGGTGCTGCGGGTGATGCATGTGCTGCGTGCGGTGCGGAAGGTGGGACTTGAACCCACACGCCTTGCGGCACAGGAACCTAAATCCTGCGCGTCTGCCAATTTCGCCACTCCCGCGCGCTGTTCAGTCTAGATCCGCGCGGGGCGGGCGCGCCCCGCGCGCGGGCCGCGCGTGGTAGCCGCGCGGGGCGGGCGCGTCCTCCCGCCTGCCCCGCCGCCTCGCGAGCGGTGCGAAACTGCGGGTGTTGCGCTCCGGGATCGCACTTTTGGCACCGCTCGCGGGGTGGTGGGTGCGCGAGCGCGTGTGCAGCTCGCGGGGTGAGCGCGCATCCGCTCGGCCGTCGCCTGCTCAGACGCACACATTCCCTCGTGCCCCGCACCCCGGGACCCCTCTGCGAGCGGTGCGAAACTGCGGGTGTTGCGCTCCGGGATCGCACTTTTGGCACCGCTCGCGGGGTGGTGGGTGCGCGAGCGCGCGCGTGCAGAGCGCGGCGCGCGGGGCGCACGCGAGACCCCCGGGTGTGGATGGATGCGGGCGCGGGTCCGCGCATCCGTCCAGAATCGCGGCGTGGAATCCGCGATCGCGTCGATCACCGAGCGCGTGCGTCTGCGGGTGCGGGGCGACGGGCTCGACCTGACCGCCGAGCAGGGCCTCGCGCTGCGGCTCGCGCGCGAGGAGGTGCAGCGCTACAGCGAGCGGGCGCTCGGCGGCTCGGTGCCGCTGCTGCCCGACGAGGTGGCGGCGGTGCGCGAGGTGGTCGCCTCGCTCGTCGGCTTCGGTCCGCTGCAGCCGCTGCTCGACGACGACTCGATCGAAGAGATCTGGATCAACTCGCCCCACGACGTGTTTGTCGCCCGCGACGGCGTGAGCGAGCGCATCGCCCTGACGCTCAGCGAGTCGGAGGTGCGCGACCTGGTCGAGCGGATGCTGCAGTCCACCGGGCGCCGCGTCGACCTCTCCTCGCCGTTCGTCGACGCCTCGCTGCCCGACGGGTCGCGCCTCCACGTCGTCATTCCCGACATCACGCGCACGCACTGGGCGGTGAACATCCGCAAGTTCCGCGCCGAGATGCGCGGCCTCGAAGACCTGGTGCGGCTCGACTCGCTGCCTGCCGAGGCGGCGGGCTTCCTGCATCTCGCGGTGCGCAGCGGCCTAAACGTGATCGTCTCGGGCGGCACGCAGGCCGGCAAGACGACGCTGCTCTGCGCGCTGCTCGGCTCGACGCGGCCGGAGGAGCGCATCGTCACCGCGGAGGAGACCTTCGAGCTCTCGCTCTCGGCCGCCGACTGGGTCGCGCTGCAGTGCCGCCAGCCGAGCCTCGAGGGCACCGGCGAGGTGTCGCTGCGGCGACTGGTGAAGGAGGCGCTGCGGATGCGCCCCGACCGTCTGGTGGTCGGCGAGGTCCGCGAGGCCGAGAGCCTCGACCTGCTGGTGGCGCTGAACGCGGGCATCCCGGGCATGTGCTCGATCCACGCGAACGGCGCGCGCGAGGCGCTCGTGAAGCTGTCGACGCTGCCGCTGCTTGCGGGTCGCAACATCGACGCGGGCTTCGTGGTGCCGACGGTCGCCTCCTGCGTCGACCTGATCGTGCACGCCGAACTGCACCGAGGCCGCCGGCGGGTCGCCGAGATCCTCGCCCCGACGGGACGCGTCACGGCGGACGGCGAGATCGAGGCGGTGACGCTGTTCGAAAGCAGCCGTGACGGTCTGCGCGCCACCGGCGAGGTGCCGCCGCGGATGATCAAGTTCGAGCGCGCGGGCGCCGACCCGATCCCGATTCTGCGCGGAGCCGCCGCGTGACCTCCTGGCTTTTGGGGCTGCTGCTCGGGGCTGGCGTCGTGCTGGTGGCCTCGCCGTGGCTGTGGCCGCGGGAGGCACGTGCCGGGACGTCGGGCACCGGCTGGAGCGCTGCGATCGCGCAGCGGCTCGCGCAGGCGGGCCTGGCGCGGGTGCGCCCCGAGCTGTTCCTGGCGACGAGCGCGCTGCTCGGCGTCACGGCGGCGGCGATCGCGGCGGGGCTGTCGGGCATCCCCGCCCTGGGGCTCGCGGCGGGCGCCGCCGTGGCGAGTTTTCCGTGGCTGGTCGTGGCGTCGCGAGCGAGGCACCGACGCCGGCTGGCGCGCGCCGCCTGGCCCGACCTCATCGACCACCTGGTCGCCGGCATGCGGTCGGGCCTGTCGCTGGCGGAGAGCATCGGATCGCTGGCGAACCACGGCATCCCGGAGTTCCGCGAGGCGTTCGCCGCCTTCGACCGCGAACTGCGTGCGCGGGGCACGCTCGGACCGGCACTTGACGAGCTGAAAGCGCGGCTGGCCGATCCGGTCGCCGACCGGGTGGTCGAGACGCTGCGCCTGGCTCGTGAAGTCGGCGGCACCGAACTGCCGGGGCTGCTGCGCGGCCTCGCCTCGGCGCTGCGCCGCGAGCAGGCCGCCCGCGCCGAGGCGGAGGCACGCCAGTCGTGGGTGGTGTCGGCCGCGCGTCTCGGGGTCGCGGCGCCGTGGATCGTGCTGTTCGTGCTGGCGAGCCGGCCGGAGGCGGTCGCCGTGTACGCGAGCCCCGGCGGCACGGCGCTGCTGCTCATCGGGTTCGTCGTGACGGTCGTCGCCTACCGGCTGATGGTGGCGCTGGGGCGCCTGCCCGAAGAGCGGCGGTGGTTCGCGTGACGCCGACCGTGCTGCTGGCGGTGCCGCTCGGCATCGCCTTCGGGGTGGGCGTCTGGACGCTGCTCGCCCTGGTGCCGCAGTTCGGGGCGCCCAGGCTCTCCCGGCGGCTCGCCCCGTATCTGGTGGATGTCTCTCCGCACGCCCGCGAGCTCGTCGCCGAGCGGGCGGGCGAGCCGACGAGCGTGCTGCTCGAACTCATCGAGCCCGGGCTCGCGCGGCTGCGGCGGGCGCTCGCCAGCCTGCTCGGCGGCGACGAGTCGATCGAGCGGCGGGCGCGCCAGGCCGGTGTGCCGATCGCGGTGGAGCGCTTCCGCTCTCGTCAGCTGCTCGCCGCCCTCGGCGGGCTCGCCGTCGGGGTGCTGATCGTCGCCGTCTGGTCGCGCACCAACTCTCTGCCGGGGGTCGCCTCGGTCGCGCTCGTGCTGGTGTGCGGAACGCTGGGGCTGTTCGCCCCCGAGCAGCTGCTGGTGCGGGCGGCGCGCCGCCGCCAGGCGCGCATCGCCGACGAGCTGCCGACCGTGCTCGAGTTCCTCAGCCTCGCCCTGTCAGCGGGGGAGAACGTCGTGGATGCGCTGCGCCGCGTCGCGCGCACCGGCCACGGCGAGCTGGCCCGCGAGTTCGCCCGGGTCGTCGCCGACATCCACGCGGGCGCGGCCGTGCCCGATGCGCTCACCCGCTGCGCCGACGCGATCGACCTGCCCGCGTTCACCCGGACCACCGATCAGCTGGTCGGGGCGCTCGGCCGCGGCACGCCGCTCGCCGAGGTGCTGCGCGCGCAGGCCGCCGACGTGCGGGTCGAGGCGACCCGCCAGCTCATGGAGTCCGCGGGGCGCAAGGAGGTGGCGATGCTGGTGCCGCTCGTGTTCCTCATCCTGCCGGTGACGATCGCCTTCGCCCTGGCCCCCGCGGTGCTGGTGCTGCAGGTCGGGCTCTGACGCTCTCAGAGACCCTGACGCGGCCGCACGCTCTCACGCATCCGCGCGCACCCTGTTGCCCATCCGCACCCGAGCGATAGCCTCGCCGGGTGAGCCAGAGCGAGCCCCGACCCGAAGTGTTCATCTCGATCGACGTCGAGACGGCGGGCAGCGTGCCGAGCCGGTTCGCTCTGCTGTCGATCGGCGCGTGCCTGGCCGAGACGCCGACGACGACCTTCTATGTCGAGCTGAAGCCGGATCGTGAGGAGGTCAACGAGCAGGCGCTCGCGATCAGCGGGCTCGACCCCGCATCCCTCGCCGAGACCGGCGTCGAGCCGGCGGTCGCGATGCAGCGGTTCGCCGACTGGGTGGCCGAGGTGGTGCCCGAGGGGCACGTGCCGGTGTTCACCGCGTTCAACGCCCCCTTCGACTGGATGTTCGTCGACGACTACTTTCAGCGCTACCTGGGGCGCAACCCCTTCGGGCACTCCGCTCTCGACATCAAGTCGTACGCGATGGCGGTCGCCGACGGCACCTGGGCCGAGACGAGCATGCGGGTGCTGTCGCCGAAGTACTTGACCGGGCGGCCCCTGGCGCACAATGCTCTGAATGACGCCCAAGATCAGGCGGAGCTGTTCCGGGCCCTTCGTGCGGACGCGAAGGCTCGCCCACGACGGGAGTGACGATGCCCCAGGAACCCGAGTTCGATGTCACGCTGATCGTCGAGTCCGCGGTGCGGCTCGGCATCGAGCTCGACGAGGCGGAGACTCAGCGCTGGCTGCACGCGCTCGCCGACACCGAGGCCGACGAGATCACGGTGGATGCCGACAGCGGCACCTTCGGCCACCGCGTCACCATGCTCGACTTCTCGCCCCGCGACCTGGAGCGCTTCCGCCGCATCGGCACGATCGTGGAGGTGACCGGGCCGCCGGAGGTCGCCGAGAGCGCGCTGGCGCTGTCGGGAAGCGCGGCGCAGTCGAAGATCCAGTCGTTCCCCGGCGACGCCGACTACTTCCAGCGGCTGAACCTCAAGGCCCCCACGCGCGAGGATGCCTGCAGGCTGATGGCGTGGCTGCTGCGGGAGCACGCGCTGAGCCACGCGCGCGGTGCCGACTACCAGTTCCTGGAGGCGAAGCTCGGCTCGTACCCGGCCAGCGGCACGCACGCGGGCCGGCCCGTCTCGAAGGGCAGCCCGATCTCGTGGACCGCCCGGGAGGTCGAGGGCGGCGCGCTGAGGTTCGAATCCGACGAGCACGGCTCGACCACGATCCTCTGGGAGCAGGCGGCGCTCGACCCCGGCTGGGTGAAGCTCGACTGGGTGGTCGCCGACCCCGACCGCGGGCAGCTCTCCAACGCCAGCAACGTGATCGACGTCACCTGGGAGGGCCCCGACGGCGCGATCGTGTCGCTCGACGGCTACCTGGACGCCTACTTCCAGGAGGTGTATCTCGACGCCGACGCGGTGCCCACCTTCGCCAAGCTGGCCCGCTTCGTCTCCGACGACGCCCTCGACGACTACGTGGACCGGCTGGAGGGGGAGGTGCGCAAGTACCTCACCAAAAGCCTCAACTACGGCAAAGCCGCCAAGCGGATGTACAACATCTTCCGACTCTCGGGTCGGCACATGGATGCCGCCTTCGTGCGCGAGCTCTTCGACGAGCCGGCCACCCTGCTGTATCAGGTGTGGTCGCTCATCTCGACGCTCGACAACGCCACTCAGTCCGGCAGCTCGATCCCGATCGACGCGGTGCGCGCGCAGGCCGACGAGCTGGTGCTGAGCGTGATCGACACGCTCGAGGGCGCGGAGGAGACCGCGATCGTGAAGGCGCTGCTGCAGCTGCGGCGCACCCTTGAGGATCAGGATGCGGGGGAGCGGCGCACCACCGAGGTGGAGGCCGCCCAGGCGAACGTCGTCAACCAGGTGAACACGTTCTTCCGCGACAAGCTCGAGGCGGTGCCCACGATCCGCGACTACATCCGCGAGATGCAGGCCGAGAAGCCGTAGCCGCGCTCAGCTCGCCGAGAGACCCGCGTAGTACGCGCTCATTGCCGGAAAGTAGTGCTCCCAGTCGACACCGGCGACGTCGCCGCCGCCGAGGCTTGTGACGAGCCGGTCGAGGTAGTACTCCCAGCCCGGCCCGACGCTCGCCAGGTCCGAGTCGTCGGCGCGCTGGGCGAACTGCAGCGTCGTCACTCCGGCGTCGTGGTCGAGCGTGACGGCGAGATGCCAGATCTCGTCGCCCACCTCCGTCTCGACGGCGTAGTGCTCGGGCGGCGTGCACTCGACGATGGTGGCGCGCTCGCCCGGCGCCTCCGCGCCTTCGGCGGTCATGAAGAAGGTGACGGATCCGTCCCGCGGGTCGCCCTCGAATCGCCCGATCCACTGCTCGAGGCGGTCGGACTCGGTGAGCGCGGCCCACACCTCGTCGATGTCATGACGGATGCGCCGAGTCGGGTGCAGCTCGGGCCCGTGATGGCCGGGCGCGATGGTTCCGGTGGGATTCGGCGTGGTCATGGCCAACTCCTCTCACGCGACCCGCGACGGTGCGGGTCCCGTTTCGAGCCTACGCTCGCGGCTCGACAATGGCGCCCCCGTTGTGGAGACCCGAGCGTACGCTGAGCCCATGCCGACGATGGATCGCGAGCGTGCCGCGTTGCTGCTGGGCGTCGCCGTCGATGCGGGTCGCGCCGAGGTGACGGCGGCGTTCGCACGCCGCGCGCGCACCGCCCATCCGGATGTCGACGGCGGCGACGCGGAGACGTTCCGCCTGCTGGTCGAGGCACGCGACCGGCTGCTGGCGGCGGGCCCCGCGCCGGACGGCGAGATGCCCCTCCGCGTGGTGGTGCGCGAGAATGCGCCGAGACCGCACGGGCCGCTGCTGCTCGGCGCGTGGGTCGGCATCCTGCTGGTGGCGGCGTTCCTGTCGGTGTTCCGGGTCGAGCACCCCTGGGCGCCGGGGGAGCCGCTGCTGCGCTGGGGCCTGCTCATCGCCGCCGGATGGGGGTTCGGCGTCACCGGGCGCCGCGTGCTGCTCGTGGCGATGTCGCTCCTGTTCCTCGCCAGCGTGGTGACGACGCTGATCCTCACGACGTGGGGCGGGCTCGTGGGCCTGCTCCTGGCGATCCCCGCGCTCTACGGCCTCGCGCTCTCCGGCGAGGCACGCCTCCGGCTCGCCCGCGACGTCAGCGCATAGGTGACATCTCGGCCGAGCACGCCACCCGTTCGCGGGGTCGGCGGGAGCAGGTCTGCGCCCCTACGATCAGCTCATGAACGAATCTCAACACCAGGTCATCTACCAGCAGGTCGTGCGGGCGCCGTCGAACGGGCCCGCGATCGCCGGGATGGTGCTCGGGATCGTTGCGATCGTGATCGGCATCGGCAGTCCGATTCCGATCATCGGCCTGATCTCCGCATTCTTCGCATTCGCTCCCGCGCTGCTTGCGGCGATCTTCGGCCACGTCGGGTTGTCGAAGGCGCGCACGATGGGCGGCGTCGGCCGCGGTCAAGCAACCGCGGGCCTCACCCTCGGATACCTCACCCTCGCGATCATCGTGCTGACGACGGCATTCTGGATCGTCGCGATTCCGGCTAGCAGTTCCTACACCCCGAGTTAGGGACCTTCGCGTCGCCCGTGCTGTGGACAACCCGCCACGCGGGCGACGCCGACGCATCACCCTGGAGGCATGACACGCCTTCACGACCTGTGGATGCTGGCCCGTGACGACCGCGGTGACGTGCCTGGCTGGGTGCTGATCACGTTGATGACCGCGGGGCTCGTCATCGTGATCTGGGGGCTCGCCGGTCCCGCGCTCGCCGAGATCTTCGAGAACGCGATCTCGCGCGTCGCCGGGATCTGATCGGGCGCACCGGTGACGCGGCGATGACCTTCGCGAGGCGTCTCGCCGACGATCGCGGCTCAGCCCCCGCCGAGTTCGCGCTCGTCGGGGCTCTGCTCACGATGCTCACCGTGGCGGTGCTGCAGCTCGGGCTCGCCCTGCACGTGCGCAACAGCGTGCTCGACGCGGCGGCCGAGGGCGCGCGCTACGGTGCGCTCGCCGACCGCGGCCCCGCCCACGCCGCCGAGCGCACCGCCGAGCTGATCACCCTCGCGGTCGGCGCCGACTACGCGCGCGAGATCACGGTCGAGACGGGGGAGTGGCGAGGGCACCCCGCCCTCACCGTGACGGTGCGCGCGACCCTGCCGCTGATCGGACTGCTGGGGGCCGAGCGCGCCTTGGAGGTGACCGGGCATGCGGCGATCGAGACTCTCGACTGAGCGCTCCCGCGCGCTCGCCGACGACGCGGGCTCGGCATCCATCGAGTTCATCGGCGTCGGCGTGCTGATGCTCGTGCCGATGGTCTACCTGGTGCTCGCGCTCGCGCAGCTGCAGGCCGCCGCCTTCGCGGTCGAGGGTGCCGCGCGGCAGGCGACCCGGGTCTACGTGCAGGCCGAGTCTGCTGCCGAGGCGAACGCGGCCGCGGACCGTGCGATCCAGGTGGCGCTCGCCGACTTCGGGGTCGAGGAGGCGCCACGGCGGGTCGAGACCTTCTGCCAGCCGGACCCCGGCGACTGCCTCACCAGGCGCGGATTCGTCAGCATTCGGGTGACGGTCGAGGTGGCGCTGCCGCTCGTGCCGCCGATCTTCACGCTGGGGGTGCCGGCGAGCGTCCCGATGAGTTCGACCGCCACCGAGCAGGTCTCGCGCTTCGCGGGCGGCACCGGATGAGGGTGCCACGCGACTGGCGGGACGACACCGGGTCGACGCTGCCCCTCGTGCTGTTCTACGCGGCCCTCGCGATCGGGCTCATCCTCGTGGTGGTCGCGGCGAGCTCTCTCTACCTGGAGCGCAAGCAGCTGTTCACCCTCGCCGACGGGGCGGCGCTGGTCGGCGCCGAGTCCTTCGATCTCGACGACGTGTCCGTCACCGCAGAGGGGGCGCTGCGGCCCACCCTGCGCGCGGACGAGGTGGCGGCTGCGGTGCGCGACTACCTGGGGCGCATCCCGACACCGCCGCTGGAGGGGCTGCGCGTCGTCGAGGCGACCACGCACGACGGGGCCAGCGCGACCGTGACGCTCGAAGCGATGTGGCGACCGCCGGTCGTGACCGCGCTCGTGCCGGAGGGCATCCGCATCGAGGTCACCGCCCGCGCCCGCGCGGTGTTCGGCTGACATGACGCGGGATCGAGAAGCGCCAGACCGTCGCGCCCACAAGCCCGACACCGGCGATCACGGCGGCGGCGACCGGCAGGGATGCCGCCGCGGTCACGCCCGCGATCACGAGCGGTGCGGATGCCCCGCCCAGATCGTTGGTGAACCGCCAGGCGCCGAGGAACAGCGCCGGTTGGCGCGGGTCGGCGAGATCGGAGCCCAGCGTCATCAGGATCCCTGAGCTCAGCCCGTTGGCCACGGCGAGCGTGAACGCGAGAACGACGAACCAGGCCACGGGGGCCTCGGCATCGTGGGTGAACGCGAGCGCCAGGTGCGCCAGCGACAGGGAGGCCAGGCTCGGCACCGCCACCCAGAGGCGCCCGAACCGGTCCATCAGCCAGCCGCCGCCGTAGAACAGGGCGAAATCGATCCCGCCCGCGATGCCGATGATGAGGGCGGCGGTGGCGCCGTCGAGGCCGATGCTGACCGCCCAGAGCGGCAGGATCACCAGTCGGGAGGCTCGCAGCGCCGACATGATCGCGCTTCCGAGCCCGACGGTGGCGAGCACGCTCCGACGCGCCCAGAGGGTGCGGAACAGTCCGTGCGCCTCGTCGGCGACGAAGAGCTCGCCCGTGGTCGGTGCCGCGCTGCGGTGCTCTGCCCCGAACACCGATTCGGGATCACGCAGCAGCACCAGCACGAGCGCGGCGAGCAGGCATCCGACCGCCAGCACGCCGAACGCGGACGCCGGCAGGTCGGTCAGCTGGAGGAGCGCGGCGGAGAGGAAGGGCCCGACGAACAGGCCCAGTCGGTGTGTTCCGCCGAGTGTCGACAGCGCGCGAGCCCGGTAGGACACCGGTACGAAGGTGGTCAGGAACGCGTGCCGGGCGAGGGCGAACACCGCGCCGCCGAGTCCGATGACGAAGACCGCGGCCGCCAGAACGGCGGGGTTCGGGGCGAGGAAGCCGACGACGGCCCCGAGGATGGCAACGCCCGCAGCGGCGACCATCGCGACTCGCTCGCCGATCCGGGCGATCACGATCCCGCTCGGGATGTCGCCGACGAGCACGCCGACCATGAGCATCGCGGAGACGAGTCCCGCCGTCGCGAGGTCGGCGCCGAGGTCGTCGGCGACGAGCGGCAGCACCGGCAGCAGCGCGCCCTGGCCGAGCGAGAACAGGAAGGTCGGAACGAGAGTCGTCACCGTCACCGCGCGCCAACGCGGGGCCGGGGTCGCGGTGCTCATCGTGAACGCTAGGTTACGCCCGCCGGTAGGCTGGGGTACGCCATGATCGACCTCGACCTCAGCGACCAGATCGCCGCCCTCCGTTCCACCTTCGCCGACATCACCTCGGTGGTCGACGTCGAACGACTCCGCCGCACCATCGCCGAGCTCAGCGAGCAGGCCGGCGCCCCGGACCTCTGGGACGACACCGAGAAGGCGCAGAAGGTCACCAGCGCGCTGAGCCACCGCCAGTCGGAGCTCGCCCGCATCACCGAGATCCAGAACCGACTCGACGACCTCGACGTGCTCGTCGAGATGGCGATCGAGGGCGACGACGTCGAGAGCGCCGAGGAGGCCAAGGCCGAGCTCGCCAGCCTGCAGAAGGTCCTCGGCGACCTCGAGGTGCAGACCCTTCTCGACGGCGAGTACGACGACCGCGGGGCCGTCGTCACGATCCGCTCCGGCGCGGGCGGCGACGACGCCACCGACTTCGCCGAGATGCTCATGCGCATGTACCTGCGCTGGGCCGAGCGCCACAAGTACCCGGTCAAGGTGCTCGACACCTCCTTCGCGGAGGGCGCCGGCATCAAGTCGGCCACCTTCGAGGTGGATGCCCCTTACGCCTTCGGCACGCTGAGCGTCGAGGCGGGCACCCACCGGCTCGCGCGCATCAGCCCCTTCGGCTCGGCCGACAAGCGGCAGACCAGCTTCGCCGCGGTCGAGGTGATCCCGATCATGGAGGAGGCGCAGGCGGTCGAGATCCCCGAGAACGACATCCGCGTCGACGTGTTCCGCTCCTCCGGCCCCGGCGGGCAGAGCGTCAACACGACCGACTCGGCGGTGCGGATCACCCACATCCCCACCGGCATCGTCGTCTCGATGCAGAACGAGAAGTCGCAGATCCAGAACCGCGCGGTCGCGATGCGCGTGCTGCAGACCCGCCTGCTGCTGCTCAAGCGTGAGGAGGAGGCGGCGAAGAAGAAGGAGCTCGCCGGCACCATCACCGCGAGCTGGGGCGACCAGATGCGCTCCTACTTCCTCTATGGCCAGCAGCTCGTCAAGGACCTTCGCACCGGCCACGAGGTCGGCAACCCGGCGACCGTCTTCGACGGCGACCTCGACGGGTTCATCGCCGCGGGAATCCGCTGGCGCAAGCGCGACCAGGACGACTGACCGCGCCGCATCGCGCCGACGGCACGAGGAGCATTCCTCACCGCTATCGTGATCGCATGTCCGAATCGTCGTGGAGCGGTGCCTTCCGCCCCGTTCTTGTGGTGCTCGGAGCAGCGTTCCTCGCGGCGTACTCGGTTCTTGCGCTGTGGTACCCGCGACCGGCGTCAGTGACCGTGGTGGCGGTCAGCGTCCTGGCCGTGGCGTGGCTGGCGTTCCTGCTCGACTATGCGGTGCGTCTCGCGCTGACCGCGCGAGGCGAGCGCGGTCACTTCGTCGCGCACAACATCGTCGCGCTGCTGTCGATCGCGCTGCCGCCGGTGCGCGCGGCGCGCGTGGTGCAGCTGCTCGTGAAACTGCCGTCGTTCCAGCACAGCGTGGGCGCACGCGTGCGCACGCGAATCCTCGGATCGGCGATCGCCTACTCGATCGTGTTCGTGTACATGAGCTCTCTCGCGGCGCTGGTCGCGGAGCGTGACGCCCCCGGCGCCACCATCACGACCTTCGGTGACGCCATCTGGTGGGCGATCGTGACGATCGCCACGGTCGGCTACGGCGACGTCTACCCGGTGACGCCGCTCGGTCGCATCTATGGTGCAGCGCTCATGGCCGGCGGCTTCGCGATGCTCGGGGTCGCTTCGGCCACGATCGTCTCCTACATCTCCGAGAAGACCCGCGCGGAGTCCACCCGCTAGACGGACTCCGCGGGGGCCTTCCCGGGAGCAGCAGCCGAGTCCTCGGCAGCAGGCGCGTCGGCCCCTCGCAGGACGGCGAAGACGAGCGAGGCAAGAGCCGCGACGACCGCCGTGATGACAACTCCGGAGACGGTCAGCGGTCGGACCGTCGCGAACAGCACCAGGGCGATGACGATCAGCACGAGCGCGAATACCCAGCCGCTCCGGCGCAGCACGCTCGGCACGCGCGCCGACACGAGGCGACGAGCCACGAGCGCGCGGTTCGCCGAGCCGAACAGCTCCGCCGCCGCGGTGCGGACCCGGGCCGCCCCGGCGGAGCGCCCGGCGATGAGACCCGCGGCAAGCGCGAACACGCCGATCAGCACCAATGCGGCGGCGGAAGCGTGCGTGACTCCGGTGATCCCGTCGTAGATCACCTGCGAGACCTGGGCGGGCATCGCGGTGCCGAGAAGCTGAGCGAGCACGCCACGGCCGATGTTCAGACCCAGAGCGAGGGCTCCCGCCGTGATCACGAGGGCGCCGCCTGCGACGGCGACGGCACGCGATCGGCGCGGTGAGACGGCGATCCCGGCCGCCACCAGTGCCAGGGACAGCCACGGGATGAGTGCGCCGGCCGTCGTCACGGCGGAATAGGCCAGCCTCGCCGCGGTGACGCCCGGGATCTCTGCGAGAACGAGCTCCTTGTCGACGGCGGGGATGGCGGAGGCCAGGCCGAATCCGGCGTCCACCAGAGCCGGCTTGAGCGAGTCCACGAGCACCCTGAGCTCAAGAACGAGCTCACCGTCGTCGCGGATCGTCAGAGCGCCGTCGCCGCGGCCCTCCATCAGCACGACGAACTCGCTGTGCACCGCGCGAAGCGCTCCATCCCACACCGTGGGAAAGGCGTCCGAGGTGGCGACTTCGTCGACGGCGAGACGGATCCCCGCCCGCACCTGGTCTGCGAGAACGGTCTGCAGCTGGCTTGCGATCAACTCCGGCACGACCTCGTCACCCGCGGGGACGACGAAGTCGAGCAGCGTTCCCACGGCGGAGTCAGGGTCGAGCGCCTCCTCGATCGCCCCGGCGATCTGGTCGCCCAGATAGCTCTGGACCTCCGGATCCTCTGCGAGCGGGCTGAGGGTCTCGACGAATCGCTCGGTGTCGCTCAGCTCGGCGCCCGCCCACGCGGTCACCACCCCGATCGGAGCGAGCACCGCGCCGAGCACGATGAGGAGCGTCGCCGCGATCGAGCGCAGGATCGATCGCCGTGGGGCGGTGCTGACCTTGCTCAGCTCAGCGGTCAGGCGCGCATTCTCGGCTTTCAGTCGCGCGAGCTCGGACTTCGACGTGGTCACAGGTTCTCCCGGTTGGTCAGGGGGTATCGGAGCGATCAAGGGGGCGCCGGCTCACCACGGCGCCGGGCTTGCGGACTGCGGCTCGGGTGAGCGCGGAACGAGGAAGTGCGGGGCGCGGGTCACGACGAGCCACGCGGGCAGCAGCGCCAGGCACAGCAGCGGAAGCAGCGCGAGATCCGCCGCGACGACCGCGGCGATGAACAGGGCGAGCCACCCGTCGCGTCCGACCGCCAAGGTGATGCCGAGCACGCCTGACCCGATCGCGAGCCCGACGGGAGTCTGAGGCGCGATCGACACCGCGGCGAGGCCGATCGCGACGCCGATGAAGACCGCGGGGAAGATGCGGCCGCCGCGGAAGCCCGCGCTGGCGGCGATGAGGAGGGCCGCCATCTTGATCAGGGCGATGCCCAGGAGCGACCATGCCGTGCGGGCGCCCGGATCGGCCAGCAGCTCGACCGACTGATCGAGCCCTTTGAAGAGAGTCACGGGGCCGCCGAGCACACCGAGGACTCCGAGGAGGGCCCCGCCGAGCGTCGCGGTCACCAGCGGCCAGCGCAGAGCGTGCAGCGCCCGATGCACGCGCGGGAACGCCCACGCTCCGGCAACGCCGAATGCCGCGGCCGCCACCGCGATCACGGCGGCGGCGACGATGTCGAGGAGTTGGGGATCCGTGTACGCGGGAAGCTGCATCGCCAGGCTGGGGCCGCCGAGCAGTGACGTGGTCGCCGCGCCAGAGGCTGCGGCGGCGAGCGGCAGGAACATCCTGTCCCAAAGTGCTCCGCGCATCGATGCCGCGGCGAGGACGCCGGTCAGCAGCAGCGCCGCCGCAACCGGGGTGCCAAACATCGCCCCGACCGTGCCCGCGATCGTTGTCAGTCCCGCGAGCGGTGCTCCCAGGAACGGAGCGGCACGGGCGGCGAGAGCGACGACGACGGCGGTGTTGATGGCGAGGATCGGGCTCTCAGGGCCGAGACTCACGCCGCCGGCGAGGGCAGCGATCGTCACGAGGGCAACGCCGGGCAGCGCGCGCGGGGGGAGGATCGGCGCGTCGAGCTCGTGAGTGGCAGAGTCGAAGCCCGCGTGGCCCGGGGCGAACTGGATCACCAGGCCGACGATGACCCCCGTCAGCGTCAGCGTGCCGACGATCCACCACCCGGACTCGGGGTCGAGGCCGAGGGCCGCGGGAGCGGTCTCCCATGCCCACCGCGACAGCTGCTCAGCGCACCACTCGAGGCCCCACAGCAGCAACGCGCAGACGACGCCGATCGCGAGCGCCGGGCCCGACCGGGCGAGCAGCCAGCGCACTCCAGGGTGCTCGGCCTGCCCGCCCGGCGGATCGGTCATCGTCGAGGGGCTGTCGCCGCTTAGGCGAGTGCCTTTGCCTTCAGCGCGTCGAACTCGCTCTGCGTGATGCTGCCGGCGTCGAGGAGCGCCTTGGCGCGCTCGATCTCGCCAGCCGGCGACGTGCCGGCGACGTCGCGGATGTACTCCTCAGCGCTGGACTGGGCCTTCTGCGCGGCGCTCGCGCTGCGCTGTGCCATGCCCTGGCCGCGCGCAATCACGTACGCGAGCACCGTCAGGAACGGAACGAACAGCAGGAACAGGATCCAGAGCGCCTTGGCCCACCCGCTGAGGGTGTGGTCGCGGAACAAATCGCCGACCACCGAGAACAGGGTCATGAGGTACGCGATGAACGCGAACGCCCAGAAGAACCACCAGATGACGCCCCAGATGTCTGACAAGAAGTCCATGAATGACGCTCTTTCCCATGTCTGGTCGCGGCGCTCGAACGAGGACCCCAGCGAGCCCCGCCCCGGCGCGACCGCCGCACAGCCTAGCAGTCGCGATTAATCCCCAGTTCTTTGTCCCGCTAGGCTCGCCCGCATGGTCACCCTCACCATCGGCGCGAGCGACGGCGCCCCCGCGACGCTTGCCGCCGAACGTTTCAATCGCCACACGTTCTGGTGCGGTCAGAGCGGATCGGGCAAGACCTACGCGCTCGGTCTCGTGCTGGAGCAGCTTCTGCTCCACACCCGCCTTCCGCTGCTGATCCTGGACCCGAACGCGGACTTCGTCGGACTCGGCACGCCCCGGGACGGCGCCGATGCGCCGTCTGCGGCGCTGCTGGAGCAGCGGGATGTTCGAGTGCTCAACTCGCCCGCGCGCGACGGCCAGCGCCTCCACGTCCGGTTCAACGACATGAACCTGCGCACGAAGGCAGCCGTCCTGCGCCTCGACCCTGTGCTGAACGCCGAGGAGTACAACGTGCTTCTGCAGTTCGAGCGGGACGGGGCCGACACCGAGCGCGCCGACTTCCTCGACTCGTTGCGAGCCTCCGGGGATCCCGCGCGGGCACGGCTGGCCACTCGCGTGGAGAACCTGGGAATCCTCGACTGGTCGGTGTGGGCACGCGGGCAGGTCGCGGCGGAAGACGTCGTCGCGGAACGCCCCGACGCAACCGTGGCCGACCTCAGCGGATTCGCGCATCCGGACGAGCCGCGCGCCGCCGCGCTCGCACTTCTCGATGAGCTCTGGGAGCAGCGAAACGAGCGCCGTCCTGTGCTGATCGTCATCGACGAAGCCCACAACCTGTGTGCTCCGAACCCGGCGACGCCGCTCGAGTCGGCGCTCACCGAGCGTCTGATCCAGATCGCCGCCGAAGGGCGCAAGTACGGCCTGTGGCTGCTGCTGTCGACCCAGCGACCGTCGAAGATCCACCCGAACGTGCTCTCGCAGTGCGACAACCTCGCGCTGATGAGAATGAGCTCGGCGCGGGACCTGGCGGAGCTGAGCGAGGCCTTCGGCTACGCGCCGAGCGAGCTCGTGCTCGAATCGCCGCGGTTTCCGAAGGGTCGAGCCTTGTTCGCCGGAGGCTTCATCTCGGCACCGACGCTGGTGCAGATGGGGAACCGCCTCAGTGTCGAAGGCGGCGCCGACGTCGCCGTGCCGCTCCGCTAGGCTCGAAACATGACGGAAGTTCGCTCGACCGACACCCCCCTCGACGCGCAGGTGAAGGCGGTGTTCCGGCGTGCGGCGTGGATCACCGCGATCTCTGCGACGGCGGCAGGACTGCTCGCCCTCCTCTTCCCGACGGCGACGCTGACGATCCTGGCGCTGATCGTCGGCACCTACCTCGTCGTCAGCGGCATCCTTCGCATTGCCTCCGGTGTGACGACCAGCGGCCTCGCCCGAAGCTGGCGCACCGCGATGCTGGTCATCGGCGGGCTCTTGGTGGTCGCGGGCGTGCTCGTGCTGAACAACCCCATCGGCGGTCTGGCCGCCGTGATCGTGATCACCGGGATCGGCTGGATCATCGACGGCGTCGGCTACGTGCTGGCGGCGGTGCTGCTGCGTCGGGAGCGCACGACCTGGCCGCTTGCGGTCGCCGGCGCGACCTTGATCGTCTGCGGGATCCTCGCGATCGTGATCCCGGTGCCCGCGGTCTCCGCGCTCGTGACCCTGTTCGCGGTGCTGCTGCTCGTCATCGGCGGAATCGCGGTCATCAGCCTCGCCCTGAGCTCGTCGGCACGGCGCGCGCAGCGCTGACCCGGAGCCGCGCGGTCGGCGCGCAGCGCCTCAGCTGAGCAGCGCCCCGACCATGTCGCGTCGGCTGCGATGCCGACGGGGCCGAAGACTGGGAGTCCGGCCCCGCACCGTGTCGTTCGCGGCATCCGTTCTCGCCGTACTTAGGCTCAAGACGCTATGATCCGATTTGACCAGGTCACCAAGTCGTACTCCGGTACTGCCAGGCCCGCCCTCAACAACCTGAGCCTCGAAGTGCAAGGCGGGGAGTTCGTCTTCCTGGTCGGAGCATCCGGCTCGGGCAAGTCCAGCTTCCTGCGCCTCGTGCTGAAAGAGGAGCGGCCCACCAAGGGCAACATCTACGTGCTCGGGCAGCACCTCAACACGCTCGCCAGCCGCAAGGTGCCGTTCTTCCGGCGCAACCTCGGTGTCGTGTTCCAGGACTTCCGCCTCCTGCCGCAGAAGACGGTGTTCGACAACGTCGCCTTCAGCCTGCAGGTGATCGGCAAGAGCAAGGGGTTCATCCAGGAGGCCGTGCCGGATGTGCTGCGGCTGGTTGGCCTCGCCGGCAAGCAGGGCCGCTACCCGCATGAGCTCTCCGGCGGCGAGCAGCAGCGCGTCGCCATCGCGCGCGCGATCGTCAACAAGCCGTCGATTCTGCTCGCCGATGAGCCGACCGGAAACCTCGACCCCGCCACGAGCGCCGGGATCATGAGCCTGCTCTCCACGATCAACGCCAACGGGACGACGATCCTGATGGCGACGCACGATGTCGGCATCGTCGACCAGATGCGCCGCCGCGTGATCGAACTGGTCGGCGGCCAGGTCGTGCGCGACGAGCGCTCGGGCGGCTACCAGACGCAGGCCATGCCCACCGCGCGCTCGGCGGCCGCGGCTCCCTCGGCGTCGGCGGCGGCCTCGGCGGCGACGGCCGCGACCCCGGCCGCCTCGCGTCCCGCCGCCTCGCCCGCTGCGTCCTCGCCCGCGGCATCCCGCCCCGGGCCTGCCGCGCCCGCCCCCTCCCGCTCGGCTGCCGCGCCCGCCGCTTCCCGCCCGGCCACCCCGCCCCGCGACGAAATGCAGGAAAAGCGGGGGCTGGCCCCCGCATCCGCGGGCCCGGGGAACGCGAAACCGGCCGGATCTCCTGCATTTGGTGACAAGCCGGCGGGAGAGCGGTTCCGTGAGGAGGGGGCGGATGCGCCGCCCGCCTCGCCGTCGACGGCGCCGGAGGAGGCCGATCCGCTGCGGTCGGCACCGCCGCTGATCCCCTCGCCGCCGCCGAGCGACCCCGGCAGTCCGCCGCCGCTGAATGAGCCGGAGGTCCGTCGGTGAATTTCGGACTGATCATGTCGGAGGTCGGCCAGGGCTTCCGGCGGAACCTCTCGATGGTGGTGTCGGTGATCCTGGTCACCTTCATCTCGCTGACCTTCTTCGGCGCCGCAATCCTGCTGCAGATGCAGATCGGCGAGCTCAAGGGCTACTGGTACGACCGTGCCGAGGTGGCCGTCTATCTCTGCACCGAGATCTCGCCGGTGCCGGGCTGCAACGCGAGCGATGCCAGCCCCGCGCAGGTCGAGGCGGTGCGCGCGGAGCTGGAGGGCGACACGCTCTCGCCCTACATCGAGCGAGTCGAGTTCGAGACCAAGCAGCAGGCCTACGACAACTTCGTCGCGCAGTGGGAGGGCACCGCCTTCGCCGACATCGCCGACCCGGCGTTCTTCGGCGAGACCTTCTACGTCAACATGGTCGACCCCGATCAGGCCGAGATCATCGTCGACCAGCTGAGCGGGGCGCCCGGCGTCGAGAACGTTGAAGATCAGCGGGCCGTGCTCGAGCCCATCTTCGCGGTGATGAACGCGGCCTCCTACACAGCGATCGGGATCGCGGCCCTCATGCTCGTCGCCGCCGTGCTGCTGATCGCGACCACGATCCGACTGAGCGCGTTCTCGCGTCGTCGTGAGCTCGGCATCATGCGCCTGGTGGGCGCCTCCAACCGTTTCATCGAGACTCCGTTCGTCTTGGAGGGGGTGCTCGCCGCGGCCATCGGCGCGGTGCTCGCAGGCGGTGCGATCACGGCGATCGTGCACTTCTTCGTCGGCGGGTATCTTGCCGCGTCGTTCCCGACGACCAGCTTCGTCGGGGTCGAGGATGCGTTGCTGGTCGCCCCGATCCTGCTCGCGGTCGGTGGGGTGCTGGCTGCAATGTCCGCGAGCTTCGCGATTCGCCGATACCTCAAGATCTGATCCGCGCGTTCCAGCAGCCGTTCGGGGGCGCATCCGCTCGGGTATGCTGAACGGCTGGCCGGTGCGCGTGCGCCGGCTGCCGCCGAATCGCGAGAGGAGTGACGATCATGGCGAAGGAGCGCGGAAGCAAGGTCGTCGCGACCAACCGCAAGGCGCGGCACGACTACCTCATCGAGGACACCTACGAGGCGGGCCTGGTGCTCACCGGCACCGAGGTGAAGTCGCTGCGCGAGGGCCGAGCGAGCCTGGTTGACGGCTACGCCTTCATCGAGAAGGGGGAGGCCTGGCTCGACGCCGTGCACATCCCCGAGTACACCGAGGGCACCTGGAACAACCACTCGCCCCGGCGCAAGCGCAAGCTGCTGCTGCACAAGGCGCAGATCATCAAGATCTCGCACAAGACCAAAGAGGGCGGCTACACGCTCGTGCCGCTGCAGATCTACTTCAGCGACGGTCGCGCCAAGGTCGAGATCGCGATCGCGAAGGGCAAGCGCGAGTACGACAAGCGTCAGACGCTGCGCGAGCGGCAGGACAAGCGCGAGGCCGACCGCGCCATCTCGAGCCGGCGGCACCTCGGCGAGTAGGGCTCCTGCCCGCTAGGCGCGCGCGACGAAACGCGCGTCGACCGCGGCTCTCAGCTCGATGTCGCGCGGGGTGAAGGCCAGCTCGCCGCCGGCGTCCTTCATCGTGCGCAGGGATGCCACCTCGATCATGCGGTCGGCGGCGCTCCCGGCCTGGTCACCCAGCATCCCCGGGTCGGCGAGCGCGACCGGAGCCAGGTTGCCGAGCCCCAGCGCTGCCGCGAAGGCCTGAGCACGCTCGAGCGCGTCGGCGACGGCGCCGCGGCGCACCTCCACGAGGGCGGCCTTCTCGCGGGCCTCCGACAGGCCCCAGGTGATGCCGTCGACGTTCACCCCGTCGGTCGTGGCGACGTGCTCGACCCAGCGCGCGAGCGCTTCGGTGTCGACGAAGGTCGCGCTCACCTGCAGCTGCGCGTGGAACACGGCGGGGAGCTGGCGACCCTGCGCGTTCCAGGGGCGCTGCGACCACACCCGTGCGCGCTCGGCCGACCAGCGGATGACCGGGCCGTGTGCGGCGTCGTGCAGCTCGGCCAGCTGGCTCTCCAGCCGCGACGCCACCTCGCTCGCGCGGGCGAAGACCTCGTCGCGGTCGCGGCCGTCCAACGCGACCGTCGCGGCGACGATCGCGTGCTCGGGACTGAACTCGGCGGTGTGCTCGCCTCGCACGGTGATGATGGTCTCGTTCATGGCGTCATCTTCGCACCCCAGACCGATAACCTGGCCTGCCAGGAGCCGAAGGAGCACCATGTCATCGTCACGTCAGCTGTTCTCGTCCGGGTCGGTGTGGGAGCCGATCGCCGGCTACTCGCGCGCGGTGCGGGTCGGTCAGCAGGTCTTCATCTCCGGGACGACGGCGAGCTCGCCGGAGGGCGCGGTGGGGGAGACGGCGGGGGAGCAGGCGCGCGAGATCCTGACCCGGCTCACCGCGACGCTCGAGCAGGCCGGAGCACGGCTGGATCACGTGGTGCGCACCCGCATGTACCTCACCTCGGCCGAGGACTTCGACGCGGTCACGCGCGTGCACGGCGAGTTCTTCGGCGACATCCGGCCGGCCTCGACCGCGCTCGTCGTGTCGGCGCTCGTCGAGCCTGACCTCCTGGTCGAGATCGAGCTCGACGCGGTCATCCACGACTGATCCGCCGCGCAGATCTGCGGCATCCCGCGCGCCCAGGCATGGCGGGGCGCACCGGGGTGTTATATTCTGGTGTGCTGCGTCGGATTCCGGCGCGGCTTGGCAACTCCACAGCGCGCGACAACGACCCGCCCTCGAATGATGAGGGCGCAGTATGGGGATGATCGGTTTCGACATCGTCTGTGAAGCTGCGAGAAGCGGGCCGAGGATGCGGGGTTATCTCGTTAACGCCCTCCGCAAACCATAGGTGCCAATTCCAAGCGCACCGACTTCGCTCTCGCCGCCTAAGGCAGAGTAAGGAAGTCCGTCAGACCGGGTTCGCCTTCGCCCCGGACCCTGGCGTCATCTAGAGGGCTTGCTGCGTGATTGTGTTTCAGGGTCACGCGGGACTTGCACTGGGACTGGGATCGTCGATCTAGGTGTCTGTGACAAAGATCGGAGCCGAGTAGAACGTCTCCACAGACTGCGCCCGGAGAAGGCGCAGGTCCTCAGCGATGGACGGGGGTTCAATTCCCCCCATCTCCACCATTGGTTGCTGTCGCGCGCTGTGGGCTTGCTGCCCTCTTCGTCAGGGCGTCGTCGCGCGCGAACTCCCAGCCGGTTCCGAGTCCTCCGGCGTACCGTCGGTCGCACTGCGAGGCCCCGACCTCGAGTCACGAGTCACGACTCTCAGCCCCACCCGCGTTCTCGCCGCCGAGTCTCGCACCGATCGAGCGAGAAAAGGATGTGGAGCAATGCTGACTCACGCGCACACTGTGCTGCCCGCGAGAGACCTGTCGCGAGCGCGCGCCTTCTACCACGACAAGCTCGGGCTCGACCCCGCGGAGGAGCACGAGGGGATGCTCACCTACCGCATGGGCGACTCCGCCTTCGACGTGTATGAGACGCCCAACGCGGGCACCGCCCAGAACACCCAGATGTGCTGGGAGACCGAAGACCTGGCCGCCGACATGCGCGCGATGCGCGAGCACGGCGTCGTCTTCGAGGACTACAGCGCCCCCGGAATGCAGACCGAGAACGGCGTCGCCACGATGGATGACGGAACCATGACGGCCTGGTTCCGCGACAGTGAGGGGAACTTCCTCTGCCTCACGCAGACCGCCTGAGGATCCGGTCCGGGGCGCCGACAAAGCCACGCCCCGGCCCGTGACCGGCCGGCTTCCCGCTGTGCCGCGGGGAGCCGGTTCTGCGCCCAGGCGGCACCAGACGGGTCACCGCGCGCGCTGAGTGTCGTCGTTCCGGCTCTGTCCTTCGATCGGGTACGACACGAATGCGAGCGAGCGCGAGTCCGGCGACCAGCTGTTGACGCTGAGGGAGCCTTGGCCGCCGAAGATGCGCGCGATGGTGCGCGCCGATCCCCAATCCGGCAGATCCGCCACCTTGATCTCAACCCAGAGGTCTCCCGGGTGCCCCTCGGTTCCTGGCGGGAAGCTGATGTACGCGGCGCGCTGTCCGTCCGGCGAGAGGTGGGGAAACCAGTTGACGTTCTCGTCCCCGGTCAGCTGCTCGACCTCGGAACCGTCGGGCCGCATCCGGGCGATCTGGGCATGCCCGTCGAACTGCTCCGTGTTGAAGTAGATCCACGCGCCGTCAGGAGAGAACTCGGAGCCGTCGGCCGGGGCGGAGCCGTCGGTGAGGCGCCGGTAGTGCCCGCCCTCGGTCGACATGGTGAAAACCGATGCGCGGGCCCATCTGTTCTCGCCCTCAGGCTCGAGACCGATGAACGCGAGCGACGCACCGTCGGGGCTCACACCGTGCAGGAAGTGCATGAGGCCGAGAATCCCAGAACCGCCCGTGATGCGGCTCGCGCTGCCGCCGGCGAGCGGTGCGCGGTAGATGTGCCCGTCGTCGGCGGAGACGTAGACATGGCGACCATCGGGGGCGGGCACATGATCGTTGTTGAGCGCCGGAAGATCGGGAATCTCGATCGGCGTGAGCTGTCCATCGAGATCGAGATCCCATAAGGTCCCGGCGCCGTTCAGCAGCAGCCCGGACGCCACCCAGTTCGGGGCCTCCAGCAGAATCTCGTCATCGCGCAGCACGAGCTCGGTCGCGTTCGACTCGACATCGACCGTCCACACACACGTGACCTGGCCGGGCCGCAGCGTTCGGAAACCCACGTTCCTCGACTCCTTCGGCTTCGGGCCACCGGTGTGCGGGGCCTCGAGCGAGACTAGCCCGTCGACGGATGTGCCCGATGCTGATCAACAGCGAAGCGGACCGAAAGCTCAGGCGGGCCAGCCCGACTCCGCCACCAGCCGGGGGAGCGCCTCGTGCACCTTCGCGCTCGCCTCGGCGGCGAGCGGGTTCGTCGACACACCCTCGGCGCTCACCAGCTTCCCGCCGGTGTAGACCGCCTTCAGGTTGCGGGTCGTCATCGAGAGCACGTAGTTGTCGATCGGGTGCCACAGCGGGCCGATGTCGGGCGAGCGCGGGTCGACCACGAGGAAGTCGGCGAACTTTCCGGGTTCCAGCGACCCCACGCGGTCGCCGATGCCGAGCACCTCGGCCGAGCCGCGGGTGTGCAGGCGCAGCATCTCGGCAGGCATCATGCTGCGCGGGTCGCCGGTGGCGGCGCGCTGCTGGAAGATGCCGATCCGCATGTTCTGCCACGGGTCGCTGACGTCGGTGCAGGCCTGGTCGTCGAGTCCGACGCCGATCGTCATGCCCTGCTCGCGCATCCGCCCCAGGTCGGCGATGCCGCTCGCCAGACGTCCGTTGGAGGCGGGCTGCCAGCTCATGCCGGAGCCGGCGGCGGCGGCGCGGTCGATGATCTCGGGGGTCGTCTGGATGAAGTGGCCGAAGATGAGGTCGGGGCCGAGCGCGTTCGCCTCGGCGTACCACTCGAACTTCGACCGCTGCAGCTCGACCTCGGCGCGCGTCTCCAGGAAGTGCGCCTGGTTGATCAGCCCGAAGCGGCGCATCGCCTCCACCTCGAGCTCGGCGGCGTCGCGGCGTGGCGACCACTGCACGGCGCCGAACACGGCGCTGCCGAGGCGGAGGGCCGGGTCGAGGGTGTCGTCGTGGGCAATGACTTCGCCGAGCCGCTCGAAGATCTCGTCGTCGGAGCCGACCGTGACATCCATGCCGACGGCGTTGACGAAGCGGATGCCGGCATCCGCCTTGGCGTCCGCCTGCCGGGTCAGATACGAGGCGGGGCGCAGCTCTCCGGCGCCGCTGCGGGCGCCCTCGATCATCGGCTCCCACGGCAGTCGTGGGTCGCAGAAGTCGAAGGCCGTCGTGACGCCGTTGCTGAGGAAGTCGAGCGATCCGTGCAGTGTGCACCAGTACATGAGCTCGGCGGGCACCTTGCTGAAGAAGCCGAGCATCGAGTCGCACCAGCCGTAGAGGGTCTGGTCGACGCCCAGCCCGCGGGTGGGGCCGGTGAACAGGTGCGAGTGCGCCGAGACGAAGCCGGGGGCAACAAAAGCCCCCGCGACGTCGAGGGTCTCCGTGCCCGCGGGAACGGCGGGCGGGGTGCCGGTTCCGATCGAGTCGATGCGGCCGTCGTCTCCGACGAGCATCCACCCGTCGTCGAGAACATCGGGGCCGCTGGCGGCTATGGGGATCAGACGGGCATGGATGACGAGGAGCACCGGATCAGTATCCCCGGGTGCCGCGTCCGGCGCATTGCGCCCACATTTCCGCCACGTTGCGCCCGCCGCCCCGCCCGCGCAGCGCGCCCCGTCCCGAGCGCTCCCGAACCACACGAGCGCTGCCGAAGTTCCGGTGGCGCTCGCACGTTTCGGGAACGGTCGCGGGAAGGGAGGCGGTCAGGCGGGGAGGGGGGCGGGGGTGAAGAGGTTGTCGAAGACGGCGCCGCGGTCGAACTGGAGCGCGTGGGCGCGGGCGGCCGCGGCGCTCGAGGCGAGCGCCTCCGCGTCGAGGGCGAGCGCGGCGCTCAGCGCTGCCGCGATCGCATCCGGATCCTCGACCGGCACGATCATCGCGTGGTCGCCGACCGCCTCGCCGATGCCGCCCGCGAGGGTCGTGATCACCGGGCCGCCGCCGGCAAGCAGCTTCTCGGCGAGGGCGATGCCGAAGGTCTCGACGAAATCGGGGCTCGGCTTGCTCGGCAGCGCGTACACGGCGCAGGCCTCCATGAGGTGCGGCTTCTCGGCGTCTCCGACGTCATCGAGGAAGCGGATGCGGTCCGCGAGCGGCGAGGCAGCCGCCAGGCCGTGCAGGCGCTCGGCATCCGGTCCGCGGCCGGCGATGATCAGCTCGATGTCGTCGTCGAGGCCCGCGCGCTCGAAGCCCTCGATGAGGTCGTCGACGCCCTTGGCCGCCTGCAGTCGCGACAGGAACAGCACGTAGCGGTTGCGCCGCAGCCCGCGACGGGCGAGCACCTCGTCGGTCTCGGCCGGGTCGAGGTCGAGATAGGCGGAGGCATCGATCGCCGGGTAGGAGATCGTGATGCGCTCGCGGCACTGCTCGGCGAAGCGGGTGCCGTGGCGCACGTCGAGCTCGGCGGCCGCCTCGACGATCATCTCGCGCGTGTACTCCGACACGGCGACGCAGCGGTCCTGGCTGAGGTAGGCGCTGAAGATCTGCGCGGCGGCCCCGTACGCGTCCTGGTCGAGGCTGGAGCGCACGACGTTGGTGATGTCGCTGCCGACCGCCTCGGCGATCGTGGTGACGTCGACGGGAAGCCCGGTCGCCTGGGCGATCCGGACGGCATCCGAGACGGCGAGGGTGTGCGGGCTGAGGTAGAGCGAGAGCGCCGTGGTCGGCACCCCGTCGGTGAACAGCTCGACCAGTCGCCCGGTGATGCCCGCCAGATAGCGGCCGTCGGGCACCTTGTAGTCGCCGACCGGGTCGGGCCGCTCGACGTGGATGCCGGGGCTGTATGGCAGCACGCTGTCCAGCGGCTTCAGCGGCAGACCGCTGGTCTCGAGCCGGTCGAGCGGCCAGGTGACGATGCGCACCTCGTCGAATCCGCGCTCGAGGGCCGCTTCGGCGAGGTTGCGGCCCTCGACGGAGTGGCCGCAGATGACCGGGTCGGCCCGGTTGACGATGACGAGTCGGTTGCGAGGCTTCGGAGTCATGAGGGGATCCTTCGGTGCGTATGGATGCGAGCGCGTCGTTGTCGAGGTCAGGCCTGCGGGTGGGAGGGCGGCCGATCTCGGCGCCCCCAGTCGGTCGGCTCGGCGCCGAGGCGTACGGTCAGCGTGCCGCCGCCGTGGAACTCGTCTCCGCTGATCCAGCTGCGTTCGAGCGGAAGCCCGTTGAGGGCGGCGGACTGCACGTACTGCACAGCTCCGCCGGCCTCCGGTTCGACGAACCCTTCCGTCTCGATCAGGAAGCGGCCGCCGACGACGGCGATCTCGGCGCGCCGGAACGAGGGCGCGTTGACGAAGAACAGGTTCTGGCCCGCGGCGGGGAAGACGCCGAGGCTGGCCCACACGTACCAGGAGCTGAGTCCGCCCGAGTCGTCGTTGCCGGGCAGACCGCCGCGGCCGACGCCGAACTGCTGGTGCACGATGTGGTGGACGATCTCGGCGGTGCGGTCGGGCCGCCCCGCGTAGTGGTAGGTCCAGGGTGCTTCCATGTCGGGCTCGTTGTTGAGCCCTTCGAAGCGGCCGAGCGCGTAGCCGGCCTCGAGCTCGGCGGTGCCGGGGGCGACGCCCGGCTGGGTGACGGGCTCGGCGCCGTAGCCGAAGAACGCATCCGCGAGGGCGAGGTAGCCCTCGTCGCCGCCGGCGAGCGCGATGCGCGCCGCCATGTCGTGCTGCACTCGGAACGAGTAGTTGTGCTTGCTGCCCTCGTAGAAGGTCGAGTCGCGCAGCAGGCCGGTCTCGGTGTCGTAGGCGTTCGCCCAGCGCTCGGCGAGCCGTGTGAACTCCTCGACGAGCGCGTGGTCGCCGACGACGTGCGCGACCTTCGCGGTGCACCAGTAGGCGAACGCGATGTCGAGCGTGTGGCTGATCGGGTGCGCCTCCCCGCGCAGCAGGAAGTCCTCGCCGTAGGTGCGCCGCAAGTCGTTGTGCATGTGGACGAGCGCCCACTCCCAGTCGATCCCGGTGACGCCGCGCTGGCAGAGGTCGGCGAGGAAGGTGTGCGCCAGCGCGCTGCCCTGGCGCGAGAAGCGGTCGCTGCCGACCGCCATCCGGTAGCCGATCGGGAAGTTCCCCTCCTCCTCGGCGATCGTGAGCAGCGCATTCGCGAGCTCGACGGCGCGCTCGGGATACAGCGCTCCGAGCAGCGGTAGCTGGGTGCGGTAGATGTCCCACATGGTGCTGATGTCGAAGACGAAGGGACCCTCGCTCGGCCAGAACGGGCTCTCGCCCGGGGCGAGGCAGGGCTTGATGAGCGAGTGGTAGAGGGCGGTCGAGAACACCGTCTCGCGCTCGGCGCTCGGCGTCTCGATGGTGATCGCGTCGAGGTGCCGGCGCCAGGCCTCCTGGGTGCGCTCGCGCCGCGAGTCGAAGCGGCGCGAGCTCGTCCCGCAGTCGGTGTGCAGGTTGCGCTTGGCCTGCTCGACGCCGCGCAGCGAGAACCCGATCCGCAGCTCGACGGTGTGATCCTCACTGCTCGCCCCCGCCCACATGAGCCCGAACGGGCGCAGCGTCGTGGGGCGGATGTGGTCGAAATCGAGCCGGGTGCCGCCTGGCATCAGTCGGCGGTCGTACCAGAGCATCTGGCGCCAGCTCTCGGCATCGCACTCGACGTAGATCGAGAGCGGGGCGCCCTCCACCACGATGGTGCCCTGTGCGACACCGGGGCTGACGAGCTCCAGGTGCGCGCGCAGCGGCGTGGTGGCCGAGTGCGGGATCGCGAGCCCGCCGAGCGAGAAGTCGACGACGAGGCGCGCGTTCGCGTGCTTCGGGAACCTGTAGCGGTGCACGGCGCTCTTGGGGCCGACGGTGAGCTCGGCGCGGACGCCGGAGTCGAGGGTGGCGGCGTAGAAGCCGGGGGCCGCGTCCTCGTCGGTGAGGCGCCATTGTCGGCCGAGCACGTCAAGCGGTTCGAGCATCGGGGTGACGCGGAAGTAGTTGTAGTACTTGCGGATCGCGCCGGTGCCGGACTGCTGGAAGTGGGTGAATCCGGAGGCGACGGCATCGTCGTGGATCGTCGTCGGCACGCCCTCGGTGTTGAGGTCGTAGCGCCCGTAGCCGGTCGGGTAGGCCCCCGAGTAGGCGCACGTGGACACCATCCCGAGGGGATAGGTGGCACCCGGGTGGGTGTTGCCGACCTGCGGTTTGGGCCACCACCAGGTCGCGGCGAGTCCGCTCTGGGCAGGAAGCGCCGTGACCTCCGTTCCGATGAACGGGTCGACACGATCGATCATGTCCTGACGCTAAGCGGCGATTGTCTCGGGCGGATTACGGGAGTGTGACGATGCGCGCACCCGGTTGGCGCGCGGGCGCGCACGAAAAAGCGCTGGGAGCCTTCCGAGGAAGGCTCCCAGCGCCGGGAGTTCGAGCGGACGCGTTAGCGCTGTGCTCCCTCGAGCGACCCGGTGACCTGACCGGCGGGGTCGTAGATGATGCAGAGGATCTCGCGGTCGCCGCTGGCCCAGCTCTCGGCGGTCGGCGAGTAGTAGGTGGCGTCGAGCTCGGAGTCCTCGTAGTTCACGCCGACGAAGGTGTCGAAGGCGGTGACGCACGCGAAGCCCGCCTCGTCGGCGATGGCGTCGTCGCCCGGGAAGTCGCCGTCGGCGAGGATGTAGCTGGAGTACGCCTCGCTGTCGTGCGGCTCGTCGCACGAGACGATCGGCACCGTCTGCACCTCGCCGCTGACGTCGGCGTCGTTGAGGCAGTCGCCGACCGCGATCGAGAAGACGTCGTCTTCACCCGTGATAGCACCGTTGACGGTGTCGATGATTCCGCTGCACCCGCTGAGTGCGACGGCGGCAGCCAGGACGACGGCACCGGCCAGTGAACGGCGCAGTCGGGAAGTTGAAGTGGTCAATGGGTGCCTCTCTTTTGGGATCTGGCGGACAGCAGAAGCAACGAATCCTCGGCCTCGGCCCATCTACCCTAGCGATTTGCGAACTGGTGCCGGAGCCTGTCGTGGAGCAGGCCGTTGGAGACCAGCAGGCTGCCGGCGTCGAGCTCGGTGCCGCCGTCCATCGTCGTGGCGGTGCCGCCGGCCTCCCGGATGATCGGATACATCGGGGCGACATCCCACGGCTTGACGTCGAACTCGCCCGCGGCATCCACGGCCCCTTCGGCCACGAGCATGTATGACCACAGGTCGCCGTAGGCGCGGGTGCGATCAACCGCGCGGCTTGCCGCCACGAGCTGGTCAAGGCGACCGGCGTCGTCCCAGCCCTTCAGGCTGTTGTAGCTGATGCTCGCGGCGGACAGGTCGTCGATGCCGCTGACGTGGAGGCGTCGCGCCTCGCCGCCGTGCTCCTGCATCCAGGCGCCGTGCCCGGTCGCGGCCCACCAGCGCCGACCGAGAGCGGGGGCGCTGACGACGCCGACCTCGGGAACCCCGTCGATGACGAGGGCGAGCAGCAGGCCCCAGTTGGGCACTCCGCGGACGAAGTTGGAGGTGCCGTCGATCGGATCCACGATCCAGGTGCGGCTTCCAGTGCCGCTGCGGCCGAACTCCTCGCCGAGGATGGCGTCGTCGGGGCGGGCGGCGTCGATATGCTCGCGCACCATCTGCTCGACGCGCTTGTCGGCATCGGTGACCTGGCTGCGGTCGGGCTTGAGCTGGATGTCAAGATCCTGGGCGCGGTAGCGATCGAGCGCGATGAGGTCGGCCTCGCCGGCGAGGGTGAGGGCGAGCGCGAGGTCGTCGGCGAGCGAGTAGTCGGTCACGAACTCAGCGTAGCGAGGAGTCGGCGCAGCGAGTCGACTCGGGGGGCGCTCGCGGTGCCCGCCTCGATCGCCTCGTCGAGCGCGCAGTCGGGGGCGTCGTCGAGGTGGGTGCAGCCGCGCGGGCATTCGGCGACGATCGGGGCGAGGTCGGCGAAGGAGCGCGCGATGTTGTCGGGGTTGACGTGGCCGAGGCCGAAGGACCTCACGCCAGGGGTGTCGATGATCCAGCCGCCGCTCGGCACGTGCAGCGACACGGTGGAGCTGGAGGTGTGGCGTCCGCGCCCGGTGACGGCGTTGACGACGCCGGTCGCGCGATCGGTGCCCGGCACGAGCGCGTTGACCAGCGTCGACTTGCCGACCCCGGAGTGGCCGACGGCGACGGTGCGGTGGCCGGCGAGCACGGGCGCGAGCTCGTCGATCGGGAAGTCGCCTTCGGCGCTGCGGAAGACGGGGATGCCGAGCCCGTCGAACAGTGCCAGGAACGGCTCCGGGTCGGCGAGGTCGGTCTTGGTGATGACCATCAGTGGGGCGATGCCCGCATCGTAGGCGGCGACCAGGTAACGGTCGACAAGACGCGGACGCGGCTCCGGGTTGGCGGCCGCGACGACGATCAGCAGCTGGTCGGCATTGGCGACGATGACGCGCTCGACGGCGTCGGTGTCGTCGGCGCTGCGACGCAGCAGCGTCTCGCGCTCGCGGATCCGCACGATGCGGGCGAGGGTGCCCTCGTCGCCGGAGGTGTCGCCGACGACGTCGACGAGGTCGCCGGTGACGATCGCCTGGTCGCGCAGCTCGCGCGCGCGGGTGGCGATCACCACCCGGCCGTCGCCGGTGTCCTCGTCGACGAGCACGGTGTAGCGCCCGCGGTCGACCGAGAGCACGCGGGCGACGACGGCGTCGTCATGGTCGGGGCGCGTCTTGGTGCGGGGACGGTTCGCCTTCGGGTTCGGTCTCGCGCGGAAGGCGTGCTCGTCCCAGTCGTCGTCATCGTCGTCGTCCGGGGGCAGCCAGCTCATGCCGACGGGCTCCCGGCGCTGGCGACGAGCTTCGACCACAGTTCGGGGAACTCCGGCAGCGTCTTCGCGGTCGAGGTGATGTCGTCGACCTCTACGCCGTCGACGACGAGGCCGAGCAGCGCTCCCGTCGTGGCCATGCGGTGGTCGGCGAAGGCACGCCACGGGCCCGCGAGCATCGGCTGCGGGGTGATCCGCAGGCCCTCGTCGAGCACCGTCGCCGCGCCGCCCAGAGCGGCGAGGTCGTCGGCGAGCGCGGCGAGGCGGTCGGTCTCGTGGCCGCGGAGGTGGCCGATGCCGCTCAGCTCCATCGCGCCGTCGGCGAGGGCCGCGAGTCCGGCGATGGTGGGGGCCAGCTCGCCGCCGATGGTGAGGTCGAGATCGTGGGCCGCCAGTGCGGCGCCCCCGCGCACGCCCGAGCCGCCGTCGACGACGACGGTGTCCGTGTCGGTGCCGTGATCGTGCTCGCGCGTGACGGTGGCGCCGAACCCGGCGAGCAGGCGAGGCAGCTCGTCGCCGACCTGCGTCGTCTGGCGCGGCCAGCCGGCGATCGCGACGCGGCCGCCGGCGACGAGCGCCGCGGCGAGGAACGGTCCGGCGTTCGACAGGTCGGGTTCGATGGTGACGTCGCGGGCCGCGATCGGTGCGGCCGGCACCACCCAGACTCCGGGCTCGGGGGAGTCGACGACAACGCCCCGCTCGGCGAGCGTGTGGATGGTCATCTCGATGTGCGGCATGCTCGGCAGCCGGTCACCGGTGTGGCGCAGCGTGAGGCCGGCCTCGAAGCGCGGCGCGGCGAGCAGCAGGCCGGAGACGAACTGGCTCGAGGCGGAGGCGTCGATCGCCAGTTCGCCGCCGGCGACGCGGCCGGTCGCGTGGATGGTGAACGGCAGCGCGGCGCGACCGTCATCGCTCACCTCGACCCCGAGGTCGCGCAGAGCCTGGATCGTGGTGCGCATCGGGCGGGCGCGGGCGTGCGGGTCGCCGTCGAGCGAGACCGGACCGAGGGCGAGGGCCGCCAGCGGCGGCACGAAGCGCATCACGGTTCCGGCGAGACCGCAGTCGATCGCGACCGCTCCGCGCAGCTCGGCGGGAGTGATGCGCAGGTCGGGGCCGAACTCGCCGTCGCCCGCGACCTCCTCGATGCCCACGCCGAGCTGTCGCAGCGCCTCGATCATGAGCGCCGAGTCGCGCGAGTGCAGCGGACGACGCAGCAGCGACGGGCCGTCGGCGAGGGCGGCGAGCACCAGTTCGCGGTTGGTGAGGCTCTTGGAGCCCGGCAGGGTGAGCGTGACGTCAAGGGGCCCGGCGGCGAGGGGAGCGCGCCACGGGCCCGGCGCGGAGTCCGACACCGGGGAGAGCTGCTCGTCGCGGCCGGAATAGCTGATGAATCCCATTGGTTGACAAGAGTATCGCCCGCGAGCAGAACGGAGGCGGCGGTGCAGCTTCTCGAAGCCCCCTCGGATGTGACGACCGTAGACTCGGCCACGATGACTGACGACGACACGTCTGCCGAGCTGCGATCCCAGTTCGAAGCGCAGGCCATTCCGTTCATGGATCAGCTGTATGCGGCCGCTCTTCGGATGACGCGGAACCCCGCGGATGCCAGCGACCTCGTGCAGGAGACGTTCGTGAAGGCGTTCTCGGCGTTCGCGCGCTTCGAGCAGGGCACGAACCTGAAGGCGTGGCTGTACCGCATCCTCACCAACACGTTCATCAACACGTACCGGAAGAACCAGCGCGCCCCCTACCAGGGCACCATCGACGAGCTCGAGGACTGGCAGCTGGGCTCCGCAGAGTCGCTCACGCAGGGACGCATCACGCGCTCGGCCGAAGCGGAGGCGATCGACCATCTGCCCGACAGCGACGTCAAGGAGGCCCTCAACTCGATTCCCGAGGACTTCCGGCTCGCCGTTTACCTCGCCGATGTCGAAGGGTTCTCCTACCAGGAGATCGCCGACATCATGAAGACCCCGGTGGGGACCGTCATGAGCCGACTGCATCGCGGCCGCCGGCTTCTGCGCGAGCGCCTCGCCGACTACGCCGCCGAGCGCGGCTACACCACCACGAACACCGGGAGCACCTCATGACCGATTGCGGCTGCGAAAAGGCCAAGGCCGAGCTCGAGGAGTACCTGCATCGCGAGTTGAGCGATGAGGACTTCCGCGATGTCTCGGAGCATCTGGAGAACTGCCCCGACTGCAACGGCGAGCACCTCGTGGGGCTGACGCTGCTGCAGAAGCTGCAGAGCTCCTGCCAGGAGAAGGCGCCCGACGAGCTGCGCCGAGCGATCCTCGACCGGCTGGACGGCGCCGCGACGCACTAGGCGCCGCGGCGACGCCGATCAGCCGAGGTGGAGTGCGGCCGCGATCAGGTCGGCCTGCTCCTGGTTGCTGCGCTTCGTCGAGCCGGTCGCAGGCGACGCGGAGGCCGGGCGCGAGGAGACGAGAAGTGACCGCGCGCCGAGGTGGCGGCCCAGCTCGATACTGAGGAACGGCCAGGCGCCCTGGTTCGCCGGCTCCTCCTGAACCCACATCAGCTCGGCGTTCGGGTAGCGCTCGAACACCGCATCCAGCTGCGCGGTCGGCAGCGGGTGGTACTGCTCCAGCCGGACGAGGGCGAAGGAGGAGGAGTCCTCCCGCTTGTCGAGCTCGTTCTTCAGGTCGTAGTGCAGCTTGCCCGCGTGCAGCAGCACGCGCTTGACCGTCGACGGGTCGGTGATGCGAGCGTCGTCGAGCACCGGCTCGAACCTGCCGTTCGTGAAGTCGGCGACCTCGCTCGTGGCGCCGCGCAGTCGCAGCATCGACTTCGGGGTGAAGACGATGAGCGGTCGGCGCGGGCGGGCGTAGGCCTGACGACGCAGCAGGTGGAAGTACGAGGCGGGCGTCGACGGGCGCGCGATCGTCATGTTGTCTTCTGCCGCGAGCTGCAGGAAGCGCTCGATGCGCGCCGAGGAGTGGTCCGGGCCCTGACCCTCGTAGCCGTGCGGCAGCAGCATGACGACGCTCGAGCGCTGTCCCCACTTCTGCTCGGCGCTCGAGATGAACTCGTCGATCACGGTCTGCGCGCCGTTGGCGAAGTCGCCGAACTGCGCCTCCCAGAGCACGAGGGCGTCCGGTCGCTCGACCGAGTAGCCGTACTCGAAGGCGAGCGCGGCGTACTCCGACAGCAGCGAGTCGAAGATCTGGAAGCGCGCCTGCGAGTCGGACAGGTTCGCCAGCGGTAGCCACTCCTGGCCGTTCTCGCGGTCGTGGAACACCGCGTGGCGCGAGACGAAGGTGCCGCGTCGCGCATCCTGGCCGACGACGCGCACCGGCGTGCCCTCGACCAGCAGCGAGCCGAGCGCGATCAGCTCTCCGAAGCCCCAGTCGATCGAGCCCTTCCGGCTCATCTCGACGCGCTTCTTCAGCAGCTGCTGCAGCTTCGGGTGCACCGTGAAGCCCTGGGGCGTGTTCTCGTGGGCATCGCCGACGAGCGTCACCACGCTCTCGGTGACCGCAGTCGACTCCGGCTCGCCCGCGCCGGCGTCGCGCTGGGCGCCGGGGCGCTCCAGGTCGGTCGCCGAGGCGGCGTCGCCGGTGACGACCGGAACGGTGCCGGTCTGGGCGGCGTGCGTCTCGGCGAAGGCGCGCTCGAGGCGCTCCTGGAAGTCGCGCTGCGCGGCCTCGAACTCCTCGGGCGTGATGTCGCCGCGACCGACGAGCGCCTCGGTGTACAGCGTTCGGACGCTGCGCTTGGCCTCGATCAGGTTGTACATCAGCGGCTGCGTCATCGAGGGGTCGTCGCCCTCGTTGTGGCCGCGGCGGCGGTAGCAGACCAGGTCGATGACGACATCCGACTTGAACTTCTGCCGATACGCGAAGGCGTGCTGGGCGACGCGGACGACCGCCTCGGGGTCATCGCCGTTGACGTGGAAGATCGGCGCCTGGATCGTCTTGGCGACATCCGTCGAGTACACCGAGGTGCGGGCCTCGCTCGGCGGCGTCGTGAAGCCGACCTGGTTGTTGATGACGACGTGGATCGTGCCGCCGGTCTTGTAGGCGCGCAGCTGCGACATCTGCAGGGTCTCGACCACGACGCCCTGACCGGCCATCGAGGCGTCGCCGTGCAGCAGGATCGGCAGGGTCGAGAACATGCCGTCGCCGGTGCGGTCCTGCTTCGCGCGGGTGATGCCCTCCAGAACGCCGTTGACGGCCTCCAGATGGGAGGGGTTCGCGGCGAGATAGACCGGGACCTCCTTGCCGGAGGCGCTCGTGAACGTGCCCTCGGTGCCGAGGTGGTACTTGACGTCGCCGGAGCCCTGCACGGTGCGCGGGTCCTGGGTTCCCTCGAACTCGCGGAAGATCTGCCCGTAGGTCTTGCCGGCGATGTTGGTCAGCACGTTGAGGCGGCCGCGGTGCGCCATGCCGATGGCGACCTCGGCGAGCTCATCCTCCGCCGCGCCCTGCAGGACCTCGTCGAGCAGGGCGATGACGGATTCGCCGCCCTCCAGGCTGAAGCGCTTCTGGCCGACGTACTTGGTCTGCAGGAAGGTCTCGAACGCCTCGGCCTCGTTGAGCTTGGCCATGATGCGCAGCTGCTCGTCGTGCGTGGGCTTCTCATAGGGGCGCTCGAGACGCTCCTGGAACCAGGCGCGCTGGGTCGGGTCCTGGATGTGCATGTACTCGACGCCGACGGTGCGGCAGTACGAGTCACGCAGCACGCCGAGCACCTCGCGCAGCAGCGCGGCGCGCTTGCCGGCGAAGCCGCCGAGCACGAACTCCCGATCGAGGTCCCAGAACGTGAGGCCGTGGCTCGAGAGGTCGAGGTCGGGGTGAGAGCGCTGAACGTATTCCAGCGGGTCGATGTCGGCCATCAGATGCCCGCGCACGCGGTACGCATTGATGAGCTCCTGCACGCGCGAGGTCTTGCTGATGCGCTCGGAGAGGTCGACGTTGATGTCCTCGGCCCAGTGGATCGGGTCGTAGGGGATGCGCAGCGCGGCGAAGATGGCCTCGTAGAAGCCGCGCTCGCCGATCAGTAGCTCGTGGACCTTCTTGAGGAACTCGCCCGAGCCGGCGCCCTGGATGACGCGGTGGTCATACGTGCTGGTGAGGGTGATCGTCTTGCCGATGCCGAGCTCGTGGAGCGTGCGCGGCGACGAGCCCTGGAAGGCGGCGGGGTACTCGAGCGCTCCCGCGCCGATGATCGATCCCTGGCCTCGCATGAGGCGGGGGACCGAGTGCTCGGTGCCGATGCCGCCCGGGTTGGTGAGCGAGATCGTGGTGCCGGCGAAGTCCTCGGCGGTGAGCTTGTTGCCGCGGGCGCGGGCGACGATGTCCTCGTAGGCCGCGAGGTACTCGGCGAAGGTCATCGTGTCGACGCGCTTGATGTTCGGCACCAGCAGCGACCGCGAGCCGTCCGGCTTCGGCAGGTCGATCGCGATGCCGAGGTTGACGTGCGCGTGGGCGACGAGGCTCGGCTTGCCGTCGATCTCGGCGTAGGAGACGTTCTGGCTCGGGAACTCCTTGAGCGTCTGCACGAGCGCCCAGCCGATGAGGTGCGTGAACGAGACCTTGCCGCCACGGGCGCGCCGCATGTGGTTGTTGATCACGATGCGGTTGTCGATCATGAGCTTCGCCGGAACGGTGCGCACGCTCGTCGCGGTCGGCACCGTGAGGCTCTGGTCCATGTTGGTCGCGAGGGCCTTGCTCATGCCGCGCAGCGGCGTGACGACGTCCTCCTGCGGCTCGGCGTCGGCGCCGCCGACGACCGGGACGCTCGCCGTCGTGGGGGCCTCGGCGGGGATCGGCTGCGGCTTGGCGGGAACGCCCGTCGTGCGGGCGACCGGGGTCGTGCCGTTGCCGGCGGTGGGGGCGGCGGGCGTCTCAGCGGACGGCGTCGCGGCGGCCGGGGCTTCGGCGGCGGGGCTCGCGGCGGGCGACTCTGCGGCCGGCTCCGCGGCGAGCGGGGCGCTCGCACCCGGCTGGTAGTTCTCGAGGATCGGCCACCAGCTCTTGTCGACCGAGTGCTTGTCGACGCGATAGCGCTCGTACATCTCGTCGACGAGCCATTCGTTGGCTCCGAACTCGCCCGAGGCAAAGCCCTCGGGAGTCACTCCGGTCACGGGGCTTGACACGGCCGACCGCCCACTCTCGCTCAAGTATTCGTACGCACGACATCCTCGGCCGCGCACCGTCAATCTTAAGTGGTTCGGCGTCGAGATACCGACCCATCCGCGCGATCTGTCTCGGAAAAACCTGGGGGAATCGTCGTAGCGTTGCCTCATGCGATTCCTGGGCCCGCTTCCGAGCCACGACCTCACCTATTCCGACGTGTTCCTCGTTCCGAGTCGCTCGGCGGTGACCAGCCGTCTCGACGTCGATCTCGCGCCGACCGACGGCACCGGCGCGACTCTGCCGCTGGTGGCGGCGAACATGAACTCGGTCACCGGGCCGCGGCTCGCCGCGACCCTCGCGCGACGCGGCGGACTGGGCGTGCTGCCGCAGGATCTTCCGCTCCAGGAGCTCGCCGACGCCGTGCGGCAGGTCAAGTCTCAGCCCGTCGTCTGGGATGCGCCGCTCGAGCTCTCCGCCGATGCGACCGTCGCCGAGGCGCTCCGGCTCACCCCCGCGCTGCCGGGCCACGGGATCGTGCTGCGCGACGCCGACGGCTCCGAGGCCGGGTGCCTGCTGGCGACGCGGCTGGCCCACGCCCTCCCGGACGCACGGCTCGGCGACCTGGTGCACGAGACGATCACCTCGATCGACGCGGACGACGTCGACGGCCCGCGCGGTGCCTTCGACGTGCTCGTGGATGCGGGACTCGACTTCGCGCTCGTGCGGCACCACGGCCATCTGGTCGGCACGGTCAGCCGCAAGAGCGCCCTGCGCGGGACGCTCTACGCGCCGGCACTCGACGGCGAGGGCCGGCTGCGGGTCGCCGCCGCGGTCGGGATCAACGGCGACACCGCCGCGAAGGCGAAGGCGCTCGCCGAGGCCGGTGTCGACGTCCTCGTGCTGGACACCGCGCACGGCCACCAGGAGGGCATGCTCGACGCGCTGCGCACGGTGGCGGCTCTGCGCCTCGGCATCCCCCTGGTCGCCGGAAACATCGTCACGCCCGATGGTGTGCGCGATCTCGTCGAGGCGGGTGCTGACATCCTCAAGGTGGGCGTCGGGCCGGGGGCGATGTGCACGACGCGCATGATGACCGCCGTCGGTCGTCCGCAGTTCTCCGCCGTGCTCGAAACGGCGCAGGCGGCGCGCGAGATCGGCGCCTCGGTGTGGGCGGACGGCGGCGTTCGCTACCCGCGGGATGTCGCGCTGGCGCTCGCGGCCGGCGCCTCCTCCGTGATGATCGGCTCCTGGTTCGCCGGAACGCTCGAGGCGCCCGGCGAGCTCGAGACCGACGACCGCGGCCGCCTGTTCAAGCAGAGCTGGGGGATGGCCTCCACCAAGGCCGTCCACGCGCGGTTCGGACGTATGGACGCCTACGAGCTCGCCCGGAAGGAGCTCTTCGCCGAGGGCATCTCCAGCTCCTCGATCTACCTCGACCCCCTGCGGCCCTCCGTCGAGGACCTGATCGACATGATCACGGCGGGCGTGCGCAGCTCGTTCACCTACGCGGGGGCGAACGACCTGGCTGCCTTCCGCGAGAGGGCCGTCGTGGGGCTGCAGAGCGCGGCCGGCTACGAGGAGGGCAAGGCGCTGCCGGTCAGCTGGTGACGGTCAGCATCGACGTCGCTGTGCCGGGTTATACTCATCCGACCATGGATGACCCTCCGTCGTGCACTCCCGCGTCGCCCACCGACTCGGAGCCTTCTCATAGACCCTCGCCGGTGACCGGTTTCCGAGGCGGTGAGACAGCATGAGCCAAGAGCTCCTGTTCCTTCTCATCGGTCTCGTTCTGACGATCGGCACCGGCCTCTTCGTGGCCAGCGAGTTCGCGCTCGTGAACCTCGACCGAGCCGAGCTCGAGGCGCGCCAGGAGCGCGGCGAGACGATGCTCGGCCCCACGATTCGTGCGCTCAAGATCACCTCGACGCACCTGTCGAGCGCGCAGCTGGGCATCACGCTCACGACGCTGCTTGCCGGCTTCACGCTCGAACCGGCGCTCAGCACGTACCTCTCGCCCGGTCTGGTGGCGATCGGGTTGCCCGAGGCCGCCATCTCGGTGGTGGCGACGATCGCCGCGATCGTCCTCGCGACGCTGCTGTCGATGATCGTCGGCGAACTCGTGCCGAAGAACTTCGCGCTCGCGCTGCCGCGGCAGACCGCGAAGGTCGTGATCCCGTTCCAGCTGGGGTTCACCGCGGTCTTCCGTCCGTTCGTGGGGGTCCTCAACGGCACCGCCAACGCGATCCTGCGCAGCGTCGGCGTCGAGCCGAAGGAGGAGATCAGCTCGGCGCGCACCGCGGAGGAGCTGCGGAGCCTGGTGCGCCGGTCGGCGAGCGAGGGCTCCCTCGATCACGACACCGCGACGCTGCTGGCCCGCACGCTCGCCTTCGCGGATCGCGATGCCACCGAGGTGATGACGCCGCGGCCGCGCGTCGCGGCCATCTCGCGCAGCGAGAGCTCGAGCGCCGTGATCACGCTCGCGCGCGCCACCGGCTTCTCGCGCTTCCCCGTGATCGGCGACGACCTCGACGACATCGTCGGCGTCGTGCACGTCAAGCAGGCCGTCGCGGTGCCCCGCGAGCGGCGCGCCGACGTGCCGGTGTCGGCGATCCAGACGGAGGCGCTGCGCGTGCCCGAGACGATGCACCTCGATGTGCTGCTCGGTGAGCTGCGAGCCCGCGGGTACCAGATGGCGGTCATCGTCGACGAGTACGGCGGCACCGCCGGAGTCGCCACCCTCGAGGACCTCGTCGAGGAGATCGTCGGCGAGGTCACCGATGAGCACGACCGCTCGCGCGCCGACGTCGTGCGCAGCCGCGACTGGGTCACCTTCCCCGGTGCGCTCCGGCCCGACGAGCTGCACGAGCGCGCCGCCGTGGTGGTGCCGAACGATGGGCCCTACGAGACCGTCGCGGGCTGGTTCCTGAGCGTGCGCGGGTCCCTCGCGCACGTCGGCGACACGGTCGAGACCGAGGCGGGCGTGTTCCGTGTCGAACGCATGGACGGGCGGCGCATCGACCGCATCCGCTTCACCCCGACTCCTCAGACCGAAGAGGTCGAGCAATGAGTTCCGACTGGTGGGGCATCGTCTGGCTCGTCGTGCTGCTGGTGTTCAACGCCTTCTTCGTGGGGGCGGAGTTCGCCGTGATCTCGGCGCGGCGCTCGCAGATCGAACCGCGCGCCGAGGCCGGGTCGCGTGCGGCCAAGACCGCGCTCTGGGCGATGGAGCACGCGACGCTCATGCTCGCGACCAGCCAGCTCGGCATCACCGTCTGCTCGCTGCTGATCCTGAACGTCTCCGAGCCGTCGATCCACCACCTGCTCGAGGTGCCGCTGGCGCTCACCGGCTGGTCGGAGGAGGTCGTCTACGCGGTGGCCTTCGGCGTCGCGCTCGTCGTCGTCTCGTATCTGCACGTGGTGCTGGGAGAGATGGTGCCGAAGAACATCTCGTTCTCGCTGCCCGACCGCGCCGTGCTGATCCTCGCTCCGCCGCTGGTCGCGGTGGCCACCGTCTTCCGCCCGGTGATCGTCGCCCTCAACGCGGTCGCGAACGGAGTGCTGCGTCTGTTCGGCGTGGAGCCGAAGAACGAGGCGACGAGCGCGTTCACGCTCGAAGAGGTGCAGACCATCATCCGCACCTCCACGCGGGAGGGCCTGCTCGCCGACACCACCGGAACGCTCGGCAACACGTTCGAGTTCACCGAGAAGCGGGTGCGCGACGTCGCGATCCCGATGTCGAGCCTCGTCACCCTTCCCGAGGATGCCTCCGCCGACGACCTGGAGCGCGCCGTCTCGCAGCACGGCTTCAGCCGCTACGTGCTGCTGGATGAGTCGGGTCAGCCGACCGGCTACCTGCACCTCAAGGACGTGATCGACCTCGACGAGGACGAGCGCGCCGACCCGGTGCCGCCGAAGCGCATCCGCCAGCTCATCTCGGTGTTCCGCGACAGCGAGCTCGAGGACGCCCTCGCCATGATGCGACGCTCCGGTGTGCATCTGGCTCGGTCGTTCGACGAGACCGGCGAGATCTCGGGTGTGCTGTTCCTCGAGGACATCATCGAGGTGCTTGTCGGCGAGGTCCGCGACGCGACTCGACGGATCTAGCCGCGGCCGCCCGGTCGGCTCACCGGGGATGCCCGGGAGCCGACCGCGCCCTCGCTACGGCTTGGCGCGCTCGTACGGCGCGGGCCAGTAGTCCACGTCGACGCCGAGCGCGTGCGCGGCACGGAGCGGGAAGTGCGGGTCGCGCAGCAGCTCGCGGCCGAGCATCACGACATCGGCCTGGCCGCTCTCCACGATCTCGGCCGCCTGGGCGGGCTCGGTGATGAGCCCGACCGCCGAGGTCGGAATGCCCGTCGAGCGCCGGACGCGCTCGGCGAACGGAACCTGGTAGCCGGGGCCGATCGGCATCGAGACGCCGGAGACGAGGCCGCCGCTGGAGACGTCGACGAAGTCAGCGCCCGCGCTGGCGGCCCACTCGGCGACGGTCACGGTCTGCTCGACATCCCAGCCGCCCTCGGCATAGTCGGTGGCGGAGAAGCGCACCAGCAGCGGGCGATCGCCGATCGCCTCGCGCACGGCGCGGATCACCTCGAGCGTGAGGCGGGCCCGGTTCTCGAGCGAGCCGCCGTACTCGTCCTCGCGCTCATTGGAGAGCGGGGAGAGGAACTCGTGCAGCAGGTAGCCGTGCGCGGCGTGCACCTCGACCAGGTCGAAGCCTGCCTCGACGGCGCGCGCCGCGGCGGCGGCGAAGGCCTGCACGAGGGCGGGGATCTCAGCGGCCTCCAGCGCGCGCGGTGTCGCGTAGCCGGTGAACGCGATCGCCGAGGGGCCGACCGTCTCCCAGCCGCCGGCCTCGATCGGCACGGATCCGCGCTCGGCGTCGAACGGCCGGAAGGTCGAGGACTTGCGGCCGGCATGGGCGAGCTGGATGCCGGAGAGCGCGCCCTGCGTGCGCATGAAGTCGGTGATGCGCTTCCACGCCGCGACCTGCTCGTCGTTCCAGATGCCCGCGTCGCCGGGGGTGATCCGACCCTCCGGCACGACCGCGGAGGCCTCCGCGATGACAACACCGGCACCGCCGCGGGCGAGCCCGCCCAGGTGCACCAGGTGCCAGTCGTTCGGCAGCCCGTCCTCGGCGGAGTACTGGCACATCGGAGCGACCCAGATGCGGTTGCGGGCGGTGAGACCTCGAAGCGAGATCGGGTCGAACAGCGCGGACATGAAGGCCTTTCGGATCGGTTAACGGGAACAACGCGGGGCGGGCGGCAATGATTCCGGCCCCGCGGCGAATCGGCCCGCTAGCGTGGAGGGGTGACCGACGAGCACTTTGGCGTGACCGAAGCCGCATCCTGGATCGCGGTGCCCGAAGAGGGCGACGACAAGTACTCGCGCGGGGTGGTCGGCTTCGTCACCGGCTCTCCACGCTACCCCGGCGCGGCGGTGCTCGGCGTCGAGGCGGCGCTGCGCACGGGCGTCGGCATGGTGCGCTACATCGGCCCGGACTCGGCGGCGGGCCTCGTCCTGGCACGACGCCCCGAGGCCGTGGCCGCCCCCGGCCGGGTGCAGGCCTGGGTGCTGGGCTCCGGCCAGGACGCCTCCGCGCGGGAGGAGGCAGAGGCGAACCGCCTTTACGACGCCCTCGCCGAGGGGCTGCCGACCGTGCTCGACGGGGGCGCCCTCGACCTGCACGCGAGCGCGCGCGGGCCGCTCGTGCTCACCCCGCACGCGCGAGAACTGGCGCGGCTGACCGGGGAGAGTGTGGAGGCGATCATCGCCGACCCCGCGACGGCGGCGCTCTCGGCGGCGGACCGGTTCGGCGCCGTGGTGCTGTTGAAGGGGCACACGACGCATCTCGCGGATCCGGGCGGGGCCCTGCTGCGCGTCCGTTCGGCGCCCGCATGGCTCGCCACGGCCGGGGCCGGCGATGCTCTCGCGGGAGTGCTCGGGGCGCTCGTCGCCACCCATCACGAGCGGCTCGCCGCGGACTCCCGCGCGCTGCTGCCGCTCGCCGCTGCCGCTGCGGTGATCCACGGACTCGCCGCCGAGCGGGCGAGCGCGGGGGGACCGTTCACCATTCTCGACCTGTGCGTCGAGCTCCCGCACGTCGTGCGGGCCCTGTTGGTCTACGGGTAGTCGCGCTTCCGCGCGGAGCTCGAGGCTACGGCGCCAGGCGGGCGAGGAATTCGCGCGTGCGCGGCTCGCGCGGCGCGCCGAACACCTGGGCGGGTGGGCCCTCCTCGACGACGACGCCCCCGTCGAGGAACAGCACGCGGTCGGCGACCTCGCGGGCGAAGGCCATCTCGTGCGTCGCCATCAGGATCGTGGCGCCGTCGCGTCCCAGTTCGCGCACCAGCTCGAGCACCTCGCCGACCAGCTCGGGGTCGAGCGCGCTCGTGATCTCGTCCAGCAGCAGCACCTCGGGGTCGGTCGCGAGCGCGCGAGCGATCGCGGCGCGCTGCTGCTGCCCACCGGAGAGCCGGTCGGGGTGCGCGCGCGCCTTCGCGGCGAGCCCGATCCGCTCGAGCAGTCGCATGCCCGTCGCCTCCGCCTCGGCGCGGCTGGTGCCGTGCACGTGGCGCGCGGCGAGCGTGACGTTGTCGAGCACCGACAGGTGCGGGAACAGGTTGTAGCTCTGGAACACGACGCCGAAGCGGGCGCGGACCGCATCCGGCCGGATGCGCGGGTCGCTGATGTCGGTGTCGCCGAGCCAGATCCGCCCGTCGTCGACCCGCTCCAGCAGGTTGAGGCAGCGCAGCAGAGTCGACTTGCCGGAGCCGCTCGGCCCGATGAGCGCGACGACCTCGTGCTCGGCGAGGTCGAGGTCGATGCCGCGCAGCACGGGGGTGGTGTCGAAGGATTTGTGCAGGTCGCGCGCCCGCAGCACGATGCTCATACGATCGCTCCCGCCTGCTCGCGCTGGCGCACGCGCGCCGTGTACCAGTCGGTGAGTCGGATCATCGGCAGGGCGAGCAGCACGAACAGCACCCCGGCGACCACGTAGGGCGTGAAGTCGAAGGCCTTGGCCGTCTCGATCTGGGCGGCCCGCACCGCATCCACCGCGCCGAGCACCGAGATCAGGCCGACATCCTTCTGCATGGCGACGAAGTCGTTCATGAGCGCGGGGGTCACCTTGCGGAAGGCCTGCGGCAGCACGACCAGTCGCATCGTGCGCGCGTTCGAGAGGCCGAGCGCCCGGGCGGCGAGCCGCTGCGAGGGGTGCACGGCCTCGATGCCCGCGCGAATCACCTCGGAGACGTAGGCCGAGTAGGTGAGGGTGAGGGCGACCGTGCCGAGCACCTCGGCGGGGATGCGCTCGGAGGTCATTCCGAGCCCCGGGACGCCGAAGCCGATCAGGTACAAGACGATGATCAGCGGCAGGCCGCGGAACACGTCGGTGTAGCCGGCCGCGAGGGCGCGCAGCGGGAAGAACACCGGGCCGCGCAGCGTGCGAATGGCGGCGATCGCGGTGCCGAGGATCGCGACGGCGATCGCGGCGACGGCGAGCACGCGCAGGTTGAGCAGGAACCCCTCGAAGACGCGCGGCCACGCCGCCACCCAGCTTTCGGGATCGAAGAAGCTCTGCTGCACGACCGACCAGCCGGGCGTGTTGATGATCGTCAGCCAGACCACAACGGCGAACACGATGGTGGAGATCGCCGCGATGAGCACCGAGCGAACCGACTGCTGACGACGGAAGGCCCGGCGCTCCAGCTCGATCGAGCTGGGCTGCCGGGCCTCCATGTCAGTCACGTCGAAAGACTACGGGAGCGATTCGCCTCTCTCATTCCCGCTACTGCAGGACGGGAGCGCCCGCACCCGCGCCGAGCCAGGTCGCTGCGATGTCGTCGAGGGTTCCGGCCTCGCGCAGCGCGTCCACGGCCGCCGTGACCTCGGCGGTCAGCGCGCTGTCCTTGGGCAGCACCAGACCCCATTCGTCGCTCACGCCCTCATCGGCGGGGAGCTGACCGAGCAGCTCGCCGCCCTCGAGCACGACGCCCACGAGGTAGAACGCGGTCGGCAGGTCGACGACGAGCGCGTCGATCTGGCCGGTCTGCAGGGCGAGCACGGCGTCGTCGTTGCTGTTGAACACCTGCACGCCCGCGGTCGGCGCGATCGCGCTCTCGGCCGCGGCGAGGCTCGTCGAGCCGGACGCCGCACCCACGAGGGCGTCGGCGAGCTCGGCGACCGTCGTGGCGCCCGCGACAGCGGTGCTGTCGACGGTGATGACCGCCTGCGGCGTCGCGTAGTACGGCGACGAGAAGTCGACGCTCTCGGCGCGCTCCTCGGTGATCGTGTACTGCTGCAGGTTGAAGTCGAAGCTCTTCGGGCCGGGGGCGATCGCCTCCTCGAACGTGGTGCGCACCCAGACGACATCGGCGGCGTCGAAGCCGAGCTCGGCGGCGACGGCGTAGGCGATGGCCGCCTCGAATCCCTCGCCCGACTCGGGGGCATCGTCGATCACGTAGGGGTAGTACGCGGGCTCGCCGGTGCCGATCGTGAGCTTGCCCTCGGTGACGTAGTCCGAGGCGGCCTCGGTGGTCTGGCAGGCTGCGAGGCCGGCGGTGAGCGAGGCGGCGGCGAGGAGCGCGACCGCGCGTGCGGCGGTGCGGTGACGGGCGGAACGGGGCATCGAAGACCTCCGGGTCGTGGCGAATGAGGGAAACCGTGGTGCGGTGGTTCCATTCTGGGGTGCGCGGGGCAGACGCGGCGCGCGGTGTTGCGAAACGTGACGCGCCCGCGCGATTACGCTGGGCGCATGCCGCCTGCCGCGCGTGGCCGTCGCGGCCGCCGGATCCTTCACGCCGCCTCGCATCCGATCGTGCTGTGGCTCGGGCTGGTGCTCGCGCACCTCTGGCTCGGGATGCTCGGTCTCTACGCGCCGGGGAACCCGCTCGGCGATGTGGGCTTCGTCTACCGGTTCTGGATGGAGCACGGCCAGACGACCGGGCAGTGGGTCGGCATCGACACGGTCTGGGTCTATCCGATCGTCGCGATCGTGCCGATGCTCGCCGCGGCGGTGCTCGGCCTCGACCTCTACGTCAGCACCTGGCTGAGCCTGATGATGCTCATCAACGCCGCGGCCTTCGCCGTGCTGCTGGCGCTCGGCGCCCGGACGGGCGGCGCCCGCCGGGTCGCTCCCGTCGCCTGGTGGTGGATCGGCTTCCTCGTGCTGCTGGGACCGGTGGCGCTCGGACGCATCGACACGGTCACCGTCGCGGTCGCGCTCGCCGGCGTCGTCGTGCTCTCGGTCGCCCCGCGCGCCGCCGGGGTGCTGCTGACGCTCGCCGCCTGGATCAAGGTGTGGCCCGCGGCGATCGTGGCCGCGATCGTGCTCGTGGACCGCTCGCGCATTCGGGTGGCGGTCGCGGCGGCCGCGACGACCGCAGTGGTGCTGGCCGTCGCGCTGGCGGCGGGGGCGGGCGGCACGGTCGTCAGCTTCATCACCGAGCAGACCGGGCGCGGGCTGCAGATCGAGGCGATCAGCGCGACCGCGTGGATGTGGGATGCCTTCCTCCACCCCTCAGGCGCGAGCGCCGTGTACTACGACACCTCGATTCTCACCTTCCAGCTGCGCGGCGACGGCGTTGCCGATGCGGCGGCGGTCGCCACCCCGCTGCTCGCGGCGGCGGTCGCGCTGCTGCTGATCCTCGCGGCCGTCGCGATGCGCAGGGGAGCGGTGAGCGGGGAGCTGCTTCCGGTGCTCGCTCTGGCGATCACCACGGCGCTCATCGTGTTCAACAAGGTCGGCTCGCCGCAGTTCGTCTCCTGGCTCGCGGTGCCCATCGTCTGGGGGCTCGTCGCAGCGATCCGCGGCGACGGCCCGAGCTTCCGGGTTCCGGCGGTGCTCGCGCTTCTGATCGCCGTGCTGACGCAGGCGATCTATCCGTTCCTCTACGACGAGCTGGTGTCGCTGAACGTCGTGCCGCTCGTGATCCTCACCGCGCGGAACCTGCTCTACCTGGTGCTCTTCGTGTGGGCGGTCTGGACGCTCGCAGGTCTTGTCGCGGGGGCGAGGTCGGCGCGCGCCGACGCGACGGCGGCGGACACGGCAGGATGGTCGTCATGATCGTCGCCTTCTCTGTTGCCCCGAGCGGCGGTGCCCCCGCCGGTGCCGAAGCTGATTCCGTGCACGATGCCGTCGCTGCCGCGGTGCGCGTCGTGCGGGAGTCGGGGGTTCCGAATCAGACGAGTTCGATGTTCACCGAGATCGAGGGCGAGTGGGACGAGGTCTTCGACGTCGTCAAACGCGCCACGGAGGCGGTTGCCGCCTACGGCTCGCGCGTCTCCCTCGTGCTCAAGGCGGACATCCGCCCCGGCCGCACCGGGGAGCTGACCGGCAAGGTCGAGCGGCTCGAGGCCGCGCTGGAGCGTGCCGAGCGCGAGACGCCGACCTCGCTCTAGGCTGAGTGCGGCTCAACGGCGAGCCGGTCCGATGTTCGCTTCCTCGATTGGTCTCTCGCCATGCCCTCGCTCTCCCGCGCTCGCACCAACCTCGCGCTGCTCGCGCTCGCGCTCGGCGGGTTCGGCATCGGCGCCACCGAGTTCGTGGCGATGGGGCTGCTGCCCGAGCTCGCACGCGACCTGCTGCCCTCGCTCTACGCAGACTCGCCGGAAGACGCGATCGGGCGCGCGGGCATCCTGATCTCCGCCTACGCGGCCGGTGTCGTGGTCGGCGCCCCGACGATCGCCGTCTTCGCGGCGCGGCTTCCGCGCCGAGGACTGCTGGTCGCGCTGGCGACCGCGTTCACCCTCGGCACCTTCGCGTCGGCGTTCGCGCCCACGTTCGAACTCGTCGTCGCTGCACGGTTCGTGGCCGCGCTGCCGCACGGCGCCTACTTCGGAGTCGCCGCGCTCGTGGCGGCGACGCTGATGGGCCCGGGCAACCGAGGCCGGGGCGTGGCGATCGTGCTCTCCGGTCTCACGGTGTCGAACGTGGTCGGGGTGCCGCTCATCACGGCGCTCGGCCAGGCGGCCGGCTGGCGCATCGCGTACATCGCCGTCTCGGTGATCTTCGCCCTCACCGTCGTCGCGATCCGCCTGGCGGTTCCCGCGCAGGCGGGCGACCCGCACGCGACGGTCCGCCGCGAGCTCTCGGGCTTCGCCCGCGGTCGTGTCTGGCTCGCGCTGATGACGGGCGCGATCGGGTTCGGCGGCTTCTTCGCGGTCTACAGCTATGTGGCGCCGCTGTCGACGGAGGTCACCCGGCTGGATGCGTCGATGGTGCCGTGGGTGCTCGTCGTCGCCGGTCTCGGCATGACGATCGGCAACCTCGCCGGCGGTCGGCTCGCCGACCACGGACCGCTGCGCGCCGTGTTCTGGTGCTTCGGGGCCTTCGTCGTGTCGCTCGTGCTGCTGGCCCTCACCGCCGCGAGCCCGATCGGGCTCTTCGGTGGCATGTTCCTGGTGACGGCTGCGGCGGCGGCGCTGTCTCCGGCGATCCAGACACGGCTGATGGATGTGGCGGGGGAGAGCCAGACGCTCGCCGCCGCCGGCAACCACGCCTCACTGAACCTCGGCAACAGCCTCGGCGCGGCGCTCGGCGGCGTCGTCATCGCCGCCCAGTGGGGCTATATCGCTCCGGTCTGGGTCGGGCTGGCGCTGTGCGTGCCGGGAATCGCGTTCGCGCTCGCGGGCGCCGCAGCGGACCGCCGACCGGGCGCGCGCCCGATCAGCGGTCACGGACCGCAGCGGTCAGAGGCTTCCGGCCGGCCCGTCCTGGATGAGGATTCCGTCCTGGATGGCGCGACGACGTAGCGCCACCTTGGTGCCGACGTCGATGCCGGCGACCCGATACTTCTCGCGGATCCGCTTGAGGTAGCTCTTCGCGGTCTCCTCCGAGATGCCGAGCTCGTAGGCGACGCTCTTGACCGGCTCGCCGCCGCCGTACAGCGCCATGACGCGGCGCTCCTGCGCGGAGAGCTTGGGAGCCCCGCCGATGTCGGAGGCGTTGAGCGCGAGGTCGAGCTCGGCCGAGATGAAGCTCTCGCCCTTCGACGCGGCACGGATGGCCTCGACGATCATCTCGGCGTCTTCGCTCTTCACGAGGTAGCCCAGCGCCCCGGACGCGAGCGCCTCGCGCACCACGTTCGGCTCGGAGTAGGTGCTCATCAGGACGACGCGCACGCCGGCCGAGCGCAGGGTGTTGATCTTGAGGGCGACCGGGATGTTGTCCTTCAGGTCGAGGTCGAGCAGGACGACGTCCACGGGGAACTCGGGGTGCAGGGTGAGCTCGGGCCATGAGGCGACCGCCGCCACCATGGTGATGTCGTCGGCCGCATTGCGGATCCATTCGGTGAGTGCTCCGAGCAGCATCCGGTGGTCGTCGACGAGGGCGAGGCGAATCGGGGAAGACGGCACCTGCACGCTCCTTTCTGGGGTGGGTGTGAATTCGGGTTGACGTGTCATGCGTCGGCCGGGTTGTCGACGAGGCACTCGATGTCGATGCGCAGGCTGGAGTCCTGGGTGGTGTCGGTGTACTTTCCGACGCGCTCGATCGCGTCCCAGACCGAAGGATCGACGCGATTGCGCGGAGCGCCGGTCGTGGTGATCGAGATCGGAACGAGGATCTTGCGGTCGGGTACCCCCGTGGCGGTCGGGTCGAGCGGGCCGACCTGGAGCGTCATGGACCGGTGCGCGTTCGCCTTCGCGGTGTCGCTCAGCAGCAGCCAGGCGGTGGCGAGGAGACCGTCGCGCTGCGTCGGATCGAGCAGACCGGCGAGGCTGGACTTGTCGATGAGCGTCACCGAGCGGCCGAGCATCTCGGACTCGCTCACGGCGTGGTAGAGCCAGGTCTCGCGCCGACCCTCGATGAGGTGCAGGCGGAGTTCGGTGGCCAACGAGGCCGCGACCGACGCGGTCTTGGGGGTGAGGGGCAGGGGAGTGGTGCCGGTCGCGATCGAGTCGAGCAGCTCCTCGGCGGCGAAGTCGAGGCGGGCCAGCTCCTCGGAGGCGAGCATGCCGACGGCGAAGCGCGGGGCCGACACGGTGCTCTGCACGAGCACCCGGTCGAGCTCCACCTGCACCAGGCGGCGGAACGCCTCGACGATGACGACGCCGATGAGCGCCGGGAGCACAAGCAGGGCGATCGCGGTCAGCTGCGCGGCAACCCAGCGCGGGTCGAGCTCGGCGCCGGGCTCGATGTTCAAGAAGATCAGGATGGTGAAGGCGAGGCCGAGGACGCCGGCCGCGCCGAGCACCTCCCACTTGTCGCGGAAGGTCACGACCGCCAGGAGCGCCATGCCGGTGACGAGAGCGGCCGTCGCCGTGCGGCCGAGGTCGTGCAGCTCCCATACCGCGTAGACGTCGAGAGCGACGGTGCCCGCGATGCCGAGCAGGAAGGTGACGAACATCCAGTCGTGCAGACGGTCGCCCGCGACACGAGCACTGAGGATGGTGGCGGCAAGTGTTGCGGCGAGCAGTACCCACGCGATGAGGCTCACGATCGCCAGCGGGTAGGTGTCCCAGAGCGCGACGAACCAGCTGAAGCCGTAGACCGCGCGGAGGCCGACGATGATCGCGGCGCCGAGGCCGAGGAACGCAGTTCCGAGGCTGGCGTGGTGCGCGGCGCTTGCGCGACCGATCCAGCGCGCCGTCGAGGACGCCGCCCGCTTGGCGTGCCCGACGATGACGCCGAGGGTGTTCTCTTCGAGTTGCAGGAAGCTCACCGCGGGACCTCCAGTGCGACGGTCGTGCCGGCGCCGGGCGCGGAGAACAGCCGGGCGTTGCCGCCGACGTCGCGCAGGCGCGCGACGACCGACTCGGCGAAGCCGAGCTTCGCCTCATCGATGTCGGCGATGTCGAAGCCGACCCCGGAGTCGGTCACCAGGGCGCGCACCGTCGTCGCGTCCTCGGTGATCGTCACGTGCGCCTGGGTGACCCCGGAGTGGCGCCGCACGTTCTCCAGGCACTCCGCGAGGGCGAGCAGGAAGGCGTCGAGCACGTCGCTCGGCAGCAGCACCTGGCCGGTGCCGTGCCAGCTCACCTCTAGCCCGATCCGCCCGAACCGCTGCTTGACCGATTCGAGCGTCGTGCCGAGCACCGTCTCGTCAGTCGCGACGGGCGAGCTGGACTCCTCGGCCGTGCCGCCGATGGTGCCGAGTCGCAGCTGTCGCAGCAGCCGGGCGTCGTCTCCGGCCTGCGCCCGCAGGGCGTCCGTGCTGACGCCGACGCCGGAATGCGCCAAGAGGGTCAGAGTAGCCAGGACGGTGTCGTGGAGCAGACGCGCCGACTGGCGGCGCTGCGCCTCGAGCTCGCTCGCCTGGCGCTCGGCGCGGTGGGCGCGGCCGATGCTGGCGATGCGCTTGGCGACCTGCGGGATGCTGGCGCCGATCCACACGCCGATGATCGCCGCGAGGATCCAGCCCAGCAGCAGCATGATCGCCGTGCGCAGCGGCTCCTGGTAGGTCGCGGTCAGGAGCATCGTCGTCGCAGTGATCAGCACGAAGGCGACCACGAGCAGCGCGATGCGATGCGGTGACCGGGTGAGCACCAGGCCGACCGAGGCGAGGGAGGCGGCGCTGATGTGCAGCAGTGCAGGAAGGGCCGCGGCACCCGTCTCGGAGTCGAGCGTGACGACGACGACGAGAATCGCGGCTCCCGCCACGAGGGAGAGCAGCACCCAGCCGATCGCGTCGGTTGCGCCCATCCGCCACTGTGCGAAGGCGAGCAGCAGATACAGCGGCCCGGCCCAGAGCAGGGTCGTCGGGGAGACGACGCCCGGAACCAGCAGGCACAGCGCCGACACGACCGTGAAGCTCAGCCCGTACACGCGGGCGGCGCGCTGCAGCAGCCGATCGCGATCGCGAGTGATGAGTTCCATGGGCGTGCGGACTTTCCTTGGTGAGGGAGTGCTCGGACAGATCGTGGCACAAGGTGACACGTGAACTGGGGGTGCCACGCGGGGGGACGTATCGGTGAATCGGGGTACAGTCATGCATACAGAGGGGTCGGCGGGTGACCGCCATAGCCACAATTTCCGTCGAGACGGCCGCGCGAGCGCCCGATCGCGGGGTGCTCGCGTTCCACGTGATCACCGCTCTCGGGCACAGCCCGACAGCGACCGGGGGGTCGAGGGGGCCGTGACAGCATCACGGCCCCTTCCCCGTTCCCTGCGGGCTCAGGGCTCGTCTCCGCAGGCGCGCGCGACGTAGTCGATGATCTGGGGGCGGATCGCGGCGGGGGCGGCCAGGACGAGGCGCCCCTCGGCCCCGTCGTCGCGTCGCACGGTCAACGGGATGAGCGTGCCCTGCTTGTCTTCGCGCACGGCATGCGGATCGCAGCGCGTCGGCACGATCTCGAGGGCCCACGAGTCCGCGCCCGCCGTGATCTGCCAGCCCAGCGGCGCCTCGTCCCGCCCGATCCCGTCGACGGCGGGCGAGACGAGCGTGGTGCGGCGTGCTCCCGTGACCGTGTAGCCGCCGTCGCCCGCGGGGTCGACCGCGAACACCAGGCGAGCGGGGTCCGAGGCTTCGGCGGGGAGTTCGAGGCGCACGATTCGCAGCTCGCCGAGCTCCGCGAGCGACGCCGCGAAGCAGCCCTCCTCCTGCAGGCGCTCGACCTGCCCGAATGGGTCGCTCGGGGTGCGGGTCAGCGTCTGCTCCCGGCCGTCGCGCTGGATCGTGAGCTCGACGGACGCCGGCGCGGCCGAGTCGTTCGCGCAGGTGACGTCGTCGAGCGGCACGGCGAGGTCGAGCCGGTGCCCGGCGTGCACGGTCGAGCCGTCGCCGTGCCAGACGAGCGCGCCGGCGAACTCGGGTCCCCGATACGCGGCACGCGTCACCAGCAGGGGCTCGGTGCCGTCGTTGACGACCTGGATCTCGAGCAGGCCCGCCGCGACGTCGGAGCGCGTCTGGTACAGCACGACCGAGATCCCCTCGGGCTCGACGACGGGCGCGCTCGGCGCGCATCCGCCGAGGGCGAGCGCCGAGCCGACGGCGGCGACAGCGACCAGGCGACGGGGCGAGCGGGTTCGACACCTCGACGTCGCCGCGCCCCCGGGCACTACGACTCCGCGCTCGATCCGGCGGCCGCGACCGCCGTGACGGCCTGGCTCGGGGTCGCCAGCAGTCGGCGCAGCTGCGCGTCGACGAGCGCATCCTCGATCAGGAAGGCGTCATGTCCGTACGGCGAGGAGATGATGTGCGCGCGGTCGCCGTCGATGTTGTTCGGCAGGTGGCGGGCGATCAGCTCCTGCCCCGAGATCGGGAACAGCCGGTCGCTCTCGATGCCGAGCACGAGCGCCGTCGCCTGAATGCGGCCGAGCGCCGCCGCGACGCCGCCGCGGTCTCGACCGACGTCGTGCGAGCTCATCGCGTCGATCAGCACGAGGTAGCTGTTCGCGTCGAAGCGTCGGGTGAACTTGTTGCCGTGGAAGCCCAGGTAGCTCTCGACCGCGAAGACGCCGCCGCCGCCCAGCGGGCTGAGACCGCTCTGCCAGCTCCGCTCGAACCGTTCGTCGAGTTCGGTGGGGGAACGGTAGTTCAGCAGGGCGATCCGGCGGGCCAGCGCGAGGCCGCGGTGCGGCCCCTCGCCGTCGGGCGCGTCGTAGTAGTCGCCGCCGGCGAAGCCCGGATCCATGCGGATCGCCTCGCTCTGCACCGAGTTGAGCGCGATCTGGTCGGCGGTGGCGGCGGGCGGCGCGGCGAGCACCGCGATGCGCTCGACGCGGTCCGGGAACATCGCTCCCCACTCGAGGGCGTGCATGCCGCCCATCGAACCGCCGACGACGACGGCGAAGCGGTCGATGCCGAGCTCATCGGCGAGGCGCGCCTGTGCGGCGGCCTGATCGCGGATCGTCAGATACGGGAACCGGGCTCCCCACTCGACGCCGTCGGGCGCGATGGAGGCGGGGCCGGTGCTGCCCTGGCATCCGCCGATGAGGTTCGGGGCGACGATGAACCACTCGGCGGGATCGAGGGCCTTGCCGTCGCCGAGCAGACCCGACCACCAGCCGGCGGTGGCGTGCCCGGGACCGGCGTGCCCGATGACATGGCTGTCGCCGGTGAGCGCGTGCAGCACGAGCACCGCGTTGCTCGCGTCGGCGTTGAGCTCGCCCCAGGTCTCGTAGGCGACGACGGCGGAGGGCAGGACGCCGCCGCGCTCGAGGGTGAGATCCCCGATCGCCGCAAATCGGCGATGCCCCGGGTCGTCGCCGACCCTCCAGGCTCCCGAGGCGGGAGGCTTCGCCGACAAGGCACGTCGGTGGGACTCGGTGACGAACGCCGACGGCACCGCATCTTCCGGTGTCTGCCAGTCCATCGAGACCCATTGTTCCGTACACGACGAAGCCCGGTGGCCGTGTTACGCCACCGGGCCCCGTCGTGCGCGGGAAATGCGGGTTACGCGCTGATCGCCGCGGCGCTCACCTTGCGCGCGGCGGCGAAGCCGAGCTCGAGATCCGCGATGAGGTCGTCGATGTTCTCCAGGCCGACCGAGAGACGCACGAGGCCGGGGGTGACGCCCGTGGTGAGCTGCTGCTCCGGCGTCAGCTGCGAGTGCGTCGTCGAGGCGGGGTGGATGATGAGGCTGCGCACATCGCCGATGTTCGCGAGGTGGCTGAACAGCTCGACGTTCTCCACGAGCGCGCGGCCGGCGTCGACGCCGCCCTTGAGCTCGAAGCTCAGCACCGCACCGACGCCGAGCGGCGCGTACTTCTGCGCCGCGGCGTACCAGGGGCTCGAGGCGAGTCCGGCGTAGGCGACGCTCGCCACGTCGGGGTGCGCCTCCAGCCATTCGGCGATCTTCTGCGCGTTCTCGACGTGGCGCTCGATGCGCAGCGACAGGGTCTCGATGCCCTGGATGATCGCGAACGCGGTGTCGGGGGCGATCGCCGCACCGGTGTCGCGCAGCAGCGTCACGCGCGCCTTGATGATGTAGGCGATGGCGTCGCCGAGCACGCCGGTGTAGCTCGCCCCGTGGTACGAGGGGTCCGGCTCGGTCAGGCCCGGGAACTTGTCGACGTGCTGACTCCACGGGAACTTCCCGCCGTCGACGATGGCGCCGGCGACGACGGTGCCGTGGCCGCCGAGGAACTTGGTCGCCGAGTGCACGACGATGTCGGCACCGTGCTCGAAGGGACGGATGAGGTACGGCGTGGCGATCGTGTTGTCGACGATGAGCGGCAGCGCGTTCTCGTGCGCCACGTCGGCGACCAGTTCGATGTCGAGCACGTTGATCCGCGGGTTGCCGACCGTCTCGGCGAAGAGCGCCTTCGTGTTCGGGCGGATGGCGGCGCGCCACTCCTCGGCGTCGTCCTGGTTCTCGACGAAAGTGACCTCGATGCCGAGCTTGGCCAGCGTGTACTTGAACAGGTTGTAGGTGCCGCCGTAGATCGACGAGCTGGACACGATGTGGTCGCCCGCGTTCGCGAGGTTCAGAACGGCGTAGGTGATCGCACTCATGCCCGAGGCGGTGGCGAGAGCGGCGGTGCCGCCCTCGAGCGCCGCGATGCGCTCCTCGACGACCGCCTGGGTCGGGTTCATGATGCGGGTGTAGATGTTGCCGAACTCGGCGAGAGCGAACAGATTCTTGGCGTGGTCGGCGTTGTTGAAGACGTAGGCCGTGGTCTTGTAGATCGGCGTCGCGCGGGCGTTGGTGACCGGGTCGGGGGCCGCACCGGAGTGGATCTGCTTGGTCTCGAACTTCCAGTCCGACATGAGGGCTCCTTCTGTGACATCTGCGGGCGGCGGCAAAACGGCCGCTCGCGACGACAGTAGGCGCACGTGCGGAATGCCTCAACCTGTGACGCAACGCGGCGTAACGCTCCGCGGCCGGGGCTCAGGTGCGCCCAGGCGCGCTCGCCGCGGGCCCGGCGTCACGGAACAGCCAGCGCGCGCGCGGCTGGACGAGCGGCCGAAACAGGCGCTGCACCCAGGCGCTCGACAGCACGAGGGTGATCAGCAGCGACACCGCGATCATCGCGAGCAGCCAGGTTGCCGAGGAGTGCTCGTCGCGCAGGATGCCGGATTCGCGAATCGGGTAGAGCACGAAGCTGTGCAGCAGGTACACGTAGATCGTCGCCCGGCCCAGGTGCGAGACGACCGTCTCGCGTCGGGGGACGAGCACGAGGAACGCCGCGGTCAGCACCACGGCCAGAGCCATGATCGCGAGCCGGAGCACCGCCGCCTGCGGACCCGAGGTGTCGAGTTCGCGGTACGACTCGTCGTAGAAGAACCAGAGGCGCAGATCCATGTCGCGGAACAGCTGGATGTTGAGGGCGACCACCGCGATCCACGCGCCCCAGACGGCGACGGAGGCCGCCCGCACGCCCACCACGATCGAGCGGGGCGCTGTTCGCCAGCGCTCGACAAGGTCGGTCTGGGCGAGCATCCAGCCGAGCAGGAAGAACGGAAGGATTCCCATCGTGCGCGAGAGCGAGAAGGTCGAGTCGACGTTGCCCCAGTAGCCGACCGCGACGGAACCGGCGATCGCCCACACCAGCGGCCAGCGCACGAGGGCGAGGTAGGGCAGCGCGACCCGGAAGATCGCGAGCGTGAGCAGGAACCACAGCGTCCACTTGGGGGCGGTCGGGTTGAAGGAGTCGGCTCCTTCGACGAGCCACTGCACGATCGTCCAGATGGTCTGGAAGATCAGGTACGGCACGATCAGGTCCGCGACAATGCCGCGCATCCGACGCGTGTCCAGCGGCGTCGAGCGAGAGAAGTAGCCGCTCACCAGCATGAACGCGGGCATGTGGAAGGCGTAGATCGCCAGATACACGCCCAGGGCGTTGTTGGAATCGTAGGTCTGGCGCTGGATCGCGTGTCCAATCACCACGAGCGCGATGATCGCGACCCGGGCGTTGTCCCAGAGAGGAACTCGTGTCATCGGGATGAAATCTAATCCGGCAATACTGGGGGAATGGTGAAGCGCGTTGTGGTGACTGGTGCGAGTTCGGGAATCGGGGAGGCGACCGCGCGGCGGTTCGCGTCGCAGGGCTGGAAGGTGGTCGGAATCGCCCGGCGCGCCGATCGGCTCGCGGCTCTCGCCGCCGAGACGGGGGCCGACGTGATCACCGCGGATCTGACGCGCGCCGACGACCTGGAGCGCGTGCGCGACGAGCTCGCGGCGCTCGGCCCGATCCACGCGCTGGTCAACAACGCCGGCGGGGCCTTCGACATGGCCACCGTCGAAGAGGGCGACCCGGCCGACTGGCGCGCGATGTTCGAGATCAACGTGATCGCGGTGCAGCAGATGATCCAGAAGCTGCTGCCGCTGCTGCGCGATGGGGCGCGCGAGAGCGGCGTCGCCGACATCCTGACGATCACGTCGATCGCCGGGCACAACGTCTACGAGCGCGGCGCCGGCTACAACGCCGCCAAGTTCGCCGCGCACGCCTTGATGGCGGTGCTGCGGCTCGAGCTCGCGGGGGAGCCGATCCGGGTGCTCGAGGTCGCTCCCGGCATGGTGCGCACCGAGGAGTTCTCGCTCGTGCGGTTCAAGGGCGACGAATCGAAGGCGGACGCCGTCTACGAGAACGTCGCGGCGCCGTTGGTCGCCGAGGACATCGCCGAGGCGATCGTGCACGCGATCGAGCTTCCCGGCCACGTCAATCTCGACCTCGTGACCATCAAGCCGGTCGCCCAGGCGGCGCCGCACAAGGTGATTCGCGGCGAGCTGTCGCCCAAGTCCTAGGGGGCTTCCGCCTCGGAGGCCTCGGCGCCGGGAACGAGGATGTCGTCGATCTCGGCGGGAGCGTCGCCGAAGGCGGACTTCGGCACCATGAACAGGGTGAGACCGGCGATGAGCGCGCCGCCGCCGCAGATCGCCCACACCGTCATGTAGCCGCTCAGGCTCGCGGCGGTGCCGACGGCGCTCGTCACACCGGTCAGGAGCACCACGCCGAAGACCGCGGAGGCGAAGGAGCCGCCGATCGTCTTCGTGGTGTTGGTGAGGCCCGCGGCGATGCCCGTCTGGCCGCGCGGGGCGGCCGCCGCGGCCGCCGCCGGGAGGGCCGCCACAAGCGCGCCCGAGCCGAGGCCGGCGATCACCATGTTGGTCATGACCTGCCAGGTCTCCAGGTGGAACGGCAGGAAGAGCAGGTAGCCGAGGGCGACGACGAACGCGGCCGTGATGAGCGAGATCCGCGGAGTCGTGCGCCGCGCCAGCAGCGGGAACAGCAGCGCCCCGACGATCATCGCGATGAGGTACACGCCGATCAGGATCGAGCGCATGCCGGCCTCGAGTCCGAGGCCGTAGCCGAGGGCCGGGTCGGTGCCCGCGTAGGTCGACAGCGGCGCCTGCGCGCCGAGGACGGCGATGCCGAAGAGTCCCGCCGTGAGCAGCACCGGCCAGAGCTCAGGCCGACCCATGACGCGCAGGTCGATCGCCGGATCCTTCTGTCGCAGCTCGAAGCGCGCGAATGGGATGAAGGTCAGCACGCCCGCCGCGAGCAGCGCCCAGACCCACCAGGTCTCCGGGCCGTTGATGCGCAGGAAGGTCAGGCTCGAGGTGATCAGCAGCAGGCCGACCGCCAAGAGGGTGAAGCCCATCAGGTCGAGCGAGCGGTTCGGCAGCGGCTCCGACTCGGGAACGCCGAACAGGATGACGAAGAACACGGCGGTGACGCAGACCGCGGGCACCATGAGGGTGAGGGTGACGTTCTCGCCGAGCGCCGAGAAGAACAGGCTCGAGCTGAGCGCGCCGATGATCGCTCCCGCTTCGAGTCCGACGACGAGAAGACCGGCGGCGCGGCGGGTCTGCGAGGCGCCCGTGCTGGTGCGGCGTCCGCGGTCGAAGATCAGCGCCACCTCGAGCGGGAGCCAGACGACGTAGAAGCCCTGCAGCGCCCACGCGATCAGGAAGCTCGTGAAGTCGCCCGCGAACGCGAGCCACCAGCTCGCGCCGGCGGTCAGAATCGTCGAGATCAGCAGGATCTTCTTGTGGCCGACCATGTCGCCGAGCTTCGCCAGCAGCGGCACCGCGAGCGCCGACAGCATCAGCTGGGCCGCCTCGAACCAGTTGAAGTCCGCATCCCGGATTCCCAGGTGCACGACGAGATCGGAGATCAGCGGAATGTAGAACCCCTGCAGGATTCCGCTCGTGATCTCCACCATGAACAAGAAGCCCACGAGGGACACGGTGATCGCTCCGAAGGAGCGGGCGGTGCCGGGGGTCTGCGCTGCGGTCATCACCGCATGCTAGCGCTCGTCGGGCCCGACGGATGGTGGCGCGGCGAGCGACTACGTTATGTACGTGACCGAGACCGATGAGCGCGAGATCCTCAGCTATGAGCTGTTCGGAGTGGCGGCCCGTGAGCTCGCCCAAACGATCGCCGACGACGGGTTCCGGCCCGACGCGATCGTCGGCATCGCCCGCGGCGGCCTGACGCTGGCCGGGGCGCTCGGCTACGCACTCGACGTCAAGATGCTCGGCTCGCTGAACGTCGAGTTCTACACCGGGGTCGGCACCACGCTCGACACCCCGGTCGTGCTGCCGCCGACGCTCGACCAGGAGTCGCTGCAGGGCAAGAGCATCCTGCTCGTGGACGACGTCGCCGACTCGGGGCGCACGCTCGCGCTCGTCGTGCGGCTGCTTCAGGCCGGCGGCGGCGAGGTGCGCACGGTGTGCCTCTATGCCAAGCCCGGCACGGTCGAGGAGCCGTACTACACCTGGCGCCACACCGATAAGTGGATCATGTTCCCCTGGAGCTCCGAAGGCCCGGTCCGCTACCCCGAGGCATGACCGCCGCCGCGCTGCGGGGTCTCGTCGAGCCCGGCTGGGCGAAGGCCCTCGATCCGGTGGCCGACGAGGTCGCTCGACTGCTCGAGGTCGCGCGCGCCGAGACCGCGGCGGGACGCACCTGCCTTCCCGAGGCCGGGCACATCCTGCGAGCGTTCCAGACGCCGTTCGACGCGGTGCGCGTGCTCATCGTCGGCCAGGATCCGTACCCGACGCCCGGCCACGCGGTCGGGCTCGCCTTCTCGACGGATGCCGCGGTGCACCCGCTGCCGCGCAGTCTGCAGAACATCGCGCGCGAGCTCGCCGACGATGTGGGGGCGGGCCTGCCGAACGGCGATCTCGGCGCCTGGGCCGATCGAGGCGTGCTGCTGCTGAATCGGGTACTCACGGTCCGGGCAGGCGCGCCCGGTTCGCATCGCGGCCGCGGCTGGGAGACGGTCACCGAGCAGGCGATTCGTGCGCTCGTCGCCCGCGGGACGCCCCTGGTGGCGATCCTCTGGGGGCGGGATGCGGCGACCGCTCGACCGTTCCTGCGCGACGCGGCGGTGATCGAGTCGCCGCACCCGAGCCCGCTCTCCGCGCGACGCGGCTTCTTCGGGTCGCGTCCGTTCAGTCGGGCGAACGAGCTGCTGGCGGCGGCCGGCGCCGCCCCGATCGAATGGGATCTGACACGGCCGCATGGCGCGGCGTAGGATCGGCGCGATGATTCCCGAGGAGTACAACCCGCGCGAGGCGCTGCGCCGGGCGAAGAAGCGTCGGCAGGCCCCGGTGACCGACTTCGCGTTCGCCCTCCGCGACGCGACCGAGGCCGACATCCCGTACCTGCTCGACATCTACAACCACTACGTCGCCAACTCGACGGTGACCTTCGATGAGGACCCGCAGACCCTCAAGGAGATGCGAGCCAAGTTCACGACCGTGTCGAAGCTCGGCTTCCCGTGGATCGTCGCCGAGAGCCCGCGGGGGGAGATCCTCGGCTACGCGACCGTGACGCCGTGGAAGGCGAAGGCCGCCTATCGCTTCACCGTCGAGAACTCGATCTACCTCGGGCCCGCCTCGACCGGCAAGGGGCTCGGCTCGGCGCTGATGGCGGAACTGCTGACGCGCTCGAAGGAGGCGGGCATCAAGGAGATCGTGGCAGTGATCGCCGATCGCGGCGCTGACGCCTCGATCCGCCTGCACGAGGCCTACGGCTTCAAGAAGATCGGCCACATGGGCAAGGTCGGGTTCAAGTTCGGACGCTGGCTCGGCACCGTGCTGATGCAGAAGAGCCTCAAGTAGCGCCCCGGCGCGCGCGGGGCTCCCGGCTCTAGGCTCGAGGCATGACCGTCGCACAACTCCGCCTGGTCCTGGAGACCGAGGATCTCGACGCCGCGCTCGCCTTCTACCGCGACGTGGTGGGACTTCCCGAGCTGGAGGCCTACAGCGCCGGCGGGGGCGCGCGGGTCGTGATCTTGGGCATTCCGACCGCGACCCTCGAACTCGCGAACCCGGCTCAGGTCCGCTACATCGATCAGGTCGAGGTCGGCCGCGATGTCGCGCATCCCTACCCGCTCACCGTGCGGGTGGCGTTCGAGGTTCCGGACGCCGAGGAGGCGGCGGGGAGGCTCGTGGCGGGCGGAGCGGAGCCGGTCGCGCCGCCGACTCGGACGCCGTGGAAATCCCTCAACGCCCGCGTCGAGGCACCCGGCGGGATGCAGGTGACGGTCTTCGAGGAGCTCGACGGCGATCAGTCGGCGCCGTAGACGGCGCTCGCGACCTCGTCCGCGATCGTGACGACGACATCGAACTCCGTCTCGCCGCCTCGCGCGTTGATGATGGAGATCCAGCAGTCCTCGCGCAGCACATTGAGGATCGCCGGGGAGCTCACCGTGTCGCCGAGCTGCCCGAAGCGCACGATGTCGTCGAGGGCCTGCTCGTTGAGACCCTGGGCGCGGAGGTCGGCGACGACCGTCGGACGTGTCTGTGACCCGAGCGGGGCGACCGAGATCGTGATCGTGGTCGCGGGTGCGCTCTCGTCTCCCCAGATGCAGGTGATGCCACCGGCCAGCTCTTCGGGAGTTTCGTCGATCAGGTAGTCGCCGCCGTAGCGCCCGCCCGGCCCGCCGAGCAGTTCGCGCCCGTCGCGGGCGAACTCGTCGAGCCGGTGCGCGCTCAGCATGGCGGCGCAGTCGCGAGGCTGAACGAATCCGGCCTCGACCGGCGGCGGCGCCGCCAGGGTGGGAGCGGTCGCGGCGGTCGGCGCAGGCGGCACCACGACGGGCGCGGGTGCGGACGCGCAGCCCGAGAGCAGAGCTGCGAGTACGACGGGAAGCGCGAGGGGGAATGCAGGAATCGACGGCATCAGTCTCCTTCGTGGCGAGAACCTAGCAGGCGAAACTGACAATACGTCGATTTGGTGCGGCCGCCCGCCGAAGCGCATTCGGCGGGCGGCTCGCGATCAGTTGCGCGGGGTGGCCCCGCGCAGCAGTCCGAAACCGGCGATCGCGGAGATCAGCGTCGGGATGAGCAGGAGCGCGTAGGAACCTGCGAACCCGAGGGAGCTCAGCGTGTCGACGATCAGTCCGCCGCTGTCGGTCAGCACGATCAGCGCGACCACGCCGACGACCGCAAAGGCCACGACGGCGAAGTAGCTGATGAGGCCGTAGTGCCGCCAGCGGACGTAGAGCGCCGCGACTGCGCTTCCCGTGAAGAAGAAGAAGAGAAGCAGGACGAAGAACACCCAGGTGCGCTCCAGGGCTCCGCCGTCTCCGAAGATGACACTGCGGAACATGGTTCCGCCGAGCCCCCAGCCCCCCGTGAGATCTTCGAGCAGCCCGAACGCGCCGAGCAGGAGCGCCCAGCCGGCCGAGAGCAGTACGAAGGCGAGGGCGCTGCCGAGGTAGAAGTCTCGGCGGGTCGCGCCGTAGCCGAGCGCCAGCGGGAAGGTGGCGTTCATCGCCTGGACCGCGACGACGAGCATGTAGACGAACACGAACGACACGGCGCCGCTCCACTCGGTCCCATCTCCGGCAGCGAGTTCGCCGCCGGAGGGGAGGGTGGCTGTCAGCAGCAGCCAGATCAGCCAGTTCAGCACGAAGATCGTCGCCAGGATCAGCAGCGGCGTCACGATCACGGTGGCCGGGTTCGCGACGTGGAGCTTGGCCACGTTGAGGAGGCGGCGAACCGGAGTCGGTGCCGTCCGGGCCGGGGTTGAGGAATCGACGGTGATCATGATGCGAGGTACTCCTTGTCGCTCGAGTTGGTCAGGCGGACGACGAGCTGCTGAAGCGAGACGGGGGCCAGCTCCAGGCCCGCCGCGCGAGCCTCGGCTCGTTCTGCGTCCGTCAGCCGTCCGACGGTCACGGAGGCGAGGCCGCCGAGCCCCTCGCGGTGGATCACGTCGCGACCGGCGACGAATCCGTCGACCACCGAGGCGGCGCCGACGAGGGTGGTGGCGGAGCCGCGCAGATCCTCGGCGCTCTCGTCGATGAGAAGGCGTCCCTCGTCGATCACGAGAACGTGCTCGAGGAGGTTGCTCACCTCGTCGATGAGGTGGGTCGAGAGCACGACGGTCCGCGGGTGCTCCGCGACGTCGGCGAGCAGGCGGTCGTAGAACAGCTGACGGGCGACGGCATCGAGGCCGAGGTAGGGCTCGTCGAAGAAGGTCAGGGGAGCACGCGAGGCGAGCCCGACGATCACGCCGACCGCGGAGAGCTGGCCGCGCGAGAGCTTCTTGATCTTGCGGTCGACCGGCAGGCGGAAGTCGGCGACGAGCTCCTGCGCGTACTCGGCATCCCAGTTGGTGAAGAACCACGGGGCGCTGTGCAGGATGTGCTTCACCTTGAAGTCGTCGGGGTAGCGCTGGCTCTCCTTGATGAACGAGATGTGCTCGAGCACGCGCGCGTTCTCAACGGGGGAGGAGCCATAGAGCTCGATCGTGCCGGAGCTGGCGAACTCCTGGCCGGTGAGCAGCGACATGAGCGTCGTCTTTCCGGCGCCGTTGCGGCCGAGCAGGCCGTAGATCTTCCCCTCCTCGAGGGTGAAGCTCACGTCGTCGACCGCCGTGACGTGGCGGAACCGCTTGGTGACGTCGGTCACCCGGGCGATGGTGGTCATGGTGTGTCCTTCGTACTGATCAGGTGGCGGGGGGAGTGGTGCGGATCATGCCCGCGAGCTGCTCGGCCGAGATATCGAGCTTCGCGGCCTCGGCCAGCAGCGGGACGAGGTACTGCTCGCGGAAGTGGTCGCGCCGCGTGGCGATGAGCTGAGCGCGCGCTCCGGAAGCGACGAACATGCCGATGCCCCTTTTCTTGTAGAGGATCCCCGCGTCAACGAGCCGGTTGATGCCTTTCCCGGCGGTCGCCGGGTTGATGCGCAGAAAGGCGGCGAGCTCATTGGTCGAGGGGACCTGGGATTCCTCGGGCAGCGTCCCCGCGATGATGTCGTTCTCGATCTGCTCTGCGATCTGCAGGAAGATCGGCCGGCCCTCATCCACGGGCACCCTCCCCCCGGTGGTGGCCACGTCGCGCTAGCTTCGCGGGTTCATTAGTCATGTAACTAACTAATCAGGCATGCGCTGCGGTGTCAAGCCCGGTGGTTCTTCTCCGGTGAGGTTCTGCGGGGCTGAGCGCGGCGACCTAGGCTCGAGGCGTGTTCGAACTGCATCACCTCAGCGCGACCGAGCAGCTCGACGGCGTGCGCCGCGGCGACTGGACGCCGCGGGAGCTCGCCGAGCACTACCTCGAGCGGATCGCGCGCCTGGATCCAGAGCTGGGGGCCTTCACGGAGGTGACAGCGGATCGCGCCCTCGCGCGCGCGACATCGCTGGCGGACGCGGAGTCGCCGGTGTCGCGGGCGTCGGCGCTGTGGGGCCTGCCCTTCGCCGATAAGGACCTGGTCGCGCGCGCCGGCGTGCCGACGCGGTACGGCTCGCGGACGATGGCCGACGTCGTTCCCGACGCCTCCGACGACATCGCGCTCGCCTTCGATGTCGCGGGTGCCGTGAGCCTGGGCAAGACCGCGACCCCGGAGTTCGGTCTCGCTGGATACACGGAGCCGCTCGCCGGACGCCCCGTCCGCAACCCCTACGACCGCACGCTCGGGGTGGGGGGATCCAGTGGAGGCGCGGCGGCCGCGGTGGCCGCGGGGCTCCTGCCCTTCGCGCCCGGCTCCGACGGCGGGGGATCGATCCGCATCCCCGCCGCCGCGACCGGTCTCGTCGGGCTGAAGCCCGCGCGCGGTCGCATCCCGAGCGCCGCGGGCTTCGCCTCGCTCGGGGGGCTGGTCACGCACGGTCCGCTCACCCGAACCGTCGCCGACGCGGCGCTCGTGCTCGACGCCCTGGTCGGTGCGACCCCGTATCGACATGCGACGGCCGCCCCGAGCTGGGACGGGGGCGCGTTCCTCAACGCCGCCGTGCGCGGGGAGGGGCGGTTCCAGGTGGGCGTCACGACCGACTCGCCGTGGGCGGGCGACTTCGAGGTCGGTCTCGACCCCGAGGCGCGGGCCGCGCTCGATCTCGCGACCGCCGAGCTCTCCGCGATCGGGCACGGGGTCGAAGGGCTCACGCTCGCCCCGGAGCCCGACTACCCGCGGATGTTCTCGCGGCTGTGGCAGGCGGCGGCGGCCGGCGTCCCGCTCGACGGGAATGCGGTGGCGCTCACCGAGCCCCTGACTCGTTGGCTGATCGGCCGGGGGCGCGCGATGACCGCGCGGGAGCTCGGAGAGGCGCTGCAGTTCGCCGCGCTGTTCGAGCGCCGGCTGATCACCCGCTTCGCGCCCTTCGACGCCGTGCTGACGCCCGCGCTCGCCGTCGTGCCGCCGATGCTCGGCTGGTACGACGCGGCGGATGCCGAACGCAACTTCGCGCAGCAGGTGCGCGTGAGCCCGTACACGAGCATGGTCAACGTGGCGGGGCTTCCCGCGCTCGCGCTCCCGGTTGCGCGCACGGCGGAGGGCATCCCGATGGGAGTGCAGCTGATCGGGCGCCCCGGCCGCGAGGACGTGCTGCTCGCCATCGGAGCGCAGCTCGAACGACGACTGCGCTGGGACCGCCGCCACCCGCCGCAGTGGTAGCGCGCTCGGGCAGCGCGATGCTCGCGGTCAGGTAAGTTAGCCAAGCCTTACCTATACTGGAGGTGATGATGCTCTCTGACCTGCTGCCGGCCACGATCTCCTGGAACCCCGATTCCGGCGACGTCGTGCTGCTCGCCGCGCGAGCGGACGACCTCGAGCTGGTCGAGACGGTGCTCCAGACGCTGCCGCCGCGTAGCCGCGGCCAGGTCTTCCTCGAGTCGCGTGCGGGCGCGGCTCCGCGCGAGCTCCGTGCACCGGGGCGCGTCTGCGTCACCTGGCTCGACGCCGATCGGGGGCAGTCGTCGGTGCGCGCCGCCGAGGCGTGGCTCGCCGAGATGCTGCCGACTGACGCCGCACGCACGCACCGCGTCTACGCCTGGTTCACCGGTGATCGCGCCGCCCGCGTGCTCACGAGCGACTGACGCCCCGCCGCACGTAGCCGCCGCGCTCCAGCCCCGCCTCGATCTCGAAACGGTTGCGGGTCGCCTCGCGACCCGCCGCCAGGTACAGCGGAATGAAGGCGAGCCCGTAGCGGCGCCATTGCTCCACGTGCACGCGCTCGTGCGCGAGCACCGCCTCGCTCGTGCTCGTGCGCGTCAGATAGATCGCCCCGATCGTCGTGCCGCCGCGCCCGAACGCCCAGCGCGGCAGGTTGTCGAAGAAGTGCACGCCCGAGCGGTGCTGGAAGTGCCCGAGCCACAGACAGCCCCAGAGGAACGCGCAGACCGTCGCGACGGCGAACCCGGTGCGGGCCAGCGGCGGCCAGCACACCACGGCGCGGGCGGCGCCGCGGAGTCGACCGTCAGCGCCCATAGGTCTCGAGGAAGCGCAGCCAGACCTCGCTGACGGTCGGATAGGCGGGCACCGCGTGCCACAGCCGGTCGAGCGGCACCTCGCCGGCGATTGCGATCGTCGCCGCGTGCAGCATCTCGCCCACCTCGGGCCCGACGAATGTGACGCCGACCAGCACGCGCCGATCCTCGTCGACCACCGCGCGCGCCTGTCCGCGGTAGTCGTCCGACTGCGCCGTCGCCCCGCCGACCCAGGACAGGTCGTAGTCGACGACGCGCGTGCGGATGCCCGCCGCCTCGGCCGCGGCGGCGGTCAGGCCGACCGACGCCACCTCCGGGTCGGTGAATGTGACCTGCGGCACCACGCGGGCGTCGGCGGTCGCGACGTGGCGACCCCACGGGGCGTCATCGACCGTGGCGCCGGTGGCGCGCGCGACGATGACATCGCCCGCGGCTCGCGCCTGGTACTTGCCCTGGTGCGTCAGCAGGGCGCGGTGGTTCACGTCGCCCACGCCGTACAGCCAGTCGACGCCGCGGACGCGCAGGGTGTCATCGACATCGAGCCACTCGCCGGGGGCGAGTCCGGCCGTCTCGACCCCGAGATCCTCGGTTCGCGGAACCCGGCCGGTGGCGACGATGATCTCGTCGACATCGAGGCGGGAGCCGTCGCTGAGCTGAACCTGCGCGCCGTCGTCGTCACGCGAGACCGAGGTCGGCTCGACGCCGGTCAGCACGGTCGCGCCGCGCGCGCGCAGCGCCTCGGCGACTGCGTCGCCCGCGAACGGCTCCTGATCGCCCAGCAGCGTGCTGCGCACCAGGAGCGTCACGTGTGCGCCGAGGTCGACGTAGGCGGTCGCCATCTCGGCGGCGACCACGCCTCCGCCGATGATCGCGAGCCGCTCGGGAACGGTCTTGGCGCTCGTCGCCTCACGGCTCGTCCACGGCGCCGACTCGGCGAGGCCGGGGATCTCGGGCAGCAGCGCGGCGCTTCCCGTGCTGAGCACGACGGCGTGGCGGGCGGTGAGCTCGGTCACCGTGCCGTCGGCGGCCGTCACCTGAACCGCGCGCGGGCCGGTCAGGCGACCGTGGCCGCGGATCAGATCGATGCCGGCCTTGTCGAGCCAGGCCACCTGGGAGTCGTCGCTCCAGTCGTGCACGATGCGGTCGCGCCGCGCCAGAACCCCTGGGGGGTCGATCTCGCCGGTCACCGCGGCGCTCGCCCCCTCGACAGCGCGCGCGGCGCGCAGCACCGTTCCGGCCCGAAGCAGCGCCTTCGAGGGCATACACGCCCAGTAGGAGCATTCGCCGCCGACGAGCTCCGCCTCGACGATCACGGTGCTCAGGCCACCCTGCACGGTGCGGTCTGCGACGTTCTCGCCGACCGCGCCCGCGCCGATCACGATGACGTCGTATTCGCGCGCTGTCATCCGTCGAGGCTACCCGTCGGCTCCGTCGCGCGGCTGGCTCCCGCGCGCGGTGAGCGCCGCGAGAATGCGCAGCACCGTGGCGAGGTCGCCCGCCGTGGACTCGGGATCACGCGGCGAGAACCCGGCGATCGTGGCCCCGGCGAGCACGTAGCGCTCGCGCAGCTCGCGCAGCGCGGCGAGAAGGCCGTCGACGCTGGCGCCGAACGGCTCCGCCCACGCGGTGGAGCTGATCTCGGCGGGGTCGAGCACATCCAGATCGATGTGCAGGTACAGGCGGGAGGCCCCGGTCGCCCGAACGGCGTCGAGCACCGGACCGGCCGCGCCGATCGCGTCGGCGGCGATCGCGTGGACGCCCGTCTCGGCGACCCAGCGCCGCTCGGCGTCGTCCCAGGCGCGCGTGCCCGCGAGTACGATCCGCGACGCCGCGACGATGCCGTCGTCGGCGAGAGCGCGGACGGTCATGCCGGCGAACGCGCCCGAGGTCGAGGTCTCGACCGAGTTGGCGTCGCCGTGGGCATCGAACCAGACGAGAGCGAGGTCGCCGGGGCTTCCCAGCGCGGCCGCGTGCCGCACCGCCGGGTAGCTGACCGCGCAGTCGCCGCCGATCATGATGACGGGCGACTGCTCGTCGTGCAGCGCGAGCGCGACACGCTGCTGCACGAGTCGCAGCGAGCTGTGCCGATGGATGCCCGTGCCCTCGGCATCGCCCGCCTCCAGCGGCACCTCGAGGGTGGTCGTCACGCTGCTGGGCAGGTCGCTCGCGATGGCGCGGGCGCCGTCGATGAGCGTCATCGCTCGATCGGACGGCGACCCTTGCCATTGCGGCACAACGAGGTAGCGCACGCTCACCCCGCCACTCTACGTCCGCGCGCTGACGGCGCCCCGAGGATCTGCGCAGGCATGGCGATCTATGCCCCGATCGCGCCGCCCGACTTGAGCGCCGCCAGTCGGGCCTCGATCTCGACCTGCTTGTCGAGGTCCTCCAGGCTCTCGAACTGCGCGTCGAGGCTCGACGCGGCGAGCTCCTGCTGGCCGAGGACCTTGGCCTCCTCACGACGCACCTTCTCTTCGAAGCGACCGATCTCGCTCGTCGGGTCGAGCACGTCGATGCTCTTGATGGCGTCGTGCACCTGGCTCTGAGCGGCTGCCGTCTTGGAGCGCGCCACCAGCTCGTTGCGCTTGGCGGTCAGCTCGCTGAGGCGCGAGCGCATCCCGTCGAGGCCGTCCTTCAGCTTGGCGACGACCTCGTTCTGCGAGGCGATCGTCGGCTCGGCGGACTTGGCCTCGTTCTCGGCCGCGAGCTGCTTGCCGAGTGCGATCTTCGCGAGCTTGTCGAACTTGTCCGCGTCCGCGGTGTCGCCCGCGGCGCGCAGCTCGTCGGCCTTGGTGCTCGCGGCGAGCGCCTTGCGGCCCCAGTCGGTCGCGGCGGCGACGTCCTCGGCGTGGTCCTGCTCCATCAGCCGGAGGTTGCCGATCGTCTGCGCGACGGCGCTCTCCGCCTCCGCGATGGAGTTGGTGTAGTCGCGGACCAGCTGGTCGAGCATGAGCTCGGGGTCTTCCGCCTGGTCGAGCAGCGCGTGGATGTTGGCGCGCATGAGCTGCGAGATGCGGCCCAGGATCGATTGCTTTGCCATGGTGTGCCTTTCTGAGTGGATGGATGGGGTCTAGAAGCGCCCGCCGCCTCCGCGGCGGCCGGAGCGGCGAGCGCGCGGGGCGGACCGGCGCGAGGACGAGCTGGACGAGCGGCGGGACGCACCGCCGAAGCCGCCGCGCGCGCCGCCGCGAATGCTGCCGGAGCGTCCGCCGCGAGATGATCCGGAGAGGCTTCCGCCGAGCAGTCCGCCGAGCAGGGCGGCGCCGAGATCCGGCGCGGCGCGGGATCCGGTCGAGCTCGCGAAGCCGGCGACGTCGGCGCGCGCCAGCCGGAGCGCTTCGCGCGCGTTGTCCGCCGCGAGACGGGCCTCCTCGAGCGCCGCCTCGGCATCGTCCTTCTCGAGCGCCGCGGCGCGCGCCAGACGGCGTTCGGCCTCCGCCACGCGCGTGCGGGCGGCCGCACCGACGCCGCCGCGTCGGGTCGAGATGAAGGAGTGCGCGCTCGAGATCTGATCCAGTGCCGTTTCGCGTGTGCGCGCCAGCTGCTGCCGAGCCCGGGCCTGGCGCTCCTGTCGCTCGCGGACGGCGGTCAGCGTCGTCGCGAGCCCCGCGTCCGCGGAATCGAGCGCCGCCAGCGCGCCGGCGGGGTCCTGGTCGCCGAGGCCCGCCAGGGCGGCCTCGGCGGTCGCGATCGCGGCGGCGAGGGCTGGCGCGTCGACCGCGCCGGCCGCGCTCGTGCGCAGCGCCGCGGCCTCGCCGAGATCGGCGCGGAGGTCGGCGGCCGCGGCGTCGCGCCGCTCCACCGCCTTGGGCAGCTCGGCGTCGAGCGTCTCCACGCTGAGCGCGAGCTGCTCCGCCTGGGCGATCGACTGCTGCGCTGCGCGCACCGAGAGTGCGGCCTCGCTGGACTGCCCCGCGGCGAGCTGCTCGCGAGCCGAGCCGAGGGAGGCGGCCGCGAAAGACTCGAGCTCGCGAGCCTGCTCGACCGCGCCCGCGATCGAGGCGATGGCCTCCGTTCCGTAGCGCTCGCCGAGCCGGTCGCGCGTGGTCGCGGCCGTCGCGAGGCGGCCGGGCAGTGCGCCCTGGGCGTTGGTCAGGTCGGCGAGCATCGCCTGCGCGTTCGCCTCGAGGTCGCGCAGCTGCTCGAAGGCGTCGGCGTGGGTGTCGAGCGCGGCGTCCGCGGCCGTGCACAGCTCGATCAGCTCGAGGGTGAGCGCACGACGCTCCTCCGAGGTCTCGGCGTCGGCGTCGTCGAGACGCTGCCGGATCGCGAAGGCCTGTCGCACCTGGTCGCGGGCCGACTCCAGCGCGGCGCGGAACTCGGCGGTCGCCGCGGCTCCGAACTGGGCCTCCGCGAAGCCCAGCTCCTCTTCGCTCTCGCGGAGAGCATCGTCCAGCTCCACGAGGAGGCTTCCCGCCGTGCGATCCAGCTGAGCCTGGCTCTGCTCACCCGGCGCGAGCTCGGCGCCTCGGCGCCGCCGCCGCACCGCGACGACCACGGCCGTGCCGATGCCCAGCGCGGCGACGCCGCCGAGAACCGGGAGCAGCAGCGACGGGCCGTCGCTCATCGACTCGGACAGCCCCTCGGCGAAGCCGATGATGCCCGTCGCCCAGCGGTCCTGGCGCAGCTCCGGCACCAGCCGCTCCTGGGCGATCTCGTCGAGAGCGGCATCGCTGAGTGGATACGACTCGCTCACCGACCAGCGGAAGGTGCGATCGTCGACGGCGATCGCCAGCAGCGCGTCGGCGTCGCCGAGCCCGCTCAGCTCGGCGCTCGTGTCGACCCACGACTGGTCGTCCGCCGCGCCCGTGAACCGGTCGACGATGACCACGAAGAGCTGCGAGCGGGTGCTCTCGTACAGCTCGTCGAGCGCCGCGATCACGGCGGCGCTGTCGGTGCCCACGACGCCGGTGGAGTCGTACACGTAGGCGCCGCCGAGATCGACCGGGTCGGTCATCGGCGCGGCGGCAGCGGCGAGCGGGCTCGCGAGCACGATGCCGGCGGCGGCGAAGACGGCGGCGGTCCGGCTGAGCATCCGGGCTCCTCCCGATGGCGTGCTGTGGGAGGAATCCTAGTCAGAAAGGGTGAGCATTCAACGAGGGTTCGACGCCGATCGCACGGCGGGGCACGCGATCAGCCGACGCGGATCGGCGCCGAGGGACCCGTGACGAGAATCGGCCCCGCCCCGTCGCCGAGGTCCACCTCGAGAACAGCGCTCACGGTGTACTCGCCCGCGGGCAGAGGCGGCAGGTCGGACCGGAACTCGGCCGCCTCGTCGTCCTCGATCTCGCAGCGCACGAGCTCGAGGCGCGCCTCGAAGCTCGTCGACTCCCCGGGCTGCAGCACGAACGGCCGCTGCTCGCTGGCGCCCGGACCATTGCTGTGCCAGACCACGACGTCGTCGTCGCTCACCGTGAGCACCGGCTCGCCGAGGACCGTCCCGCGGATCTCCGCCTCGCTCGTATTGGCGAGGGTGACGTCGAGTGACACCGGTCCGCGCTCGGCGACGGCCGCGATGGTCGGGACGGCGAGTGCGAGACCGCTCGCGGCGGTGTCGACCCAGGTGACCGCGCCCTCGCACAGGTTCAGGCGGGAGGCAGGAGCGCGCTCGATGGTCGCGTCGGCGTCGGTGAGGCTCGAGTCGGCGGAGGACTCGGCAGCACCTCCCGCGAGCGTGGCGTCGGGGCCGGCGGGGGAGAGCGAGCCGACGCCGACGATCGTCAGTGGTACGACGATGGCGGCCGCGGCCAGGGTCGAAACGCCCGCCGCGGCGAGCACGCGCGGTCGCCGACGGGTGCGGGCGCGGCGGATGACCGCATCGACGTCGATCGTGCCCTCGGGCGTCTCCGGGTCGCGGAAGCGGTGGCGCAGGTCGGTCTCACTTGCCACGGAAGCCTCCACGGTCGGTCAGGGGGCGGGATGCGGCGGGCGGCATCGGTCCGGCGGGGCCGAGACGGTCGGCTCGCGTGCCGTCGTCGGCGAGCGTGATCGCCATCTTGGCGAGGCCGTCGCTCAAGTAGCGCTTGACGGTTCCGGCGCTGATGCCGAGCTCGGCGGCGATGTCGTCGACCTTGAGGTCGTCGTAGTAGCGCAGCACGATGCAGGCGCGCTCGCGCGGGCTGAGCTTGCGCAGCTCGTCGTGCAGATCGAGGCGCGTCTCGCTGGCGAGCGAGTCGGGCTCGTGCTCGTCGGGTCGGTACTCGAGAGGGGCGATGCGCCGCCACCGGGACCGGCGACGGCTGCGATCGACGGCGCCGTTCAGGATCGCGCGGCGGACGTACGATTCGGCGCTCTCGATCGAGAAGCCGTTGCGGAGGCGGCCGAAGGTGCGCACGAGGGCGTCCTGCACGAGATCGGCGGCGTCCTCGCGATCGCCGCACAGCAGCTGCGCGTAGCGCAGCAGCGCGTCGCCGCGCTCGTCGACGAGTCGCGCGACCGTCTGCTCCCACTCCGGAACCCGGCGCACATCCACCTCCTGTCTTCTGCCTTCACCCTGTCAGACGACGAGGTGTGAGAAAACGTTGGGGTGCGGCCGGGCTCCGGGGGAGCGCGGTGTCAGGAGGCGGCGTGCAGTCGGCTGCGAAGCTCCGCGAGCTGCGCGCGCACGGTCGTGGGCACCCGGTCGCCGAAACCGTCGAGGAACGACTCGGTGTCGTCGGCCTCGGCGAGCCAGGCCTCCGGGTCGATGTCGAACAGCGCGGCCCAGTCGTCGTCGTTGACCCCGGCGGCCCGGTGGTCGATCGCGCCGGGGGCCGGAATCCAGCCAGCAGGACTGGCGACCGCCGGAGCGCTGCCGTCGACGCGGTCGAGAATCCAGGCCAGGACGCGGCTGTTCTCGGAGAAGCCGGGCCAGAGCCAGCGGCCGTTCTCGTCCTTGCGGAACCAGTTCACCTGGAACACCCGCGGAACCGAGCCGGTGCGGCGCAGCTGCGCTCCCACATCGAGCCAGTGCTGCCAGTAGTCGGCCATGTGGTAGCCGCAGAACGGCAGCATCGCGAACGGATCGCGGCGCAGCTCGCCGACGGTTCCTTCGGCGGCCGCCGTCCGCTCGGAGGCGAGAGTCGCGCCCACGAAGACGCCGTGCTCCCAGTCCCGTGCCTCCGCCACCAGAGGCACATTCGTGGCTCGGCGGCCGCCGAAGATCAGTGCGTCGATGACGACGCCGCGTGGGTCCTGCCAGTCGTCCGAGATCGTCGGGCACTGCTCGGCAGCCACGGTGAATCGTGAGTTGGCGTGCGCGGCCGGGCGGCCCGAATCGGGCGTCCACTCCTGCCCCTGCCAATCGGTGAGGTGGGCGGGCGGGGTCTTGGTGAGCCCTTCCCACCAGACATCGCCGTCGTCGGTGCGCGCCACGTTGGTGAAGACGGTGTTCCCCCAGAGGGTGTCGATCGCCGTCTTGTTGGTGTCGACGCCGGTGCCCGGCGCGACCCCGAAGAAGCCCGCCTCGGGATTGATCGCGCGCAGCTTGCCGTCCTCGCCGGGCGCGAGCCACGCGATGTCGTCGCCGATGGTCTCGACCGTCCAGCCGGGGATGCTCGGGTCGAGCATGGCGAAATTCGTCTTGCCGCACGCGCTCGGGAACGCCGCCGCGACGTGGAACACGCGACCGCGCGGGTTGGTCACCTTGAGCAGCAGCATGTGCTCGGCGAGCCAGCCCTCGTCGCGGGCGATCGCCGAGGCGATGCGCAGTGCGAACGACTTCTTGGCGAGGATCGCGTTGCCGCCGTAGGCGGAGCCGTAGGACCAGATCTCCCGCGTCTCGGGGAAGTGACTGATGTACTTCTCCGCGTTGCACGGCCAGGCGACATCCGTCTCGCCCGGCTCGAGGGGCGCCCCCACGGAATGCATCGCGGGCACCCACGCGCGGCCGGCCGTCATCTGCTCGAGCGCAGCGGATCCCATGCGGGTCATCGTGCCCATGCTGACGACGACGTAGGGAGAGTCGGTGAGCTGCACGCCGTAGCGCGACAGCGGGCTCCCTATGGGGCCCATCGAGAACGGCACGACGTACATCGTGCGGCCGCGCATCGCGCCATCGAATTTCTCGGCGAGGGTGAGGCGCATCTCGTCCGGGTCGACCCAGTGGTTGGTCGGGCCGGCATCCTCTTCGCGCTCGGAGCAGATGAAGGTGCGGGACTCGACGCGGGCGACGTCGCTCGGGTCGCTGCGCGCGAGGAAGCTGTAGGGGCGCAGCTCGGCGTTCAGGCGCTCGATCGTGCCATTCTCGACGAGCGTGCGCAGCAGCTGGTCGCGCTCGGCTCGGGAGCCGTCGCACCACACGACGCGGTCGGGCTGCGCGAGGCCGGCCATGTCGGCAACCCACGCGACGATCTGCGAATTCGTTCCCGCGGGAGCGCCGCCCGGGGCGAGGGTCCCGGTGGGGCGGGGCGCGGCGGGCGGGGTCGCGCGTCCGCTGGCGGGGGCGGTGGGGCGGTCGATAACGGTCATCGTTACTCCGAGGTGTCGCGATCCGGTGGCAAGATCTCTTCTTGTCTCCACTTTCCGGTGTTTTCACGAGCATCGGGCGATTGCAGCGTGAAAAGAATGCACAATGTTTCGCTATTGTGGAGACATGAAGGATCTTGCGACCCTCGGCCAGCGCATGCGGCACTTCCGAACCGAGGCGGGCCTCACCCTCGATCAGCTCGGCGCCGCGGTCGGCGTCGCCGCCAGCCAGCTGTCGCTGATGGAGAACGGTCGCCGGGAGCCGCGGCTGTCGCTGCTGTCGGCGGTCGCCGACGAGCTGGGGATCCCGGTGGCCACGCTTCTCGAGGCGGAGCCCCCGAGCGAACGCGCGGCCCTCGAGATCGAGCTGGAACGGGCCCAGGCCGCGTCGACGTATCGCGAGCTCGGGCTGCCGCCGCTGCGCGCCTCCAAGGCGATGAGCGACGACGTGCTCCGCGCTCTCGTCGGGCTGCATCGCGAGATCGAGCGGCGGGCCCGTGAAGCGGTCGCGACGCCCGAGGAGGCGCGACGCGCCAACACCGAGCTGCGTGCCCTGATGCGCACCCGCAACAACTACCTGCCCGACATCGAGGCGCTCGCCGAGGAGGCGCTCGCCGCGGTCAGCCACACGACCGGCGCGCTCACTCACCGATCCGTGAGCCGGATGGCCGAACGTCTCGGCTTCGAACTCGTCCACGTCGACGACCTGCCGCACTCAGCGCGCTCAGTGACCGACCTCGAGAACGGCCGCATCTACCTGCCTCCCGCCTCGATCCCCGGCGGTCACGGCCTGCGCTCGATGGCCCTGCAGGCGATGGCGCACCGGCTGCTCGGCCACGCCGCCCCCACCAGCTACGCCGAGTTCCTGCGCCAGCGGCTGGAGATCAATTACTACGCGGCCGCCTGCCTGATGCCGCTGACCCAATCGCTGGAGTTCCTGCGGCAGGCCAAGGACGACCGCAACATCGCGATCGAGGACTTCCGGGATGCCTTCGGCGTCACGCACGAGGCGGCGGCGCTGCGCTTCACCAACCTCGCGACCGAGCATCTCGGCATCACGCTGCACTTCCTGCGCGTCGGCGGCGACGGCGCGATCTCGAAGGCCTACGAGAATGACGGGCTTCCGCTCCCGGTCGACGCCACCGGTTCGATCGAAGGCGAGATCGTGTGCCGGCACTGGAGCGCCCGAGAGGCCTTCGAGCGCACCAACCGCACGACCGAGTACTACCAGTACACCGACACCCCGGCGGGCACCTACTTCGAGTCGACGCAGACCGGCTCCGGAACGACCGACGAGTTCTCGATCACGCTCGGGGTGCCCTTCGCCGAATCCAAGTGGTTCCGCGGTCGCGAGACGAAGGTGCGCTACCGCTCCACCTGCCCGGAGCTGAGCTGCTGCAAGCGGCCGGCGACCGAGCTCACCGAGCGCTGGTCGGGCCGCGCCTGGTCGAGCGCCAAGGTGCACGCGCACATCTTCTCGCCGCTGCCGGCCGGGACATTCCCCGGCGTCGATGACCGAGAGCTGTACGAGTTCCTCGAGGCGCACGCGCGCGAATGAGGCGCCATCAGATCTTGGTGCCCTCGACACGATTCGAACGTGCGACTTCTTCCTCCGGAGGGAAGCGCTCTATCCACTGAGCTACGAGGGCGGATGCGCAACTAGGTTAGCAGTATGGCTTCGTTCGACTCTGACCGCGTCGTTCGCGCCGAGTTCGCCGCCACCGTGGTGGCGCACACTGAATTCGTCCTCTCCATGGCGGTCGCGGGCACGCACCCCGAGGTCGCCGAGACTCTCAGCGTCACGCTCGACGGCGCCGAGCTTCCGGTGCGCGAGCTCGCAGGTCCGCACGGAACCCGTCTGCACGTCGGCGAGGTCGAGGCGGGCGTGCTGCGCGTCGCCTACGAGGCGCGCGTCGGGCGCGCTCCGGCCGCGCTCGTGGATCCGCTCGACGTGATCGCCTACGCGCGCCCCAGCCGCTACGTCGAGGCGGACGTGCTGACCTCGTTCGCGCGCTCGCACTTCGCGGGGCTGGCGGGGGTGGAGCTGCTGCTCGCGGTCGAACGGTGGGTGCACGAGCGCCTGCGCTATGCGTCGACCGACCAGGCCTGGCGCGGTGGGGCGGAGGCGACGCTCGCCTCCGGTGTCGGCGTGTGCCGCGACTTCGCCCACGTCGTGCTGGCGCTGCTGCGGGCGCTGGATGTGCCCGCGCGACTGGTGTCGGTCTACGCCCCGGGTCTCGTCCCGATGGACTTTCACGCCGTGGTCGAGGCGCTCGTCGACGACCGGTGGCTGCTGGTGGATGCGACGCGGCTGGCGCCCCGGCGTGAGATGGTGCGCATCGCCACGGGACGCGACGCCGCCGACACCGCGTTCCTCACCAACACGCTGGCCGACGTCGACCTCATCGAGCTGCGCGTGGGGGCCGAGGCGCCCGAGCTCGAGCCCGACGACCCGAACGAGCTCGTCGAACTCAGTTGAGCGCGGCGAGCGCCGACTCGACGAGCACCGTCGCGTCACCCGCCTCGCCGAAGTACACGCTCGAGAGCACGAGTCGGGCGGATCCGGAGAACACCACGAGCGTCCCGCGCTCGTTCGCATCGCTCGAGAAGTAGGCCTCGTCGCCGAAGTCGACCGGGCTGCCGGTCGCGGCGTCGATCGCTGCCGCGAGCGCCGCATCGCCGAGACGCGACGCGGCGAGGTCGACGCTCGCCCCGCCGGATTCTCGCACCCAGCGACAGGCGACGCCGTCCGCGGTGAGCGCGGCGGCTCCCGGGGTGCCGGCCTCCGGCGTCCACTCGGCCAGGGCCGCGAAGTTCGGGTTGAAGGCGAACATCGTGTCGGCCGAGATCAGGTCGGCGCATCCCAGCTCGAGCGGGATCGAGGCCTCGACCTCGGGGGTCGGCGAGGCGTCGGGGCTCGCGCTCGCCGAGACGGTCGGCGTCGGCGCGCCCGATTCGCTCGCACCCGGCAGCGGGGCCGGCGCCACGGCGCAGGCCGAGAGCAGGAGGAGGAGACCACCGGCGACGGTGGCGGCGGCAGTGACTCCGACGGGGCGACGAACGACTCGATTCAGCACCCGACCATTGTGCGGCGGTCAGCGGATGGCGGTGCACGCCACGCCCGGCGGATAGGATCGTCCCTCGTGAATCCCGCCGAACTGACTGCCGTTGTCCTGCACGCCGCCCGCGAGGTCGCGGGGGAGCGCGCGGACGAGATCTCCGACGCGGATGTGACGCTCGAGCGCCCGCGCAACCGCGAGCACGGCGACTGGGCCTCCAATGTCGCGATGAAGCTCGGCAAGCGCCTCGACCGGGTTCCCCGCGAGTTCGCGGCCGAGCTCGTCACCGCCCTCGCGCAGGTCGACGGCATCGCCGAGGCCTCGGTGGCGGGGCCCGGCTTCGTCAACATCACGCTCGATGCCGCCGCGGCGGGCGTCGTCGCCGCGCGCATCGTCGACGCGGGGGAGTCCTACGGCCATGGCGACCTGTATGCGGGCGTCACGATCAACCTCGAGTTCGTCTCGGCCAACCCGACCGGACCGATTCACATCGGCGGCACGCGCTGGGCGGCGGTCGGCGACTCGCTCGCTCGCGTCTTCGAGGCCGAGGGCGGCCTCGTCACGCGCGAGTACTACTTCAACGATCACGGGGCGCAGATCGACCGCTTCGCTCGCTCGCTCGTCGCGTCCTACCTCGGCGAGCCAGCCCCGGAGGACGGCTACGGCGGTCAGTACATCCACGACATCGCGTCGCGCGTCGTCGCCGCCAGCGACGTCGACCTCGCTGCGCTCGATCGTGCGGCGCAGACGGAGCACTTCCGCGCGCACGGGGTGGAGCTCATGTTCGGCGAGATCCGGCAGAGCCTGCACGACTTCGGGGTGGATTTCGACGTCTACTTCCACGAGGACTCGCTGCACGAGTCCGGCGCCGTCGAGCACGCCGTCGCGCGTCTGCGGGAGCTCGGCCACATCTTCGAGTCCGAGGGCGCCACGTGGCTGCGCACGACCGAGTTCGGCGACGACAAGGACCGCGTCGTCATCAAGAGCGACGGCGAGGGCGCCTACATCTCCGGCGATCTGGCGTACTACCTGAACAAGCGGGAGCGCGGATTCGAGCGCAACTTGATCCTGCTGGGCGCCGACCACCACGGCTACGTCAAGCGGCTGATGGCGATGACCGCAGCCTTCGGCGACGAGCCCTACGTGAACCTCGAGATCCTCATCGGGCAGATGGTGAACCTGGTCCGCAACGGCGAGCCGGTCCGGATGTCCAAGCGCGCCGGCACGGTCGTCACGATGGAGGACCTGGTCGAGGCGGTCGGCGTCGACGCGGCGCGCTACGCGCTCGTGCGCAGCTCCGCGGACAGCCAGCTCGACATCGATCTGGACCTGCTCACCAAGAAGACCAACGACAACCCGGTCTTCTACGTGCAGTACGCCCACGCCCGCACCTGCGCCGTCGCGCGCAACGCGGCCGAGGCGGGGGTGACGACCGAGGCCTTCGATGCCGCAGCGCTCGCTCACGAGACGGAGAGCGCGCTTCTCGGGCAGCTCGCGGAGTTCCCGCGGATCGTGCGTCAGGCCGCCGAGCTGCGCGAGCCGCACCGCATCGCGCGGTACCTGGAGGAGCTCGCCGGGGCCTACCACACCTGGTACGCTGCGTGCCGCGTGATCCCGCTCGGCGATGCCCCGATCGAGCCGGTGCACGCCTCCCGGCTGATGCTCAACCAGGCGACCAGCCAGGTGCTTCGCAATGGTCTTTCCTTGCTCGGCGTCGGCGCACCCGAGAAGATGTAGGCGTGAACCCGGCCTCGGAGACTCCCCACTCGCGTGCTGCGGAGACGATGGTCGTTTCGCCGACCGCGATCACCCGGGTGCGCCGGCAGCGTCGACGCTGGCCGTGGGTGCTCGGCGGCGTCATCGTTCTGCTGCTCGCCGTCGCGGTCGTCGTGGCGGAGAGCATGGCGCGCGGCTACGTTGCCGACACCATCGCCGCGCGCGTCGCGGCCGAGTTCGAGCTCGAGTCGGCCGACGACGTCGAGGTGACGCTCGGGAGCTCGCCCGTGATCCCGCAGCTCATCGCGGGTCGGCTCGACTCGATCGACATCGAGATCGAGGAGTTCACGCTGGGCGAGCTCACGGGAGCGCTCGAGCTGCACGCCGAATCGGTTCCACTCGATGAGGCCTCGACGACCGAGCTGGTCACCGGCCGCTTCACCCTGGAAGCCGGCGATCTGCTGGCTGTCGCGGCGCAGCTGAGCGGACTCGACCCCGAGAGCATCACGCTCGATGCGCCCGAGATCGTCGTCACGGCCACTCTCGAGCTGTTCGACTTCGAATTCTCCGTCGGGCTGGGGGTGCAGCCTCACATCGCCGACGGCGCGCTCGTGTTCACGCCGACCAGCTTCCGGCTCGGGGATGAGGCGCTCACGGCCGACGAGCTCACGAGCAACCCGGTGTTCGCAAGCCTCGCCCAGATGTTCCTGCAGCAGGAGCCGATCTGTCTGGCCGAGATGCTGCCCGCCGCGATCGTCCTCGACGACGTCGAGGTCGTCGGCGACCAGCTGGTGGTGACCTTCACCGCGAACGACATCGCCGTGGGGGCACCAGGAGAACGGGGGACCTGTGACAACGGAAACGAGTGAGACCGGCGCCGGCTCGCGCCGGCACGGCGTCGTCTGGAGCGTGCTCGCGGCGCTGGCGATCCTCGTCGGAGGCTTCTTCTGGCTCGACAACTGGGTGCGCGGTCAGGTCGCTGAACTGGCGGTCTCGAAGGTCGAGGAGGTGCTGAGTCTCGACAGCGACCAAGCGGTCGAGGTTGAGATCGCCGGGGTCTCGGTGCTGGCGCAGGTGCTCACCGGGAAACTGGACGGCGTCTCTGCCGGGGTCGACAACGTCCGCCTCGGCGACCTCAGCGGCGATGTGCAGGTCGACGTCGTCGGGATCCCCGTCGACCTGAACGACCCGTTCGACGTCACCGACCCGATCGACCACGTCGAGATCGCCTTCGTCGTGCACGAGGACTCCGTGCGTCAGGTCGCGAGCCTGCTGAGCCTGTCCGCGGTGAGCAGTGTGGAGCTCGAGGACGGGCTCATCCAGCTGGGCACCGGTATCGACCTGCTCGGGATCGAGTTCTCGCTGGGTGTGGGGATCGAGCCCTTCGCGCGCGATGGGCGGGTCGGCTTTGCGCCGACGACGGTCGACGTGAACGGCTCGCGGACGAGCGCGGCGGATTTGAGCGCCCGCTTCGGGCCGCTCGTCGACTCGCTCCTGCAGCCTCAAGAGCTGTGCATCGCACGCTGGCTTCCCGCGGCGCTGACCGTCGAAAGCGTGAGCGTTGTGGAGGAAGAACTCGTCATCGTGATCGGCGCGGACCGGCGGATCTTCAGCGAGGCCGCCCTGCGCGAGCTGGGCACTTGCGACTCCTAGTGCTCCTTGAGGAAGGCGAAGTGCCCTGCCGCGTGCTCGGAGGCTGACGGCTTCGGATGATGTCGCTTGGCTGCCGCGATCGCGCGGTCGAAGCACTCCAGGTACTCGTCCGTGGCACCGATGCTCACGATCTGGCGAACCTCGGGGAAGTAGATCTCACCGCGGCCCACGTGGAAGTGCTCCTTGTCGGCCTCGAGCGATCTGAGCCCATCGGCCGTGACCGCGAAGTAGGGCTCGACGCGCTCCCACACGGGGACGTCGCTCACATCCCAGACATGCGCGTCGAAGCCCTCGATCAGGCCCGCCGCCGTGACGACAATCGTCTCGTCCGGGGCGCCACTGGGGAACATGAGGTGACGGGACGCCTGGGCCAGGGTCGCATCCACGATGACCCGCGACGGCTCCCCGCGGGGGCGCCTGGTCCCCAACTGCGTCGCGACGCTGCGGGGCCCCCGCGATCTGATCGACGTGATGGTGCCCTCGACGGCATCGGCGACCTTGCGCCGGGAGATCGTGCGCTCCGGTGACAGCACCACGAACACCGGTGGGAGCTCTGCGCGGTGCACCGCGCAGCAGGCGACCGGATGGAACGGCTTGATCAGACCCTGCGTCTGCTCGGTGGGCTCCTCGCCGTGAGCATCGGCGGTGGGCATGACGCGGAAGACGACACCGGCACGCCGAAGCGCCGTGGTCGCGGGGCTGGTGGTGGCCATCACACCACCCTATTCGTCGTGCCCGCCCGATCTCGGCGGGAAGATTCGAGCCCGGCCCGCACCCCGGTAGACTGTGTGGCGGCTTCAGGGACCAATCCGGGTTCGCTCGCCTCACCCTTCGTTCCGACGTCCTCGTGAGGCAGGTTGTGACTTCAAATCCGCTGGCACCCGAGTGGCTCAGCCCACCGGTCGATGCCAACGCGCTCGCTCCCGCGGTCTGGCCCGCCCACGCCGACCGCGGTGAGGCAGGTGCGCTTCGAATCGCCGGGGTGAGCGCCGTCGCGCTCGCGGAGGAGTTCGGCACCCCGCTCTATGTCTTCGACGAGCAGGACGCGCGCACCCGCGCGGCGCATGTTCGCGCCGCGTTCACGGCCGCGTTCGCCCCGCTCGGTGCCGACGTGCACGTGTACTACGCGGGCAAGGCATTCCTCTCGACCGAGATCGCGCGGTGGATGACCGAGGCGGGTCTGCGGATCGACGTCGCCAGCGGCGGGGAACTCGCCGTCGCGCTCGCCGCGGGAACGGACCCGTCCGAACTCGGGTTCCACGGCAACAACAAGAGCATCGCCGAGATCGACCGCGCCGTGGCGGTCGGCGTCGGCACGATCGTCGTCGACAGCCTGATCGAGATCGACCGGGTCGCCGCGGCCGCGCGGGCCGCCGGGCGCGTGCAGCCGGTGCGGCTGCGCATCAACTCGGGCGTGCACGCCTCGACGCACGAGTACCTCGCGACCGCGCGCGAAGACCAGAAGTTCGGCATCCCGCTCGCCGAGGCGCTCGAGACGGTCGCGCGCATCCGCCAGCACGAGAGCCTGGCCTTCCTCGGCCTCCACTCGCACATCGGCTCGCAGATCTTCGAGTCGGACGGCTTCGCCGAGGCGGCCCGGCGGCTGCTGGCGGTGCACGCCGAACTGCTGAAGGCGGGCCCGGTCCCCGAGCTCAACCTCGGCGGCGGCTTCGGCATCGCCTACACGAGCGTCGACCGGCTGACCCCGATCGACGAGATCGCGACCGACTTCGCGCGCGTCATCGAGACGGAGTGCTCCGCGCTCGGCATCCCCGTTCCCGAACTCGCCATCGAGCCCGGCCGCGCCATCATCGGCACCCCCGGCGTCACGCTCTACGAGGTCGGCACCACGAAGCCCGTCGAGGTGACCCTCGACGACGGCGGGAGCGCGACGCGTCTCTACGTGAGCGTCGACGGCGGAATGAGCGACAACGCGCGACCCGCGCTCTACGAGGCCGACTACACGGTGCGGATCGCGAATCGCGTCTCCTCGGCGGAGCCCGCCCTGGTGCGCGTCGCCGGCAAGCACTGCGAGTCCGGCGACATCGTCGTGCGCGCGGACTACCTGCCCGGCGATGTCGCGCCGCAGGACCTGCTCGCCGTCCCCGCGACCGGCGCCTACTGCTTCTCTCTCGCCAGCAACTACAACTACCTCACCCGACCCGCGGTCGTCGCGGTGCGCGACGGGCGTGCGCGCCTGCTCGTGCGTCGCGAGACCGAGGACGACCTTCTCCGCCGTGATCTCGGCGCGCAACCCCAGGGAGCAGCCCGCGCATGATGGAATATCGCAACCTTCGAATCGCCCTCCTCGGCGCCGGCTCGGTCGGCTCCCAGGTCGCGAGTCTCCTGCTCGAGCACGGCGACGAGCTCGCGGCCCGCGTCGGCGCCGGCCTCGAGCTGGTCGGGGTCGCCGTGCGCGACCTGGACGCGCCGCGCGACATCGAGATCCCGCGTCACCTGCTGACCACCGATGCGCACTCGCTCATCCTCGGAGCCGACATCGTCGTCGAGCTGATCGGCGGGCTAGAGCCGGCGCGCGAGTACCTGACGCTCGCGCTCACCTCCGGAGCGGACGTCATCACCGCCAACAAGGCGCTCTTGGCCACTCACGGCCCGGAGCTGTTCGAGCTGGCCAGCCAGGTCGGCGCCCAGCTCTACTACGAGGCCGCGGTCGGGGGAGCGATCCCGATCATCCGTCCGCTGCGCGACAGCCTCGCAGGCGACCGCGTGCACCGCATCCTCGGCATCGTCAACGGCACCACCAACTACATCCTCGATCGCATGGACACCGAGGGGTCGAGCCTCGAAGAGGCGCTCACCACCGCGCAGGAGCTCGGCTACGCGGAGGCCGACCCGACGGCGGACGTCGAGGGCTACGACGCGGCGCAGAAGGCCGCGATTCTCGCCAGCCTCGCGTTCCACACCACCGTCCCGCTCGATGCCGTGCACCGCGAGGGCATCCTCGGCGTCACGCGCGACCAGGTGGTCGCCGCCAAGAAGGCGGGCTTCGTCGTGAAGCTGCTCGCCGTGTGCGAGCGGCTCGTCGACCCCGAGACCGGGGTCGAGGGCGTGAGTGCCCGCGTGCACCCCGCGCTCATCCCCGCGACGCATCCGCTCGCGGCGGTGCACGGCGCCAACAACGCGGTGTTCCTCGAGGCCGAGGCCGCGGGCAGCCTGATGTTCTACGGCGCGGGCGCCGGCGGCATCCAGACTGCCTCCGCCGTGCTCGGCGACGTCGTCTCGGCGGCCCGTCGCCACGTCATCGGCGGCCCCGGGGTGGCCGAGTCGACGCACGCGAACCTGGCCGTGCTGCCGATCGCCAGCGTGACGACCCGCTACCAGATCACGCTCGAGGTGCTCGACCGCCCGGGCGTGCTCGCCGAGATCGCGACGGTGTTCAGCACGCACGAGGTCTCGGTCGAGGCCGTGCAGCAGTCGGTCGCGACCGAGCCCGAGCACGGCCAGGAGGCTGGCGAGGCGGCCCCGGCGCCGACCGCTACCCTGGTCATCGGGACGCACGAGGCCACCGAGGCCGCTCTGGCCGACACCGTCGCCGCCTTGGAGGCGAGCGAGGTCGTCGCCGAGGTGACGAGCGTTCTGCGAGTAGAGGGACTGTAAAGACATGGCACAGTGGCGCGGAGTGCTGCACGAGTACCGCGATCGTCTTGATGTGACGGACGCGACGCCCATCATCACGCTCGGTGAGGGCGGGACCCCGCTGATCCCGGCGCCCGCGCTGTCGGCGCGCACCGGCGCCCGCGTCTGGGTCAAGTTCGAGGGCATGAACCCGACCGGGTCGTTCAAGGACCGCGGCATGACCATGGCGGTGTCCAAGGCCGTCGAGCACGGCGCGAAGGCCGTCATCTGCGCCTCGACGGGCAACACGTCGGCCTCGGCCGCGGCGTTCGCGACGCACGCGGGCATCACCGCCGCCGTGCTGGTGCCCGAGGGCAAGATCGCGATGGGCAAGCTCGCCCAGGCGATCGCGCACGGCGCCGAGCTGCTGCAGGTGCAGGGCAACTTCGACGACTGCCTCGACATCGCGCGCGAGCTGGCAGCCAACTACCCGGTGCACCTCGTGAACTCGGTCAACAACGACCGCATCGAGGGCCAGAAGACGGCCGCATTCGAGGTCGTCGAGGTGCTCGGCGACGCTCCCGACTTCCACTTCATCCCGGTCGGCAACGCCGGCAACTACACCGCGTACACCCGCGGCTACCGCGAAGACGTCGAGCGCGGTGCTGCGACGAAGCTTCCGCGGATGTTCGGATTCCAGGCCGCCGGCAGCGCCCCGATCGTGCGCGGCGAGGTCGTCAAGCACCCCGAGACCATCGCGAGCGCGATCCGCATCGGCAACCCGGCCTCCTGGGAGCTGGCGCTCGAGGCGCGCGACCTGACGAACGGATACTTCGGGGCGATCGACGATGACACGATCCTCGAGGCCCACCGCATCCTGTCCGCCGAAGTCGGCGTCTTCGTCGAGCCCGCCTCGGCGATCAGCGTCGCGGGCCTCCTGGAGCGCGCGGCCGCCGGCGCCGTTCCGAACGACGCCACCGTCGTGCTGACGGTCACCGGACACGGCCTGAAGGACCCGCAGTGGGCCCTGCGCACGCCGGACGGCGCCGAGATCCAGCCGACGAGCGTGCCGGTCGACACCGCGAGCATCGCCGAGGTGCTCGGGCTGGCCAAGAACTCCACCGATTCGGCGTCATCGTGACCGGGGCCCCGGCCTCGCTCGTCGGGCGCACCGTCACGGTCAAGGTTCCGGCGACGACCGCGAACCTCGGACCGGGCTTCGACACCCTGGGGCTCGCCCTCTCGGTGTACGACGAGCTCGAGGTCACCGCGAGCGCCGAACCCGGCGCGCGGGTGCGCGTCGAGGGCGTCGGCGCGGGGGAGGTCCCGACCGACGAATCGAACCTCGTCGTCCGTTCGATCGCGCACGCCTTCGCCGCGGTCGGCCAGGAGCTGCCCGGACTCGACCTCGTGGCGCGCAACGCGATCCCGCACGGGCGGGGAATGGGCTCGAGCGGCGCGGCGATCGTCTCGGGGATCATGGCGGCCAAGGGGCTGCTCGAAGGCGTTGTCGAGTTCGATTCGCAGGAGCTGCTGGCCCTGGCGACCGAACTGGAAGGACACCCCGACAATGTCGCGCCGGCGCTGTTCGGCGGTCTGACGATCGCCTGGATGACCCCGGAGGGTCCGCGGCACAAGAAGCTCATCGTGCATCGCGGCGTCTCGCCGCTGGTGGCGGTCCCGAACGAGACGACGATGTCGACGGCGCTCGCGCGCAGCCTGCAGCCCGTCTCGGTTCCGCACGAGGACGCGATCTTCAACGTGTCCCGTTCGGCGCTGCTGATCGCGGCGCTCATCCAGAGCCCCGAGCTGCTGCTCGAGGCCACCGAGGACAAGCTGCACCAGAGCTACCGGGCGAGCGCCATGCCGGAGACGGATGCGCTCATCCGCATGCTGCGTGCCGAAGGCCTCGCGGCGGTCGTCTCCGGTGCGGGCCCGTCGATCCTCGTGCTCGGGAGCGACCCCGGGCAGCGGCTGCTGGCCACGGAGCTCATCGAGAAGAACGCCACGACGACCTGGGACAGCCTGGTTCTCGCGGTCGACTTCCGTGGTGCTACAGTGGTCACGCACCCGATCGAAGCTGTGGCCTAGAGCTCAGCGACGCGAACCCGCGACAGGGTGCGATCTCACCGGCACTCGCCGACCGCGGTTTCCGCATTACTCGTGCACCCGACTCCGCAGCCGACGGCGCTGAACCCCGGGATGTTCTGTGCCCGGGCCGAAAGGAACCCTGCACTGTGACTGACGTCAACGCCTCCGCCCCTGCCGCGGATGCCCGCGCTGAGCTCGCGCTCAAGCGCCTCCCCGAACTCCAGGCTCTCGCGGCCGAACGGGGGATCACCGGTGCGGCCAAGCTCCGAAAGGGAGAACTCGTGGACATCCTCGCTGACAACCAGGACGGCACCGCCGCCCAGAACGGTGCTCCCGCGCCCGCCGCCGACGGGGCCGCTCCGGCCGCCGAGCCGAGCGACGCCGCACCGGCCGCGGAAGCTGCGGCCGCCGAAGCGCCCGCTGAGGCGCCCGCCGCCAAGGCCGCGCCCGCGCGTCGCGGCTCGCGTCGCGCCTCCGCCTCGAGCGCCGAGGCCGCCAGCCTCGCCGCCGAACTGGCCCCGAAGGCCTCGACCGAGCCGGTGCGCGCCACCGGCGGTCACGTCGCGGCCGCCGAGCTCGGTGTCGAGCTCGAGAAGCTCCTGCCGGAGAAGACCTACGGCAGCGCCGAGAAGAACGGCGCCCGCCGCGCCTCGTCAAAGTCGGCTGCCGCCAAGCAGTCCGCCGACGCCGCCACGGCGGACGAGACGAAGCCCGCCACCGCCAGCGGCGAGAAGGAGTCGGGCGCGACCGAGTCCGCCGACAACGGCGACAGCGGTTCGTCGAACCGCGGCCGCGGCCGGGGCCGCAACCGCTCGGGCGGCAACCGACAGGGCGGCGACAACGCGTCCGACGGCGGCGACTCGAACGAGGGCGGCAAGCGCGGCCAGCAGGGCGGCCAGAACGACCAGAGCAACCAGGGCGGCGCGCAGGCCGACGGCGAAGGCCGTGGTCGGGGCCGCTACCGCGACCGCAAGCGCGGACGCGGCGGCCAGAACGACATCGACGAGCCGGAGATCAGCGATGACGACGTGCTCATCCCCGTCGCCGGCATCCTCGACGTGCTCGACAACTACGCCTTCGTGCGCACCACGGGCTACCTGCCCGGCCCGAACGACGTGTACGTCTCGCTCGGCCAGGTCAAGAAGTACAACCTGCGCAAGGGCGACGCGGTCGTCGGCGCCATCCGCCAGCCGCGCGAGGGCGACCAGCAGGGCGGACGCCAGAAGTACAACGCGATCGTCAAGATCGACTCGATCAACGGCCTCACCGTCGACTCCGCGGGTGACCGCGTCGAGTTCGGCAAGCTGACGCCGATCTACCCGAACGAGCGCCTGCGCCTCGAGACCGCCCCCGAGAAGCTCTCGACGCGGATCATCGACCTGATCGCCCCGATCGGCAAGGGCCAGCGCGGCCTCATCGTCGCGCCGCCGAAGGCCGGCAAGACGCTGATCCTGCAGGCGATCGCCAAGGCCATCGCGGTCAACAACCCCGAGGTGCACATCATGGTCGTGCTCGTCGACGAGCGCCCCGAAGAGGTCACCGACATGCAGCGCTCGGTCAAGGGCGAGGTCATCGCCTCGACCTTCGATCGCCCCGCGGAGGACCACACCACCGTCGCTGAGCTCGCCATCGAGCGCGCCAAGCGCCTCGTGGAGCTCGGCAACGACGTGGTCGTGCTGCTCGACTCGATCACGCGACTCGGCCGCGCCTACAACCTGGCCGCACCCGCCTCGGGCCGCATCCTCTCCGGTGGTGTCGACGCCAGCGCGCTCTACCCGCCGAAGCGCTTCTTCGGCGCCGCGCGCAACATCGAGGGCGGCGGCTCGCTGACCATCCTCGCCACGGCGCTCGTCGAGACCGGATCCAAGATGGACGAGGTCATCTTCGAGGAGTTCAAGGGCACCGGCAACATGGAGCTGCGTCTCTCGCGCCAGCTCGCCGACAAGCGCATCTTCCCGGCCGTCGACATCTACGCGTCGAGCACCCGCCGCGAGGAGGAGCTGCTCTCGGCCGAAGAGGTCAAGATCACGTGGCGTCTGCGCCGTGCGCTCGCCGGTCTCGAACTGCAGCAGCAGCTCGAGGTGGTGCTGGGCAAGCTCAAGGAGACGCAGTCGAACACCGAGTTCCTCGTGCAGATCCAGAAGTCGCTGCCGAACGGCACCAACGGCCACAAGGAGTAAGCGGTGTTCGAGTCCGTCGCCGGGCTCCTCGCCGAGCACGAGGACCTGCAGCAGCAGCTCTCCGACCCCGCGCTGCACGCCGATCCGGCGCGCTCCAAGAAGGTCAACCGGCGCTACGCCGAGTTGAGCCGGATCGTCGCGGCGCACTCGGAGTGGCAGAAGCTCAGCGACGACCTCGAGGCCGCTCGCGAGCTCGCGGCGGAGGACGCCACCTTCGCCGAGGAGATCCCCGCGCTCGAAGAGGCGATCCCGGTCGCGGCAGAGAAGCTGCGCCGGCTGCTGATCCCGCGCGACCCCGACGACGGGCGCGACGTGATCATGGAGATCAAGGGCGGCGAGGGCGGCGAGGAGTCGGCACTGTTCGCGGCGGACCTGGTGCGCATGTACGTGCACTACGCCGAGAGCAAGGGCTGGAAGACCGAGCTGCTGGAGCGCACCGAGTCCGACCTCGGCGGCTACAAGGACGTGCAGCTCGCCATCAAGGGAAGCTCGAGCGATCCCGCCCAGGGCGTCTGGGCCCACCTCAAGTACGAGGGCGGGGTGCACCGCGTCCAGCGGGTGCCGGCGACCGAGTCGCAGGGCCGCATCCACACCTCGACGACGGGCGTGCTCGTCTTCCCCGAGGTCGATGAGCCCGAAGAGGTCGAGATCAACCCCAACGATCTCAAGATCGATGTGTTCCGCTCCTCCGGTCCCGGCGGCCAGAGCGTCAACACGACCGACTCGGCGGTGCGAATCACGCACGTTCCGACCGGCATCGTCGTGAGCATGCAGAACGAGAAGAGTCAGCTGCAGAACCGTGAAGCGGGCATGCGCGTGCTGCGCGCCCGGCTGCTGGCGAAGCAGCAGGAGGAGCTCGACGCGATCGCGAGCGACGCGCGCCGCAGCCAGATCCGCGGCATGGATCGCTCCGAGCGGATCCGGACCTACAACTTCCCCGAGAACCGCATCGCCGATCACCGCACCGGCTACAAGGCCTACAACCTCGACGCCGTGCTCAACGGGGCGCTCGAACCGGTGATCGAGTCGTGCATTCGCGCCGACGAGGAGGCCCGTCTGGCCGCCCTCGGCGACGAGTCCTGATCGTGTCGCTCCCAGTGATGACCGACCCCGCGGCGTCCCCCGACGCAGCACCCGCGCGCCGTCTCGACGCCGTGCGCGAGTGGGCGGTCGGCACGCTCGCGGCCGCCGGGGTGCCGAATCCCGAGGTCGATGCCGAGCTGCTCGTCGGGCACGTCCTGGGGATCTCGCGCGGCCAGGTGCAGGCGCGGTCGATCGGCGGTTCGGAGCTGGGACTCGAGGACTACCTCGCGGTCGCGACCGCGGTCGAGCGCCGTGCCGCTCGGGAGCCGCTGCAGCACATCACCGGCCGAGCCCCGTTCCGCCACCTCGAGCTCGCCGTCGGCCCCGGCGTCTTCGTGCCGCGGCCGGAGACCGAGCTCGCGGCGCAGCTGGCGATCGACGCGCTCCTCGAGGTCCCGCATCCGGAGCCGCGCGCTCTGGATCTCGGCACCGGCAGCGGGGCGATCGCAATCTCGCTGGCGACCGAGGTCTCGCACGCGAGCGTTGTCGCCGTGGAGGCGTCGCCCGCCGCCTTCATCTGGGCGAAGCAGAATGCGCGCGAGCTGGCCGGGGAGAACCTGCGGCTCGTCTTCGGCGATCTCGCCGAGGTGCTGCCCGATGCCGCGGAGTCCTTCGACGTCGTCGTGTCGAACCCGCCGTACATTCCGCAGGGCGCGATCCCGCGCGATCCCGAGGTGCGCCTGCACGACCCGGAGATGGCGCTGTTCGGGGGAGCGGATGGTCTCGACCTCGTTCGGATCATCTCGCGCCGTGCGCTCGCCTGGCTGCGCCCCGGCGGCGGGCTCGTGCTGGAGCACGCCGAGCAGCAGGGTCCCGCCGTGCGCGCGCTGCTGGAAGCGGACGGCTGGCGGATGACGATGACGCACCGCGACCTGCTGGGTCGCGATCGCGCGACCACCGCCACCCGCTAGCGCGGATCGGCTCAGCCGCGCGACGCGGCGAAGTCCTCGATGGCGGCGCGCAGCCCCGCAGGATCCGTGAAGCGGTGCGCCGTGATGCCGAGACCCGCGGCGCTCGCGACGTTCTCGGGCAGATCGTCGGCGAAGAACACGTCGCGCGGGTCGGCCCGGTAGCTCTCGAGCATCCGCTCGAAGACCAGCGGATCGGGCTTCCGTGCGCCGTAGAAGCTGGAGGTGCGCAGGTCGTCCGGCTCGAACAGGTCGACGAGCTCGTGCGCCAGCGTCGCGAGGTGCGCGTGCACGAGCGGCCCGTTGTTGGTCAGCAGGCTCACCGCTCCGAGCTCGCGCGCCCGCGCCACGGCGGCGAAGGAGTCCGGAAACGGGGTCATCGCGTGACGGCGGTTGCTGATCCAGTCCTCGACGCTGACCTCGGCGCCGAAGGCGGCGAGGGCGGCGCGGTGGTAGCTGTCGGCGTCGGGGAAGCCGCCGGCCTCGGCAGCGAATTCGCCCTCGTCGTGCCACCAGCGTCGCCGCAGCTCGGCGAAGGGCACCCCCGTCAGCTCGACGAGACCCTCCATCCGGCGTCGCCAGTCGTAGTCGTAGAGGACGTCGTCCATGTCGAAGACAAAGAGAAGGGTCATGGCCGTTCCATCCTCTCGCACCTCGCCTTCGGCCGCGCGCCGATAACATGGACCCGACATGGCGCGCTACGACACTTCGGTCCCGTCCGAGCTGCTGACGGGGATGCGGCTTTCTCGGGCGGCGCTCGGGCGAGGCGAACTCGTCGTCATCCCCACCGACACCGTCTACGGGGTGGCGGCGGATGCCTTCTCGCCGGACGCCGTCGACGCGCTGCTGGAGGCGAAGGGGCGCGGTCGCACCTCGCCGCCGCCCGTGCTCGTGCCGGGGATCCCGACCCTCGACGCGCTGGCCGAAGTGGTGCCGCCCGAGGTCCGCCGACTCGTCGAGGAGTTCTGGCCGGGAGGCCTCACGGTGATCCTCCGCGCGCGCAGCACTCTGGACTGGGATCTCGGCGAGACGCGCGGGACGGTCGCCCTGCGTCAGCCGGCCGACCCGATCGCCCTCGAACTGCTCTCCGAGACGGGGCCGCTCGCCGTGTCGAGCGCCAACCTCACCGGGGAGCCCGCCGCCACCACCGCCGAGGAGGCGGAGCGCATGCTGGGGGAGCGCGTCGCGGTCTACCTCGACGCCGGCCCGGTGGGCTCCAGCTATCCGAGCGCCGATCCGCGCTCCGGGTCGACCATCGTCGACGCGACGGCACTCGAGCATCCCGAGGGCAAGCTGCGCATCGTCCGCCACGGGGTGATTCCCGACGCCGAGATCATTCGGGTGGTCGGGGCCGAACGATGCGCATGATCTTCTACGTCGCGGTCGCCCTGATCGCGGCGATCGTCACGTTCGTGCTCGCCATCGTCATCTATCGGCTGAGCCTCAAGCACCGGCTCTACCCGAAGGTGCGCGAGCGTGACGTGCACACGCGGCCGACCCCGCGGCTCGGCGGCATCGCGATGTTCGCGGGCGTCGTGATCGCGTTCGGAATCGGGGCGCTGCTGCCGCCGCTCTCGCTCGTCTACGACGAGCCGGGCAAGATCCTCGCGGTGATCGGGGCGGCCTCGATCATCGTGCTGCTCGGCGTGGCCGACGACGTCTGGGATCTCGACTGGCTGACCAAGCTCGCCGGGCAGTTCATCGCCGCCTTCGTGCTCGCCTGGCAGGGTGTGCAGCTGGGGGCGATTCCGATCCCCGGCGGAACGCTCGCGCTCATCTCCCCGACGATGTCGCTGGTGATCAGCGTCTTCGCCGTGGTGCTCGTGATGAACGCCGTCAACTTCGTCGACGGCCTCGACGGCCTCGTGGCGGGCGTCGCGATCATCGCCAATGGCGTCTTCTTCATCTACACCTACGTGATCACCTACGGGCCGACCGAGCAGAGCGACTACTTCAACCTGGCCTCGCTCGTCAGCGCCGTGCTGATCGGCGCGTGCGTGGGGTTCCTGCCGCTGAACTGGCACCCCGCGAAGATGTTCATGGGCGACGCCGGATCGATGCTGGTCGGCCTGCTGATGGCCACCTCGGCGCTCGCGGTGACCGGCACGATCGACCCGGCGCGCATCACCGGCCAGGGCGCCGTCGACAGCAACCAGCTGCTCGGCGCGAGCGGACTCCTGCCGGCCTTCATCCCGATCCTGCTGCCGTTCGCCGTCCTCGTGATCCCGCTGCTCGACTTCGGCCTTGCTGTGATCCGCCGGCTCCGCGCCGGCAAGTCGCCCTTCTCGGCCGACCGCCAGCACCTGCACCACCGCCTGCTCGACATGGGTCACACGCACTTCCACGCCGTGCTGATCCTGTACGGCTGGACCGCCGCCGCCTCGGTCGGGTGCTTCCTGTTCCTGGTGATCGCCGACTGGTGGTGGCCGCTGACGTTCACCCTCGCGGCCCTGGCGATCTGCACGATCGTCACGCTCGCGCCGCTCAGCCGCCGCAAGCGCCTGGAGGCCGCCGCTCAGCTGGCGGAGGACGGCCCCGATACCGACCCCCTCGACCGTTTCGACCCGCTCGATGCGGCGTCCGACGACGCACCCGAGGACCCGGCCGACGACCCCGAGGCGCTCGACGCCTATCGTCGGCTCCACCGAGAGGACTCCTGATGAGTGTTGCCCCGATTCTGACTCGTGCCCTGCGCTACGGCGCCATCCTGGCGATCGCCGTCGCGGTCGTGGGCGGTGTCGTCGGCTACCTGGTCTTCGGCATGCCGGGGCTCTGGGGCGGCGTCCTCGGGGCCGCGCTGGCCGCGCTCTTCATGGGCGTCACGGCCGCGAGCATCCTGCTGGCGGCCCGGCTGACGACGGGGGACCCGGGGAGTCCGCTCTTCTTCGGTGTCGTCCTCGGCGCCTGGGTTCTCAAGCTCGTCGTCTTCCTGATCGCCGCCATCTGGCTCCGCACGCAGGATTGGCTGGACCCGTACGTGTTCTTCGGCAGCGTCATCGTCGCCGTGCTCGGCTCGCTCGTGGTCGACGTGCTCGCGTTCCAGCGCTCGCGCGTTCCGTACGTGAGCGACATCGATCTGCCCGACGAGCGTCCCTGACCACCCGAAAATGTTGATAGGGTGAAGCGAACCTTCCCCCTAATTCGCCCGCGTCACCGCACGCCCCGAAGCAGGAGAAAGCACTGCTAGCTTCCGCCCTCGCCTCCCTCCTCCCGTTCGCCACAGATGACGAAACGGGTGACGGTGGTTTCCACGGTCCCACCCTCGCGGATTTCTTCCCCGATGCGGTTCTCTTCGCCGGTACTCCTTTCGAGCTGAACCGGATCATGATCATCCGGCTGCTCGTCGTGGCCGTGCTGATGCTGCTGTTCTGGCTCGGCACCCGCAAGATGAGCGTCGTTCCCGGTCGCGGCCAGGTCGTCACCGAGATGGCGATCGGCTTCGTGCGCCAGAACATCGTGATCGAGACGCTCGGCGAGAAGGACGGCAAGCGCTTCATGCCGATCCTGATGGCGATGTTCTTCCTGATCCTCGGACTGAACCTCACCGGAATCATCCCGGGCCTCAATATCGCCGGATCGTCGGTCATCGGCCTGCCGCTCGTGCTCGCCGTGATCGCCTACGTGATGTTCATCTACGCCGGCATCAAGAAGCACGGGCTCAACTTCTTCAAGAGCGCGCTGTTCCCCGCGGGCGTTCCCGCGATCGTGCTGCCGCTCGTGGCGATCATGGAGTTCCTGTCGACCTTCATCCTGCGCCCGGTCACGCTCACCCTGCGTCTCCTGATGAACATGGTCGCCGGCCACATGCTGCTCGTGCTGTGCTTCTCGGCGACGCACTTCTTCTTCTTCACCGTCCTGGCTGAAGGAAACCTCCTCGGCTTCCTCGGCATCGGCACCCTCGCGTTCGGCTTCATCTTCACGCTGTTCGAGATCCTCGTCGCCGTCCTGCAGGCCTACGTCTTCACCTTCCTCGCCGCCGTCTACATCCAGCTCTCGCTGGCCGACGAGCACTAATCGTTCCGGCGCCCGCCGCGAACACTCTCCACCGAAAGGAAAAACCGTGAACCTCGCTGAAGTCACTGGTCACATCGCCCCGCTCGCCTTCGGCGTCGCGACCATCGGCCCGGCCATCGGCGTCGGCATCGTCGTCGGCAAGACCGTCGAGTCGGTTGCGCGTCAGCCCGAGCTGCAGGGCCGTCTGACCGGTCTGATGTTCCTCGGCATCGCGTTCACCGAGGCGCTCGCCTTCGTCGCGATCGCCGTCGGCTTCATCCCGTTCCCGTAGTCACCCCGAAACCTAAGGAGGCGGAATGCTGAACGCATTCCTGGCCGCCGAAGAGGAAACCGAGACCGAGTTCTCGCTCCTCTTCCCGGAGTTCTACGACGTCTTCTGGTCGCTCGTCGTCTTCGTTGTCCTGCTCGCATTCTTCTTCTGGAAGGTGCTGCCGGCAGTCAACAAGACGCTCGACGAGCGCAAGGACGCGATCGAGGGCGGCATCAAGCGCGCCGAGGAGGCCCAGGCCAGCGCCTCGGCCGCACTCGACGAGTACAACGCTCAGCTCGCCGAGGCGCGTGCCGAGGCCGCACAGATCCGCGACAAGGCGCGCGCCGAAGGCGCGCAGATCCTCGCCGAGCTCAAGGAGCAGGCGAGCGCCGAAGCCGCGCGCATCACCGCGAACGCGCAGGTGCAGATCGAGGCCGAGCGTCAGGCGGCCCTCGTCTCGCTGCGTGCCGAGGTCGGCTCGCTCGCACTGGACCTCGCGTCCGGCGTGATCGGCGAGAACCTCAGCGATGACAAGAAGTCGGCCGGCGTCGTCGACCGCTTCCTGGCTGACCTCGAGAAGGCGAGCAAGTAATGGGCTCGGCGACTCGGACCGCCCTCGCGGCGGCGAAGCAGGACCTCGCCGCGCGCAAGGGCGTCACCCTCGCGAGCGGAGAGCAGCTGCTCTCCGCCGGTCGGGCGATCGAAGGCTCCGCGCAGCTGCGCGCGGTCCTCGCCGACCCGGCCGTCGAGGCGTCCGAGAAGTCGGCCCTGATCACCTCGATCTTCGGAGCGCTCGACGCCACCGCATCGGCGCTCCTGTCGGAACTGGCGAGCGCGCGGTGGTCGACCCGTGCCGAGTTCCTGGACGGCATCGAGGAGATCGGCATCCGGGCGATCGCCCAGTCGGCGGGCGGCAAGGCCTCGATCGAGCGCGAGCTGTTCGAGGTTGAGCGCGCCGTCGCCAGCGACGCCGAGCTCGAGCTCGCGATCGGCAGCACTCTCGGCGACACCACGCAGAAGGCGGCTCTCGTCGACCGGCTGCTCGGCTCGTCGATCAGCGCCGCCACCGCCGCGATCGTGCGTCACCTCGTGCAGAGCCCGCGTGGTCGCCGCATCGGCGAGCTGCTGCGCTCCGCCGCGGACCTCGTCGCCGATGCGAACGGTCGCATCGTCGCCACGGTCACGTCGGCGGCGCCGCTCAGCGCGGCGCACGAGAAGAAGCTCGTGCAGACCCTCACGGCTCGCTACGAGCGCACGCCGATCCTCAACGTCGTGATCGACGACCGCATCCTCGGCGGACTCCGCGTGCAGGTTGGCGACGAAGTCGTCGACGGCACCATCGCGTCCCGCCTCGCGGACCTCCGACTCCAGCTTGCCGGCTGACCCGGCCCAGATACAGCGGCACTAGCCCACTCACACGAATAGGCATTCACATGGCAGACATCACCATCAGCCCCGATGAGATCCGCGACGCGCTCAAAGATTTCGTCGCGGGATACCAGCCGACCGCATCGGCCACGACCGAGGTCGGAACGGTCATCGACGCGGGCGATGGCATCGCGCACGTCGAGGGCCTTCCCGGCGCGATGGCGAACGAGCTCCTCCGATTCGCGGACGGCACGCTCGGCCTCGCGCTGAACCTCGACGAGAGCGAGATCGGTGTCATCGTGCTCGGTGAGTTCACCGGCATCGTCGAGGGCATGGAGGTCACCCGCACGGGTGAGGTCCTCTCGGTGCCCGTCGGTGACGCGTTCCTCGGTCGCGTCGTCGACCCGCTCGGCGCCCCGATCGACGGCCTCGGCGACATCAAGGCCGAAGGCCGCCGCGCCCTCGAGCTGCAGGCGCCCGGCGTCATGCAGCGCAAGAGCGTGCACGAGCCGATGCAGACCGGCATCAAGGCGATCGACGCCATGATCCCGATCGGCCGCGGCCAGCGCCAGCTGATCATCGGCGACCGCCAGACCGGCAAGACGGCGATCGCGATCGACACGATCATCAACCAGAAGGCCAACTGGGAGTCGGGCGACGTCAACAAGCAGGTGCGCTGCATCTACGTCGCCATCGGCCAGAAGGGCTCCACGATCGCCGCCGTCAAGGGCGCGCTCGAGGACGCCGGCGCCATGGAGTACACCACGATCGTCGCGGCTCCGGCCTCCGACGCCGCGGGCTTCAAGTACCTCGCCCCCTACACCGGCTCGGCCATCGGCCAGCACTGGATGTACGGCGGCAAGCACGTCCTGATCATCTTCGATGACCTGTCGAAGCAGGCCGAGGCCTACCGTGCCGTGTCGCTGCTGCTGCGTCGTCCGCCGGGACGCGAGGCCTACCCGGGTGACGTCTTCTACCTGCACTCGCGTCTGCTCGAGCGCTGCGCGAAGCTCTCGGACGAGCTCGGCGCCGGCTCGATGACGGGTCTGCCGATCATCGAGACGAAGGCCAACGACGTCTCGGCGTACATCCCCACCAACGTGATCTCGATCACCGACGGCCAGATCTTCCTGCAGTCCGACCTGTTCAACTCGAACCAGCGCCCCGCTGTCGACGTCGGCATCTCGGTGTCGCGTGTCGGTGGTGACGCGCAGGTCAAGAGCATCAAGAAGGTCTCCGGAACGCTGAAGCTCGAGCTCGCGCAGTACCGCTCGCTCGAGGCGTTCGCGATGTTCGCCTCCGACCTGGATGCGGCCAGCCGTCGCCAGCTCGACCGCGGTGCGCGCCTCACCGAGCTGCTGCGTCAGCCGCAGTACTCGCCGTACCCGGTGGAGGAGCAGGTCGTCTCGATCTGGGCCGGCACCAACGGCAAGCTCGACAAGGTGCCCGTCGAGGACGTGCTCCGCTTCGAGAGCGAGCTGCTCGACCACCTCAAGCGCAACACCAAGGTGCTCGACACCCTGCGCGAGACCAACGTGCTCGACGACGACACCCTCGCCGCGCTCGAGAAGGAGGTCGACGCGTTCTCGCTCGGCTTCCAGACCGGAGACGGCCGCACGCTGAGCTCGCCCGGTCACGAGGAGTTCGAGGCGATCGAGGTCGAAGACGTCAACCAGGAGAAGATCGTCAAGTCGAAGCGCTGAGCTTTGACGACGAGATTCGCACGATCATCACTGACGAGTAGGAAGTAACGACATGGGAGCCCAACTTCGGGTCTACCGGCAGAAGATCCGTTCTGCCCAGACGACCAAGAAGATCACCCGTGCCATGGAGCTGATTGCGGCCAGCCGCATTCAGAAGGCGCAGCAGCGGGTGGCCGCCTCGGCACCGTACGCGCGCGCCGTGACGCGCGCCGTGTCGGCCGTGGCGACCTACTCGAACGTGGACCACATCCTCACGACGGAGCCGGAGAAGATCGAGCGCGCTGCCATTGTGGTGTTCGCCTCGGACCGCGGTCTCGCCGGCGCGTTCAACGCGAACGTGCTCCGCGAGGCCGAGGAGCTCACCTCGCTTCTGCGCGAGCAGGGCAAGGAGGTCGTCTACTACGTGGTCGGCCGTCGCGCGGTGGGCTACTTCAAGTTCCGCAAGCGCGCCTTCGAGCGCGAGTGGATCGGCGACACCGACAGCCCGACGTTCGCGACCGCGCAGGAGATCGGCGCCGCGATCGTGGAGAAGTTCGTGCAGCCCTCATCTGAGGGCGGCGTGGACGAGATTCACATCGTGTACAACCGCTTCGTCTCGATGCTGACCCAGACCCCGGAGGTCGTGCGTCTGCTTCCTCTCGAGGTCGTCGAAGGCGTCGAAGAGCCCGAGACCGAGGTGCTTCCGCTCTACGAGTTCGAGCCCGAGGCCGACACCGTTCTGGACGCGCTGCTGCCCGTCTACATCGAGAGCCGCATCTTCAACGCGCTCCTGCAATCCGCTGCCAGCAAGCACGCGGCGACGCAGAAGGCGATGAAGTCCGCATCTGACAATGCGGACAAGCTCATCCGCGACTACACCCGGCTGGCGAACAACGCGCGTCAGGCCGAGATCACCCAACAGATCTCCGAGATCGTCGGCGGCGCCGACGCACTGAGCTCGGCGAAGTAATTCCCCACGAGAGAAGACAGAAGAGATGACTCCTCCCACTGCAACCGCCAAGAAGACCAAGGCTGAGGCCTCGGCTCCCGCCGGAGTTGGCCGCGTCGCGCGCGTCACCGGCCCGGTCGTTGACATCGAGTTCCCGCACGACGCGATCCCGGGGATCTACAACGCCCTGCAGACCGAGATCACCATCGACGGCGTGACCACGGTGCTGAACCTCGAGGTCGCGCAGCACCTCGGAGACGACCTGGTCCGCGCGATCGCGCTCAAGCCGACCGACGGCGTCGTCCGCGGTCAGGCCGTGACCGACACCGGCGCGCCGATCTCGGTGCCCGTCGGCGACGTCACCAAGGGCAAGGTCTTCAACGTCATGGGTGAGGTGCTGAACGCCGAGCCCGGCGAGAAGCTCGAGATCACCGAGCGCTGGCCCATCCACCGCAAGCCCCCGGCCTTCGACCAGCTCGAGTCGAAGACGCAGCTCTTCGAGACCGGCATCAAGGTCATCGACCTCCTCACGCCGTACGTGCAGGGTGGAAAGATCGGTCTCTTCGGCGGTGCCGGCGTCGGCAAGACCGTTCTCATCCAGGAGATGATCCAGCGCGTCGCGCAGGACCACGGTGGTGTGTCGGTGTTCGCCGGTGTCGGTGAGCGCACCCGTGAGGGCAACGACCTCATCCACGAGATGGAGGAGGCGGGCGTCTTCGACAAGACGGCCCTCGTCTTCGGCCAGATGGACGAGCCGCCGGGAACGCGTCTTCGTGTCGCCCTGTCGGCGCTGACGATGGCGGAGTACTTCCGCGACGTGCAGAAGCAGGACGTGCTGCTCTTCATCGACAACATCTTCCGCTTCACGCAGGCCGGTTCCGAGGTCTCGACCCTGCTCGGCCGCATGCCGAGCGCGGTCGGCTACCAGCCGAACCTCGCCGACGAGATGGGTATCCTCCAGGAGCGCATCACCTCGACCCGCGGCCACTCGATCACCTCGCTGCAGGCGATCTACGTTCCCGCCGACGACTACACCGACCCGGCCCCGGCGACGACCTTCGCGCACCTCGACGCGACCACCGAGCTCAGCCGTGAGATCGCGTCGAAGGGCCTCTACCCGGCCGTCGACCCGCTGTCGTCGTCCAGCCGCATCATGGACCCGCGCTACTTGGGCGAGGACCACTACCGCGTCGCGACCAGCGTCAAGGCGATCCTGCAGAAGAACAAGGAACTCCAGGAGATCATCGCGATCCTCGGTGTCGACGAGCTGAGCGAAGAAGACAAGATCACCGTCTCGCGCGCCCGCCGCATCCAGCAGTTCCTCTCGCAGAACACCTACATGGCGAAGAAGTTCACCGGTGTCGAGGGTTCGACCGTGCCGCTCAAGGAGACGATCGAGTCGTTCGACGCGATCGTCCGCGGAGACTTCGACCACGTCGCAGAGCAGGCCTTCTTCAACGTCGGCGCCATCTCGGACGTCGAGGCCAACTGGGCCAAGATCCAGAAGGAGAACGGCTAACATGCCGCTGAACGTCAGCGTCGTTTCGGCGGATCGCGCCCTCTGGACGGGTGAGGCGACTCAGATCATCGCCCGCACAACCGAGGGTGAGATCGGCATCCTCGCCGGGCACGAGCCGATTCTGGCTGTGCTCGCCGAGGGCGAGGTGCGCGTCACCACGACCGACGGCGAGACGGTCACCGCGCGCGCCGACGACGGCTTCCTGTCGGTGCAGAACGACACGGTCACGATCGTGGCCGGCGCTGCCGAGCTCGTCTAGAGCCTCGGTACGCCGGGTGCGCCGTTCCGGACGGCAGTGACATGTTCATCGTGATGGCGGGGCTTCCCGGAACCGGGAAGTCGACCATCGCCGAGCAGCTCGGTCGTCAGCTGGGCCTTGCGGTGGTGTCGGTCGACCCGATCGAGTCCGCGATCCTGTCGGCCGGGATCGATGCCGGTCAGCCGACCGGACTCGCGGCGTACCTGGTCGCCGAGAGGATCGCCGACTCCGTGCTGAGCTCTCCCGCTGCCGGGGTCATCATCGACGCCGTCAACGCGGTCGAGCCGGCTCGCCTGCAGTGGGTGCGGCTGGCCGAGCGGCACGGGGAGCGGCGCACGCGCTTCATCGAGGTGTTCTGCTCGGATCCCGAGGTGCACCGCGAGCGTCTGGAGACCCGCAGCCGCGAGCTCGCCCATCTGGCCGAGCCGAGTTGGCACGCCGTCGAGCAGAGCCTGGACGAGTGGGAGCCGTGGATCGGGCCGAGCGCCGAGGTGCCGCGACTGCGCCTCGACTCGGTGCGCCCGGTGGACGAGAACGTCGCCGAGGCGCTGGGCTTCGCTGTCGGCTGATCGTCGTGCTGCTGCTTCTGCCCCCATCTGAGACCAAGCGCCCGGGGGGAACTCCGGGGACGCGTCTCGACCTGGACCTGCTGAGCTTCGCGAGCCTCACCGATGCGCGCCGCGAGAGCCTGGAGGCGCTGCGCGCGCTCTGCCAGGACCCGGAGGCGGCGCGGCGTGCGCTGAAGCTGGGCGCCACGCAAGGCGCCCTCATCGAGCTCAATCGCGAGGTCGAGGACTCCGTGACGATGCCCGCCCTCGACCGCTTCGACGGCGTGCTCTTCGACGCGCTCGACGCGGCGACGCTGCCCGACGAGGCGCGCGTGCGCGCCGGGGAGAACGTCGCCATCGCGTCGGCGCTGTTCGGCCTGGTCGGCGCGCTCGATTCGATCCCGGCCTACCGCCTGTCGGCGGATTCGCGCCTTCCCGGCGTCACCCTGCGACGGCACTGGGCGGCGGCCGCGGGTGCCGCGCTCGCGGAACGCGCGGCGGGGGGTTTCGTGCTGGACGCCCGGTCCGAGGCCTACGCGGCGCTCGGCCCGGCTCCGGCGGGTTCGCGCTTCCTGCGGGTGGTCACCGAGGACGGCGACGACCGCCGACGCGCGCTGAATCACTTCAACAAGGCCGGCAAGGGCGAGTTCGCCCGCGCACTGCTGACGAGCCCCGTGTGGCCAGGGGATGAATCCGATCTGAGGGATTGGGCGCGCGATAGGGGCATCCGGCTCGAACCGGGCGACGCCGGCGAACTGGTGCTCGTCGCCGAGCACCGCGCGGCGGCCTAGCGCTTCCGGGCGCCCGTTCCGGCCCGCCAGCAGCCGTCGACGTGATCGTCGACGAGCCCCGCCGACTGCATGAGCGCGTAGAGCGTGGTCGGTCCGACGAAGCGCAGCCCCATCTTCTTGAGGGCGCGACTCGCCGCCGTTGACTCCGGTGTCGTGGCGGGGACATCGGCGGGCCCGGTGCGCCGCGGCGACTCCGCGGGAGCGAAGCTCCAGATCAGCCGGCCGAGGGCTCCGGGGTCGTGCTCGGTGAACTCGGCGACGATCCGCGCGTTCGAGATCGTCGCCTCGATCTTGGCGCGGTTGCGGATGATGCCCGAATCCGCCATGAGCCGCTCGACGTCGTCCGGTCCGAACGCCGCGACGGTCGGGATGTCGAAGCCGGCGAATGCGGCACGGAACGTCGGGCGCCGACGCAGGATCGTGATCCAGGACAGACCCGCCTGGAAGCCCTCAAGACTGAGCTTCTCGAACAGCGGGCGATCGCCGTGCAGCGCAACGCCCCACTCCTCGTCGTGATATCGGGCGTACTCGGCGTCGGTGCCGACCCAGGCGCAGCGCGACCGGCCGTCCGTTCCCGCGACGAGACCCGTCACGCGACACCGCTGCGCGGCACGGAGTGCGGGATGCCCTCGTGCGCGAGCAGCCACGCCTTGGTGGGGACGCCCTCGCCGCCGCTGTAGCCGGTGATGCGTCCGCTGCCGCCGAGCACGCGATGGCACGGCACGATGATCGGCACCGGGTTGGCGCCGACGGCGCCGCCGACGGCGCGACCCGCTGTGGCGCGACCGGTCGCGCGACCGAGCTCGCCGTAGGAGACAACCTCGCCCCAGTCGAGCGCGATGAGCTGCTCCCAGATGGCGCGCTGGAAGGCCGTGCCGGCGAGCGCGACGGGAAGGTCGAAGGTGCGGCGCGCGCCGCGGAAGTACTCGTCCAGCTGGGCGGCGGCGCGATCGAGCACGGCGTCGCTCGACTCCGGCAGCTCGTCGTGCGGCAGCGCTCCGTCGCGCTCGATGGCGAGCGAGGTGACGGCGGTTCCGTCGCCCAGGAGCTCGATTCTGCCGATCGGCGAGGTGAGGTGACGCAGCGAGTGCGGGCGGGGATCGGTGCGGGACATGTCTTGAGCGTAACGAGCGCGCGCCGGACGGACGAGCGGGAATCGGACACGGTGCGAACGGCGCAGCGCGGCTGCTCGGGGAGGAGCCGTCACCGTAGGCTTTCCCTCATGGAATCACGTCGTCTCGGCACCCACGGCCCTCTCGTCTCCGCAATCGGACTCGGCTGCAACAACCTCGGCCGCGCCGGAACCCGAACCGCGACCGTCGAGGGCGTGCGCGAGGTGATCGATGCCGCGATCGACGCGGGCGTGACCCTGTTCGACACCGCCGACATCTACGGCGCCGAGTTCGGGCTGAGCGAGACGCTGCTCGGCCAGGTGCTCGCGGGGCGCGAGGGCGACCTGGTGATCGCGACGAAATTCGGGCACGCGCAGTTCGCGCCCGCGCTGGCCGGGGAGAGCGCACCCGGCTCGCGCCCCTACATCCGGGCCGCCGTCGAGGGCTCGCTGACGCGGCTGGGCATCGAGCGCATCGACCTGTACCAGCAGCACACCCCGGACCAGGTCACGCCGATCGACGAGACGATCGCCGCGCTCGACGAGCTCGTTGCGGAGGGCAAGATCGCCGCGTACGGCCACTCGAACTTCGACAGCGACCAGATCCGCGCGGCGGCGGACGCGTCGCCCCGACTCGGCGTCGCACCGTTCGTCAGCGCGCAGAATGAGTACAATCTGCTCGCGCGCACGGTGGAGCGCGCGGTGCTGCCCGCCTGCGAGGAGGTCGGCATCGGATTCCTGCCGTTCTTCCCGCTCGCGAACGGGCTGTTCACGGGCAAGTTCTCGCGCACCGAGCGCCCCGCCGACACGCGGATCTCGCGCCAGCGTCCGCACATCGCCGAGGAGGCGCCCTGGGGTGCGATCGAGGCCTTCGAGGCGTTCGCGTCCGAGCGGGGGATCTCGATGCTGGAGGCGACGTTCGGCTGGTTCCTCGGGCGCCCGGTCGTCTCGAGCGTGATCGCGGGCGCGACGACGCCGGAGCAGATCCGCAGCAACGCGGCGGCCGGCTCGGGTTGGCGGGCGTCCGCGGCCGAGCTCGCCGAGATCGGCGCGCTGTTCCCCCTCTCGGAGGCTGGTCAGGACTAGGAGTTCAGGGCCGCCAGGCCCGCGTTGAGGGTGGTCGCATACAGCGCCCACAGCAGATAGGGAACGAGGAACGCGGCCGCGAGTCGCGACAGCGGGGCGAAGCGGATGAGGGTGGCGATCACGAGCACGTCGAGAACGACGATGATCACCAGGGCGATCCACAGCGCGGGCGCCCCGAGGAACGGCTCGAGACCGAAGAACACGGGTGTCCAGACGGCGTTGACGGCCAACTGCGCGACGTAGAGCCCCAGCGCGCGGCGCCGGGCGACGGTGTCCGGTGCGCGCCAGACGAGCCAGGCAGCGACGGACATCAGCGTGTACAGCACCGTCCAGACCGGACCGAACACGGCGTTCGGGGGAGTCCAGGCGGGCTGCTCGGCGGCCGCGTACCAGCCGTCGACATTGCCCGCGGTGGAGAGCCCGCCGAAGGCGGCGACCGCAAAGGCGATCGCCAGAAAGGCGACCAGGGCGAGTGCGGAGCGGGTGCGGGACGGAGTTCGCTGGGAGATCTCGGAGGTCGATGCCATCCTTCACGCTAACGCGGGAGACCACCTGAGCAGGGCCGACTCCCAGCAGACGTGGAGCGGGGTCGCCCCCGCCCCCCCCGCGGCGTCTAGGGCTGCAGCACGACCTGCAGCTCGATCGCGACGCTGACCTCCTCGCCGAGGGTGAGTCCGCCGGCCTCGAGGGCTGCGTTCCAGTTCACGCCGAAATCGTGGCGGTTGATCTTGGTCGTGGCGCTCGCGCCCGCCTTGGTCTGTCCGTATCCGTCGGTCATCACGCCGCCGAGCTCGCCGGTCAGGACGACGGACTTCGTCACGCCGCGCAGGGTCAGATCTCCGGTCAGGGTGAAGTCGTCGCCCTTCGCCTCGAGAGCGGTCGACACGAAGGTCGCCGTCGGGTGCTCGGACGCCAGGAAGAAGTCGCTCGACTGCAGGTGCGCGTCGCGCTGGGGCTGGCCGGTGTTGACCGAAGCGATCTCGATGCTCGCCTCGACGCGGCTGTCGCGCGGGTCGTCGGCCGTAGTGATGGTCACATCGAAGCTCTCGAACGTGCCGCGCACCTTGCTGATCGCGAGATGGCTGACCGTGAACCCGATCGTCGAGTGGGCGGGGTCGAGCGTCCAGGTGCCGGTGCGGTACTGAGGATGAGCGGCAAGAGTAGTTGTCATGTCAAGTAAAACCGCAGGGGGGCGCGCAGGTATTCCCGACCAGCGGTGAGATTTCAGTGGCCGACGAGCGGCCCCATGGCGCGGGCGATGAGGGAGGGCCGTCCCGTCAGGCGCTCCTCGGCGTCGGCTGCCTGCATCGCGACAAGGCCCGCGTTGGCGCCGAGGAACCGCCACGGCTCCGGCTCCCAGTCGCGCGCGGCATGCCCCACCCAGGGAAGCCGGGTGAGCGCGGACTCGTTCCCGGTCAGCAGATCGGCGAGGGTGCGGCCCGCCAGATTCGTCGTCGAGAGGCCGTCGCCGACGTACCCGCCCGCACTCGCGAGACCGGTCGAGGGAGAGAACGCCACGCGCGCGTGCCAGTCGCGCGGCACCCCGAGCGGCCCGCCCCAGCGATGCGTGATGCGGGTGTCGTGCAGCACCGGGAACAGCTCGACGAGGGCGCGACGCAGGTGCTCGAAGACGCGCGGCACCCGGTCGTACTCGGGCCGGATCGTGCTGCCGAAGTGATAGCGCGCGCCACGGCCGCCGAAGGCGATCCGGTCGTCCGCGGTGCGCTGGCCGTAGATCAGCAGATGGCGGTAGTCGGTGAAGGTCTGGCCGTGAGCGAGGCCGATCTGCTCCCACACCGAGGCGTCGAGCGGCTCGGTCGCGACCATGAGGGAGTACAGCGGCAGGATCCGGCGGTGCGTCGCCGCCAGCGTCGCGCCGTAGCCCTCGGTCGCCTGGACGACGCGCTCGGCTCGCACCGTGCCGTGCGCGGTCGTCACCCGGCCCGGCGCGATCTCGAGAGCTGCCGTCTGCTCGGCGATCAGCGCGCCGCGACCCTCGACGGCGCGAGCGAGTCCGCGCGAGAGCTTCGCCGGGTGCAGTCGGGCGCAGGCGGGATCGAACGCCGCCGCCAGCGCCCCGGCCGCGCGCACGCGCGAGGAGTCCCACAGCTCGAGCTCGTCCACGCCGTAGGCACGTGCCTCGTCGACTTCGGCACGCGCCGCCTCCAGCTGCACGGCCGAGCGGGCGAACGCCACCGTGCCGCCGCGCCGGAAGTCGCAGTCGATCCCCGCCCGCTCCGTGACCTCGCCGACCTCGTCGACGGTGTCGATCATCGCGCGCCGCATCGCGAGCGCCGCCTCGCGCCCGTGCGTGCGCTCGAGGGATGCCGTGGAGCGGGGGAAGAGCGCGCTGCACCATCCGCCGTTGCGCCCGCTCGCCCCGAAGCCGGCGATCTCCCTCTCCACGACCACGACGCGCAGCGAGGGGTCGCGCTCCTGCAGATACCACGCCGTCCAGAGGCCGGTGAGCCCGGCGCCGACGATCGCGACGTCGGCATCGGTGTCGCCGACCAGCGGTGCGCGGGGAGTCAGGGCGTCATCGTGGAGCGAGTCATGCCAGAACGACACCGCACGGTACGCGGACGACACGGCTCGGCGGCCTACAGGTGCGAGGTGGCTTCGGTCAGCACCGAGCGCAGAATCTGCTCGATCTCGTCGAACTCGGCGGGCCCGATCGTCAGCGGCGGCGCGAGCTGGATCACCGGGTCGCCGCGATCGTCGGCGCGGCAGTACAGCCCCGCCTCGAACAGTGCCTTCGAGAGGAAGCCGCGCAGCAAGCGCTCGGATTCGGCGTCGTTGAAGGTCTCCCGCGTCGCCTTGTCCTTGACCAGCTCGATGCCGAAGAAGTAGCCGTCGCCGCGAACATCGCCGACGAGCGGAAGGTCGAGCAGCTTCTCGAGCGTCTGCCGGAACACCGGGGAGTTCTCGCGCACGTTCTCGACGAGCTTCTCCTCTTCAAAGATCGCCAGGTTCTCCAGCGCGACCGCCGCCGAGACCGGGTGCCCGCCGAAGGTGTAGCCGTGGTAGAACGCGGTGGTGCCGTGACGGAAGGGCTCGTAGAGGCGGTCGGACACGATGGTGGCGCCGATCGGCGAGTAGCCGCTCGTCATGCCCTTCGCGCAGGTGATCATGTCCGGCTGGAAGCCGTAGTGCGTCGAGGCGAACATCGACCCGATCCGGCCGAAGCCGGTGATGACCTCGTCGGCGACGAGTAGCACGTCGTAGCGGTCGCAGATCTCGCGCACCCGCTGGAAGTAGCCCGGGGGCGGCGGGAAGCATCCGCCGGAGTTCTGCACCGGCTCGAGGAACACCGCGGCGACCGTCTCGGGCCCCTCGAACTGGATCATCTCCTCGATGCGGTCGGCGGCCCAGATGCCGAAGGCCTCCAGGTCGTCGGCGGGGGCGCCCATCTCGGCGGCGCGATAGAAGTTCGTGTTGGGCACCCGGAATCCGCCCGGCGTGACCGGCTCGAACATCTCCTTCATCGCCGGGATGCCGGTGATCGCCAGCGCGCCCTGCGGGGTGCCGTGGTACGCGACCGCCCGCGAGATGACCTTGTGCTTGGTGGGGCGGCCCTGCAGCTTCCAGTAGTACTTGGCGAGCTTGAAGGCGGTCTCGACGGCCTCGCCGCCGCCGGTCGAGAAGAAGACGCGGTTCAGGTCGCCGGGAGCGTGGTCGGCGAGACGGTCGGCCAGCTCGATGGCCGCCGGATGCGCGTAGGACCAGATCGGGAAGAAGGCCAGCTCCTCGGCCTGACGCGCGGCAGTCTCGGCGAGGCGGCGGCGTCCGTGGCCGGCGTTAACGACGAAGAGCCCGGAGAGCCCGTCGAAGTAGCGGCGGCCGTGGCTGTCGAAGATGTGGTGCCCCTCGCCCTTCACGATGATGGGCGCGCCGTGCTCCTCAAGTACCGACTGGCGCGAGAAGTGCATCCAGAGGTGATCTTTCGCCTTCTGCTGCAGCGCCGCATCGTCGATCGAGGTGGGGGTGGGAATCGTGGTGCTCATGGGAGCCTCTTTCTAGCGGGTGCCCCAGTTGTAGTGCTGCTTGTGCAGCTTGAGGTAGACGAAGGTTTCGGTCGACAGCACCCCGGGGATGTTGCGGATGCGCTGGTTGAGAAGGGTGATCAGCGTGTCGTCGTCTTCGCAGACGAGCTCGGCGAGGACATCGAAGCTCCCCGCGGTGAGCACGACGTAGTCGATCTCCGGGATCTCGCCGAGGGCCTCGGCGACGACCGTGGTGTCGCCGGTGACGCGCACCCCGATCATCGCCTGCCGCGCGAAGCCGAGCTGCATCGGATCGGTGACGGCGACCACCTGCATCACGCCGGCGTCGCTGAGCTTCTGCACGCGCTGGCGCACGGCGGCTTCGCTGAGCCCGACGGCCTTGCCGATCTCGGCATAGGAGCGACGCCCGTCCTCCTGCAGCTGCTCGATGATGCCCTTCGACACGGCGTCGAGAGACGGGGGCTTCTGGCGAGCTGACATGCATCGATTCTCTCAGTGCAGAGCGACCTCCACAAGCGAATCCGTAGATATGTACCGGTGAAAGTGGCGAAATCCGCAGTATCGAATGGATGCGACTCGAAGTAAGGTGTGGTCATGGCTGAGCGCACACTCAAGAACTTCATCAACGGTGACTACGTCGACGCGACCGCCGACAGCGCATTCGACGTGATCGACCCGGCGACCGGGCAGGGCTACGCGCAGTCGCCCGTCTCCGACGCCGCCGCCGTCGACACGGCGTTCGCCGCGGCGGCGACCGCCTTCGAGGAGTGGGGCGAGGCGACACCTGCCGAGCGCCAGCTCGCACTGTTCCGCATTGCGGACGCGATGGAGCAGCGCGCCGAGGAGTTCGCCGACCTCGAGAGCCAGGACACCGGCAAGCCGCGCGCGAGCCTCATCGAGGACGAGATCCTGCTCTCGGTCGACCAGCTCCGCTTCTTCGCCGGCGCCGCGCGCAACCTCGAGGGTCGCGCGAGCGCTGAGTACATGAAGGACCACACCAGCTGGATCCGTCGCGAGCCGATCGGCGTCATCGGCCAGGTCACGCCGTGGAACTACCCGCTCAACATGGCGGTCTGGAAGGTCGCACCCGCGATCGCCGCCGGAAACACCACCGTGCTGAAGCCCTCCGACACCACTCCGCAGTCGACTCTGCTGTTCGCCGAGGTCGCCGCGGAGTTCCTCCCGGCGGGCGTGTTCAACGTCATCACCGGCGACCGCACGACGGGCGCGCGCATGATCGAGCACCCGACGCCGCAGATGGTGTCGATCACCGGGTCGGTGCGCGCCGGCATGGAGGTCGCCAAGGCCGCCTCCTCGGACCTGAAGCGCGTGCACCTGGAGCTCGGCGGCAAGGCCCCGGTCATCGTCTTCGACGACGCCGACATCGACAAGGCGGTCGAGGGGATCGCGATCGCCGGATACTTCAACGCCGGTCAGGACTGCACCGCGGCGACGCGCGTGCTCGTGCACGAGAAAGTGCACGACGCCTTCGTGGCGGCGATGGTCGCCTACGTCAGGGAGAACGTCGCCACCGGGATGCCCTCGGACGCCTCGACCTTCTACGGCCCCGTCAACAACGCGACCCAGCTGGAGCGCGTGATGGGGATGATCGACGCCTTGCCCTCGCACGCGCAGGTGGAGACCGGGGGGACGCGCCAGGAGTCGGCGGGCTACTTCATCGAGCCGACGGTGGTGTCGAACCTCCAGCAGAAGGACGACGTCATCCAGACCGAGATCTTCGGTCCGGTGATCACGGTGCAGAGGTTCACCGACGAGGCGCAGGCTCTCGGATGGGCCAATGACGTCAAGTACGGGCTCGCGTCGAGCGTCTGGACGCGCGACCACGCGCGGGCCATGCGCTTCGCCAAGCACCTCGACTTCGGCTGCGTCTGGATCAACACCCACATCCCGCTGGTCGCCGAGATGCCGCACGGCGGGTTCAAGCACTCCGGATACGGCAAGGATCTCTCGAATTACGGCTTCGAGGACTACACCCGCATCAAGCACGTGATGTCGTTCATCGGCGAGTAGCGCCGACGCGCCGCGCGGCGTCAGCGCGGGTGTCGGAACGCGAGACAATGGGGGAGTGGCCCCCGACCCGTTTGACGACACTGTTGCGGTGCCGCCGCGTGAGCTGACGCCGGCGGAGCTGTCCGAGCGCGACCGGCTCGAGGACACCGTCGCGATCGCGGGGCTGACCGGGCCCCGCGAAGACGCGGCGCGGGGCGGGCTGAGCGAGGAGCTCGCCCGAGAGATCAGCCGCGACAGGAATCCGACCGCGACGGTGCTGCACCTCGTGCTCCCGAGCGGGGCCGAGATCGCCCTCGACACGACCGTCATCGTGGGGCGGAACCCCGGCGCGCCGCGCATCTCCGTGGGGCCGGCCCCGCGACTGGTCTCGTTGCCGTCGCCGACGCGCGAGGTCTCGGCGACCCATCTCGAGTTCAGGTGCGTCGGCAGCACGGTCGTGGTCAGCGATCTGCGCTCCACCAACGGCACGACGGTGGCCCCACCCGGGGCGGCACCGCAGGTGCTGCTCGGCGGGGACTCGGCGGTCGTCGTGCCGGGCACGATCATCGACGTCGGCGACGGCAACCTGCTGCGCATCACCGCCGGACCCCGCACCGACAACGATCCGGCCACGAGCGGAACGAGTTCATGATCCAGCGCGGCGAGGACGCCATCGAACGGCGCTTCACGGTGCCGGGCCAGCGGGGGAAGCAGTTCGTGCTGTCCTGGGCGGCGCGCACCGACATCGGATATCGTCGCCAGCTCAACGAGGACTCGGTGCTCGCCGAGCCGCCGATCTTCGCCGTGGCCGACGGGATGGGCGGCCACTCGGCCGGCGACCGGGCGAGCGCGGCAGCCGTGGCTCGGCTCGCCGAGGCGACGCCGAATCCCTACCTCGAGGTGGGCGAGCTGGATGCGGCGCTGCGTCTCGCCGTCGCCGACATCGACGAGATCGCCGAGGAGTACGCCGCCGGGGCAGGGACGACCGTCACCGGCGTCGCGCTCGCCCTGTTCGAGCAGACTCCGGGGCTGCTCGTCTTCAACATCGGCGACAGCCGGGTCTACGCCTTCGCGGACGACCGGCTGGAGCGCATCACCGTGGACCACAGCGTCGTCCAGGAGCTCGTCGACGCGGGTCTGATCGACGCGGCGGCGGCGGAGAGCCACCCGGAGAGCAACGTCATCACCCGCGCCCTCGGCTTCCATGAGACCCCGAGGCCGGACCTGTGGGGAGTGCCCCTGCGCGACGGCCTGCGCATCCTGATCTGCTCCGACGGACTCACGCGCGAGGTCGACGACGAGCGGCTGGCGAGCACGCTGTCGGAGCGGATGTCGCCCGCGGAGACGGCCGAGATCCTGGTCGCGCTGGCCCTTCAGGCGGGCGGTCGTGACAACGTCACCGTCGTCGTCGTGGACGTCGTGACCAGCCCCGCGAAGGGCCGTCACCAGGCGCGCAGCTCCCGGACTGCCGCGCGCCCCAGTTCGGGGGCTGAACAGGGGTGACGGGCAGAGGGCAACCCTAGAATGAACCGACCGTGCGACAGCTGAGGGGGTGACCGTGGCTCGACGACTGCCTTCACCGCCCCCGATCCTGCCCGGATTCTCGTACCTTCACGTGCTCGGGTCGGGCGGCTTCGCCGATGTGTTCCTCTACGAGCAGAATATGCCGCGTCGGCAGGTCGCCGTCAAGGTGATGCTGCGCGAGATCGTCAACGATCAGGTGCGGCAGATGTTTCAAGCCGAGGCGAACCTGATGGCGCGGCTCAGTGCGCATCCCGCCATCCTGACCGTCTACGAGGCGAGCGTGTCGGCGGACGGCAGGCCTTACCTGGTGATGGAGCTCTGCTCGCCCAGCCTGGCGGCGCGCTATCGCACCGAGAGCATCCCCGTCGCCGAGGTGCTGCGCGTCGCGATCAAGATCGGCAGCGCGATCGAGACCGCGCATCGTGCGGGCGTGCTGCACCGCGACATCAAGCCGTCCAACATTCTGACAACGGCATACGGGCATCCGGTGCTCTCCGACTTCGGCATCGCCTCCACGCTCGTGGGCGCGCGCCAGGAGGAGTCGGTCGGCCTGTCGATCCCGTGGTCGGCGCCCGAGGTGCTGCTCGACGAGGTCCCCGGGTCTGTCGCCTCCGAGGTCTGGTCGCTCGGAGCAACCGTCTACTCGCTGCTCGCGGGGAAGTCGCCGTTCGAGCTGGAGGGCGCCGACAACAGCGCCAGCGAACTGATGTCCCGCATCACGCGGGCGAAACCGCAGTCGATCGGCCGGCCGGACGTGCCCGCCTCGCTGGAGAAGATCCTGCGTCGCTCGATGTCGCGCGATCCCGCGCTTCGGCAGGCGAGCGTGCTCGAGTTCGTGCGCGAGCTGCAGGTCGTGGAGAGCGAGCTCGGCGTCCCGCAGACGACGGTCGAGCTGGCCCGCGACGACTGGGCGCTCGGAACGATCTCCGACTTCGAGGAGCGCACCCAGCTGCGTCCGGTCGCGAGCGCGCTGCCGATGTCGCGAAGCCAGCGCCGGCGTCGCGGGCAGGGAACCGCCGTGAGCGAAGCCCCGGCGTCGCGACCCGTCTCCTCCGGCGCCTCGGACGCGCGCAGCGCGCCGCCGCAGCCGCGCTCGCTCACCTGGCTGCTCGTGACCAGCGCGGGTCTCGCGATCGCGCTCGGCGTCGCGGCGCTCGCCGTGCTCGTGAGCGCGCTCGGAGACAGCGACATCCCGACGGTGCGCGATGTGCAGGCGACCCAGTCCGCCGGGACGGTCGAGTTCAGCTGGGCCGATCCCGGGATCGAGCCGCAGGATCGGTACCAGATCCAGGTTCGCGACGGCAGCGAGAGCTTCCAGACCGCGACCCAGTTCGTGATCGCCGCGTCGCCCGGGGAGACGGTGTGCATCACCGTGCGCGTGTACCGCCAGGGAGCGACCGGGCCGTCGAGCGCTGAGAAGTGCGTCGACGTCGTGGACGGGTGAGTCTCGTGCTGGGCGAGTGGATCAAGAGGAACCGCGCCGCATTCGCCGCGGGCGTGAGCGGGACCGTGATCGCGGCCATGGTCGTCGCCGTCGCGATCATCTCCCCGGGTTACGCGACCCAGCGGGTCTCGCTCAACGACGGCGCGGTGTGGGTCGCCAATCTCGCCTCCCAGGCGCTCGGACGTGCGAACCCGGAGGTGCTCGAGCTCAACACGGTCATCGAGACCGACGTGGCCTCGGGGGAGGTTGTCCAGGCGGGGGAGTCGGTGTTCCTCGTCGACTCGGTCAACTCCACACTCGATCTCGTCGACCCCAGCACGGCGCTGATCACGGAGCGGATCGCGCTGCCGTCCGAGGATCCGCGGGTGCTGATCGCCGGAGACCGCGTCGTCATCCACTCGGCGGGCACCGGCGAGGTCTGGCTCACCCCGCTCGCGGAGCTCGGCAGCTTCGACCCGGCGAGTCCATCGGTGCTCTCGCTCGGCGAGCAGTCGTTTCTGAGCGTCGACGACGCCGGCGTCGTGTTCGCCGCCTCGCCCGAGCTCGGCGAGGTGTACCGTCTCGACCTCGCGCAGGGCGCTCGCGCGAGCGAGAGCTGGACCTTCGAATCCGACGAGACGGCCGCGGACTACCAGCTGACCTCGGTCGGCGGCCGCTGGGTGATGCTCGACCCCACTGGAGGCCGGCTCATCTCGGAGGCGGGAGTGGTCGCACTCGGCGGCGCGGTCGAACTCGGCGACGAGCCCGTGCTGCAGACGCCGAGCTCGTCCGGCGACGCGGTCTACCTCGCCACCGGTGCCGGGCTCGCGCGGGTGGTGCTGGCGACGGGAACCGTCGAGACGCTCGTGAGCGGCACCGTCGGCAGCGCGGCAGCGCCCGTGGTCAGCGACGGCTGCGTCTTCGCGGCGTGGACCGGCGGACTCGCCTGGCGCGACTGCGTCGGCGCGGAGCCGACCGAACTGGCGCTCGCCGAGATGCCGATCGACGCGAGCCTCGCGTTCGCCCGCAACGGCGACCAGGTCGTGCTCAACGATGCCCGCGGCGGCGCGAGCTGGGCGGTCGCTGATCTCGGACAGCTGATCGACAACTGGGATGAGCTGATCACCGCCGATCAGCAGCAGGAGCAGGTCGTCAACGATCTGGACACGCCGCCGGAGATCGACCCGCAGCAGCAGCCCCCCGTCGCGGTCGACGACGAGTTCGGGGCTCGACCCGGTCGCGCGACCGTGCTGCCGGTGCTGCTGAATGACTACGACGCCAACGCCGACGTGCTCGTGATCAGCGAGGTCGACCAGCTCGACGAGTCGATCGGTCGAGTCGACCTGGTCTCCCGCAACCAGCAGCTCCAGCTCACGCTCGACTCGGATGCGCGCGGCAGCTTCAGCCTGCGCTACACGATCACCGACGGCAGAGGCGGCACAGCGAGTGCCGTCGTCACGGTCGAGGTGCGCGGTGATCAGGAGAACTCGCCGCCGCAGCAGGTGCGGTTCTCGACGGCGACCGTCGCCTCCGGCGAGCGGGTCTCGACCTCGGTGCTGGGCGACTGGTACGACCCGGACGGGGATCCGTTCTATCTGTCGGATGCCAGCACCGCCGAGCCGAACTCGGTCAGCGCGAAGCCGGACGGCGTCGTCGTGTTCAGCGACGCGGGCGAGGCCACGGGCCGTTCGGTCGTCGGTGTGACGATGACCGACGGCCGTGAGTCCGCGGCCGGCACGCTCGAGGCCGACGTCCAGCCGCGGGGCGAGGTTCCGATCGTCATCGAGCCGTGGGTCGTCGTCGCGACCGCGGGCGAGCAGGTCACCGTGAATCCGCTGACGCACGTCCGCGGCGGAACCGGCACGATCCGCCTGACGGCCGTCCCGGAGAAGACCAACGTGACGATCACGCCGAACTTCGAGGCGGGAACCTTCACACTGTCGACGATGCGGGTGGGCACGCAGTACCTGAGCTTCACCGTCACCGACGGCGATCAGACCTCCACCGGGCTGGTGCGGGTCGACGTGTCGGCGCCCCTGGATGCCGGAACCAAGCCGATCACCGTGCCGCAGACGGTGTTCGTGCGCACCCTCGCGAGCGCGACCGTGGATCCGACCCTCACCGACATCGACCCCGCGGGCGGCGTGCTCGTCGTCACCGGCGTCAGCGACATCCCTGAGGGCTCCGGCCTGACGGCTGAGATCCTCGACCAGCGCGAAGTGCGCATCACGCTGCGGTCGCCGCTCGACGATGGGCCGGTCACCCTCCACTACCGAATCAGCAACGGCGTCGCCGACGCCGAGGGAACGATCACCGTCGTGGAGATTCCTGAGCCCAGCCGCGTCCAGGCGCCGATCGCGACCGACGACGCCGTGACCGTGCGGGTCGGCGACGTCGTCGACATCCCGGTCCTCGACAATGACGAGCAGCCGGACGGGCAGGAGCTCGAGCTCATGTCGGCACTCGCCGAGGACCTTCCGGAGAACTCCGGTCTGCTGTTCGCCTCCGGTGATGAGCTGCGCTACCTCGCTCCCGAGGCCGCCGGCAACTACTCGGCCGTCTACGCGATCCGCGGTGAGGACGGACAGGTGGCGCAGGCCACCGTGCGGATTTCGGTGCGCGAGGTCGACGAGGAGACCAACAGCGCCCCGATCCCGCGCACCGTGACCGCCCGCGTGATCGCGGGCGAGAGCGTGCAGATCGACATCCCGCTGAGCGCGGTCGACCCGGACGGCGACGCGGTGCAGCTGATCGGGGTGGCCACCAACCCCGAGAAGGGCTCGGTCGTCTCGACCGCCGGCGGCTCGATCATCTACGAGGCGGGCGAGTACTCGAGTGGCACCGACGAGTTCAGCTACACCGTCGTCGACGGTCTCGGTGCGCGCGCCGAGGGCACCATTCGAATCGGCATCAGCCAGAGGCTCGAGGGCGCTCGGAACCCCGTCGCCAATGAGGACATCGTCTCGATCCGGCCCGGCCGCACCGTGTCGGTGCGGGTGCTCGACAACGACTCCGACCCGGACGGCTCGCCCCTGCGCGTCGTGGCTGCGGTGCCGAACGCCGAGGAGTCCGGGGTCCTTGTCGAGGTCGTCGACGAGTCGATCGTGCGCATCACGCCGCCCGAGGAGGCAGGCCGCTACTCGGTCGTCTACACGATCGAGAACCAGTACGGCGGCACCAGCACCAACTTCGTGACGGTGGCGGTGGATCCGGACGCCCCGCTCGCGGTGCCGGTCGCCTCGGACACGGTGCTCACCGTGGCGGAGGTGCTCGATCGCTCGACGATCGACGTCGACGTGCTCGGCAACGTGTTCTTCGCCGACGGAGACGTGAGCGAGCTCGCGCTGAACCTGGTGCCCGGCTACTCGAGCTCCGCGCAGGTTCTCGCGGACGGAAGCGTGCGCGTCTCGATCGAGGGCGCATCCCAGATCATCCCCTTCTCGGTCGCGCACCCCGAGGATTCGGACGTCCGCGCCTTCGCGTTCCTCTGGGTTCCCGGCTACGACGACGCGCTGCCGCAGCTCGACCCGACCGCGCCCGAACTCGTGGTCGAGAGCGAGCAGGTGCTACCGATCGCGCTCAACGACTACATCGTCGCGCTCGGCGGGCAGAGCGTGCGCCTGGTCGACGCGAGCACGGTGCGCGCGACCCACAGCGACGGAGGCGAACTGGTCGTCGACGGTCAGAACCTCGTGTTCACGTCGGCGGATCGGTACTTCGGCCCGGCCTCCATCACCGTGGAGGTGACCGACGGCACGAGCGCCGACGACCCCGACGGCCGCCGCGCGGTGCTGACGCTGCCGATCACGGTGGAGCCCCGAGAGAACCAGCCGCCGATCTTCGTCGGCGCCGACGTCAACTTCGAGCCGGGCCAGTCGCGCGAGTTCGATCTCATCCGCTTGACGAACTACCCGTACGACGACATCGACGAGCTCGCCTACACGGCCCTCGAGCCGCTCCCCGAGGGCTTCACCGTGGAGGTCAACGGCCAGCGGATGGTGATCACGGCGGCGCTCTCGACGCCCGCGGGCACGAGCGCGGTCGCGCGTGTCGGCGTGCGCGATGCCGTCAACGAAGGCGAGCCCGGATCGATCCGGCTCTCGGTCGTCCAGTCGACGGCGCCGTTGGCCCAGCCGGTCGCCGACAGTGCGGTGGCGCTGCGCGGCGAGACGACCGTGCTCGACGTGCTGGCCAACGACCAGGTCAACAACCCCTTCCCCTCGAGTCCGCTCACCGTGGTCGCGATCCGTGGACTCGGCGGCGCCGACCTGCCGACGGGACTCACGATCACGCCGAGCGCCGACCGGTCCCGGGTCACCGTGCAGGTGTCGGAGACCGCCGAGCCGGTCGAGGTGAACTTCCAGTATCAGGTCGCCGACGCCACGAACAACTCCAGCCGCTACGTCTGGGGCAACGCCACGGTGTCGGTGCAGGACGTCCCCGACCCGGTCACCAGCTTCCGCGTCACCGAGTTCGGAGATCGCGTGCTGAAGCTCTCCTGGACCCCCGGGGCCGCCAACAACTCGCCGATCACCGGCTACGAGATCCGCACCACGCTCGCCTCGAGCGGCAGCGTCTACTCGACCACCACCTGCACGACGAACGTCAACTGCGCCATCACCACACCCGGCAACGGGCCGACGAACGCCGTCAAGTTCTCGATCACTGCGATCAACGAGGTCGGCGCCTCGACGGCCGTCTCCAACGCCGCGGGCGCGATCTGGAGCGACATCATTCCGCCGCCGCCCGTGTCACTGAACTCGGCGTCGCTCGACAAGGGCCTCAGCGTCTCGTGGCGGAAGCCCGAGAGCTCGGGGACGGCCAGCCCGATCGAGCGCTACGTTGTCACGGTCGCGGGGGTCTCGCGCGAGATCACGGTGAGCACCAGCGACGCCGTCGGCACGCTCTACAGCCTCGACGTCGCGCCGGTCTCCGGTGTCGTCAACGGCAGCTCCGTGCAGTACACCGTGAGCGCGCGCAACAGCGCCCCGAACACGCTCGCGACCTGGAACCAGGCCAGCGGGACCGGAACTCCGGCGTGGACGCCCCTCGTGGTCGGAACCCCGACGGCGTCCGGCGTCTCCTCGTCGTCGGGCACGACCGTGTCCGCGCAGTGGGCCGACGTGTTCAACAACAACGGCCGCGCGATCACCGAGTACCGCGTCGCGATCACGCAGGGAAGCAATCCGCCCTCGTGCTCGTCCGCCTCCTCCGTCGGCACCGCGACCAGCACCGAGTTCACCGGGCTGTCGCCCAACCGCGACTACATGGTCGTCGTCTACGCGAAGAACGGTCTGGGCGACTGCAGTGAGGCGGCGACGAGCGCCCGCGTCATCACGCGCGCGACCCCGGGGGTGGTGACGTCGATCACGACGAGCAACGCGACCTCCCCGGGTGACAACGGTCGCTGGGACTTCCGGCTGACGAAGATCACCAACGAGTCCGCGTCGGCCGATTACGTGAAGTACCGTCTCACCGGCGACGGCGTCGACGGCAGCGTCAGTGAGCTCGTCCCCGTGGGCAGCGCCTATCTCGTGACGCAGAACGCCAGCCACTACGGCACGGCGATCAGCGCCGAGTTCCTCGCCTGCAAGGTCTGGCCCGAGGTGACGCTGTGCGGCAGCGAGTGGTCGGCGGCGTTCTTCATCGGAACCCCGGTCGCCAACGTCGCGCCGCCTGGACTGAGCGCCACCGTGACCTCGACCGGCATCGGCGTCGAAGGCGAGTGGCGCTGGAGCGCGCCGACGGCCGGCGCCTACGAGCTGATCCAGTACCGCTGCGGCACCTCCACCTGGACGACGATGCCGGCCAGCGGAGGCGGCGTCTGCACCGCAAGCGGGGCGATTCAGCCCGACGACCTCGACATCCGCATCACCGCCAACGGCGGATCGACGTACCAGCGCACCTACGACTGGGAAGACTTCGACTGACGTCGAGAAACTCCACCCGAGAGGACCCGAACCATGAGCATCACCCCGGAACAGGCGAGCATGTTCCAAGACGCCTTCGGGCGGCTCGTCGCCAACGTCGAGAACGTTCTCGTCGGCAAGACCTTCGTGATCAGGCTCGGCTTCGTCGCGCTGCTCAGCGAAGGACACCTCCTCCTGGAGGACTACCCGGGCACCGGAAAGACCTCGTTCGCGCGGGCGATCGCTCAGAGCGTGCAGGGCTCGGTCTCGCGGATCCAGTTCACTCCCGACCTGCTGCCCGGTGACATTACCGGCGTCAGCGTCTTCGACCAGAGCCGGGGTGAGTTCTCCTTCCACGGCGGACCGGTGTTCTCCAACATCGTGCTCGCCGACGAGATCAACCGCGCCAGCCCGAAGACCCAGGCGGCCTTGCTCGAGGTCATGGAGGAGCACCGCGTCACCGTCGACGGCGTGCCGCACCCGGTCCCGTCGCCGTTCATGGTCGTGGCGACGCAGAACCCGATCGAGCAGGCCGGCACCTACCGCCTCCCCGAGGCGCAGCTGGACCGGTTCATGCTCAAGGCCTCGATCGGCTACCCCGACCGCGCCGCCACTCTTCGGATCCTGGACGGTGCCGGGGTGAGCGCGCACGACACCGTGCTCTCGCCCGTGCTCACCGAGGAGGCGGTGCGCGAACTGATCGGCTACGCGCGCCAGGTCCACGTCGACCCGAGCGTCAACGACTACGTGTCCCGTCTCGTCGAGGCGACCCGCACCGCGCGCGAAGTGCGTCTCGGTGCGAGCGTGCGCGGGGCGCTGGCGCTCGTGCGCGCCGCCAAGACGCTCGCCGCGGCCAGTGGCCGGCACTACGTGATCCCGGATGACGTGAAGTCGCTCGCCGAGCCGGTGCTGGCGCACCGACTGGTGCTCGACCCGGAGGCGGAGTTCGACGGGGTCACCGCGACGAGCATCATCTCGCAGCTGCTGCTCGAGATCGCGCCGCCGAGCGATCGGCTCGCCGTGTGACCATCTCCTCAGAGTCCCGGGGGTCGCCGCACACGAGCGACACGAACACCCTCCAGAACACCCGCGCGCGGATCGTCGGATCCCGGACGGGTGTCCTTGCCGACTCTGTGGTGTTCGCCGTCCGGTTCTTCGGCACCGTGCGAGGGGCGGCCGGGCGCGGGTTCAGCCACGCCGCCTCCGTGGTGACTCCGCTGGGCTGGGGACTGCTCCTCGGGGCGCCGATCGTGCTCGTCCTCGGCTACGTCCTCGGGTGGGTCGAGTTCGTCGCCGTCGGCTGGGCGATCATCGCACTCGCCCTGGTCGCGGTCATCTACCTGATCGGGCGACCGCGCATCACGATCGAACTCGACCTGCCGCATCACCGCGTCGTCGCCGGCCAGCCCGCCGTCCTGAGCTTGATCGCGCGCAATCCGCGCGGGCAGCGCAGCCTGCCGACCTCCGTTGAAGTGCCGGTTGCCCAGGGGCTCGTGGAGCTGGCGATCCCGGGTCTGCGCGGCAGCGCCGAGTACGCGCACGAGGTGCCTCTGCCGACGAGCCGGCGCGGCGTGATCCCGCTCGGCCCGGTGCGCACGGTGCGCGCCGATCCGGTGGGAATGGTTCGGCGCGAGCTCGTCTGGAGCGATCAGGAGACCCTCATCGTGCATCCGGTGACGATTGCCGCACCCAGCACGAGCACCGGACTCATCCACGACCTGGAGGGCGTCACCACGCGAGACCTCTCCTCGAACGACCTCGCCTTCCACGCGCTCCGCGAGTACCAGCCGGGTGACGAGCGTCGCTACATTCACTGGAAGTCGACGGCCAAGACCGGCACGTACATGGTGCGCCAGTTCGAGCAGACGCGCCGCAGCCACCTCGCCGTCGCGCTGAGCCTCGCGCCCGGCGACTTCGCCAACGACGACGAGTTCGAGCTCGCGGTGAGCGTCGCGGGGAGCCTCGGTGTGCGCGCGATCCGCGACGGCCGAAGCCTCTCCGTCGTCGTCTCGACGATCACCCCCGAGTTCGCGAAGCGCCCCAGCTACGGCGTGAGGGCGCTCGCGACCCACCGCGCCGAGCGGCTTCTCGACGACCTCGCGGTCGTGGATCTCGACGGCGGCGCGATCGGGCTGCGCGATGTCGCGCACGCCGTCGCCGACCAGGTCGGCCAGGTCTCGCTCGCGTTCCTGATCTGCGGATCGACGACCGCCCCCGCGCAGCTGCGCTCGGCGGCCGCGGCATTTCCCGTCGATGTCGCGGTCATCGCCGTCGTCTGCGACCCCGAGGCGCTGCCCGGTCTTCGCCGGGTCGCGGGCATCGACATCCTCTCGGTCGGGCTCCTGGATGACCTGAAGCACGCCCTGGCGCGAACGGCGGCCACCCGATGACGCCGCGCACCTCCGCCGTCACCCTGCTGCTGACCGTCGCGTTCGCGAGCATCGCCACGGCGATCGCTGCCGCGGTGTGGTGGCCGATCTACGAGCATCCGCAGTTCATCGCCGTGGTCGTGCAGGGCATCCTGATCGCCGCGGTCCTGTCGGCGACGGCCGTGACGCTGCGCTGGCCGGGCTGGGTCTTCGCCCTCGTCGCGTTCGTCGTCTTCGTGCTCGCGGGCGTCCCGCTCGCGGTGCCCTCGCGCGCCATCAACGGAGTTCTGCCCAGTCTTGAGGGCATCGGCGATCTGCTGAGCGGGGTCGCTCTCGGTTGGAAGCAGCTGCTCACGATCACGATTCCGGTCGGCGACTACCAGGCGCTTCTGGTGCCGATCTACCTCCTCGTCATGGTGTCGGTCTTCGCCGGGGTCTGGATCGGAGCGCGCGAGCGCGGAGGCGAGTGGGGCATGATCGGCCCGGTGGTGACGGCGATCGCCGGCATCGCCTTCGGACCGGCGAACCCGGCGTGGCCGGTTCCGATCGCTCTGTCGCTGCTGGCCGTCGGCCTCGCGTGGCACGTCTGGCGGCGCATCCGGCGTCGCCGCGCCGCCCTGCGGGCGCTCAGCGGCCCCATGCAGTCGCGTCGGGCGCGCTCGGCGGTGAAGTCCGGCGGTGCCCGTGCCTTCGCCGCCGCGGGCGCGGTTCTCGCCATCGCCGCCGGCGTCGCGGTGGTCGCCACCGAGGCCCTGCCGCCGGTGGCCGAGCGCGATGTGCTGCGTCAGACCATCGAGCGTCCTTTCGACCCGCGCGAATACGCCAGCCCGCTGGCCTCGTTCCGCCGCTACCTCCAGGCGGATACCGTCGACGACGTGCAGTTCCGGGTCACCGGCCTGGATGCCGGGGAGCGCATTCGCATCGCCACGCTCGACCAGTACAACGGCGTCGTGTATTCGGTCGGCAGCGCGGCCGAGGGCGGAAGCTCGGCGGATTTCGTTCGCGTGCCCACGGCGATCGACCGCAGCGGTCTGGGACTGCCGAGCCGCCAGCTCGAGGTGGAGATCGTCGACTACGCGGGCGTTTGGCTGCCGAGCCTCGGCCGCATCGAGTCGGTGGAGTTCGCGGGCGAGGATGCGGCGGCTCTCAGCGACGACCTCGTGATCAACCTCGACACCGACACCGCCGCGGTCATCAGCGGAGTCGCCGCCGGCGACACGTATCGCCTCACCTCGGTGGCGACGACGACCCTGAGCCTCAGCGCGCTCCTGACGCTCACCCCGGGGTCGAGCGATCAGCCGCGCCTCGAGAATGTGCCGGAGGGCCTCTCGGCGCTGCTGGACTCGTGGGTTCGCGGGGTCACCCAGCCGGGGGAGCGACTGACGCGCACCTTCGATCGGCTCGCGGAGCTCGGCTACATCAGCCACGGCCTCAGCGTCGATGAGCCGCCGAGCAGATCGGGGCACGGCGCCGATCGGATCAGCGAGCTGCTGACGGCGCCGCGCATGATCGGAGACGCGGAGCAGTACGCCGTGGCGGCCGCATTGATGGCGCGCCAGCTCGGATTCCCGGCGCGGGTGGTGTTCGGATTCGCCCCCGACTCCGAGGGCGCCACCACGACCACGGAGGTGCTCGGCGGCGATGTGTCCGCCTGGATCGAGATCGAGACCGCCGAGCACGGCTGGGTGGCTGTCGATCCGGTGCCGGTGGAGCGACCGATTCCGGAGGACGACCTCGACCAGGTCGAGGAGATCGCGCGGCCCCAGTCGCTCGTGCCGCCGCCCGCCGACGCCGTCAACGACCATGAGGAGCAGACCCCTCCGGAGAGCACTCGAGAGGACCCCGAGTCCATCGACCCGGTCCTCGCGGCGCTGCTCGCCGTGCTGCAGGGTCTCGGCGTTCTGCTCATGATCGCCGCGGTGCTGCTCGCCCCGTTCATGATCGTGATCGCCGCCAAGCTGCGTCGTCGACTGCTTCGGAGGAAGGGCGCCACGCCGCTCGATCGGATCCAGGGCGGCTGGGACGAGTTCGCCGACACGGCCCTCGACCATGGGATCACCCCGCCTGCCGCCGCCACCCGCGCCGAATTCGCGAACCAGGTGGGCTCGCTGCCGTCCCGGGTGCTCGCCGCCGTCGTCGACCGCTCCACCTTCGCGCCGGAGACGGCGGAGCCGGAGGATGCCGAGCACGTGTGGAGCGCCGTCGACGAACTGCGTGCGAGCCTGGACCAGTCGACGACGCGCTGGGGCCGCATCAAGGCCCGGATCTCGGTGCGATCGTTGGGTGCGGTGCGCTGGCTGGAGCGACGCGCCGGGAAGGAGACGGGCTCATGAACTGTCGATACTGCGGCTCGTCACTTCGCGTCGGAGCGCTCTTCTGCGGAGAGTGCGGACGTTCGGTGAACGGCGAGCGCAGCCTGCGGGGCCCGTCCGAGCCGGTGGGTGCGACGGAGGAGGTGACGCCCATCTCGGTTGAGGATTCGGGGCTGCCATCCCCGCTCGAGCGCTCCACATCGCTCCTGCGATGCCCGCAGTGCAGTGCGGTGGCACTCAGCACGGATGTCTTCTGCCGCGAGTGCGGCTTCGTCGTCGGCACCGCGGAGGTTCCGTCCGCTCGCGACACGGTCGCGGTGGAGGGAGACCTCGTACCGCCGACTTCCGACTCGTCGGAGGCCGCCGCCGGGCTCGACGCCGTTCCGGCGCCGTGGCCCGAGCAGCGAGAGGAGCCGAAGGCCGACGGTGACGCCGAGCCGATCGACGACTCCGTGCCGGTGCCGGAGACCGCCAGCGAGCCGGACGCCGAGCCGGACATCGACCCGGAGCGGGACGCGTCGCCGGAGGCCGAGCGGGATGCGAAGGTGGACGAGTCCTCCTTCGCGGCGGCCGGACTGGATCTCGCCCCGCGCCGCGACCCCGCCGCCGCGGGGACGGGGGAGCGCTTCGTGCTGCAGTTCAGCACCGGCGAGTCGGTCACGGTCGCCGGCTCCGGTCTCATCGGACGCAACCCGGTCGCACAGCCCGGGGAGTTCGTCGACCAGCTGATCGTCGTCTCCGACCCGGCGAAGACCGTCTCGAAGACGCATCTCGAGTTCGGCCAGGAGGAAGGCGTCTTCTGGGTGAGCGACCGCTACGCGACGAACGGCTCCGTGGTGCGTCCACCCGACCGTGACCCGTGGCGCTGTGAAGCGGGCCGGCGCTACCGGATCGAGCGCGGCTCGCGGGTCGACATCGGCGACCAGTTCTTCGTCGTGAGCTAGCGTCGGTCGCGACTCCTCCGCCGCGTTCGTGCAGCGGGCGAAGTCCACGATCTCCGGCCTGCACGCGCGGGCGCGCGGTGCCGACACGGTCGAATGGCGGCATGTCCGCCGCCACGACTCCCGCAGCCCCGACGCCGCGTCCCATGCCGACGCCGCCGAGCGCTCCGCCGCGACCGCCGTTCCCGGTCGCGATGGCCGTCATCCCGCTGGTGCTCTCGGGTGCGATGTGGCTGCTGACCGGCTCGGCGCTGGTGCTCGTCTTCGCGGCGCTCGGACCACTGGCAGCCGTCGCGAATCTTGCCGATGGCTGGCGACAGCGGCGTCGGACGGCGCGACGCGACGCCGAGAGCTTTCGACGCGCGCTGGCGGCCTGGCACGCCGAGGTCGACCGTCAGCACGACACGGCGCGGGCGAGGCTTGCGCGGTCGCGGCCGAGCCTCGACGGGGACCAGCCGGGCCTGGCGGTCGTCAGCGAGTGGCACCGCGACGCCGATGAGCTCCCGATCGTCGTCGGGCTGGCGGAGCTTCGTGGTCTCGACATTGCGGAAGACGGGCCGGCCCTCGACATCGACGCCGAGAGCCGGGAGCAGCTGGAGGTCGGGCGCGCCCGTGCCGGTCGCCTCCGCAACGCGAGCGTCGTCATCGACGCGCGCGGCGGGGTGGGCATCGTCGGCCCCCGCGCACTCGCGCGGGCGCTGGCGCGCGACCTGGCCACGCAGATTGCCGCTCGACTGTCGCCGGTGCGCTGGAGCCTCGTGGCACCCGAGGAAGAGAGCTGGACCCGCGACCTGCCGCACGAGCATCGCCATGAGGGCGATGCCGCGTTCCGCTTCGTCGCGACCGATCGTGAGGGCGGCGCCGTCGTCGTGGTGCGGTGGGCGGGCGGGAGTGACGCGCCCGGCGACGCCACGCCGTTCGGCGGCCTCGCCACCGTGGTGCGGGTCGACGAGCTCGGCGCCGCGGAGCTGATCCGCGGCGGCCCGGAGGCGCGTGGCCTGCGCGTCGAGGCGCTCACCCAGCTTCAGGCCCAGCGGCGTGCGCGCGGGCTGGCGACGCTTGCCGCGCGTCACGAGCTGGCGCCCCGCTCCGCGCTGCTGCCGGAGACGCTGGCCTTCGCCGAGCTGGCGCCCGCCCACCGCGAGGCAGCAGGGCATCGCGGGCTGGCCGCGATCTTCGCCGTCGCCGAATCCGGACCGATCGCGGTCGACCTCGACGAGGACGGCCCGCACGCGCTGATCGCGGGAACCACGGGCTCCGGCAAGAGCGAAGCTCTCGTGTCGTGGGTGCTCGCGCTCTGCGCCGCCTACACGGCCGTGGAGCTGGCGTTCGTGCTGATCGACTTCAAGGGCGGCGCCACCTTCGACCAGCTCGCTGGGCTGCCGCACGTCGCGGGGGTCGTGACCGACCTGGACGCTCGCCGGGCGCATCGGGCCATGCACGGGCTGCGCGCCGAGCTGCGGCGACGTGAACGGATCCTCGCCGAGGCGGAGGCGCGGAGCATCGCCGAGGTGCCGCCGGGGCGTCTCGCCCGTCTGGTCGTCGTCGTCGATGAGTACGCCGCCGTGGTGACCGACCATCCCGAGCTGCACGCCGTATTCATCGATCTGGCCGCGCGGGGGCGCTCGCTCGGCGTGCACCTGATCCTGTGCACTCAGCGCCCGACCGGGGTCGTGCGCGAGGGAATCCTTGCCAACGTCACGCTGAAGCTCGCGCTGCGCGTGACCGACCGCCCCGAGTCCGCGGCGGTGCTCGGCTCCGAGAGTGCGGCGCGGCTCGCCTCCGCCCCGCGGGGGCGAGCCATCCTGAAGGATGCACGGGGCGAGCGCGAGATCCAGCTCGCGCTGACGGCCCCACGGGATGTCGAGACCGTTCGGCGCAGCGCATCCGCGCGTTCGGCGGAGCTGCAGCCGTGGAGCGACCCGCTCCCGGCGACGCTGTCGCGGCACGAGGCCCGTCGCTCTCCGGGCGCTCCGGGCGACGGCTTCGGGCTCGTGCTCGGGCTCGTCGATCTCGTGGAGCGCGCGACGCACGAGTGCGCGCTCTACCGCCCCGCGGACCACGGCGCGCTGCTGGTGATCGGCGCGCCGCGCTCCGGCCGCACGACGGTGCTCGCGACGCTCGCCGAGGAGGCACAGCGGTCGGCTCCCGGCGGCGTGGTCGTCGTGCCCGCCGAGCCGGCCGAGGCGTGGGCGTGCCTGGAGGCCGTCCTGGCGGGCTCCGGGATGCCGGGCCGACTGATCGTCATCGATGATCTCGACGTGCTGCTCGAGTCCTTCCCGCCCGAGCAGGCGGTCGAGTTCCTCGGCCGGGTGACCCGACTCACCCGCGACGCGGCGCGCACCGGGACGGGTGTGGCGCTCGCGGTGTCGCGTCTGGCGGGAGCGCTGCACGGCGTGGCAGGGGCGATCACCGCGCGGCTCGTTCTGCGTCAGGCGAGTCGGGAGGAGCATCTGCTCGCGGGGCTGCCCGCAGCCAGCTTCGATTCCGCGCAACCGCCGGGCGCGGGATGGTGGGACGGGTCCGCGATTCAGGTCGCACGGCCCGAGGGCGACGCCGAGCGCCTCCTCGCCGAACTGGCACGGCGCGGCATGCGCGAACCGGAGACGCTGCGCGTGCCGGACGAGCGCGGTATCGCGGTCGTGACGCCTCGCGTGCGCGCGTGCCGGGCGGCGTGGCAGGCGCGCGGATGGCCGGTCCGTGAGCTCTCGGAGCTCGCCGCCGTTCCCGACGCGGCCGTCACGGTGCGCGACGGGGGAGCGGTGCTCATCGGCGACGCCGACGACTGGAACGCGTCGTGGGCGCTGCTGGCGCTCGCGCGCCGGGAGCTGCGATTTCTCGTGGACCGGAGCGTCCCGGTGTCGGAGCTGCGCCAGCTGACCCGGGTGCGGGCCATGCCGCCGCCGCTCGCGTCGCCGAGCCTCGCCGACGGCGTCGAGGAGTGGTGGCTGGTCGAGGGCGGCGAGGTGCGCCGGGTCCGGCTAGGCGAGGACTGAGGCCAGCGCGGTCGAGGGCAGTCCGTGTGCGACGGCGACCGGTTCGGTGACCAGGCTGCCCGCGTGCACGTTGAGCCCGAGCGCGAGCGCCGGATCGCGCCGCAGCGCCTCGCGCCAGCCGAGGTTCGCGAGCGTCGCCGCGTACGGCATCGTCGCGTTGGTCAGCGCGTAGGTCGAGGTGTGCGCGACGGCGCCGGGCATGTTCGCGACGCAGTAGAAGAGCGACTCGTGCACCCGGAACGTGGGATCGGCGTGCGTCGTCGGGTGGCTGTCCTCGAAGCAGCCGCCCTGATCCACGGCGATGTCGACGAGCACGCTCCCGGGCCTCATGCGCGAGACGAGCTCGTTGCTGACCAGCTTCGGCGCCTTGGCACCGGGAACGAGCACCGAGCCGATCACGAGGTTGGCCTCGCTGACCGCGAGTTCGATCTCGAAGCGGTTGGAGACCGTGGTGCGGACTCGGCCCGCGTAGAGCGCGTCGAGCTCCCGCAGGCGCTGGATGTTGGTGTCGAGGATCGTGACCCGGGCGCCGAGTCCGACGCTCACCGCCGCCGCGTTGGTGCCCGCGACGCCGCCGCCGAGGATGACCACCTCGGCGGATCGCGTGCCGGGGACGCCGGGAACCAGGATCCCCGGTCCGCCCTGCGGGCTCATCATGGCGTTGGCGCCGACGATCGGAGCGAGACGGCCCGCCACCTCGCTCATCGGGGCGAGCAGGGGCAGCGCACGGTTCGGCAGCTGCACGGTCTCGTAGGCGATCGCGGTGATGCCGCTGGCCATGAGCGCCTCGGTGAGTTCGCGCTCGGCGGCGAGGTGCAGGTAGGCGAACAGCGTCAGGTCGGGCCGGAAGTAGCTGTACTCCGACTCGATCGGCTCTTTCACCTTGAGGATGAGCTCGGACTCATTCCACACGGTCGCCGCGTCCTCGGCGATGCGCGCCCCCGCGCCGCGGAAGTCGTCGTCGGTGATCGACGAGCCGAGGCCCGCGCCGCTCTGCACCGTGACCTCATGACCGTGACTGGTGAGCTCATGGACGCCCGCGGGTGTGATGGCCACGCGGAACTCATTGTTCTTGATCTCGCTCGGAACCCCGACCTTCATGGTTTCAGCGTAGCCGGGGTATGCCACGGATTCCGCAATTTTTTTTGGAGCAGAGCGCGGATTTCGTGAAATGTATGTTTCGGAATGGAGGTTTTGCGCGATTTCCGTTCCCTCGCGGAACCCGCTGTGCCAGTATCGACACACGGCGCCAGCGCCGACGATATTCGCGTGATTTGTGAGGAGATCCCCGTCATGACTCGGCAGCTTTCCGAAGACCCGATCATCCGCCAACTGGTTGCGCAGGCGCGCCGCTCGCAGCTGAGCCGCCGCGCGGTGCTCGCGGGCGCCGGAGCCGGAGCCACCGCCCTCGCGCTCGCCGCGTGCACGCCGTCCGGCACCGAGGCGCCGACCGCGGCGACCGACAACTCCGCGAACGACCCGACCCTCAACTGGGCGAACTGGCCCGCCTACCTCGACGAGGACGACGACGGCAACAACCCGACCCTCGACGCGTTCATCGCCGAGACCGGGATCGCCGTCAACTACCTGGTCGACATCGACGACAACAACACCTACTACGCGAAGGTGCGCGACCAGCTCGTGCTGGGCCGCGACATCGGCGCCGACCTGGTCTGCCTCACCGACTGGATGTGCAACCGCTGGATCCGCCTCGGCTACACGCAGGCCCTGAACGACGCCAACATCCCGAACAAGGCCAACCTGAACCCGAGCCTCGTCGACGTGAGCTTCGACCCGGGCCGCACCAACTCGCTGCCGTGGCAGGGCGGGTTCGCGGGTATCGCCTGGAACAAGGAGCGCGTGCCCGAGGGCATCCGCACCGTCTCCGACCTCTGGAAGCCGGAGTTCAAGGGCCGCGTCGGCGTGCTGAGCGAGATGCGCGACACGATCGGCGTCATCATGAGCGAGCAGGGCGTCGACATCTCGAGCGACTTCACCGAGGACCAGTTCCAGGCGGCGCTCGACGTGTTCCGCGAGCAGATCACGAACGGCCAGATCCGCAACGTCGCCGGCAACTCCTACCTCGACGACCTGGTCAACGAGGACACCCTGGTGGCGATCTGCTGGTCGGGCGACATCACGGTCATCAACTACGAGGCCGGCGACAAGTGGGAGTTCATGATCCCCGAGGGCGGCGGAACCCTCTGGAACGACAACTTCATGATCCCGATCGGCTCGACCCGCAAGACCAACGCCGAGACGCTCATGAACTACTACTACGAGCCCGAGGTCGCGGCCGAGGTGGCGGCGTGGGTGAACTACATCACCCCAGTCGAGGGCGCGCAGGAGGCCATGCTCGCGATCGACCCGGACCTCGCCGAAGATCAGCTGATCTTCCCGAACGCCGAGACGCTCTCCCAGGTCAAGGTGTTCCGGGGCCTGACGTCCGCGGAGGAGCAGTCGTTCGACAGCGCCTTCCAAGCCGTCCTGCTGGGCGCCTAGGCCGAGGGCGGGCGCGAGACGACCATGGCGAGCACCTTCGCCGAATCGGGCGCCGACCTCGAACTGGTCGGCGTCAGCAAGCGGTTCCCGGGTTTCACGGCGATCGAAGAGCTCGATCTGATGATCCCGGCAGGGTCGTTCTTCGCCCTGCTCGGCCCGTCCGGCTGCGGCAAGACGACGACCCTGCGCCTCATCGCGGGGCTCGAAGAGCCGACCTCGGGGCAGATCCTGATCGGTGGCAACGACGTGACCCACGTCAAGACCTACCGCCGCCCGGTGAACACTGTGTTCCAGAGCTACGCGCTCTTCCCGCACATGTCGATCATCGAGAACGTGGCCTTCGGCCTGAAGCGCCGCCGGATCGAGAACGCGATGGGGCTCGCCCATGAGGCCCTGCGCCTGGTCGAACTCGATCACCTCGCGCAGCGCCGACCGGCTTCGCTCTCGGGCGGGCAGCAGCAGCGTGTCGCACTCGCCCGCGCGGTCGTGAACCGTCCCGCCCTGCTGCTGCTTGACGAGCCGCTCGGCGCGCTCGACCTGAAGCTGCGTCGGCAGATGCAGATCGAGTTGAAGGACATCCAGGAGGATGTCGGCCTCACCTTCCTTCACGTGACCCACGATCAGGAGGAGGCCATGACCATGGCCGACACGATCGCGGTCATGAACAAGGGGCGCATCGAGCAGATGGGCGCGCCGGAGGAGCTCTACGAGCTGCCGACGACGGCGTTCGTGGCGAACTTCCTCGGGCAGTCGAACCTGTTCAGCGGCCCGGTCACCGCCTCCGCCGGCGACACCATCGTCGTCGACGTCGCCGGGCGCAAGATCAGCACCCCGACCTCGCGCGCCCAGCGCCACACGGGCGAGGTGACGATCGGCGTCCGTCCCGAGAAGCTGACGGTGCACTCGAAGGAGCCCGCCGAGAAGGCCGGCGTGAACATGCTCGGTCCGGGACGCGTCAACGATGTCTCGTTCTCCGGCGTCAGCACGCAGTACCAGATCGGCATCCCTGGAGTCGGCAACATCGTCGCCTTCGCGCAGAACATGGGCTTCGGTCCGGCCGTGCACGACGGCGCCGAGGTGTGGGTGACCTGGAACGTCGAGCACGGCTTCGGCCTCGCCGATGATCCGGCCGACCTCCGCCGCTTCGACCCCGATGACGACACCAAGTCGATCGCGCTGCAGCAGCGTCAGCGGCTCGAGGCGGAGCTCGGGAAGGCCTGACGATGGCCTTCGGAGCCTTCGCCGGGACGCCCACCAGCACCGCCGAACCGGCGGTGCGGCGGCGCAGTCCGATCGCGCTCTTCCTGCTGCTGCCGGGAGCGTTCTACCTGCTGCTGTTCTTCCTGGTGCCGCTGTTCTCGCTCATCCTGACGAGCCTCCAGGCGCCCCGCGAGTTCGGCGACATCGGGCAGTACGACTACGCCTTCAAGTGGGAGAACTACGTCACCGTTCTCGACACGTACTGGCCGGTCATCATCCGCTCCTTCGGCTACGCCGCGACGGCGACGGTGTTCGCGCTCATTATCGGCTACCCGCTCGCGTACTTCATCGGCGTCAAGCTGCGGCGCTTCCCGCTCTGGCAGGCCCTCGCGCTGACGCTCGTGATCGCCCCGTTCTTCATCAGCTTCCTGCTGCGCACCCTCGCCTGGAAGCAGATCTTCTCCGATGAGGGCGTGGTCGTGGGCGCGCTGCAGGCGCTGTCGCTGATCGCGCCGGGGGACTACATCACCGGCACGCCGTTCTCGGTCATCTTCGGTCTGACGTACAACTTCATCCCGTTCATGACGCTGCCGATCTACACCTCGCTCGAGCGGCTCGACCTGCGCTACGTCGAAGCCGGCGGTGACCTCTACGCGAGCCCGGCGAGCACCTTCGTGCGCGTCACGCTGCCGCTGTCGCTGCCGGGTGTGATCTCGGGTACCCTGCTGACCTTCATCCCCGCGGCGGGCGACTACATCAACGCCAGTCGCGACTTCCTCGGCTCCACCGACACGGTCATGATCGGAAACGTCATCGAGGCGAACTTCCTCGTGCTGCAGAACTTCCCGGCCGCCGCTGCGCTGTCGATCGTGCTGATGGCCGCCATCCTCGTGCTCGTCAGCGTCTATGTGCGCCGGAGCGGAACGGAGGACCTGCTGTGAGCACGTCGACCCCCGTGCGTCGCCCCGCGACCCGTCGCCCGTTCCGGCTCGGCGTCGGCAAGTGGGGTCTCGGCGCCTACTCGATCATGGCGCTGGTGTTCCTCTTGATCCCGATCGCCTATACGATCGTGTTCTCATTCAATGATGTGCGACGCACCAACATCGTCTGGCGCGGCTTCACCTTCGACAACTGGCTGAACGTCTGCGACCAGGAGGAGGTGTGCGTCGCCTTCGGCAACAGCATCCTGGTGGGAGGCGCGGCGACGATCGCGGCGACGACGCTCGGCACCGCGATGGCGATCGCGCTCGTGCGCTACCGGTTCCGGTTCCGCGCGGCGACGACGCTGCTGCTGTTCCTGCCGATGGCGACGCCCGAGGTGGTGCTCGGCGCGGGCCTGGCCGCGCAGTTCCTGTCGGCGGGCATTCCGAAGGGGCTGCTGACGATCATCATCGCCCACACGATGTTCTGCATCAGCTTCGTCGTCGTCACGGTGCGCGCCCGCGTGGCGAGCCTCGACCCGGCGCTCGAGGAGGCGGGGCGCGATCTGTATGCGAGCCCCGGCCAGGTGTTCTGGCGCATCACGTTCCCGTTGCTGCTGCCGGGCATCATCGCGGCCGCGCTGCTCTCCTTCGCGCTGAGCTTCGACGACTTCATCATCACGAACTTCAACTCGGGTGCCGCCGTGACCTTCCCGAAGTACGTCTACACGGCGGCTGCGCGAGGCATCCCCGCGCAGGCGAACGTCATCGCCTCGGCGGTGTTCTTCGCGGCGATCATCCTGGTGGTGGCCACGCAGCTCTCCGCCGCGGCGCGGCGCAAGAAGCTCGCCAAGACCGGCTGACGCCATGTACGCCGATCGGGACCGGCTCGCGCGACTGTTCGAGGAGGAGCTCGCGCGCTACGCCGAGGCGCGCCCCGAATCGAAACGGCTCTGGGAGGCGGGGCGCGAGCACCTGCCCGACGGGGTTCCGATGCTCTGGATGGCGAAGTGGCCCGGACCGTGGCCGCCCTACGTCGTCTCGGCTGCGGGGGCGCACTTCGAGTGCGCCGACGGGATCGACCATGTCGACCTGTGTCTCGGCGACACCGGCGCGATGGTCGGGCACGCGCCTGAGAAGTCGGTCGCCGCGATCACCGCGCAGCTGCGTCGCGGGTCCACCTTCATGCTGCCGACCGCCGACGCCGCGGCGGCCGCGGGCCTGCTGGCGGAGCGCTTCGGCCTGCCGCGCTGGCAGTTCACGCTGAGCGCGACCGACGCCAACCGGCACGTGCTGCGCTACGCCCGCCAGGCGACCGGGCGCGACAGGGTGCTCGTGATCGACTTCTGTTACCACGGCACCGTCGACGAGGCCTACGCGACCCTCGACGATGAGGGCCGCGTCGTCTCGCGGCGCGGCAACATCGGTCCGCCTGTCGACCCGGCGACCACGACCGTCGTCGTTGCCTTCAATGACGTGCCGGCGATCCTGGCGGCGCTCGCCGCGCGGGAGATCGCCGCGGTGCTGATCGAGCCGGCGCTGACCAACATCGGCATCGTGCTGCCCGAGCCCGGCTGGCACGAGGCGGTGCGCGCGGCGTGCGACGAGACCGGCACGGTGCTCGTCATCGACGAGACCCACACGCTGTGCGCGGGGCCCGGCGGGATGACCGCGCGCGACGGACTGCGACCCGACGTGGTCGTGGTCGGCAAGACCATCGGCGGCGGCATCCCGGCGGCGGCCTGGGGGATGACCGACGAGCTGGCCGATCGGGTGAGCGAGAGCCTGAACTGGGGCGGCGAGGGTCGCGAGGACCTCGACGTGGGAGGGGTCGGCGGGACGCTCGCCGGCAACGCGCTGTCGATGGCGGGGATCCGCGCCACCCTCGGCGAGGTGCTCACCCCGGAGGTCTACCCGGGCATGATCGAGCGGGCCCGGGAGTGGACCGAGGGCGTGCAGGCGGCGATCGACGAGTTCGGGGCGCCCTGGCAGGTGACCCAGCTCGGCTGCCGCGCCGAGTACAGCTTCCGGCCGACGCCGCCGCGCGACGGGCGCGAGGCGGCCGACGCCGACGATTTCGAGCTGCAGCAGTACCTGCACCTGCACGCGCTGAACCGCGGGATCCTGATCACGCCGTTCCACAACATGGCGCTGATGTGCCCGGCGACCACGAGCGACGACGTCGCGCGGCACACGGTCGCGTTCCGTGAGGCCGTCGCCTCTCTCTACGACTGAGCACTTGGGCGGGCTAGAGCGCGGCGAGGCCCTCCTCGAGCACGCCGAGGGCGTCACGCAGCTGCTCGTTCGTGATCGCGAGCGACGGCAGCATGCGCAGCACGTTGCCGTAGGTGCCGGCCGAGAGCAGCAGCACGCCCTGCTGGGCGGCGAAGGCCACGAGCGCGCCGACGGCGGCCGCGTTCGGGGCGCCGGTCTCGGGGTCGGCGAGCTCGATCGCGATCATGGCGCCGATGCCGCGCACCTCGCGGATGACGGGGAACCGCGACTCCAGCTCGCGCAGCGCCGGCAGCAGCACGCCCTCGATGCGCATCGCCTCGGCGAGCAGCCCGTCGCGCTCGATGCGGTCGAAGACGGCGATCGCCGCGGCGCAGGCGACCGGGTTTCCACCGAAGGTGCCGCCGAGGCCGCCCGGCTGGGCGGCATCCATGATCTCGGCGCGGCCGGTCACCCCGGCGAGCGGCAGTCCGCCCGCGATGCCCTTGGCCGAGAGCACCAGGTCGGGCACCAGCCCGAAGTGCTCGCTTGCGAAGTAGCGCCCGGTGCGCGCCATGCCGGACTGGATCTCGTCGGCGATGAAAACGATGCCGTTGGCCGTGCACCACTCCTGCAGCGCCGGCAGGTAGCCCTCGGCGGGCACCACGAAGCCGCCCTCGCCCTGGATCGGCTCGACGACGAGGCAGGCGAGGTCGCTCGCGCCGACCGTCTTCTCGAGATACGAGATCGTGCGGGCCGCCGCCTGCTCGCCGGTGAGTCCGTCGTGCAGCGGGTAGGAGTTCGGGGCACGGTACACATCGCCCGCGAACGGCCCGAAGCCGATCGCGTAGGGCATGGCCTTGAAGTTCATCGCCATGGTGAGGTTGGTGCGCCCGTGGTAGGCGTGCTCGAGCACGGCGACGCCGGAGCGCCCCGTGAACTTGCGGGCGATCTTGACGCCGTTCTCAACCGCCTCGGCTCCCGAGTTGACCAGCACGGTCTTCTTGGCGAAGTCGCCGGGTGTGCGCTCGGCCAGGAGCTCGGCGACCCGCACGTACTCCTCGTAGGGCGTGATCGTGAACAGCGTGTGGGTGACATCGCCGAGCTGCTCACGCGCGGCGGCCACGACGGCATCGTCGGTGTGGCCGATCGTGGTCACGCCGATGCCGCCCCCGAGGTCGAGCAGCGCGTTGTCGTCGACGTCGACGAGGATCGCACCGTGGGCGCGCGCGATGTAGACGGGAAGCGCCGAGGACACGCCCGCCGAGACCACCGCGCGGCGTCGCGCCTCCAGCTCCGCGGACCGCGGCCCGGGAATGGCCGTGACGACGCGCCGCGTGGTCGGCACCGGGGCTAGCGTGGGGGAGGACAGCGTCTCGCTCATGCTCAGATCCTACGACTCCGGGCGCGACGAAGATGCACGAAAAGCGCAACAAGAACGCGCCGAAAAGAGGGATTCCGGTGAAAAACGCACACGAGTTTGCGGTTTCCGTCGAGTGGACCGGAAACCGGGGCGAGGGCACCCGCTCGGCGCGAGGCTTCGGCCGCGAGCATCGTGTCTCCGCGGCCGGCAAGCCGGCGCTCGAGGCGTCGAGCGCGCGCGTCTTTCACGGGGATGCGGCGCGCTGGAATCCCGAGGAGGAGCTTATCGCCGCGCTCAGCCAGTGCCACATGCTGAGCTACCTCTACGTGGCGACGGCCGCGGGCGTGGTGGTCGAGGAGTACCAGGATGAGGCCTCGGGCACCCTCGTGGTCGACCCGGACGGCGCGGGGCGCTTTCGCGAGGTCGTGCTGCGACCGGCCGTGACGATCTCGGCGGGCGATCCGGAGAGAGCGCGGGCGCTTCACGCGGAGGCGAACGCGCTGTGCTTCATCGCCAATTCGGTGAACTTCCCGGTGCGCCACGAGCCTCAGCTCGTGGTGCGGGCCTAGTCCTCGGGGGCGGGGTTCGCCGAGTGCTCGGCGTCGTAGCGGAACGGCACCATCGTGGGTCCGTCGTGCGGTCCGGTGTTCTCGGCCTCGCCCGCGCGACGGTAGATCAGCTGTCCCTGCTCCCAGGGCAGGATCAGCTCGTCATCGACCTCGGCAAGCGTCGTTGCCGAGAGCGGCAGCGTCTGACCGCCGAGCGGTCCGCCGCTGAGTCTGCCCAAGATCCTGTCGCTCATCGCTTCTCCTTCGAAGGTCGTGACCCGATCGTACGACGCTTTGCCGGTTAATCCTCGACGCTCGGCGGTGCCTGTGTGCTGTCCAGCTGCGAATACAGGTCGGTGTAGCGCGTATCGAGTGCGTTCAGCTCGGCCACGAGGGCGTTGTAGCGCTCGGTGTCGGCGTTCAGCGCGACGCGGTCGGCCTCGAGGGCGTCGCTGCGGGCGAGCAGCGCCGCGCGTTCCGAGTTGAACTGCTCCTGGCTCTCGAACTCGCCGTCGTCGGCGCGCCGATTGAAGTCCTCGATCTCCGCGTTGAGCGCCGCGAGCTGCTGCTCGTACTGGTCGCCGCGCACCTCCAGGCCGGCCCCGAGCTCGTCGATCTGGGCGACCAGGTCGTCGATCTGCACCTCCAGCTCGGTCAGCGCCGCGCGCGACCGCACGTTCAGGTCGACGATGAGCTGGCGGTCCTCGAAGTACTGCGCGTAGTGCTCCTCGAGTTCGGGGCCCAGGTCGGCGAACTCGGTCGCCAGCCGCGCGTGCCATTCGTCGGCCAGCTGCGACTCCGCGTAGGTGGCGAGCACATCACGCACCGGATCCGTCTCAGGGATCTCAGCGACCGCCGCCGCCACGAGGGCGTCGATGCGCTCCCGCTCGGAGCGGGAGAGCCGGTCGTAGAGCGCGTGCATGAGCTCGTGGACGGCCGTCACCTCGACGGTGCCGGCGAGCCGCTCATCCGTCACGTCGAAGACGTAGATGCGCTCCGCCGCGTAGCAGCCGAGCACCGTGGAGCCCTCGATCGAGCAGTGCTCGTTGAAGGTCTCGGCCGACTCGATCGTCGGAAGGCTCGCGAAGAACACGCGGCGGGCGTCCTCGGTGAGCAGCGTCGCATCGGCGATCGCCTCGATCTCGGCGCTCGGCGGATTCGTCCAGACGGTGATCTGGTCGGCGATCGCCTGGCGCCGCTGCGCATCCCACGGCGCGATGACGATCGCCGCGACGGCGATCACGCTGAGCGAGGCGATCAGGGAGATCCAGGGCGAGCGCCGCGACTGACGGTGCCGCCCGGAGGCTGGCGACAGGGTCGTGCTCATGGTCGGTCAGGCGAGCGAGGCGAAGGCCTCTTCGAGCACCGTCGCGGCGTCGTCGATGAGCTCCTCGCTGATCACGACGCTCGGCATGATGCGCAGCACCGAGTCCCAGCTTCCGGCATCCAGGGGGATCACGCCGCGGGCGAGCGCGAACTTCAGCACCGCGCTGAGCGCCTCCGGGTTCGGCTCGCGCGTGCCGGGCTTCACCAGTTCGACGCCGAACATGGCGCCCTTGCCGCGCACCTCGCCGACGATGTCGAACTTCTCGGCCCAGTCGCCGATGCGCGCCTGGAGCGCGCGCTCGACGCGCAGCGCCTCACCCAGCAGGTTGTCGCGCTCGATGATCTCGAACACCTTGAGGGCGGCCGCGGTCGAGACGGGGTTGCCGCCGAAGGTGCCGCCGATGCCGCCGGGCTGCACGGCATCCATGATCTCGGCCCGGCCGGTGACGGCCGCCAGCGGGAAGCCGCCCGCGATGCCCTTCGCGGTGGTGACCAGGTCGGGCACGACGCCGTGGTGCTCGATCGAGTACCAGGTGCCGGTGCGGGCGATGCCGGCCTGAATCTCGTCGGCGACGAAGACGATGCCGTTCTCATCGCAGAACGCCTTGATGGTCGCGAAGTAGCCGGGGGCGGGGATGACGATGCCGCCGTCGCCCTGGATCGGCTCGACGAAGAAGGCCGCGACCTCGCTCGCCCCGATGTGGGTCGTGATGTAGTCGATCGTCTTGGCGGCGGCCTCCTCGCCGGAGAGCCCGTCGCGGAACGGGTAGCTGACCGGAACCGAGTACAGCTCGCCCGGGAACGGGCCCATGCCGGCGCGCTCGGGCCAGGGGCGGTAGGTCATCGCCATCGTGAGGTTGGTGCGGCCGTGGAAGGCGTGGTCGAGCGAGACGATCGCGCGGCGCCCGGTGTGCTTGCGGGCGATCTTGACGGCGTTCTCGACCGCTTCGGCGCCCGAGTTGACCAGGACCGAGTGCTTCTCGAAGTCGCCGGGGGTGATCTCGGCGAGCTTCTCGGCGACGGCGACGTAGTTCTCGTACGGGGTCACCGTGAACAGCGTGTGGGTGAGCTTCTTGGACTGCTCGTAGGCGGCCTCGGCGACCTCCGGATGCGCGTGGCCGATCGTGGTGACGCCGATTCCGCAGCCGAGGTCGATCAGCTGGTTGCCGTCGACGTCGACGAGGATCGCGCCCGCGCCGTGGTCCATGTAGATGTTCGCGAGCGTTCCCGCTCCGCGCGACACGCTCGCCACGCGGCGCTCCTGCAGCGCGATCGACTTCGGGCCGGGGAGTTCGCTGACGAGCTTGCGTTGCTGCGGGACGCTGAATTCCATACCACCCAGCGTAGTTCGCGCCCGCCAGCGGGGCGTACAGCGCGAACATAGCTTTCTGCAGGAGGATGAACGAAACCAACCCGAGGAGTCCCGTGCGTTTCGCTGTGCCCATTCTGTCTCTGAGCGTTGGCGCGCTCGTTCTCGCGGGCTGCACCGCGACCACCACCGATACCGAGACGAGCACGGGCGACGGCTCCTGCGTCGGCGTCGCCTCCGGCTCGGCCTCGGACGCGATCTCGGTCGTCGGGAACTTCGGCGAAGAGCCGACGGTCACGATCGATTCCCCGGTCTCGGTCGACGCCACCGAGCGCACGATCGTCAGCGAGGGCGACGGCGACCTGGTGGAGAGCGGCAGCCTGGCGCTGCTCGACTTCACGCTCTACAACGCGGCGACCGGCGAGCTCGCCACCTCGACCGGCTTCGGCACGGGCCAGTCGATCCAGCTCACCGTCGATGAGGCCGTCACGCTGGCCGGCATCGTGAAGACCGTCGAGTGCGCGCACGTCGGCGACCGCATCGCGAGCGTCGTGTCGTCGGAGGACGCCTTCGGCGACAGCGGCTACGCCGACTTCGGCATCGAGGCCGACGACTCGGTGATCTTCGTCGTCGACGTCGTCGACGTCGTGGCGACGGCCGCCGATGGCGAGGAGCAGGACCTGCCCGAAGACTTCCCGCTCTCGGTGGAGTTCGACGAGGACGGCCGCCCGACGGTCACGATCGCCGACGAGGACGCCCCCGACGAGCTGACGATCGCGCTCACGCGCGTGGGCGACGGCACCGTTGTGGCCGCGGGCGACACGGTCACCGTGCAGTACCAGGGCATCAACTGGCGCACCGGCGAGATCTTCGACGAGAGCTGGGGGAGCGGCCCGACGAGCTTCTCGACCGAGGGCGTGATCGAGGGCTTCGGCGACGCGCTCGTCGGCCAGGCCGTCGGCTCGCAGGTCGTCGTGATCATCCCCGCCGACCTCGGCTACGGCCCGAGCGGCGGCAACGACAGTGCGGGCATCGAGGAGGACGACACCATCGTCTTCGTCGTCGATATCCTCGCCACGCAGTCGGTCTCCTGAATTCGAGACGCGCGTCGGGCGCGCGCTGCGGGGTTCGCAGCGCGTAGCCTGACGTGATGCGCCGCGTCATCGTCCTCGGGTCCACCGGCTCCATCGGAGTCCAGGCGCTTGAGGTGATCGCCGCGAACCCCGACCGCTTCGAGCTGGTCGGGCTCGCCGCCGGCCGCAACAAGGAGAAGCTCGCCGAGCAGGTGCTCGCGACCGGGGTCGAGCGCACCGCCCTCGGGGTCGACGAAGTTGTTCAGTTGGTGCGCGACACGCCCGCCGACGTCGTGCTCAACGGCATCACCGGCTCGGTCGGGCTCGCGCCGACGCTCGCCGCGCTCGAGACCGGGGCGACGCTCGCGCTCGCCAACAAGGAGAGCCTGATCGTCGGCGGTCCGCTCGTGAAGGCGCTCGCGAAGCCAGGGCAGATCGTGCCGGTCGACTCGGAGCACTCCGCGATCGCGCAGGCGCTGCGCTCGGGAACGGATGCCGAGGTCGCCCGCCTGGTGCTCACCGCATCCGGGGGGCCGTTCCGCGGTCGCCGGCGCGACCAGCTCGAAAGCGTCACCCCCGCGGAAGCGCTCGCCCACCCCACCTGGGACATGGGCAAGGTCATCACCACCAACTCGGCAACCCTCGTCAACAAGGGGCTCGAGGTGATCGAGGCGCACCTGCTCTTCGACGTGCCCTACGACCGGATCGCGGTCACGGTGCACCCGCAGTCGATCGTGCACTCGATGGTCGAGTTCGTCGACGGGTCGACGATCGCGCAGGCCTCGCCGCCTGACATGCGACTGCCGATCTCACTCGGCCTCGACTGGCCGCACCGGGTGGCCGGTGTCGGAGTTCCGCTCGACTGGACGACGGCCTCCACGTGGGAGTTCGCGCCCCTCGACCAGGAGGCGTTTCCGGCGGTTGCGCTCGCCAAGCGGGTCGGCACGGCGGGGGCCACGTTCCCCGCGGTGTTCAATGCCGCCAACGAGCAGGCGGTCGAGGCGTTCCACGCGGGCGTCATCGGGTTCCTCGACATTCTCGACACCGTCGAGCGTGTCGTGGAGGCGCACCAGCCGGAGTCCGAGCTCAGCCTGGAGACGGTGCTCGAGGCGGAGCGCTGGGCACGCGCCGAAGCAGACAGGCTGCTTTCGGCATCCGCGGGCTAGCCTGAGCGCGTGGAAACGGTCCTGCTCTACGCGCTCGGCGTGCTGATCCTGCTCGTCGGCCTGATGCTCTCGATCGGCCTGCACGAGGTCGGGCACCTGGTGCCAGCGAAGAAGTTCGGCGTCAAGGTCGGCCAGTACATGATCGGCTTCGGGCCGACGCTGTGGTCGAAGAGATTCGGCGAGACCGAGTACGGCGTCAAGGCCATCCCGCTCGGCGGCTACATCTCGATGGCGGGGATGTTCCCGCCCGCCAAGCCCGGCGGCCGCGCGCGCACCGCCAGCACCGGCTTCTTCGACACCGTCATGCAGGAGGCGGATGCCCCCGCACGGCGCGGCAGCACCATGATCGCCGAGGCGCGCGAGGCCTCCCTCGACGGACTCGAGGACGGCCACCACCGCGCCTTCTACAAGCTGGCGACCTGGAAGCGCATCATCATCATGCTCGGCGGCCCGGCGATGAACCTGCTGCTGGCGATCCTGTTCTTCGGGATCGTCTACAGCGGCTTCGGCGTCCCGCAGGTGAGCACCACGGTGGGCAGCGTCTCCGCCTGCGTGCTGCCGATCACGAGCGAGCGGCAGGAGTGCCTCGACACCGATCCGGCGGCGCCCGGCGCGGCGGCCGGTCTGCTGCCCGGGGACGAGATCGTCGAGGTCGACGGAGTTGCCGTCGCCGACTGGACCGAGGCGACCGAGATCATCCGGGCGCACCCCGACCAGACGATCTCGTTCGTGGTGCTGCGCGACAGCGCCGAGACCGAGCTGAGCGTGACGCCGATCCTCACTGAGCGCTACACCTTCGACGACGCGGGTGAGGTGGTGCTCGATGCGAGCGGAGATCCGGTGCTGGAGCCGGTCGGCTTCGTCGGCATCTCGCCCGCCTACGAACGGGTGACCGAGCCGGTGACCGCCGTCATTCCGGCGGTCTGGGATCGCGCCGTCGCGGTGGGGGAGGTCATCATCACCCTTCCCGGGCGCCTCTACGAGCTCGCCGTCTCGACGTTCTCGGGCACCGAGCGCGACCCGAACGGGCCGGTGGGCATCGTCGGCGTCGGCCGCATCGCGGGCGAGATCGCGAGCCTCGACACGATCCCGGTGGTCGATCGCGCCGCGGGCATGATCGAACTGCTCGGCGGGCTGAACCTGGCGCTGTTCCTGTTCAACCTGATTCCGCTGATGCCGCTCGACGGCGGCCACGTCGCGGGCGCGATCGTCGAGTCGATCCGCCGCGGGTTCGCCAAGCTCTTCGGGCGCCCCGATCCGGGCCCGGTCGACACGGCGAAGCTGATCCCCGTGACGCTGACGATCACCACGGTGCTCGCGCTCATGAGCGTGTTCCTGATCTTCGCCGACATCGTGAATCCGGTGAGCATCCTCTAGTCGCGACTGCGGAAACGGCGGGCTCCCCTCGGGGAGTCCGCCGTTTCCGTGCGCGCGCCGCCTTGACTTCGGCGGGGTCGATTCCTAGGCTGACTGATACCTGAACCACCTGTCAGGTTTTTTGCAATCCTTCTACGGCAGCAGGAAAGGTTCCACCATGCGAGTAACAAAGAAGTTGCTGGCGCCGGCGATCATCAGCATCGCCGCGCTTGCCCTTGCGGGCTGCGCGCCCACGTCCGACACCCCGGACAACTCCGGCGAGGCCCCGATCGACATCGCCATCATCACCTCCGAGACCGGACCGCTTGCGGCCTACGGGGCGTCCTACCTCGCCGGCTTCGAGGCCGGCCTCGACTACGCCACCGATGGCACCGGCACAGTCGACGGCCGCGAACTCAACATCGAGTACGCGGACGACGCCGCCGACGCCGACAAGGCGGTGAGCGCGGCCAAGGACTTCATCGGCCAGGGCTTCAAGATCATCGCCGGCACGGTCTCCTCGGGCGTCGCGCTCGCGGTCGCCGAGCAGGCGGACCAGAACCAGGTGCTCTACATCTCGGGCCCGGCCGCCGCCGACGCCATCACCGGCGTCAACGGCTACACCTTCCGCTCGGGTCGCCAGACCTACCAGGACGTCGCCACCGCGGGAACCTTCATCGGTGACCCGGCCGGCCAGGACATCCTCGTCTTCGCTCAGGACACCGCCTTCGGCCAGGGCAACCTCGCCGGTGTCGACGCCGTTCTTGGCGCCGCCGGAGCGAACGTCTCGAGCGTGCTAGTTCCGGAGGACGCGACCGAGTTCACGCCCTTCGCGCAGCAGATCATCGACGCCTCGCCGGACCTCGTGTTCGTCGCCTGGGCCGGTGCCACCTCGGGCGCGATGTGGGAGGCCCTCACGCAGCAGGGCGTCTTCGACGCGACCACCGTTGTGACCGGTCTCGGTGACGTCTCCACCTACGGTGCGTACGGCGCGGCGAGCGACCAGCTCAACTTCCTGAACCACTACTTCGGCGGTGCCGCAGGCACCGACGTCGAGGCGGCCATGATCGAGAGCATCGAAGCCGCTGGCGGCACTCCGGACCTCTTCAGCCCCGACGGATTCGTCGCGGCGCAGATGATCGTCCAGGCCATCCGCGAGGGCGGCGACGACGTCGACGCGATGATCGCGGCGCTCGAGGGCTGGACCTTCGACGGACCGAAGGGCAGCACGACCATCCGCGCGGAAGACCACGCGGTCATCCAGCCGATGTTCCAGGCCCGACTCGTCGCCGACGGCGACAGCTGGATCCCGGAGCTGGTCGACGTCGTTGACGCCGACAGCGTCGCCCCGCCGGTTGCAGGCTGAGTCATGACAGATCGGCCCGTGCTCACCGTCGAGCACCTCGGCCTCTCGATCGGGGGCGCGCGCATCATCGATGACGTGTCGCTCTCGGTCGCCGAGGGAGAGATGCTCGGAGTGATCGGCCCCAACGGGGCCGGCAAGACAACACTGTTCAACCTCATCTCGGGTCTGATGGTTCCCACCGAGGGACGCGTCGAACTCGAAGGGGTCGACGTCACGTCGCACTCCATCCCACGACGGGCACGGGCCGGTCTGGGCCGCACGTTCCAGACCTCGAGCCTCTTCGGCGGCCTGACGGCTCTCGAGAACGTTCGGCTCGCCGCCCAATCCAAGCTCGGCGGTGCGCTCTCGGTCGTCCGCTTCCCGCGCATGCGGGATCAGGCGACCGAGATCGCCCGCCAGCGACTGGCCGAGGTCGGCCTCGCCGACTACGCCGACACCGATGCGGGGGTCCTCTCGCACGGCGATAAGCGCAAGCTCGAGATCGCGATGCTGCTGGCGCAGGAGCCCCGGGTCATCCTGCTCGACGAGCCGATGGCCGGGGTCAGCTCCGGCGACGTCGCCGGTCTCGTCGAGGTCATCCGCGGCGTGCACCAGAGCGGTCGCACCGTGCTCATGGTCGAACACCACATGGATGTCGTGCTCGGCCTCGTCGACCGCGTCGCGGTCATGCACCACGGCAGCGTGCTCGCCTGCGACACGCCCGACAAGGTCATGGCCGACGCCACCGTCCAATCTGCCTACCTGGGGGAGTCCCTGTGAGTGAGCCCATCCTGCGCGTGAAGGGTCTGCGCGCCCAGATCGCCGGGCAGCAGGTCGTCGAAGATGTCAGCCTCGAGGTTCCGTCGACCGGAGTCACGGCTCTGCTCGGCCGCAACGGCGTCGGCAAGACGAGCACCGTCAAAGGCATCCTCGGCTTGATCGAGCGCAGCGGCGAGATCGAATTCGCCGGTGAGCGCATCGACCGCGAACCGACCCACCGCATCGTGCAGCGCGGCATCGGCTACGTGCCCGAAGACCGCGAGGTCTTCGCGAGCCTCAGCGTCGCCGAGAACCTGCGCCTCGCCGAGCGCGACCGCGCGCCGCGGCGCGAACTGGTCGCCGAGCTCTTCCCTGACATCCACGCCCGGTCTGCCCAGCAGGCCGGCACGCTGTCGGGCGGACAGCAGCAGATGGTGTCGCTCGCGCGCGCCCTGCTCAACGACAACCGCCTGCTGCTGGTCGACGAGCCCACCAAGGGCCTCGCCCCGCGCATCGTCAGCGAGGTCGCCGTCGCCCTCGAGACGATGGCCGAGGCGACGCCGATCCTGCTGGTGGAGCAGAACCTGCAGGTCGTGCGCCGCCTGGCGGCGACCGTGGTGGTGCTGGAGGCGGGACGCGTCGTCTTCGCCGGCCTCGCCGCCGACCTGCTCGACGACGAGGAGAGAACGATGTCGCTGCTCGGCGTGCACTCGGCGGAGGACGCCGCATGAGCACCGTCATCCTGCTGCTCATCACGGGCCTCGGTCTCGGGGCGCTCTACTTCCTGATCGCCTCCGGCCTCTCGCTGATCTACGGGCTGATGGGCGTGCTGAACTTCGCCCACGGCAGCTTCCTCACCCTCGGCGCGTTCGCGGGCTTCGAACTCGCCCGGAGGCTCGACGGCGCCAGCTGGGGAACCTTCTTCCTCACCGTGATCCTCGGAGCACTCGTCGGTGCTCTCGTCGCGGCCCTGACCGAACTGCTGCTGATCAGGCGGCTGTACAACCGGCACATCGAACAGGTGCTCGTCACCGTGGGGCTCTCGCTCGCGAGCGTCGCCCTGTTCGAGGGCATCTGGGGCACCGACGCGATCTACGTCTCGGCACCGGAGTGGTTCTCGCAGACCACCGAGATCCTCGGCGCGCGCATCCCCAACGACCGCTTCATCCTGATCGCGGCCGCGGTGATCGTGCTGCTCGGCATCGTGTTCTTCCTGCGGTTCACCCGCTTCGGCCTGGTCATCCGCGCCGGGGTCGAGAACCGGTCGATGGTCACCGCGCTCGGCATCGACGTGCGCAAGGCGTTCACGGTCGTGTTCGCGATCGGCGGCGCCGCGGCCGGGCTGGGCGGCGTGCTCGCCTCGCACTACTTCGGCTACGTCTCGCCGCACCTCGGCGGATCGCTGCTGATCTTCGCATTCATCGTCACCGTGATCGGCGGCCTCGGCTCGCTCGCGGGCGCCGCAATCGCCTCGGTGATCGTCGCGGTGCTGCAGCAGTTCGCGAACTTCTATCTCGGCGGCACGGGGGACCTCGTCGTCGTACTGCTGCTCGCGGGCGTCCTGCTCGTGCGACCGTCCGGACTGCTGGGGAGGAAGGCATGAACCGCGTGCGCGCATTCATCACCGCGAACCGTTCGTGGCTGCCCTGGGCGGTCGGCGGGGTGTTCCTCGCCCTCGCGGCGGTCCTGCCTCTGCTGGCGATCGAGATCCCGGGCGTGTTCCCGGGGGCCAGCTACACGCCGGGCACGCTGCAGCTGCTCGCGCTCTGCCTGCTGTTCGCCTCACTGGCGCTCAGCTACCACCTGCTGTTCGGCACCGTCGGGCTGCTCTCGTTCGGCCACGCGCTGTACTTCGCGGTCGGCGCCTACGGTCTCGGCATCGTGCTCGAGCAGACCGACCTCGAGCTGCTGCCCGCGATCGGCCTCGCGCTCGCCGCCGCGATCGTGATCGCCTCGCTGCTGGGAGCGGTGAGCCTCCGGGTCACCGGAATCTCGTTCGCGATGGTGACGCTCGCGTTCGCGCAGGCCGGCAACGTGATCGTGCGCCGCAACCCGGCGATCACCGGCGGCGAGGAGGGCATCCGACTCGACATCGAGCACGTGCCCGACTTCCTCGTGGGTGTGCTCAACACGCGCAACCTGTACTGGCTCACGCTCGTGCTGCTCGTCGTCGTGTATCTCGCGGTGCTGTGGTTCGAGAAGTCTCGCGGCGGCCGAGTGGCTGCGGCGACGCGCGAGAACGAGCTGCGCGTGCGTGTGATCGGTCTGCGCCCGATCATCATCAAGCTGGCGGCCTTCGTGCTCGCCTCCGCGCTCGCCGCGCTCGTCGGCATGGCCTACCTGCTGCTGCAGAGCGGCGCGACGCCGCGGGCGACCTCGGCCGACTTCACGCTCACGCTGCTCGTGATCGTGGTTCTCGGCGGCGTCGGCTCGCGCTGGGGCGCGATCGTGGGCGGCATCATCTACACGCTGCTCGACCAGCGGCTGACCTCGCTCGCCGGCTCCGACGCGATCGCGGGGCTACCCGACATCCTCCGCATCCCGCTCTCGGAACCGCTGTTCATCCTCGGCACCCTGTTTATCCTGGTCGTGCTGTTCCTGCCCGGGGGCATCGCCGGGATCGCGCGCACCGCGGTCACCGGTCGAGGCTCGCTCCGCAAGGACCGCGACGAGCTCGAGGAGGTCTCGTGAACCAGGGCGATGGACTGCACACGCTCGGGCGGTGGACAGCGGATCGTGCGCTGGCCACCCCGGACCGGGTCGCGATCGACGACCGCGGTGTCGTGCTCAGCTATCGGGCGCTCGATGATCGCGCCACCGCGCTCGCCGGGGCGCTGCTCGACAACGGCTACGGCGTCGGCGACCGCATCGCGACGATCACCGGCAACAGCGCCGACCATGTGGTGCTGTTCTTCGCCTGCGCGAAGGCCGGGCTGGTGCTCGTGCCCCTGTCGTGGCGGCTCTCGCCGCGCGAGCTCTCGGAGCAGCTCGACCTCGCCGACCCCGCTCTGCTGCTGGTCGAGGAGGAGTTCGCCTCGGTCGCCGAGGCGGCCCGGGAGCGCCTCGCGAACCCGCTCGCGGTGGGCGCCCTCGGCATGACCGGCATCGAGCGCACGATCGTGCCGCCGGTTCGTCGCACCGCCGATCCCGTCACCCGCCGAGCCGTGCGCGACGACGACGCGCTGCTGCTGATCTTCACCTCGGGCACCCTCGACCGGGCGCGTGCGGCGATCCTCACGCACGCGAACTGCTTCTGGACGAACCTCTCGCTCTCGCGCACCGCCGAGCTGACCAGCTCCGACGTCGTGCTCGCCGTCATGCCGCAGTACCACGTGGGCGGCTGGAACATCCAGCCGCTGCTGGCCTGGTGGATGGGTGCGACCGTCGTCCTGGAGCGCACCTTCGACGCGGGCCGCGTGCTGCACCTGATCGAGGACCGCCAGATCACCTCGATGATGGGCGTGCCCGCCAACTACCTGTTCCTCGCGCAGCACCCCGCCTTTGCGACCACCGACCTGACGAGCCTGCGGCACGCGATCGTCGGCGGCGCGCCGATGCCCGAGCCGCTGCTGCGGGTGTGGCACGGTCGCGGCGTGGCGCTCACCCAGGGCTACGGACTCACCGAGGCGGCGCCGAACGTGCTGTGCCTTCCCGATGAGGACGCGCGTCGCAAGGTCGGCTCCGCCGGAAAGCCGTACCCGCACGTCGAGGTCGCGCTCGCCGACCCGGTGACGGGGGAGCACGTGACCGGGCCCGGCTCGGGCGAGCTGCTGGTGCGCGGCCCCGGCGTCTTCGCCGGCTACTTCCGCGACCCGGCGCAGACCGCTGCGACGATGCGCGGCGGCTGGCTCGCGACCGGCGATCTCGCCCGGCGCGACTCGGAGGGCTACTACCGGGTCATCGACCGGCTGAAGGACATCTTCATCACCGGCGGCGAGGGCGTCGCCCCGGCCGAGATCGAGGGCGTGCTGTTCCAGCACCCCGCGGTGGCCGATGTGGCCGTCGCGGGCGTGCCCGACGACACGTGGGGCGAGGTGGCGGTGGCCTGGGTGGTGGCGCGGCCCGGTGTCGCGACCGACGAGCACGACCTGCTCGCCCACTGCGAGGGAGCGCTCGCCCGCTTCAAGGTGCCCAAGCAGGTCCGCTTCGTGACAGCGGTGCCGCGCTCCGCGGCGGGCAAGACGCTGCGTCGCGCGCTCGTCGCCGAATGGCTCGCTGAGAGCGCGTTCGGCTCGCTGGATCCGGCCGCATCGACCGACGCCGAGTCGGAGCGCCGGCAATGACGATCACGCCTCCGCGAACCCCGCGCGGCACGCGCACCCGGGCCAAGCTGATCGAGGCCGCCGAGCACGTCTTCTCGGCGGTCGGCTACGCCGACGCCTCCGTCGTGCGGATCACCGAGCGCGCCGGAGTCGCCCAGGGCACGTTCTACCTGTACTTCGAGAGCAAGCTGCAGATCTTCGAAGAGCTCGTCGAAGATCTCAACCACCGAGTCCGCCTCGCGATGAGCGAGGGCGCGCGCGGTGCCGTCGGGCGCCTTGAGGCCGAGCGGGCGGGCTTCCGGGCCTTCTTCCGCTTCACGGCCGAGCACCCGGCGCTCTACCGGATCATCCGCGAGGCCGAGTTCGTCTCGCCGCGCTCGCTGCGGCTGCACTACACACGCATTGTCGAAGGCTACATCGAGGGTCTCACCGCGGCGCAGGCCGCCGACGAGATCAGCGACATCGATCCGGTCGTCGCTGCCTGGGCGCTCATGGGCGTCGGCGAGATGATCGGGATGCGCTGGGTGCTCTGGGGCGACGGCGATGCGGCCGGCGACGACGCCGACCCCACCGCGAGCGGCACCTCCGAGGTTCCCGACCACGTCTTCGACGAGATGATGCGCTTCATTCGGGGCGCGCTGACGGCACCCAAGACCGAGGGGACGGCGACACCATGACCGAGCAGACCGCGCCACTGAGCGGACGCCACGCGATCGTGACCGGAGGCGGAAGCGGAATCGGCGAGGCCTGCGCGCGAGCGCTCGCCGCGGCCGGCGCGCGCGTCACGGTGGCCGACATCGACTTGACCGCCGCGGAGCGCGTCGCGGGCGACATCGGCGGCACGGCCTGGCAGGTCGACCTCGCTGACACGGCCGCGCTCGCCGAGCTCAGCCTCGACGCCGACATCCTGGTCAACAACGCGGGAATCCAGCGGGTCAGCCCGATCGAGGACTTCGATCCCGAGTTCTTCGCCCGCATGCTGCGCATCATGCTCGAGGCGCCGTTCCTGCTGATTCGCGCGAGCCTGCCGCACATGTACGCGCAGAACTTCGGACGCATCATCAACATCAGCTCGGTGCACGGCCTGCGCGCCTCGCCGTTCAAGTCGGCCTACGTCGCCGCCAAGCACGGCCTCGAGGGGCTCTCGAAGGTCGCGGCTCTCGAAGGCGCCGCGCACGGCGTCACGAGCAACTGCGTCAACCCCGGGTACGTGCGCACGCCGCTCGTCGAGAAGCAGATCGCCGACCAGGCGCGCGTGCACGGCATTCCCGAGGCCGAGGTCGTCGAGAAGGTGATGCTGACGGAGTCGGCGATCAAGCGACTGCTGGAGCCCTCCGAGGTCGCCGACCTCGTCGTCTGGCTGTGCGGTGACACGGCCGGGATGGTGACCGGCACGAGCCACACCATGGATGGCGGGTGGTCGGCGCGATGACCGGGTACCGACCCTTCACCGCGCCGGTGCGCGGCGGGGAGCTTGCGGCGGGGGAGTGGCGCCACGGCGCCGAGCCTCTCACGCCCGTGCTCGCGGTGCACGGAATCACGGCCTCCCATCGGGCCTGGCCGCTCGTCGCGGAACGTCTTCCGGGGACACGGGTGATCGCGCCGGATCTCCGAGGTCGCGGCGGAAGCCGCGGGCTCCCGGGGCCCTGGGGCATGCCGCAGCACGCCGACGATCTGGCGGCGCTGCTGGATGCGGCCGAGGTCGAGAGCTGCCTGGTCGTCGGGCACTCGATGGGCGCGTTCGTCGCCGTCGAGCTGGCTCGGCGTCACCCCGACCGGGTGACCGGACTCGTGCTCGTCGACGGCGGTCTGCCGATCCCTCGCCCCGAAGGCATCAGCGACGACGAGCTCGCTGCGGCGCTCATCGGACCTGCGGCCGTGCGGCTGTCGATGACCTTCCCCGATCACGCGGCCTACCGGGCCTACTGGCGCGACCACCCCGCGTTCGCCGCCGAGTGGAGCCCCACCATCGAGCAGTACATCGACTACGACCTCGTCGGCGAGGCGCCGAACCTGCATCCTGCGACGCGCCTGGAGGCCGTGCAGCAGGATTCGCTGCAGCTGGATGGCGATCTCGAGTACGCCGCCGCGCTCGCGGCGCTGCCGATCGGCGTCGACTTCGTGCGCGCACCGCGGGGACTCCTGAATCAGGTTCCGCCGCTGTACCCGGACTCGGAGATGGAGCGCTGGCGCGCCGCGCTGCCCGAGGTCGAGATCCACGAGGTGGCCGACGTCAACCACTACACGATCGTCATGGGAGAGCGCGGCGCCGACGCTGTCGCCGACCTCGTCGCGCGTCGGATCGCCGAGACACACGCAAGGAGCACCGGATGAGCATCGACAAGACCGTCGCGACCGCCGCCGAAGCGGTCGCCGATATTCCCTCCGGCGCATCCATCGCCGTCGGCGGATTCGGTCTGAGCGGGGCGCCGATGGCGCTCATCGAAGCGCTGCTGGAGCAGGGCGCCGATCAGCTCGACATCGTCAGCAACAACTGCGGCGTCGACGACTGGGGGCTCGGGATCCTGCTCGGGGCCGGCCGCATCCGCAAGATGACCTCCTCCTACGTGGGCGAGAACAAGGAGTTCGAGCGCCGGTATCTGAGCGGCGAGCTCGAGCTGGAGCTCACACCGCAGGGCACGCTTGCCGAGAAGCTGCGCGCCGGAGGATCCGGCATCGCCGCGTTCTTCACCCAGACCGGCGTGGGCACGCAGGTCGCCGAGGGCGGGCTGCCGCGCCGCTACGCCCCCGACGGCACCATCGCCGTCGCCTCACCGGCCAAAGAGGTGCGGCGGATGATGTACGCGGGGCGCGAGCGCGACTTCGTGCTCGAGGAGTCGATCACGACCGACTTCGCGCTGCTGCACGCCTGGCGCGGCGACCGGCACGGCAACCTCGTCTTCCGCAAGGCGACCCGCAACTTCTCGCCACTCGCCGCGATGGCCGGCCGCACCTGCATCGTGCAGGTCGAGGAGCTCGTCGAACCGGGGCAGATCGATCCGGATGCCGTCCACCTGCCCGGCGTCTACGTCTCGCGCGTCCTCGAGGTCGGCGGCGACATCGAGAAGCGCATCGAGAAGCGCACCGTCAGCTCGGCGAAGGAGTCCTGAGATGCCCCTGGATCGCATTGGAATGGCGGCGCGGGCCGCGCTCGAGCTGCCCGACGGCGCCTACGTCAACCTCGGCATCGGGCTTCCCACGCTCGTGCCCAACTACCTGCCCGAGGGGCGCACCGTCGTGCTGCAGTCGGAGAACGGCATCCTCGGCGTCGGCCCCTACCCGAGCGAGGACGCGGTGGATGCCGACCTCATCAACGCCGGCAAGGAGACCGTCACGACTCTTCCCGGCTCCGCCTTCTTCGACTCCGCGACCAGTTTCGGGATGATCCGCGGCGGCAAGATCGATGCCGCCATCCTCGGCGCGATGCAGGTCTCGGAGCACGGCGACCTCGCCAACTGGATGATCCCCGGAAAGATGGTCAAGGGTCCCGGTGGCGCGATGGACCTTGTGCACGGAGTCCAGCGCGTGATCGTGCTGATGGAGCACGTCGCCAAGGACGGCTCGGCCAAGATCGTGCGGGAGTGCTCGCTTCCGCTGACCGGGCGCGCCGTCGTGCACCGCATCATCACCGACCTCGCCGTCATCGACGTCGAGCCGGACGGCCTCGTGCTGCGCGAGCTCGCCCCCGGCGTCACCGTCGACGAGGTGCGCGCCGCGACCGAGCCCGAGCTGCGCGTCGAACTGACCGAGTAGATCCCCGCACCGCCCTCGAGAACGAAGGAGTTCCTTGATGTCGCAAACCCTCTTCGACGGAATCGTCGCCCACGACGTGACGACCCCGCGCCTCACCGCGCGCGTGCTGGAGCGCGCCGCGGCCCGCGAGGCGTCCGCCACCGTCGTGCTGATCCACGGCAACGTGTCGTCGTCGCTGTTCTTCCAGCCGACCATGCTGGCGCTGCCGGCCGAGTACCGCGCCCTCGCGATCGATCTGCGCGGCTTCGGCGAGAGCCAGACCCTTCCGGTGGACGCGACGCGCGGCGTGCGCGACTTCTCCGACGACGTGGCGAGCGTGCTCGACGCGCTCGGCGTCACCTCCGCCCACGTGCTCGGCTGGAGCATGGGCGCCGGCGTCGTCATGCAGCTCGTGCTCGACCGCCCCGAGCTGGTGAAGAGCATGACGCTCGAGTCGCCCATCTCGCCCTATGGCTTCGGCGGCACCGGGGAAGGCGGGCGCCGCCTCGACGCGGAGGCCGCCGGGACCGGCGGCGGGGGAGCGAACCCCGACTTCGTCGCCCGCCTCGAGGCAGGCGACACCAGCGCCGACGAGCAGACCTCGCCGCGCTCCGTCTACCGCACGGCGTACGTCGCGCATCCGGAGCGCATCGAGCACGAGGATCTCTGGGTCGCCTCGATGCTCACCACCAAGACCGGCATCGACAACTACCCGGGCGACGCGCGCGTCGTCGAAGCCTGGCCCGGGTTCGCGCCCGGCGGTCGCGGCGTGCTCAACACGATGTCGCCCGACCACTTCGACACGACGGCGATCGTCGACCTGCCGAGCAAGCCGCCCGTGCTGTGGGTGCGCGGCACCGCCGACGCGATCGTCTCGGACGCCTCGTTCTTCGACCTGAACATGCTCGGGCAGGTCGGGGCCGTCCCCGGCTGGCCGGGCGCCGATGTCGCCCCGCCGCAGCCGATGGTCACCCAGACCCGTGAGGTGCTGGAGCGCTACGCGCAGGCCGGGGGGTCGTATCGCGAACTCGCCTTCGAGGACTGCGGGCACTCGCCCCACCTCGAACAGCCCGCCGAGTTCGATTCGGCCTTCGCCGCGCACATTGCGGCGGCCGAGTAGCGGTGCGCGCTGTGACGGGGTCGTGTCGCGCGACCCCGCCACAGCGAGTCCTGTGCTGCGACCCGTAGGCTGGGGTCTGTGCCTGCACTGAACATTGGGATGCCGAAGTCCGCCCCCGAGACCCTTGCCCCGCGACGGAAGTCGCGTCAGATCAAGGTCGGCAAGGTGCTGGTGGGCGGCGATGCGCCCGTCAGCGTCCAGTCGATGACGACGACCCCGACGACGAACATCAACGCGACCCTGCAGCAGATCGCGGAGCTCACGGCTTCCGGCTGCGATATCGTGCGCGTCGCCGTACCGAGCCAGGACGACGCGGATGTGCTGCACATCATCGCCAAGAAGAGCCAGATCCCGGTCATCGCCGACATCCACTTCCAGCCGAAGTACGTGTTCCAGGCGATCGACGCCGGATGCGCCGCTGTGCGCGTCAACCCCGGCAACATCCGCAAGTTCGACGACCAGGTCGGCGCCATCGCCAAGGCCGCCAAGGACGCGGGCGTGAGCCTGCGCATCGGCGTCAACGCCGGCAGCCTCGACCCGCGCCTGCTCCAGAAGTACGGCAAGGCCACCCCCGAGGCGCTCGTCGAGAGCGCCGTCTGGGAGGCCTCGCTGTTCGAGGAGCACGACTTCCACGACTTCAAGATCTCGGTCAAGCACAACGACCCGATCGTCATGGTCAAGGCCTACCGTCAGCTCGCCGAGCGCGGCGACTGGCCGCTGCACCTCGGCGTGACCGAGGCCGGCCCCGCCTTCCAGGGCACGATCAAGAGCGCGACCGCGTTCGGCATCCTGCTGGGGGAGGGCATCGGGGACACCATCCGCGTCTCGCTGTCGGCTCCGCCCGCCGAAGAGGTCAAGGTGGGGCTGCAGATCCTGCAGTCGCTCAACCTGCGCGAGCGCAAGCTCGAGATCGTCTCCTGCCCCTCCTGCGGTCGCGCCCAGGTCGACGTCTACACGCTCGCCGACGAGGTCACCGCGGGGCTCGAGGGCATGAGCGTGCCGCTGCGCGTCGCGGTCATGGGCTGCGTCGTCAACGGTCCCGGTGAGGCCCGTGAGGCCGACCTGGGCGTCGCCTCGGGCAACGGCAAGGGCCAGATCTTCGTCAAGGGCGAGGTCATCAAGACTGTTCCGGAGTCGGAGATCGTGGCGACGCTGATCGAGGAGGCCAATCGGATCGCTGCCGAGATGCCCGCCGGGGAGAGCGGAACTCCCGAAGTCGTCACCGCCTGATTCACAAGACTTCCTCACGAATCCACCCCCAAAACCGGGGCCGGGCCAGAACTTTGATCGATAGACCGTTCGGTCTACCCTGGGATACACCCGGACTTACCAACCGGGTTGCCGGTCGAAGCCGACCGGCCCATTGGGAGATCAGGGACTCCATGGGCATGTCTTCGTGCGTTCCTGATCGCCGACCGCAGGGGGTCAGGACATGGGGCAAAAGATCGAAGCGCGCCGAGCGCGTACACGCAACAGAATCATCGCACTGGGCGCAGCCGGGCTCGTGCTGGGCGGCGGGATCGCTGCGGGCTCGCTCGCGGCGTGGACCGACGTCGAGTGGGTCACGGGCGGAGTCGACGGCTCCGCGGGAGTGACCGCCTCCACCTTCGAGGTGGAGCAGAACACCGGCGCGGCAGCGGCGTGGGATCACTTCGAGACCGAGCCGACGGCCAACACCGTCGACTTCAGTGCGGCGGCGGCGACACTGACACCGGGCGACACGGTCTACGGCTTCGTGCGGTTGCGCACGCCGGTCGACTCGCTCGGGGGTGAGCTCAGTCTCGTCGCCGACACCGACACCTCGGATGCGACCAGTCTCGAGGCGGCGCTCACCTACGGCGCCGTCGTGATGGATGCGCACACCAGTTGCAACGCGGCCGACTACACCGACGACGCGACGGCCACGCTGGTGGCGCTCGGCTCGGCGCTGGACAGCGACGGGGCGGCCACGTTCGACCTCGCCGCCGCGACGGCCACCCTGCCGGGGACCGAGCAGACGGTCTGCTTCGCGCTCACCTTCCCGGCGAGCTACGCGAGCGACGACTCACTCCAAGGTGAGACCGCGACGCCGGTGTGGCACTTCGACGCGATCTCGGTCGCGCCGTAGTCCGCACCTCGCCTGCCGAGATGGCGATGACACTTCTGCCGTCGCCCGTGGCTCACGGGCGACGGCCCCGCCGATCGCGCGCGACCGCGGTGGTCGCGGGCGCCAAGACGGCGATCATCACGATCGCCGGACTGCTCGGGCTCGTCATGGTGCTCGCGAGCATCGCGCCGGCGTTCGGCATCTCGATGGTGCGGCTCGAGACGGGCTCGATGGCGCCCACCTACCCCGCGGGCGCACTGCTCGTGGTGCGCGACGTGAGTGCCGACGAGCTGGCCGTCGGCGACGTGGTGACCGTGACACGAGCGGGGCACGCCCCCATCACCCACCGCATCGTCGACCTCGAGACGGCCGGGGACGGAGCCGCTCTGACACTGCGCGGCGATGCCAATACGAGCGACGACCCGCAGCCGTATCTGGTGCAGCGAGTCGGCCTAGTCGTCGGCGGGGTTCCGGGTATCGGGGCGCTTGTCGGCGCTGCACAGCAGCCCGCCGGTGTCATCGCGCTGAGCAGCGTCGCCGCCGGCGTCGTGCTGTGGGCGTGGTGGCCGCCGCGTCGTCGTCCCGACCATCGGGCGGAGCCGGCGTCATGAGTGCGACGCTCCGCGGCGGTCTCTCCGTGGGCGGTGCGCTGACCGTCGCCGCGATGCTCACCGTCGGCGGTGCGGCCGCGCCCGCGGCGGCCGACATCATCGACGACGGCGCCTCGAGCCTGCTCTGGATCGACGCCGCGCCTGTCACCATCGCGGCCGAGCTTCAACCGGGTGATCGCGTCTACTGGTCGTTCACGACCGGACTCTCGGATGCGACCGACGGCGAGCTGTGGATGACCGTGCGGCACTCCGGAGAGCTGGCCGCGCATCCGGAGGGCCTGCGGATCGAGATCCGCGAGTGCTCGACCGCATGGGTGGTCCCGGCCGACGCCGCCGACGAGGCGACGTGCGCGGGTGTCGCGACGACGGCTCTCACCGATCGCGCGTTCGCCGCCATCGGCGCCGACGAGCTCTGGTCGCTCGGAGCGCTCGCCAACGACAGCGAGCGTCACTTCCTCGCCACGATCAGCTTTCCCGACCTCGCCCCGAGTGAGCTTCAGGCGACCTCGGCGAGTTTCGACATCGAGTTCCGGGCCGCCGGCGACACCGAGGGGATAGGCGGCGGCTCGGGTCAGCCCTCCCCGAGCATCGCGCTCACCGGGGTCAACCCGGCCGCTGCTCTCGCGCTCGCCGCCATCCTGCTCGGTGCGGGCGGGCTGATCGTCGCCGCGGCGCGGGCCCGGTTCGCGCGCACGTCGGAGGCCCGCTCGTGAACGCGCACGACGGCAGTCGAGCACGTCGCGGCGCCTCGATCGCGGTCGCCGGGCTCGCCCTCACCTCGATCGTCGCCACCGGACTGGTCGGCGGCTCCACGGCGGCGTGGACCGACAGCGAGTGGGTCGAGACCGCCTCCGCCGGGCTCGATTGCACGGCTCCGGGCCTCGGCACCAGCACGGCCGCGGGCACCATGCTCGGCGGCGAACTGCTCGGACTCGACCTTGCGACGATCGTCGAGCTCGACGGCGTGCGCGTCGACAACGACGGAACCGACGCCGCGCCGACGCCGGCGAGCGCGGATCCAGTGCCCGCATCCGACGCTGAGGCCTGGCGTCACCCGCTCGAGGTCTCCGCCGCGTTCGACGCGATCAATCTGCCGCTCGACGACGTGCTCGTGCTTCCCCTCGATACGGCGACGGGTGTCTACCACCAGTACGCGCGCGCCTCTGACGATCTCGGCTCGGCTGCCGCGGCGGGCGCGGTGACCGACACCGGGGGCATCGTCCTCGATGCGTTCTCCGGCCCGCAGGAGGACCGCCCGAAGTTCGGCACCCTCGAGCTCGGCACCGTTCTCACCGGTGCCACCGGCGAAGCGCTGTCGGACGCCGTCACCGCGAACCTGACCGACCTTCGGCTGGAGCTCGGTGCGCTCGCGGGCGTCGCGCAGCTGGACGGGTGCGGAGCCGCGTGGAGCGATGACATCTACGCAGAGCTCCAACGCGACTACGCGATCGCCGGGCTCGACCTCGATGTCGACTCGCCGCTGGTCGGAAGCCTGGTCACCTCGGTGCAGTCCACGCTCACCGCACTCGAAGGGGCGGTCGCCGCCCTGTCCGGCGACGCCGGACTCACGAACGCCCTGGCGTCAGGAGTGCTCGGCTCGCTCTCCGGCGTGCTCGGGGCACTCGGGGTGGGCACCCCCTCGGCGACCGTGGCGGTCACAGTCGACTTCTCGGTGGTCGATGCGCTGCTCGACGACACGATCAGCGATGACGAGGGCATCGTCGAGATCGACCTCGCCACCGGAACCATCGGCGTCGACCTCGCAGCTCTGCTCGGCGAGCAGTACGGCACCGACGGACTCAACGGTCTCGACCCCAACACTGAGCTGCTCATCAACGAGGCGGTGCTCACCGCGCTCACCGACGCGGTCTCGGCCGCCCTCGCCGGCTGGGTCGCCGACGTGGTCTCCGCCATCGAGTCCGCGCTCGATCTTGTCCAGGTGAGCGTCGCGGTCACCGTGCCGGTCAGCGTGACGGTCGTGGTCACGACGGTGAACCTCGGCAACCTGGTGATCAACATCGACGGCTCGCTTGATGAGCTGCTGGCCGGCTCCGGCACGATCGACGCCAGCCTCGGACTGGGCTCATGCGGGCTGGTCTGCGCGGCCGTGTCGACGATCGTCAACGGTGTGCTCACCGGCGTCGAGGGCTCGATCGCGGCGCTCGGGCCCGTCGTCGGCGGCCTCGTCCAGACCGCGCTGTCGACCGCGACCGGTCCGCTCGTCGCCGCGCTCGAGTCGACCCTGTCGACGACCTCCGCGGCGCTCATCGGGGTGCTCGGGGGCACGCTCGGCGGACTGTTCGGCACCGACGGGATCCTCTCGGTGCTGGTCAACGCGCAGAACGATCCGGACCCGGCGGTCCTCGGAGCGGGCGCCGAGCCGCCGTCCTGGGCGAGCATCCCGGGGGCTCCGAGCAGCGCTCCCTTCGACAGCGGGCGCTACGACGTCGCGGCGCTCGTCATCGGAGTGGTGGGCGCGATCAACGCCGTCGAGGTGGTGCTCGCCCGGGCTTCCGTCGGGGGCAACGAGATCGACTGAGCCGGACGTGTCGCGCGGATAGGCTGTACGCCGTGCCTACGCTCCTGTCTCAACTCTTTGTCCGAACGCTGCGCGAAGACCCCGTCGACGCCGAGGTCGTGAGCCACCGGCTCCTCGTGCGCGCCGGCTACATCCGCCGCCAGGCCCCCGGCATCTTCGCCTGGTTGCCGCTGGGGCTGAAGGTCCGCCGCAAGATCGAGACGGTCATCCGCGAGGAGATGGAGCGTGCGGGCGCGCAGGAGGTGCACTTCCCGGCGCTGCTGCCGCGCGAGCCGTACGAGGCGACCGGCCGCTGGGAGGAGTACGGCGACGGCATCTTCCGCCTGAAGGATCGCAAGGGCGCCGACTACCTGCTCGCGCCGACGCACGAGGAGGTCTTCACGCTGCTCGTGAAGGACCTGTACTCGAGCTACAAGGACCTGCCGCTGTCGATCTACCAGATCCAGGACAAGTACCGCGACGAGGCCCGGCCGCGTGCCGGCCTGCTGCGCGGGCGAGAGTTCTCGATGAAGGATGCCTACTCCTTCGACTACACGGACGCCGGGCTCGACGCCTCCTACCAGGCGCAGCGCGATGCCTACGAGCGCATCTTCACGCGCCTCGGACTCGAGTACGAGATCGTGCAGGCGGACGCGGGTGCCATGGGCGGATCGCGCTCCGAGGAGTTCTTGCACCCCACCCCGATCGGTGAGGACACCTTCGTGCGCTCGGCGGGCGGCTACGCGGCGAACGTCGAGGCGTACATCACCACCGCGCCCCCCGCGCTGCCGATCGAGGGCCTCGCGCCCGCCGTGGTGCACGACACCCCCGACACCCCGACGATCGCCACGCTCGTGGACATCGCCAACCAGAACCACCCGCGCCCCGACGGACGCGAGTGGACGGCTGCCGACACGCTCAAGAACGTCGTGCTGGCGCTCACCCACGTCGACGGATCTCGCGAACTGGTCATCGTCGCCGTTCCCGGTGACCGCGACGTCGACATGAAGCGCGCCGAGGCGGCGTTCGCACCCGCCGAGGTGGAGCCCGCGACGACCGAGGACTTCGAGAAGCAGCCGCTGCTGGTCAAGGGCTACATCGGCCCGTGGAGCCCCACCGGTGCGGTGCTCGGCGCCGAGTCGGCGACCGAGATCCGCTATCTGCTCGACCCGCGCATCGTCGACGGCACCGAGTGGATCACGGGTGCCAACGCCGACGGCAAGCATGTCTTCGGCCTCGTCGCCGGTCGTGACTTCGTCGGCGACGGAACCGTCGAGGTGGCCGACGTGCGCGCGGGTGATCCCGCGCCCGACGGCTCCGGCCCGGTCGAGCTGCTGCGCGGCATGGAGATCGGTCACGTGTTCCAGCTGGGACGCAAGTACGCCGAATCGCTCGGGCTCAAGGTGCTCGACGAGAACGGCAAGCTCGTCACCGTCACGATGGGCTCCTACGGCATCGGCGTCACCCGAATTCTCGCGGCCATCGCCGAGACCACAGCGGATGACCGCGGACTGCTCTGGCCCGCCGAGGTGGCGCCGTTCGACGTGCACGTGGTCGCCACGGGACGTGACGCGGCTGCCTTCGAGCTGGCCGCCTCGGTGGCCGGCGAGCTGGAGGCATCCGGCCGCGACGTGCTCTACGACGACCGTCCGAAGGTGTCGCCCGGCGTCAAGTTCGGCGACGCCGAGCTGCTCGGCGTGCCCACGATCGTGATCGTGGGCCGCGGCGCCGCCGACGGCCTCGTGGAGCTCTGGGACCGGCGCACGAACGAGCGCACCGAGGTTCCCGCCACGGAGCTGCTCGCCCGCCTCTCCTGAGCCGCGCCGCGAGCCGCGCGCTCCCGCGCGCTCCCGCGCGCCGCGCGCCGCGCGCCCCGACCTCCCCGCGAGCGGTGCCAAACGTGGGGTGCCAGGGCGCGGGATCGCACTTTTGGCACCGCTGGCGGGCCTGTGGAGAGCGTCCACAGGACGCCGCGTGCACGACGCGCGCGGTGCGTGCGTTCGCGAGCATGGAGGCATGCGCCGCAGCGAGCTTCCGTCTGAGCTGCTGCTTGCCCCCGCCCGCACGGCGGAGGCCCTCGCGGCGGGCGTCTCGCCGGGGCGTCTGCGCTGTGCGGACATCGCGCATCCTTTCCATGGCGTCGTGGTGGCGGGGGAAGCGCCGAGAGAGCTGCTCGAGCGGTGCCACGCGTACGCGGCGCGGCTCGCGCCGGGTCAGTTCTTCTCGCATCGCACCGCCCTGCGGCTGTTCGGCGCGCCGCTCCCGACTCGAAGCCGCGGGGAGCCGCTTGACGTCGGCGTGCTCGACCCGCGCACCCCGCCACGAGCCCGTGGGGTGCGCGGGCACCGGCTCTCGGAGGTCGACCTCCGCCTTATGGACGGGCTTCCCGTGCTCGCCCCCTCCGATGCGTGGTGCTACGCCGCATCGTCGCTCGGGCGCCGCGACGCGGTCGCGGTCGGCGATTTTCTCGTATCGCGCCGACGCAGCAGTCCGCGCATCGCGCCGTGGTGCACGCCCGCCGACCTGGCGTCGGCGGCTGCGCGCCACGCCGGCAAGCGAGGAGCCCAGACCGTCGGCTGGGCGCTGCCCCGCGTGCGCGTCGGGGTCGACTCCCGGCCCGAGACCCACCTGCGGCTCCTGCTTGTCGCGGCGCGCCTGCCGGGGCCGGTGATCGGGCTCGAGATCGCGGATGCCGAGGGCACGATGCACCCCGACCTCGCCTACCCGCGCGAACGGATCGCCTTCGAATACGAGGGCGACGTGCACCGCACCGATCGCGCGACGTGGATGCGCGATCTGACCCGCCGCGAGCGCATGGAGGCGGCGGGATGGCGCGTGATCCGCGTGACCGCGGCGGACGTCTTTGCGCATCCGGATGCCCTCGTTGCCCGAGTGCGCCGCATCCTCGCCTCCCGCTGACCCGCCAACTCGCCCCCTCGCCTCCTCGCCCGCGCGCCAGCACCCCCGCGAGCGGTGCCAAACGTGCGGTTTCGCGACCGCAGACCCCACGTTTCGCACCGCTCACGGGGGAGTAGGGGCCGGGGGAGGCGCCCGCAGCGGGATTCCCGGGGCGGGTGCCGAGTCCGCTGTGCTCGGTTAGACTGCATCGATGCGGCCGAGGGTAGGCCGCGCACAATCTGAATAGCGGAGGCCTAGATGGACATCGACCTCGGAATGCTGCGGCTCATGGAGCGCGAGCGAGAGATTCCGTTTGAAGAACTGGTCGGGATCATCGAGCAGGCCATCCTGATCGCGTATCTCAAGCACACCGACCAGGGCCCCGAGGTGGGCGCGCGCGTCGAACTCGACCGCAAGACCGGCCACATCACGGTGTACGTCCCCGAACTCGATGAGGACGGCCAGGTCGTCGGCGAGGCGATCGACAACCCCGCCGACTTCGGACGCGTCTCCGCCTTCGCCGCCAAGCAGGTCATCTCGCAGCGTCTGCGCGACATCGGCGACGACAAGGTGCTCGGCGAGTTCAAGGGCCGCGAAGGCGACATTGTCGCGGGCGTGATCCAGCAGGGCCCCAACCCGCGGATGATCCACGTCGACCTCGGCGCGGTCGAGGCGATCCTGCCGCCCGAAGAGCAGGTGCCGGGTGAGGACTACGCGCACGGTTCGCGCATCCGCGTCTACGTCACCAGTGTCAGCAAGGGCCCGAAGGGCCCGGCGATCACGGTCAGCCGTACCCACCCGGGTCTCGTGCGCAAGCTCTTCGCGCTCGAGGTGCCCGAGATCGCGAGCGGCATCGTCGAGATCGCCAGCCTCGCCCGCGAGGCCGGACACCGCAGCAAGATCGCGGTGCGCGCCCTCGAGCCGGGGATCAACGCCAAGGGCGCGTGCATCGGAGAGCTGGGGCAGCGCGTCCGCGCCGTCACCGCCGAGCTCGGCAACGAGAAGATCGACATCGTCGACTACTCGGATGACCTGGCCACCTTCGTGGCGAGCGCCCTCAGCCCGGCGAAGGTGACCAGCGCGTTCGTCGTCGACGAATCGCTCAAGGCGGTACGCGCTCTCGTGCCCGATTACCAGCTCTCACTTGCGATCGGCAAGGAAGGTCAGAACGCGCGACTCGCCGCCAAATTGACGGGTGCGCGCATCGACATCCAGCCTGATTCGGTGATGGAGTCCTGAGCCGGGGTAGGATGGAGGCCGTCAGAACCTGCCTGGGTTGCCGACAGTGCGCTCCCCGCTCCTCGTTATTGAGGGTGGTGGCGCGCGACGGACGGGTCGTCGCGGATGCGGCGGCACGACTTCCGGGCCGGGGCGCCTGGGTGCATGACAGCCCCGAGTGCATTGACACCGCGATCCGGCGCCGCGCCTTCGGGCGAGCGCTGCGGGTCGCAACTGGACTCGATCCCTCGAGTCTGACCACAGTGGAATCCGGTGCGAATGACCGCCCCGGAATCGAACGGACTGAATAGGCCGAAAAGCACATGGACAAGTAATGAGCAACTCGAAATGAGTTCCCTCACCCTTTGATGTCCGCTCCTGCCTGGAGTGGACCCAGACAGGAGAATTGTGGCTAACCCCCGCGTGCACGAGATCGCGAACGAACTCGGCATCGACAGCAAGATCGCTCTCGCGAAACTCACCGAAATGGGCGAGTTCGTCAAAAGCGCCTCATCCTCGATCGCTCCGCCGGTCGCTCGACGCCTGAAGAAGGCGCTTGAAGAAGACGGCGTCGCCAAGCCCGCCGCGGCCCCCGCGCCGAAGCCGGCCGCCAAGCCCGCGCCGAAGCCCGGCCCGAAGCCGGCTCCCGCCGCGCCCGAGGTCAAGGCCCCCGAGCCCGAGCAGCCCGCAGCGACTCCCGCGCCCGCCGCGGAGAAGCCCGCGCCCGAGCAGCCGGCCGCCAAGCCGTCGGGCGATGCCCCGACCCCGGGCCCGCGCCCCGGCACTCCGCGTCCGGGCAACAACCCGTATTCCAGCTCGCAGGGCATGGCCCGTCCCGGCGCCCCGCGTCCGGGCAACAACCCGTTCTCGAGCTCGCAGGGAATGCCGCGTCCCGGCGGTGCCGGAGGCGCCATCCCGCGTCCCGCGGCTCCGCGTCCCGGCGCACCCCGCCCGGGCGCCCCGCGCCCCGGTGCACCCCGTCCGGGCGCTCCGCGTCCCGGTGGCGGCGCCCCGTTCCAGCAGCGTCCCGGCGGCGGTGGCCGTCCCGGCGGCGCTGGCGGCGGATTCCAGCGTCCCGGTGGCGGTCCCGGCGGGTTCGCCGGTCGTCCCGGTGGTGGTGGCGGTCGCGGTCGTGGACCCGGCGGCGGCACCGCGGGTGCCTTCGGTCGCGGTGGCGGCAAGAGCAAGGCCCGCAAGTCGAAGCGGACGAAGCGCGCCGAATTCGAGATGCGGGAGGCGCCGACGCTCGGCGGCGTCGCGATCCCTCGCGGCGACGGCAGCAAGGTCATCCGCCTGCGCCGCGGCGCATCCATCAGCGACCTCGCCGACAAGCTGGAGACGCTGACCAAGTACAGCGTTCAGCCGGGCGCGCTCGTCACGGCGCTGTTCCACCTCGGTGAGATGGCGACGGCGACCGAGTCGCTCGACGAGGCCACCTTCCAGATCCTCGGTGAGGAGCTGGGCTACAAGATCCAGATCGTCAGCCCCGAGGACGAGGACAAGGAGCTCCTCGCCGCCTTCGATCTCGACCTCGAGCAGGAGCTCGAAGACGAGTCGGACGATGAACTCGAGATCCGGCCCCCGGTCGTCACCGTCATGGGTCACGTCGACCACGGTAAGACCAAGCTGCTCGACGCGATCCGCGAGGCGAACGTCGTCGCGGGCGAGGCGGGTGGCATCACGCAGCACATCGGTGCGTACCAGGTCTGGACCGAGCACGAGGGCAACGAGCGCGCCATCACCTTCATCGACACCCCGGGTCACGAGGCGTTCACCGCCATGCGTGCTCGTGGTGCGCAGGTGACCGACATCGCGATCCTCGTGGTCGCCGCCGACGACGGCATCATGCCGCAGACGGTGGAAGCCTTGAACCACGCGCAGGCGGCCAACGTGCCGATCGTCGTCGCGGTCAACAAGGTCGACAAGGAGGGCGCCAACCCGTCGAAGGTGCGCCAGCAGCTCACCGAGTTCGGCCTGGTCGCCGAAGAGTTCGGTGGCGACACCCTCTTCGTCGACGTCAGCGCGCTCCAGCAGAAGGGCATCAACGAGCTCCTCGATGCCGTGCTGCTGACCGCGGATGCCGGACTCGACCTGCGTGCGAACCCCAACAAGGACGCGCGCGGTGTCGCGATCGAAGCGAAGCTCGACAAGGGCCGCGGTGCCGTCGCGACGGTGCTCATCCAGTCCGGAACGCTGCGCGTCGGCGACGCGATCGTCGCCGGTACGGCCTACGGCCGCGTCCGGGCGATGCACGACGAGAACGGCGACCCGGTGGAGGAGGCCTACCCGGCCCGTCCGGTGCAGGTGCAGGGTCTGTCGACCGTGCCCCGCGCCGGCGACACCTTCCTCGTCACCGAGGAGGACCGCACCGCCCGTCAGATCGCCGAGAAGCGTGAAGCGGCCGAGCGCAACGCCCTGCTGGCGAAGGCCCGCAAGCGCATCTCGCTCGAGGACTTCACCAAGGCGCTCGAGGACGGCAAGGTCGAGAGCCTCAACCTCATCATCAAGGGTGACGTCTCCGGTGCCGTCGAGGCACTCGAGGAGGCGCTGCTCAAGATCGAGGTCGACGACAGTGTCCAGCTGCGCATCCTGCACCGCGGTGTCGGTGCGGTCACGGAGTCGGACATCGACCTGGCGACGATCGACAACGCGATCGTCATCGGGTTCAACGTGCGTCCCGACGTCAAGGCGCGCGAGCGCGCCGCCCGCGAGGGAATCGATGTGCGGTTCTACTCGGTCATCTACGCGGCGCTCGACGACATCGAGGGCTCGCTCAAGGGCATGCTCAAGCCGGAGTTCGAAGAGGTCCAGTCGGGTGTCGCGGAGATCCGCGAGATCTTCCGCTCCTCCAAGGCCGGCAACATCGCCGGTGTCATCGTCCGCTCCGGCACGATCACGCGCAACGCCAAGGCGCGCGTCATCCGTGACGGCGTCGTGGTCGGCGACAACCTGCAGATCGACTCGCTGCGTCGCTTCAAGGACGACGTCACCGAGGTGCGCACGGACTTCGAGGCCGGTATCGGTCTCGGCAAGTTCAACGACATCCAGATCGGCGACGAGATCGAGACGATCGAGATGAAGGAAAAGGTCCGGGCGTAAAGCTTGGGTGCCGGATGCGGCCGGGGCATTCCTCCGAGCCGCATCCGGCGACCACCCCTTCGAGGTGGTCGCTGCCAGGCCCAACCAGCGGCTCGGTGAAATACCCCGACCGCTCCCAAGCTGACGGCCGGTGAAGTGGAAGCAGGAGAGGGAGAGATGGCTGCGGGAGATCGCGCCGCCAAGATGGCGGATCGCATCAAGGAGATCATCGCGCGTCGGCTCGAGAAGGGGCTGCGTGATCCGCGTCTCGGCTTCGTGACGATCACGGATGTGCGCGTCACGGGCGACCTGCAGCACGCGAGCGTGTTCTTCACCGTGTATGGCAGCGACGAGGAGCGCGCCGACTCGTGGGCGGCGCTCAAGTCGGCCACCGGCATGCTGCGCAGCGAGGTCGGCAAGAACATCACGGCGCGGCTGACGCCGAGCCTGGAGTTCATTCCGGACGCCCTTCCCGAGAACGCGGCGGCGCTCGACTCGCTGCTGAAGACGGCGCACGAGCGCGACGAGGTCGCGCGACAGTCGTCGGTCGGGGCGAGCTACGCCGGCGAGGAAGACCCGTACGTCAAGCCGCGCGAGCTCGACGACGACGAGGACTGAGCCGCACGCGCGCACGCGCCTGCCCGCCCTGCCCCTCCGCGAGCGGCGTGCCTTGCCCTCGCTACTCCCCGGTTAGCCGCGAGCGGTGCGAAACGTGGGGTGTGCGGCTCGCGGATCGCACGTTTGGCACCGCTCGCGGGGAGGTGGCGGGCGCGCGGGTTCGAGGAGCGCGGGGGAGCGCGGGCGCGGCGCGCGGGCGCGTGGGGGAGCGCCGAGCGCGGGTCAGGCGCGGGTGAACTCGAGGGTGCCGGTGGCGACATCGGCGCGGGTCAGGCGCACGCGGAGCGACTCGCCGGGCTCGACGTCTCCCGCGAACTCGGCCTCGACGTCGGGGTCGGCGAGCTGGATGCGCGCGCCCGAGCCGTTGGCTCGCACGACGACCGCGTCGAACTCCTCGCCGACGCGCGGGGTCAGCACGGCCGCTTCCACCAGGTCGAGGGTGAGCCGGTCCAGGCGTCCGGCGGCGCTCGCGGCGCGCCCCATGATTCCGGACAGCTCCGGCAGAGCCTCCAGCACCCAGGCAGGCGGGCGCTCGCCCCGCACGAGCGCCTCGCAGACGAGTAGCGAGAACCGGTCGACGAGACGGCGCAGCGGCGCGGTGACGTGCGTGTACGGCGCGGCGATCGCGGCCTGGATGCTTTCCTCTGGCTCGGTGCCGTCGAACGCCGTGTAGCTCGCGCCGCGGAACAGCGCCGAGGCCGCGTGCAGGATCGCCAGGTCGCGTGGCTGCTCGCCGTCGAGCTCGCGCAGGTAGTCGCCGTAGGCCCGCTCGGCGAGCCACGGCCGCCCGAGCGCGCGGGTCTGGCGGCGGAAGTGCTCGACCGACTCCTCGTCGGCGGGCGGCATGGTGCGCAGGATCCCCACGCCGCCGTCAAGCATGATCTGCGCCGCTGCCATGCCGGTCATGAGCGAGAGCTGGGCGTTGGCGCGCTCGATCGCGTGCAGGGCGCGGCGCTCGAGCGTGTAGCGCTCGCCGTCGTGGGCGACCAGGATCTCCGGCGTCGACAGGCTCGCCCCGCCGCGCTCGGCTTCGAGCGCGAGCCGCAGCTCGCCGAGTTCGAGCAGCAGACGCAGCGTCTCGATCGACTCGCCCGCTCCGGCCGCGAGCTCCGCATCCGCCTGCTCGTAGGAGAGCTGACGGCGGCTGCGCACCCGCGCCCGCTCGAGCGAGGTCTCGACGACCTCGCCGCGGGCGTCGAGGCGGAACGTCCACACGAAGGCGCCGCGCACCTCGTTCGGCAGCAGCGAGGCGGCGTGCTCGCTGATGGCGACCGGATGCAGGGGGATGCGTCCGTCGGCCGCGTAGATCGTCACCCCGCGTTCGCGCGCCGTGCGGTCGATCGCGCCGCCGGGCGTCACGAAGGCGGGCAGGTCGGCAATCGCGTAGTGCACGACGAGCCCCTCGGCGCCGCGTTCCAGCGCAAGTGCTTGGTCGAGGTCGGTCGAGCCCTCCGGGTCGATGGTGAGGAACGGGATGCCGGTGCGGTCGGTCTTCGGCAGCGGCGTCTTCTCGGCGGCAGCCTCCGCCTCGGCGAGAGCCTCGGGCGAGAACTCGCGCTCGAGTCCGAGGGTGTCGGGCAGCGCCGCGAGCGCACTGACCAGTTCGGCCTCAGCGGTGGCACGGGCTAGGCGAAGCGGATGAACGGGCACGGCTCCACCCTAGGCGGCGGGCAGCGAGTAGCCCTCGGGGGTGGCGGTGATGAGCCCGTCGCGCTCGAGCCCGGCGAGTGCCCGCGCGAACTGCTCGGCGTCGTCGAGACCGGCCGCGGCCCACCGGGCGCGCAGCGCCTCCAGCGGCACCGGCAGCTCGTGCGCCCGCAGCTCGCCGAGCACGAGTCCGCGCACCTGCCGGTCGGAGCCCTCGTACTTCTTCTGGCGTGGCGCCCGCGCGCCGGTGTACGCCGGGTAGCCGGCGGCGCGCCAGGCGCACAGCGAGGCGAGCGGGCACTCCTCGCAGCGCGGTGCCCGTGCGGTGCACAGGGTCTGGCCGAGCTCCATGGTGCCGGCGTTGGCGAGCCGGGCGGTCGCCGCATCCGGTGGCAGCGTCGCCTCCATCTCGGCGAGGTCGCGGCGGGTCGAGGGCGGGCCGGGCTCCGCATCCCCGCGGACGGCCCGTGCGAGCACGCGGCGCACATTCGTGTCGACGACGGGGGTGCGCACCCGGTAGGCGAAGGCGGCGACGGCGCGGGCTGTGTACGGGCCCACGCCGGGAAGCGCGAGCAGCGCGTCCACGTCGTCGGGCACCTGCCCGCCGTGCTGCTCGGTGATGGTGACGGCCGCGCCGTGCAGCGCGAGTGCGCGACGCGGGTACCCGAGTCGGTCCCAGGCGCGCACCGCCTCACCCGGCGGCACGGCGGCCAGATCGGCGGGGGCGGGCCAGCGCTCCAGCCACGCCTCCAGGCGCGGGATCACGCGCGCGACGGGCGTCTGCTGCAGCATGAACTCGCTCACCAGGATTCCCCACGCCCCGAAGCCGTCCCGTCGCCACGGCAGGTCGCGATGCCCCGCCGCGAACCAGGCCGCGACCCGCGCGCCGAGCAGCGCGCGGAGGTCGTCGGGGGTGTCCGGTGAATTCATACCGTGCCAGGCTACGACGCCGTGGCTACGCTGGGATCATGCCGAGATGGTCGCCCGCCCGCGAGGGCGCGCTGGAGGCGCTTGCCGCCGAGATCCTGACCCACTACGCCAAGGGTCGGGTCGCCGTCGCGGTCGACGGAGCCGAGGGATCCGGCTCGCGCGAGTTCGCGACCGACCTCGCGGCGGTGCTGGTGCGCCGCGGTCACGCCGCCGAGGTCGCGCACGTCGACGACTTCCAGCGTCCGCGCGCCGAGCGCGGCGAGGCCACTCCTGAGGGCCGCTACCGTGACGCCTTCGACTACTCGGTGCTCCGCCGCGTGCTGATCGATCCGTTCCGGCTCGGCGGCAGCGCCGCGTTCGTGCTGGCCGCCTTCGACGCCGACGCGGATCAGCCGCTCGAGCCGACCTGGACCACCGCGCCCGCGAGCACGATCCTCCTGGTCGAGGGGGAGTACCTGCTGCGCTCTGACCTGCGCTCGATCTGGAACTTCAGCATCTGGCTCGACGGGCAGGGCGAGCCGCTCGCGAAGTACGTCGCCGACGCGGAACCGCGCACGCGTGCGAGCGCCATCGTCGACAACTCCGACCCGGAGAGCCCGCGCCGGGTGTTCGCCGACTCCTGCTGACTCGGCCTGTGCTGACGCGGCCTCTGCTGACCCCGCTCCCGCGAAGCCGACGCCCGCTCAACCGGCGCCCCGCTAGACAGGCACGCGCGCGAGAACGTCCTCGGGGTCGAGGAACTGCCCCGACCGCTCCACCTGGTGCACGAGGTTCACGAGGGCGGCGTTCGTCGGGGTGCTGATCCCCGCCTGCTGCGCCGCGGCGACGACGGCGCCGTTCAGGAAGTCGATCTCGGTGAGCTGACCGCGCTGGATGCTCTGCAGCGTCGAACCGGGGTTCGGCACGTCACCCATCCGGTCGGCGAGCATCCGCGGGAAGAGCGAGCCGATCGCCAACGGCGCCCAACCGATCGTCTCGAGCAGTCGGCCGGAGACGCCCTGCATCTCGCCGAGGCGGATGCCGCGCCGCCGCGCCACGCGCACCGTCTCGCGCATGCTGGCCGTCATCACCCGGCGAAGTCCCGGATGCGCGACCACCTCCTGCACGCTCAGTCCGGTGATCGCGGGCAGCGCGTTCACGTGATTGACGAGGAGCTTGCTCCACTGCGCCGACTCGAGGTCCGGCGCGATCTCAGTCGGGAGGGCCCCGCCGAGCGTGGCGGCGAGGGTCTCCAGCTCCTCGGGGCCGGTGCCGTCGCCGGCGCCGATCACGAGCGTCAGCGCGGCGGTGATGGTGATCCGGCCGGGGGAGAGGTAGGAGGCGGCGAACAGCGCCAGTCCGCCGATGAGCGGCGAGTCGGGAAGCTCCTCGCGCGCGACGGTGAGGCCGCCGAGCCCGTTCTGCACGACGAGCACCGGCACGCCGCGCAGCACCGCGCTGTGCGCGTCGAGGGCGACCCGCGCATCCTGCGCTTTGGTGGCGAGGATCGCCAGCTCGGGCGCCTCGGTCAGGAACTCGTCCGCGCTGACGCGCGCGACGTGCTCGCCGAAGCCGCCCTCCAAGCGGATGCCGTTCTCGCGGATCTCGGTCAGGTGCGCTCCGCGCGCCGCAACCGCCACCTCGTGCCCCGCCTTCTCCAGCAGGGCGGCGAGGGTGCCGCCGACGGCTCCGACTCCGATGATTCCGATTCGCACTCTGGCATCGTAGGGGCGCAGGGGCGGCGGGCGCGCGGCGATACGATGTCGAGGTGTCTGCAAGCCCGGGAGTGCTGCTCGTCGACAAGCCGCAGGGCTTCACAAGCCACGACGTCGTCGCGAGGGCCCGTCGTGCCCTCGGCACGCGCAAGGTCGGCCACGCGGGCACGCTCGACCCGATGGCGACGGGGCTGCTGGTGCTCGGCGTCGACAGCGCCACCCGCCTGCTGACCTACCTCGTCGGGCTCGACAAGGACTACTCGGCGACGATCCGTCTCGGACAGTCGACGGACACCGACGACGCCGAGGGCGAGATCACGGACGGCGCGGATGCGCGCGGACTCGACCGCGCCGCGATCGACGAGGTCATCGCGAGCCTCACCGGCTCGATCACGCAGGTCCCGTCGACGGTCAGCGCGATCAAGGTGCAGGGGCGGCGCGCCTACGAGCTGGCGCGCGCGGGCGAGACGGTGGAGCTGCGCGGCCGCGACGTCACCGTGAGCTCCTTCGTCGTCGATGACGAGCGGCGCGGGCCCGAGCAGCCCGAGGGCACGGTCGACCTCGACGTGCGGGTGAGCGTCTCTTCGGGCACGTATGTGCGCGCGCTGGCGCGTGACCTGGGCGCGGCGCTCGGCGTCGGCGGTCACCTGACGGCGCTGCGGCGCACACGCATCGGCCCGTTCTCCGTCGACGACGCGATCGTGCTCGACCCCGAGCAGCCGGAGCGGGCCCGCGCGGCACTGCTCGCGCCCGGCGCGGTGGCGACCGCCCTCTACCCGAGCTCGACCCTCGACGAGGCTCGGCTGCGCGATCTGGCGCACGGCAAGCGCATCACGGTCGACCACCCGGATGCGGAGGTCATCGCTCTGCTCGGACCGGACGGCCGGCTGGCGGGTCTGGCCTCGGTCGTCGACGGCACCGCGCGCATCCTCGTCAATTTCCCCACCCAGGAGGTGCTCTCGTGATCTCCTGGTTCACGATCATTCAGGTCGTCATCGCGTCGCTCGCCGGGCTGTACTGCGTCGGTCTGGGCATCAGCAAGCGCGCGCCCAACGACGCCGCGATTCTGTCGGTCGCGCTCGTGGAGCTGCTGCTGATCGTGCAGCTGATCATCGCGCTGGTGGCGCCCGGCTTCGGCAACGTCGCCACCGGCAGCGTGCTGGAGTTCTTCGTGTATCTCGTGACGGCGCTGCTGATCCCGCCGATCGCCGTGCTCTGGGCGCTGATGGAGCGCTCGCGCTGGAGCAGCGTGGTGCTGGGGATCGCGGCGATCTCGATCGCGATCATGATCTATCGCATGCAGCAGATCTGGGCGATCCAGCTGGCCTGAGCCGCGCGGCGTGCCGGGCCCGACGGCAGTACGCTGGGGGGCGATGTTGCGCTCACCCGAATCGAGTCCGTCGCCGCGGCGGATCAGCGGCTCCGGCCGTGCCCTCGTCGCCGTCTACGGCATCCTGGCGATCGCGGCGACCGGGCGCTCGGTGCTGCAGATCGCCACGCGCTTCGAGGAGGCGCCGCTGGCCTACTCGCTCTCGGCCGCCGCCGCTGTGGTGTACGTGGTGGCGACGCTCGCGCTGGCGCTGCGCTGGGATCGGCTGGCGTGGATCACGATCGGCTTCGAGCTCGTCGGCGTGCTGAGCATCGGCACCATGAGCGTCGTCGCGCCGGAGCTGCTGGGGCTCGACTCCGCGTCGCCGTTCGGCGGACAGGCGACCGTGTGGAGCGCCTTCGGCGCCGGCTACCTGCTGGTGCCGCTCGCCCTGCCGATCCTCGGCCTGTGGTGGTTGCGCCGCAGCACGCGGAAGCCGGCGGAGGCGGCATCGTCGTGAGGATCTTCCGCAGCCTCGCCGAGGTGCCGGCCGATCTCGGACCGTCGGCGATCGCGATCGGCAAATTCGACGGAGTGCACCTCGGACACCGCGCGCTGCTTCAGACGCTCTGCGCGCGCGCCGAGGAGCTCGGCGTCTCCCCGGTGGTGGTGACGTTCGACCGCAACCCGCTCGCGCTGCTGCGGCCCGAGCTGTGCCCGCCGGCGCTGGTCAGCAACGAGCAGAAGCTCGAGTTGCTGGCGGATGCCGGTGTCGAGGCGACCCTCATGCTCACCTTCGACCGCGCACTCAGCGCCGTCCCGGCCACCGAATTCGTGGAGGACACGCTCGTGCACGCGCTCGGCGCCCGCGTCGTGCTCGCCGGCGCCGACTTCCGATTCGGTGCGCGCGGTCAGGGCGATGTCGACCTGCTCACCCGGATCGGGGCCGAGCGCGGATTCGAGACCGTCGTGGTCGGCGACGTCGCCGGGTCGGGGGATGGCGTGAGCGGCTCGGCTCGGCGGGCGTCGTCCACCTGGATCCGCGAGCTGCTCGACGAGGGCAAGGTGCACGACGCGGCGAAGCTGCTCGGACGCGCCCCGACCGTGCGCTCCGTCGTGGTGCATGGCGAGCACCGGGGGCGCGAGCTCGGCTTCCCGACCGCGAACCTCGACCCCCGAATCGAGGGCTTCGTGCCCGCGGACGGCGTGTACGCGGCCTGGGCGACGATCGACGGCGCGCGCTACGCGGCAGCCGTGTCGGTCGGCAACAACCCGACGTTCACCGGGGTGCCCGAGCACCAGGTCGAGGCCTACCTGCTCGACGTCGATGTCGACGTCTACGGGCGGACGATCGAGCTCGAGTTCGTTGACTTCGTGCGTCCGATGCTGCGCTTCGACGGCATCGAGTCCCTCGTGGCCGAGCTTGCTGCCGACGTGGCCAAGGTCCGCGAGATCCTCGCCGCGCAGTCGCCGCGCTGACCGGCGTCAGCCGCCGGGGACGCCACGGTGGCCGTAGAGAAAGAGCACGATCGCGGCGGCGCTTCCCGTGATCGGGGGCCCCGAGCCGATCTCCCACCCGGCGTCGCTCGCGATCAGTCGGCGACCGCGCACCACCGCGCGGATCGGCATCGGCGCAGCGAGGCTTCGGGCGAGCGCGACGGCGCCCGACACCGTCGAGGTGACGGCGAGCGGCCGCCCGAGCGCGAGCGCGAGCTCCCAGGCGTCGGCGAGCGTGGCGCCAAGCTCGGGCACGCGGACGCGAGTGCGGGCCGCGAGGCGCTCCATGGCGAGCGCGCGGATGCGGCTCGTGAGCTCGGCAAGGCTCTCGCTGGCGAGGGAGGTGCGCTCGCGTCGTCCCCGGGTGACGGTGCGGGCGATCGAACGCGCGAGGTCTTCGACGGTGACGCCCGCTCGCAGGGTGGCGTGCGTCGCGGCGCCGGGCCCCTCCGCCTCGAGAATCTCGGCGACCGCGAGCAGCAGCTCGCCCTGACGGCGCGACCAGTTCGACTCCACGCTCGACTCGTCGCGACGCGCACGGCTGCTCAACGGCAGGTGCCGTGTCAGATCACTCATGGTGGTGACTGTACGCGGGCCGGCGTGTGCACGGCACGGCGCCGCACCGGCCGTCGCTCCTAGACTCGTGCGGTGAGTGAACGCGAGGCCTTCGAAGCTCGAAGGCTGCGACGCGGTCGTGTGCTGGTGTTCGTCGGCGTCGTCCTGCTCGCCCTCAACCTGCGCACGGCGGTGGCCGCGATCTCGCCGATCGTCGATCTCATCTCGGCGGAGCTGACCCTCGATCCTGTGGCCCTCGGCGTGCTGGGGGCGACGCCCCCGCTCGCGTTCGCCGCCTCCGGGCTGATCGGACCGATGGTGGTGCGCCGGGTCGGGCTGGAGCGCGCCCTGGTGCTCGCCATCATCGTGATGGTCGCCGGCCACTTGGGACGCGCCCTCGCCGGCTCCACCCTGATCCTCGTGACGGCGACGATCATCACGCTGCTCGGTGTGGGCGTCGCGAACGTGCTGCTTCCGCCGATCGTCAAGCGCTACTTCCCGACACGGGTCGGAGCCGTCACCGCCGTCTACGCGACCGTCATGTCGGTCGGGGCCACCATTCCTGCGCTCATCGCCGTGCCCGTCGCGGAGGGTGCGGGGTGGCGGGTCTCGCTCGGAGTCTGGTTCGCCTCGGCGATCGTGGTGGCGATTCCCTGGGTGATCAGCCTGCTCGGGCGTCACGATCAGACACACGATGCGGCGGCCCGCGCCGCCGAAGCGGTCGAGACGGGCGCGCTTCCCGTCTCCTCGCGGCTCAGTGTTCTGCGCTCGCCGATCGCATGGTCGGTTGCCGGCGTGTTCGCCACGGCTTCGTTCAGCGCGTATGCGGCCTTCGCGTGGCTGCCGCTGCTGGTGAGTGATCTGGCGGGGGTGGACCCGGCTGCCGCGGGCGGCCTGCTCGCGCTGTTCACGATCGCGGGCTTCCCCGCCGCGCTGCTGGTGCCCGTGCTCGCCTCGCGACTGCGTTCCGCCACCCCGCTCGTCGTCGCCGGGCTCGCCTTCCACCTCGTCGGCTATCTGGGACTGCTCATCGCCCCCGCGAGCGCGACTTGGCTCTGGGTGCTGCTCGCCGGATTCGGCCCGCTCCTGTTTCCGCTCGCGCTGGCCCTCATCGGGCTGCGCTCGCGCACCGCAGCCGGCGCGGTGGCACTCAGCGGTTTCGTGCAGGGTTTCGGCTACCTCGTCGGAGCGGCCGGACCGTTCCTGGTCGGGATCATCCACTCGGCGACCGGGGGGTGGGTCGCACCGCTGTGGCTGCTGCTCGCGGCCGCCGTATTCGCCGTGCCGGCGCTGTTCGTGCTGGCGCCCGGCGAGACCGTCGAGGACGAGCTCGAGCGCCGCGCCGGCTAGTCGGCGATCAGCTCGGAGCGGTGGATGAGCGCGGCCGCGCCGATCAGCGGGCCGTCGCCGGAGAGCCCCGACGGAACGACACGCACCTTGGTGACGAAGCCGAACTGGATGTGCTCGGCGATCGGCTCGCGGATCATGTCGAAGATGTCCGGGGTCACATGCGAGAAGCCGCCGCCGATCGCGACGACATCGAGGTCGACGAGTGCGGTCGCGGAGGCGATCGCCTGGCCGATGGCGCGACCGGAACGAGCGACCGCGCGACGAGCGATCTCGTCGCCCGCGGCGTAGGCGGCGGCGAGCTCCTCGCCGGTGCTGCCCGCCCAGCCTTCGCGGCGCGCCCAGGCGACCGTCTTGGGGCCGGAGGCGACCGCCTCCAGGCATCCGGCGCCGCCGCAGGCGCAGGGGTCGTCGAAGCCGGCGACCTCGACGTGTCCGATGTGGCCGGCATTGCCGGTGGGTCCGGGCACGGTGCGGCCGCCGAGGATCAGCCCGCCGCCGACGCCGGTGGACACGATCATGCCCATGGCGTTGTCGACGTCACGCGCGGCGCCCACCCAGTGCTCGGCGAGGGCGATGCACAGCCCGTCCATGCGCAGCGTCACGGGCACGCCAGCGGAGACCGGCTCGATGATGCTGCGCACCAGGTCGCGCAGCGGGTAGTCGCGCCAGCTCGCCAGGTTGAGCGGCGAGACGGCGCCCGCCGCCACGTTGATCGGGCCGGCCGCGCCGATGCCCGCGCCGATCAGCTCGTGCTCCGGGCCGACGCTGGCGAGCGCGGCCATGGTGGCGCCCGTGACCGCCTCGGCGAGCTGCTCCGAGCTCGAGTCGGGGCCGGTGGGGCGCCGGTGGCGCGAGGAGGCGACGACCGTGCCGTCGGCGGTGACGAGTCCGGCTTCGACCTTCGTACCGCCGAGGTCGATGGCGAGGGCTACAGGGATCACGGCAGGGCGCTACTTTCGGTCGGCGGATGCACAGCTTTTCCCAGCGTAGCGACCGCCGCGTCGTTGCCCGCGCGGGGGTCGACAGCGCCGTACACTGGCCGCGTGAACGGCGTCGCGAGGCTCGAACGGGTGATCGATCTGCCGCGCTCGATCGTCTGGGAGGCGATCGTTGACCCGATTCTGATGGAGGGCTGGCTGCACCCGGATGCGAGCCTCGTCGAGGGCGTCGAACTGCTCGAGCGGCGCGTCCCGTCTCCCGAGGAGCCCGCGGTTCCCGCGATCGTCGAGAGCGACGGGCCGCGCCTGGGTCATGTGCGCGTCGAGCTGACCGAGGCGAGCGGCGGCTCACGCGGTGGGGTCACCGAGCTCGTCCTCAGCGTTCCGCAGCACATCGACAGCCGCTTCCGCGCACCGCTGATCGCGGGCTGGCAGACCCGCCTCGACCAGCTCGAGGAGCTGCTGCGCGGGCATCCCGTCGACTGGGAGCACTGGGAGCGCGATCACGGCGCCGGCTACGAGCAGCACCTGCTGCGGGCCGCGACCGTCGCGTCCCCCTGAGAGTTTCAGGCACGCTAGCTAGACTCGCGGGGTGAATGCCACATCTTCCGGCGTGACGACGCGCACCGCGCTCGCCCCTGCCGAACGCGCGACCAGGCTGCTCGGCGCCGAGCTGACCGAGAAGAGCCTGCGACTCCATCTGGAAGGCCTGCCGGGCGTCGACGCCGTCGGGCTCGAGCAGCGCGCGGCGGCCCTCGGCACCCGCTCCATCAAGACCACCTCGAAGGCTTGGGCCCTTGACCGCATCATCGAGCTGATCGACCTCACCACGCTCGAGGGGGCCGACACCCCCGGCAAGGTGCGCTCGCTCGTCGCGAAGGCGATCACGCCCGACCCGAGCTCGCCTGACACGCCCCGCGTGGCGGCGGTCTGCGTCTACGGCGACATGGTTCCGGATGCGGTGGCGGCCCTCGGCGCCCTGCACGGCGACCCGGATGACGGCCTCATCTCCGTTGCCGCCGTCGCCACCGCGTTCCCGAGCGGTCGCGCCTCGCTCGCCGTGAAGCTCGCCGACACCCGCGACGCGGTTGCCGCGGGCGCCGACGAGATCGACATGGTGATCGATCGCGGCGCCTTCCTCGCCGGCCGCTACGGCGAGGTCTTCGAGCAGATCGTCGCGGTGAAGGAGGCCTGCCGCCGCGAAGACGGCACCTTCGCGAGCCTCAAGGTGATCCTCGAGACCGGCGAGCTGAACTCCTACGACAACGTGCGCCGGGCCAGCTGGCTGGCGATTCTCGCCGGCGGCGACTTCATCAAGACCTCGACCGGCAAGGTGAGCCCCGCGGCGACGTTGCCGGTCACCCTCCTCATGCTCGAGGTGGTGCGTGACTGGCACCGGCTCACGGGGGAGAAGATCGGCGTGAAGCCGGCCGGTGGCATCCGCACCTCGAAGGATGCGATCAAGTACCTGGTGACGGTGGCCGAGACGGTCGGCGAGGAGTGGCTGCAGCCCCACCTGTTCCGGTTCGGTGCCTCGAGCCTGCTCAACGATGTGCTGCTGCAGCGGCAGAAGCTCCAGACCGGCCACTACTCCGGCCCCGACTACGTCACGATCGACTGAGGACCGCAGCATGGTGAAAGACATTGACATCCCCGCCGGCGGCGGCTTCCTGGACTACGCCCCGGCGCCCGAGTCGACGAGCATCCTGAAGCTTCGCGACTCCTACGGACTGTTCATCGACGGCGACTTCGTCGACGGCCACGGCACCCCGTTCTCGACCGTGTCGCCCGCGACGGAGAAGGTGATCGCCGAGATCGCCACCGCGAACGAGCGCGATGTCGATCTGGCCGTCGCCGCGGCCCGCCGCGCCTACGACAAGACCTGGTCGAAGCTGTCGGGCGCCGACCGTGGCAAGTACCTGTTCCGCATCGCCCGCCTCGTGCAGGAGCGCGCGCGCGAGCTCGCCGTGGCCGAGAGCCTCGACAACGGCAAGCCGATCAAGGAGAGCCGCGACGTCGACGTGCCGCTCGTGGCGGCCTGGTTCTTCTACTACGCGGGCTGGGCCGACAAGCTCGACTACGCGGGCCTGGGTGCCAACCCGAAGGCGCTCGGCGTGGCCGGTCAGGTCATCCCGTGGAACTTCCCGCTGCTGATGCTCGCCTGGAAGGTCGCCCCGGCGCTCGCCGCGGGCAACACGGTGGTGCTGAAGCCCGCCGAGACGACCTCGCTCACGGCGCTGCTGTTCGCCGAGATCCTGCAGCAGGCCGACCTGCCGAAGGGCGTCGTCAACATCGTGACCGGCGCCGGCGCCACCGGGGCGACGCTCGTGCGCCACCCCGACGTCGACAAGGTCGCCTTCACCGGCTCGACCGCGGTCGGCCGTGAGATCGCCAAGGCGATCGCCGGCACGGGCAAGAAGGTCACGCTGGAGCTCGGCGGCAAGGCCGCCAACATCGTGTTCGATGACGCGCCGATCGACCAGGCGATCGAGGGCATCGTCAACGGGATCTTCTTCAACCAGGGCCACGTCTGCTGCGCGGGCAGCCGTCTGCTGGTGCAGGAGAACGTGCACGATGAGGTCATCGACCGGTTGAAGAGCCGCCTGTCGACGCTGCGTCTCGGTGATCCGCTCGACAAGAACACCGACATCGGCGCGATCAACTCGCAAGAGCAGCTCGAGCGCATCACGGCGCTCGTCGCGGCGGGAGAGGCCGAGGGCGCCGAGCGCTGGAGCGCCCCCTGCGACTTCCCCGAGAACGGCTTCTGGTACGCCCCGACGATCTTCACGAACGTGTCGACCAGTTCGCGCGTCGCCCGTGAGGAGATCTTCGGGCCGGTGCTCAGCGTGCTCACCTTCCGCACGCCCGCCGAGGCGATCGCCAAGGCGAACAACACGCCGTACGGCCTCTCGGCCGGCATCTGGAGCGACAAGGGCTCGAAGATCCTTGCCGTCGCCGACAAGCTGCGCGCGGGGGTGATCTGGGCGAACACCTTCAACCGCTTCGACCCGGCGTCGCCGTTCGGCGGCTACAAGGAGTCCGGCTACGGCCGGGAGGGCGGCCGCCACGGCCTCACCGCGTACTTGAAGGGGGCGGGCAAATGACCCACCTGACGATCCCCAAGACCTACAAGCTCTACATCGGCGGCAAGTTCCCGCGCACCGAGTCGGGTCGCAGCTACGAGGTGACGACGCCGAAGGGCAAGTTCCTCGCCAACGCCGCACTCGCCAGCCGCAAGGACGGCCGCGACGCGGTTGTCGCGGCGCGCGCCGCGCAGCCCGGCTGGGCCGGCGCGACCGCCTACAACCGCGGTCAGGTGCTCTACCGCATCGCCGAGGTGCTGGAGGGTCGACGCGAGCAGTTCGTCGCCGAGATCGCCGCCTCGGAGGGCGTGTCGAAGTCCGCGGCCACCGCGCAGGTGGATGCGGCGATCGACTCCTGGGTGTGGTTCGCAGGCTGGGCTGACAAGTACGTGCAGGTCGCCGGAACCGGCAACCCGGTCGCGGGCCCCTACTTCAACCTCTCGGTGCCCGAGCCGACCGGCGTCGTCGCGGTCGTCGCACCGCAGGGCACGGGCGGATCGCTCCTCGGCCTCGTCAACGTGGTCGCGCCCGCGATCGTAAGCGGCAACACGGTGGTCGTGATCGCGAGCGAGAAGCACCCGCTCAGTGCGATCAGCCTCGCCGAGGTCTTCGCCACGAGTGACTTGCCCGGCGGGGTCGTCAACGTGCTCACCGGCTCGCCGGCCGAGATCGCCCCGTGGCTCGCCAGCCACGCCGACGTGAACGCCCTCGACCTGAGCGGCGCCGACGCGCTCGACTGGGTCGACCTCGAGATCGCGGCGGCGGACACGCTGAAGCGCGTCCTGCATCCGGAACCGGGCGTGCCCGCGCGCTCGCTCGACCGGATCGTCGCACTCACCGAGACGAAGACCGTCTGGCACACCAAGTCGCTGATCTGAGTCGCGCGGTGCGTTCGCCGTCGCGCGGCCCGCGACCGGTGCGAAAAGTGCGATTGCGGCGCGCAGGATCGCGCTTTTCGCACCGCTCGCGGGGACGGGCGCGCGTTTGTCTCGTGCAGGACCTCAGGGGGACTGGATCTCGTGGAGACCCGGGGTTTCTTCAGCCCGGAGGCCTAGCGTGACGGCATGCGCATCCTCCTGACCGGCGCCACCGGGTATCTGGGCGGGCGCTTGGCTCCCCGGCTTCTGGAACGCGGTCACGACGTGCGCGTGCTCGTGCGCGACCGCTCGCGACTGCGCGACGTGCCCTGGGCGGACGACGTCGAGGTCGTCGAGGGCGATCTCAGTGATCCGGATTCGGTGCGCCGCGCGTTCGAGGGTCGCGAGATCGCGTACTTCCTGGTGCATTCGATGACCGCGCACCGCGACTTCGCCGAGGTCGACCGGCGGCACGCCGAGACCTTCGCGGCGGCGGCGCGCGCGGCGGGCGTCTCGCGCATCGTCTACCTCGGCGGCCTGCATCCCGAGGGCAGGCTGTCGCCGCACCTGCGCTCCCGTGCCGAGGTCGGAGAGATCCTGCTCGACTCCGGGGTGCCGACGGCGGCGCTGCAGGCGGGGGTTGTGATCGGCTCCGGCTCGGCGAGCTTCGAGATGATCCGGCACCTCACCGAGGTCCTGCCGTATATGCCCGCACCGAAATGGGTGCGCAACTTCATCCAGCCGATCGCGGTGCGCGACGTGCTCTACTACCTGCTCGAGGCGGCCGAGCTGCCGCCCGAGGTGAACCGCGCTTTCGACATCGGCGGACCGGACGTGCTGCGCTACGGCCAGATGATGAACGGATACGCCGTCGAGGCGGGGCTCCATCAGCGCCCGATCGCCTCGCTGCCGGTGTTGACGCCGTGGCTCGCCTCGCACTGGGTCAACCTGGTCACTCCGATCCCGCGCGCGCTCGCTGTGCCGCTGGTGACGAGTCTGCAGAACGACGCCGTCTGCCGCGAGCACGACATCGCGCACTGGATTCCGGAGCCCGAAGGCGGGCTCACCGGCTACCGGCGCGCGGTGCGCCTGGCGCTCGGCAAGATGCGCGCCGGCGAGGTGGAGACCAGCTGGCAGAACGACGCCGTGCTGGGAGCCCCGAGCGATCCGCTGCCGAGCGACCCGGAGTGGTCGGGCCATACCGTCTACGTGGATGCGCGGGAGCAGCACTCCACGGCTTCACCCGAGCAGCTGTGGCGGGTGATCGAGGGGATCGGCGGTGACAACGGCTGGTACTCCTTCCCGCTCGCTTGGGCTCTGCGCGGCTGGCTCGACAAGCTCGTCGGCGGGGTGGGGCTGCGACGCGGGCGTCGTCATCCGCACCGGTTGGCGCTCGGCGAAGCGCTCGACTTCTGGCGGGTGGAGCAGCTCGACCGGGGGCGCTTCCTGCGCCTGCGCGCCGAGATGAAGCTCCCGGGCCGCGCCTGGCTCGAGCTCTCCGCCGTGCCGCAGGACGGCGGCACGCTCTACCGGCAGCGCGCCGTGTTCTTCCCGCGCGGTCTCGCCGGGCGCCTGTACTGGTTCGCGATCCTGCCGTTCCACGGCGTCATCTTTCGCGGCATGGCCCTGCGCATCACGGCGCGCGCCGAGGCCGAAGCGCGTGCGTCGGCGGCGGACGAGAACGCCGCCGATCAGATCACGACTCGGTGACGAATAGATAACAAACCGGTAACGCGACCTGCTAAGTTCGAGGCACCCGCAGCGACGCGGGGCCCACATCCGTGGTGAACCCGAAACGAAAGCGTGTCAATGACGACAGCGCAGCCCGTTGCCGAGTCCCCGAAGCTCGGTCACCCGACCCATCCGCTTCGTCGCGCTCTCGTCGCGAGCGCCCTCACCCTCGGGCTCGTGCTCGTGATGGCGCTCAACCCCGACGCCGTCCGCGTCTTCGCCGCCAGTCCCTTCGGCGAGCTGCGCAGTCCCGGTGAGTCGGCCTTCATCGCCGCGCACCGCGGTGACCGCTCGGATGCGCCCGAGAACACGCTGCCCGCCTTCCAGTCCGCGTTCAACAGCGGCTTCGCCTACGTCGAGACCGACCTTCAGCTGACGCGCGACGGCCAGGTGGTGCTCATGCACGACACCACCGTGGATCGCACCACGAACGGCACCGGCAGCGTCGCGAACAAGACGCTTGACGAGCTGCGCAAGCTCGACGCGGGCTCCTGGTACGACGAGCAGTTCCGCGGCACGCTCGTGCCGACACTGGCTGAGTTCCTCGACCTGCTCGCGGACTCGGATTCGCGGGCCCTGCTCGAGCTCAAGGGCGACTGGACGCCCGAGGAGGTGCGCTCGATGATCGCCGAGATCTTCCCGCGCGGCGTGCAGAACCGCGTCTCGTTCGCGAGCTTCAGCAAGATCTCGCTCGCCTCGCTCTCTGAGGTCGCCGCCGCCTTCCCGCGGATCGTGCTGCGGAAGACCCTCCCGAAGGACCCGGTCGCGCTCGTGCAGAAATACACCGCCAGCGCGATCATGACCCGCACCGAGGAGCTCGAGCAGCGCCCCGAGGTCGTCGAGGAGATGCACGACGCCGGGCTCGGCGTGCTGCTCTACACGCTCAACGATCGGCAGAGCTGGGCCGAGGCCCTCGCGCTCGGAGTCGATGGCATCGCCACCGACCGCCCGAGCGCCCTCGACGGCTGGATCGCCCAGACGGCGCCCGGAACGTAGCGGGCGTCAGCTGCGGGCGAGCAGGTCGCGGAAGAAGTCGATGCCGCGCAGGTAGGTCGAGACGCGGATGCTCTCATCGATGGCGTGCAGCGTCGCCCGCTCCGCGGTCGTCAGATCGAACGGCAGAAAGCGGTAGACGTGCTCGCTGATGCGGGTGAAGTGCCGCCCGTCGCTGGCCTGCAGCATGACGTAGGGCGTGACGATCGCCTCGGGGAACAGCTCCCCGATGGAGGCGGAGAGACGCTCCCACGCCTCGCCGCTCGCGGGCGAGACGGGCGAGGGCTCGGAGCCGTAGACGAGGCGCGCCTCGACGCCGTCGCGGTGCACCACTCGCTGGATGTGGGCCAGCGCCTCCGCCAGGCTCGACCCGACCGCAATGCGCACGTTGACCATCGCGGTGGCCTTCTCGGCGATCACGTTGTCGCCCGCCGAGCCGCGCAGGCGGGTGACGGCGTAGGTGGTGCGCACCATCGCGTTGGTCTCCGGGCCGAGGCGCGAGAACACCGCGGTCAGCAGGCCTCGGAACAGGCCGACGTGGGTGAACAGGAAGCGCATCGGCTGCTTCGTGTGGGCGCCGAGCCGACGGATCATCTCGGCGGTCGGCTCGGCGAGCTGCGCGGGGGCAGGGGAGCGGTCCAGCCGCACGATCGCCCGCGCGAGTCGCGTGGTCGCGCCGTCGCGCACGGGCGTGGAGGCGTGGCCGCCGCTGCGCTCCACCGAGAGCTCGATGCCGGCGAGACCCTTCTCGCTCACGCCGACGACGGCGACGGGGGCGTTGACGCCGGGGAAGATGCCCTCGACGACGGCTCCGCCCTCATCCACCACGAGGGCGGGGCGGATGCCGCGCTGCTCGAGCAGGTCGACGATCGCGGGGGCGCCGTGGCCGGCGACCTCCTCATCGTAACCGAAGGCCAGGTAGACGTCGGCGGCGGGGGTGAAGCCTTCGGCGAGCCGCGACTCGACCGCCTCCAGGATGCTGCCGAGCGCGCCCTTGTCGTCGATCGCGCCGCGGCCGCGCACGCGCTCCTCGCCGTCCTCATCGCGCACCAGCTCCGCCTCGAAGGCGGGGAACTGCCAGCCTGGCTCGTCGGCGGGCACCACATCCTGGTGGGCCATCAGCACGAGCGGCGCGGCGGCGGCGTCCCGACCGGCCCAGCGGAAGAAGAGGGATGCCTCGCCGACGAGCTCGTGCTCGAGTCGCTCGTGCACGAGCGGGAACAGCTCGGCGAGCTTCGCGCGGAACGCCGCGAAGGCCTCCCAGTCCAGCTCCTCGGAGTTCGAACGGGAGACGGTCGGAATCCGGATGAGTTCGCGCAGGCGGTCGACAGGGGTGCTCACTCCTCGACACTACAAGTGCGAGCGCGGCCGCCGCGCTCGGTATGCTTTCGGCATGAGTTCGAGGTCGCGCGAGTCCGCTCCGGTGCTCCTTCGTCTCGCGCTCGCGCCCGCCGTCATCGCCGCGATGGCCCTGCTCATCGGCGTGGCGCTGCTCGACACCGATGCGTTTCTCGTCATCCGGTTCATCGTCTCGATCTTCGCGCTGATCATCGCCTGGTTCGCGGTGCGCGCGCGTCACTGGTGGTGGGTGCCGCCGCTCGGCGCGATCGCCGTGGTGTGGAATCCGGTGCTGCCGATCGCGGTGCCCGGCGACTGGTGGCTCGGCCTCCAGTACCTGGCGGGGCTCGTCGTGGTCGCTGCGGGCATGCTGATCCGCGTCGCGGTCGTGCCCGCGAGCGGGTCGCGGACCCGCTAAGGCGAGGATTCGGCTAGACTGGGGCCACGTTCCGCCCCACCGGCCAAAGCCGGGTCTGGGATTCCGCGGAAAGTACACGGTGAACGCCGATCCCGCATGGCGGTCCCGTTTTACATAGCAACGGCCTGAGCATCAGGCGGATCGACCGGCATTCTGGCGAATGCTCGAGGAGAATCATGGCCCAAACCGGGCAGAAGTCGCGCAACGGGGGACGCCGCGCTGCGCCGCAGCGCAAGCGTCAGCACCAGGACGAGACGGGTGTCATCCCCGTCCTGGCGCGCATCGTGCGCACGATCGAGAACTCGGCCGAGCGCGGCAAGGTGAACGCCGCGAACCGCACCCGGTTCCGTGTCGTCGCGGTGCTCGTGCGCGAGGAGCGCGCACGGATCAAGGCGGATGCGAGCCTTGGCGACGCGGAGCGCAGCAAGGAGCTCACCCGCCTCGACGGCATCGCCACGATCATGGCGAAGACGGCCTCGCGCGACACCAGCCTGATCCGGCTGCTGACCGACACGGCGCCGCTGTCGACGGCGGCCCTCGAGGTGCGCCGCACGATCCTGATGGAGGCGGGCGCCGAGCTCAGCCCCGAGGATCTCGTGATCGTGACCGAGACCCCGGAGAAGACGCCGGCGGAGGACCGCCAGGTCATTCCGCAGTCGGTCAAGCAGTACCAGATGTCGAATCCGTTCCTCGCGCCCGACTTCAGCGCCGCGCAGGCCAAGCCGGCCACCGAGGGGCGTCTGGCGAACTGGGAGCTCATCGAGCCGCTGTTCCGCTCCTTCGAGGTCGGCGCCGGCGGCGGCGCCGCCACCATGAACCTGCCCGCGCCGCGCACCCGCGAGACGCCGGGCGGCACCGAGCTGATGATCCACCAGGCGCGCTTCATCGAGTCGGCGCGCACCGGGCACCGCAGCTTCCTGCTCGCCGATGAGCCGGGTCTCGGCAAGACGGCGCAGGCGCTGCTCGCGGCCCACGTCTCGGGCTCCTACCCGCTGCTGGTGGTCGTGCCGAACGTCGTCAAGGTGAACTGGGCGCGCGAGGTCGAGAAGTGGACGCCGCAGCGCACCGCCACCGTGGTGCACGGCGACGGCGACGATCTGGACGCCTTCGCCGACGTCACGATCGTCAACTACGAGATCCTCGACCGGCACGCCGCGTGGCTCAGCCGTCGCGGATTCAAGGGCATGATCGTCGACGAGGCGCACTTCATCAAGAACAAGGAGTCGCAGCGGTCGAAGAACGTGCTCGCGATCGCGAAGAGCATCCGCGCCGTCAGCCCGAACGCCCTGTTCATCGCCCTCACCGGAACCCCGCTCATCAACCAGATCGAGGACTTCCGGATGATCTGGCAGTACCTCGGCTGGATCGACGACAAGAAGCCGCTCGCCCAGCTGATGAAGAAGCTGGAGGAGACCGAGCGCACGCCCGGCGATCCCGGCTTCTTCGCCGCCGCGCGCGGCGCCGTGATCGACATGGGCATCGTGCGGCGCAAGAAGGAGGATGTCGCCGCCGACATCCCCGCACGCCGCATCGCCGACATCCCGGTCGAGCTCGACGGGGAGGCGGGGCGCTCGATTCGCGCCGCCGAGCAGGCGCTCATCTCGCGTCTCGTGGATCGCTACCGTCGCGTGCTCGCGCAGCGCCCGGAGGCGAACCCCGAGGACATCATCCGTCTCGTGGCGCACGCCGAACTCGAGGAGTCGCGTTCCGCGGCCTCGGGGGGCGACAACGTGTTCACGATGGTGCGCAAGATCGGGCAGGCCAAGGCCACCCCGGCGGCGGACTACACGGTCAACCTGGCCCGCAACGTCGGCAAGGTGGTGTTCTTCGCCAAGCACATCGACGTGATGGACACGGCGGAGAAGCACTTCGCGGCGGCGGGGCTGCGCACCGTCTCGATCCGCGGCGACCAGAGCTCGAAGGCGCGCCAGGAGGCGATCGACGCGTTCACCAACGACGAGGACGTCGCCGTCGCGGTGTGCTCGCTCACGGCGGCCGGCGTCGGCGTCAACCTGCAGGCCGCGTCGAACGTCGTGCTCGCCGAGCTCAGCTGGACGAACGCGGAGCAGACGCAGGCGATCGACCGCGTGCACCGCATCGGCCAGGGGCTGCCGGTGACCGCCTGGCGCATCATCGCCGCGGGCACGCTCGACGCGCGGATCTCCGAGCTCATCGACGCCAAGGCGGGCCTCGCGGCCCGGGCCCTCGACGGCGTTCACCTCGACGAGAGCGAGGAGGGCTCGGTGCAGCTCTCGGCGCTCGTCACGATGCTTCGGGATGCCGTTTCGGAGCTCTGAGCGACTCACGGTCTTGTACCCCGTACTGGTCGTCCTGTCCTACAAGTGAGGGACACCCAGAGTGGGGGGAGCGCGACATGGGTGGGATCAGTAACTTCATAAGTGCACTAGTTGGGGGACTAGGGGCGGCGGTGACATCGTCGAAACGCGAATACCGGCTACGGGGGTAACCGGGCACAGCGGACGACGTCACCGCCGCCAGTAACATTTAACGGGCCGTTCTCGCCCGCCGTCTCCTTGACCCCGGCGCTCAGCGCCGCGTGCTGTTGGCCGTTCGGCCCCGCACGATGCCGATGAACGTGTCGATGCGCGGATCCGCGGCCTCGCCTGCATCGCTCACGCGCCAGGCCAGCCCGATCCTCGTGGGGGCGCCGTCGCGAATCGGACGCGTGACGACGTCGCGGCGCGAATGGGTCCGTGCGACCGACTGCGGCATCCGCGCCACCCCGACGCCGGCCGCCACCAGTGCGACCGTGTCGGCGTCGTCGCCGGGCTGCACGACCTCCTCGGCGAGGTCGGCCTCGCTCACGTCGTCGACCACCGAGAACACGTGCTCCTTGGCCGCCACGACGACCGGGGTCTCCTCATACAGCGGGATGACGTGCAGCTCCTCGCTCGCGGCGACGTCGCGCACGAACGCCATCGCAGCGCTCCCGTCCGTCACCGCCGCCAGCGCCTCCGACTGCGAGCTGGGACGCAGCTCGAGGGCCTCGCGGCGCATCCGTTCGCGCCAGATGCGCTCCCACTTGATGGGGGTGACACCCGGCACGAAACACACGACGAAGGGATCTGCCACCCGCTCAGGCTAGCCTGGGCCTGTGAGTGAGCAGACGATGAACCCGGCAACCGCGGCCAAGAAGCTGGAGCTGCTGCTGGCGGCGACGCCGGAGGAGTTCCGCGCGAAGCCGCTGACCCGCTCCGAGGTGCAGGCGCTCATGACCGACCCGCCCGAGTGGCTGAAGGCGCTGCGTGCCGACGGGCCGCATCCGCGCGAGGTGGTCGCCCGCAAGCTCGGCGTCTCGAACTCGGGACTCGCGCGCGGCGGCATCGTCGAACCGCTGACCACGCCCGAGATCAAGGCGCTGCTGGACGAGATGCCCGACTGGCTCGTCGCCGAGCGCGGGCGTCAGGCCGCGGTGGTGCGCGAGAACGCGCGCATCAAGCGCGAGAAGCGCCCCGCCGGAGAACCGCGCGACAGCGGTTCGCGCAAGGGCGGATCCGGGGTCTAGGCGCTCCAGCGCAGGCGGTCGAGCTTGCCGAGCATCGACCAGACGGTCTCGCTCAGCTGCGGGTAGGCGAGCGCGATCTGGCGAAGCATCCGCCGGTCCACTTCGACGCTCGGACGCCGACCGTTGTCGGCGGCGATCAGCTCGGAGCGCAGTCCCAGCACGACGAACTCGTCGATCGTCGGCAGCACCTCCATGAACGCCCACGGGTCCTCGCCGCCGTGCAGCCGCTCCCAGACGACGGTGCTGAGCTCGTCGTGCGCCTCGGCGCGCAGCACCTCGAGGCTGGCGCGGCGCAGCACCCCGGGGCGGGGCATCTCGGGGCGCTCGTTCGTCACCCTTCGAGACTACGCGTCCGGCTAGGCTCGCGGCATGAGTCGAACTCAGCGACGCATCCGCCGTGTCGCCGGTGTCCTCGCCGTGCTGGCGGCAGTGCTCATCCCGGCCGCCTCCGCCTCCGCAGCCCCGACGGCTCGGGCGGATGTCGACGACTTCGAGATTGCATCCTTCGACGCCGTCTACACGCTCGGGCGCGACGGCGAGGGCTTCGCGACGCTCGACGTGGTCGAGACGATCGTCGCCGTGTTCCCCGACATCGACCAGAACAAGGGCTTCTACCGCGACATCCCCGAGTACTACGGCAACGTACAGCTGCACACCGCGGTGCTGAGCGTCACCGACGCCGACGGCGACGCGGTGCCGTACTTCACCGAGTACTACGAGGACTTCTACAGCATCGGCCTCGGCGACGACAGCTACGTCCACGGCGAGCAGACCTACGTGATCCACTACGAGCAGCGCAACACGATCCGCTACTTCGCCGATGCCGAGGTCGACGAGTTCCAGTGGGATGTCAACGGCACCGGCTGGGCTCAGCCCTTCGGCCGGGTCTCGGCGGAGCTGCGCGTCGACCCCGGCCTTGTCGACTCGATCGTCGGCGACGCGTCCTGCGCCGCGGGCGCCTTCGGTGCGACCGGATGCCCCGGCGGCATCACCCGTGAGGACGACGCCCAGACGGGGGAGGCGGTCTTCCGCGCCACCGCCGGACCGTTCGCCCCGTACGAGAACCTGACGATCGCGGTCGCCTTCGCGGGCCACACCTTCGCCGAAGGGCCGACGACCTACCCGCCCTCGAGCTACGACGATGACTACGGGCCGTCCACGCCCCCGCCGCGTGCTCCGTGGTGGATGGAGATGGCGCTGTTCCTGGTCGGACCTCTCGGGGTGCTGGTGGGCATCATCGCGCGGATGACGTGGAAGAAGGACCTGGCCGCCGAGACGGCGGCCAGCGACATCATCGTGCCGCAGTACGCGCCGCCGAGCGAGAACATCATGCTCGCGGCGCACATCGCGGGGCGCCCCGATCGGGCCTTCGCTGCGCAGCTGGTCGACCTCGCGGTGCGTCGCAAGATCCGCCTGCTCGATCCGGGCACCGCGGGCGGCGACGAGTACTCCGCCGAGCTCGTGACGGCCGAGGGCGTCGACCGCCACGAGCGCGCGCTGCTGGTCGGGATCTTCGGCGGCGGCCTCGAGCCCGGCTCGCGCTTCGCGCTGTCGAGTTCGAGCAAGACGCTCTCCGCGGCATTCCACCGGGGCCAGACGGCGATCACCGAGGAGATCACCTCGCAGGGCTACGCTGCCGGCACCCGGCTGCGTCCCCTGTCGGCGGGGCTCATGCTCGCCGGCACCGGCGTCGCGATCGGCGCCGTCGCGCTCGTCACCGCCTCGGCTCCGTATTCGGGCAGCGAAGGCGCCTTCATCGGGGTGCTCGCGGCCGGCTGGGGAGCGCTGCAGACCTTTTCGCACTCGTCGAGCCGTCGCGTGCTCACCTCGAAAGGCGAGAAGCTCAACGACTACCTGCTCGGAATGAAGGACTACCTCGAGCTCGCGGAGAAGGACCGCTTCGCGATGCTGCAGTCGGTCACCGGCGCCGACCGCATCCGCGTTGACGATCAGACCGAGCTCGTCAAGCTGTACGAGAAGCTGCTGCCGTGGGCGGTGCTCTGGGGTGTCGAGCGCAGCTGGGGCGACGTGCTGGTGGCCGCCGCCGCCGAGGCCCGCACGCCGATCGAGTGGATGTCCAGCCGCGAACAGCTGACCGGCTGGCGGCTCTACTCGATCGTCTCCAGCGTCAGCCGGTCCACTCCGGCGCCGCCGGTGGTGGCGCGCTCCCGCTCCACCGGCTTCACGTCGGGCGGCGGTTGGTCGTCCAGTGGGGGTTCGAGCTCGAGCAGCTTCTCCTCCGGAGGCGGGTTCTCCGGCGGCGGGGGCGGCGGAGGAGGCGGCCGCGGCCGATAAACTCGACCGATGCCCGATTCTCCCTTGTCTGCGAGCCCCTATGAGGTGCTCGGCGTAGCGGCGACGGCGAGTCACGACGAGCTGCGCAAGGCCTACCGCAAGCAGCTGCGCGCCACCCACCCCGACTCCGGCGGCAACGTCGAGCAGTTCCACCGCGTGCAGCGCGCCTGGGAGCTGATCGGCACGCCCGAGGCCCGCGAGGAGTTCGACCGCGCCGGCGAACCGGTGATCGGCGGGCAGTCCTGGGCGCCCGGCGGGCCGCCGCCGCGTCAGGACACGCGTCCGCAGACGCGCCAGCACGGGCATCCGGGCGGCTGGTTCCGCGAGCAGTACCTGGCCGAGCTGCGCGAGTGGGTCGGTCGCGGCGTCACGATCGCCGACCCCTACGACGCGGCGCTGCTGCGCCGCGCACCGCACACCGTCAAGCACCTGCTGGCCTCCGCGATCGCCGAAGAGGACACGGCGCGCGTGCTGTCGACCCTCGGGATCGGCTTCACCGTCTGGCATGACGTGTCGACCGGGGTCGGCGGCGGTCCGCCGTCGCGGATCGGTGTCGGGCATCCCGGCGGAACGCCGATGAGCCAGGTCGAGAAGCTCGACCACATCGTGCTCGGCCCGACCGGGCTCTGGGGAATCCTGAGCGAGGACTGGGGTGAGCCGGTCAAGGTCAAGCGCGGTGAGCTGATCGGGCCGGGGCTGCAGCCCGGCGAGCAGCCGCTCAAGGCGCTCGGAGCGCGGGCTCGATTCTTCGCGCGCGCGGCGAAGGTGAAGTTCTCGGGTCTCGTCATCGTGGTGCCGGAGGGCGCGGCGCCAGCCGACGTCGTGCCGCTCGGCATGGTGAAGGGGGCGCATGCGCTGCTCGTGCAGCGACCCCGCGTGGTGCAGCTGCTGCGGACCGGGATCGCCGGCATCGGCACCGGCGGAACCGACCTGTTCGAGGTGCGGTCGCGTGTGCAGGCGACGGCGCGATTTGTCTGAGCTTCTCGACGCTTCCCTGTGGGAGCGGTACCGTGAAGTGCCGTGACCCTGACTCACACCCTGATCCACCTGCTCGGCGGCCGTGCCGTTGAGCGTGCGGTGATGCGCGGACTCGCGAGCGACGGCAGTCTGCCTGTTGCGCCGACCGGGCCGAGCATGCTGCGCCCCGGTGACAACATGCTGCGGGTGCGGCTGGTCGGCGGGGGCATGGTGCGCAGCCTCGGCGTCACCACGGCCGAACTCGGATTGGCGGGCCATCTGAGCCGCCTGCTGCAGGGCTCGCTCGCACGCGGCGTCAGCATCGACGCCTGGGGCGAGTCCGGCGCCGACCTCTACGACATGGCGCCCCGGCTCTGCCCGGAGGGCGCCCCGCGCCCCCACGTGCGCGTCGTGCTGGTGGGACTGATCGAAGCGATGCGTCTGCGTCCGAGCTCGCGCTGGCGCAAAGACCTGGCGCTGCTGGAACCTGCCGTCGCCGCGGGGGAGCCCCCGCTCGTCGTCGTGCTGGCGCCGAGCATGCCGAACGACCTCGACGTCTCGCCGTGGGTGCGGCGTCGCGTTGCCAAGGCGATCGAGAAGATCAACGCGGCGACGGTGGACTGGGTGGATCGGCATCCAGGCGCCTATCGCGTGCCCGCGATCCCGCCGAGCACGCGCAAGATGCTCGGCACGTCGGAGGACTACGCACGCACGGCCGCGGCCATCGCGCCGGTCGTGGCCGAGGCGGTATGGGCCGCGAAGGAGTAGTCGCCGGGAGCGGCGGCGCGCTCGCGCTGCCGCACGCCGTCGCGCCGATCGAGACCGAGCGGCTGCGGCTGCGGGTCGTGAACGCGCGAGACGTTGACGCCATCCATGCCGTGCAGTCGCGCGAGGATGTCTGCCGCTATCTGCCGTTCGCGCCGCGCTCACGCGACGAGATCGACGAGAAGGTCACCGGCTGGGCTGCCGGGGGAGTGCTCGCGGCCGACGGCGACCTGGCGATGCTCGCGATCGAGCGGCGGGAGGACGATGTGGTCCTCGGCCACATCCACGCCGAGCTGTCGAGCGTCGAGAACGCGAGCGCCACGGTCGGCTGGGCGCTGCACCCGGACTTCGCGGGCCAGGGCTATGCGAGCGAGGCGGCGCGCGCCCTGCTGCGCGAGCTGTTCGGCCGGGTCGGCCTGCACCGAGTGTTCGCCTGGGTGCGCCCTGAGAATCTCGCCTCGGCGGCGCTGTGCCGCCGTCTGGGGATGCGCATCGAGGCCGAGCGCGAGCACTTCGGCTGGCTGCGTGGCGACTGGCGCAACCTGCAGGTGTGGGCGGTGCTCGACCGCGAGTTCGCGGCGGCGGAGGCGGGGGCGCCCGCGCCGGCAGGACGGGACTTCGTGCGCGACGTGCCCTATGGCGTGGAGTCGAGCGATGCGCCCGACCCGGCGCTTCCGGCCGAGTTCCCCGGCATCCGGACCGAGCGGCTGCAGCTGCGGCTGCTCACCGCCGACGACGTGGATGCGGTGCACCGCTATCAGAGCCGCGAGGATGTCTGCCGCTATCTGCTCTTCGAGCCGCGGACGCGGGACGAGGTGGCGGCGAAACTGGCCGAGCACGCGGCGCACACGACGCTCGCGTCCCGCGGCGACTACTGGCAGCTCGCCGTCGAGCGGACGGGCGACGGTGCGGTGATCGGAGACCTGTACTTCGCCCTCGCCGAACCCGGCAGCGCGGCCGCCGAGATCGGCTGGACCTTCCACCCCGACGCCCACGGTCAGGGCTTCGCGACCGAAGCCGCCGCGGCGCTGCTCGACTTCGCCTTCGACACGCTGCGGTTGCACCGCGTCGCCGCCGAGTTCGACCCGCGCAACGAGCGCTCCATTGCGCTGTGCCGCCGTCTCAGCATGGTCGAGGAGGCCCACTACCTGGAGGACCTCTGGTTCAAGGGCGCCTGGGCCGACACCGGCCAGTACGCCCGCCTGCGGGTCGAGTAGCCGCGAAGCGGAGTATCGAAACCCCAACGCTCTGCGGGTTGAGTAGCCGCCCCCGGCGGCGTATCGAAACCGCAAGGCTCTGCGGGTTGAGTAGCGCGCTCCGCGCGCGTATCGAAACCCCGCACCCCGCACCCCGCCTACGCTGGAACCCTATGAGCACCTACCGCCTCCACCCGATCGACGAAACCTCGCGCGCCCGCCTGGCCGAGCAGGGCCTCACCCTCTCGCTGGTTGACGGCCTCGACGACTCCGAGTCCGGCGTCGCGCGCTACGACGCGTGGACGCAGGCCGACGGTCGCGGCTTCTACCTCGACCGTGCCGCCGACGATGCTCTCGCGTTCCACCGTGCGGGTGTCGGCGACCGCCGCACCACGGGCGTCTGGGACGACGCCACCCCCGCCACCCTCGAGCCGGTCGCGACCATCAACTCCTGGCCGACCGAGCTGAGCGTGCCCGGCGGTCGCACCACCACCGGCTGGGCGATCAGCTCGGTGACGGTCGCCCCGACGCACACGCGGCGGGGCATCGCACGCTCGCTGCTGGAGGCGGAGCTGCGCACCGCATCCGCTCTGGGTGCTCCGGTCGCGATTCTGACGGTGTCGGAGTCGACGCTGTACGGGCGCTACGGCTTCGGGCCCGCCGTGCTGGCCACCGACTGGGTGATCGAGTCGCGCCGCGCCCGTCCGCTGCGGCGGCGCACCGAGGCGGGCCGGGTCGAGTTCATCTCGCTGAAGGACTTCCGGTCAGAGGTGGCGGCACTGCACGAGCGGGTGCGCGCGGAGCGCCCCGGCGAGATCGCCGTCTGGGCGTCGCGGTGGGATCAGATCGCGGGTCTCGCGCCGGCGCAGGAGGCCGAGGCGAAGAAGCTCCGCGCGGTGCGCTATCTCGACGCCGACGGCGTCGTGCAGGGCGTCGTCATCTACACGGTCTCCGGCGGCGAGCAGGACTTCACCGAGCACCGCGTCGACGTCAAGTATCTGCTCGACGCGACGCCGGCGGCTTCCGCGGCGTTGTGGGGCTTCGTCGTCGAGCTCGACCTGGTGCGCGAGGTGACGGCGCGGCTGCGCAGCGTCGACGAGCCGCTGCGCTGGATGCTCGCCGACTTCCGCGCGGCGAAGGTCAGCACGATCGAGCACGAGTATGTGCGCGTGCTCGATGTCGTGGCGGCGTTCGAGGCGCGCGGCTACTCGGCCGCGGGGTCTCTCGCGTTCGAGGTGACGGATCCGCACGGTTTCGCCGACGGCACTTGGCTGGTCGAGGCGGATGCGGCAGGCACCGCGACGGTGCGCGCGGTCGACGAGGCGCCGGCTGGCGTCCCGCTGCTGTCGCTCGGAGTGCCGGAGCTGTCGAGTCTCTACCTCGGTGGGGTGTCGGCCGCGACGCTCGCCGCCGCGGGACGTGTGCACGAGCGCACCCCCGGCGACGCCGTGGCCGCGGATGCGCTGCTCCGCTCGCCCGTGCCCCCGCACCTCTCCGTCTGGTACTGAGCCGGTTGAGTAGCCGCGAAGCGGCGTATCGAAACCGCAAGGCTCTGCGGGTTGAGTAGCCGCCTCTGGCGGCGTATCGCAACCCAACACCCAGCACACCCCAACCCCGCAGTCGCACCCTAGAACGGTGACAGCTCCCGACGACGACCCCACCCGCATCCGCTCCCAGCCGGCGCTCACCCGCTCGACGGGCCGCGTCTGGCTGATCGTCGGCGGCACCTTCACGGTGATGGCGCTCGCCGTGCTGGTGTCGATGACGGCCCTGCCTCCCGCGGGCGCCGCGCTTGCCGCAGTGGTCGTGGCTGCGACTGCGGCGCAGGAGCTGGCGGGGCTGGTGTGAGGGTCGCGCTGTGCGGCAGCTAGCTGCGAACCGTTCCGACCCACAGCCCGTCGCGGGCGCGCGTCATTGCGACGTAGAGCTCGCGTCGTTCGCGCTCCTCACGCTCGAGCAGCGACTCGGCGCCCTCGAGCGCGCGAACTGTGGCGGGCGACACGAGGCTGGCCTTCGTCCACGGCACGAGCACCTGCTTGAACTCGAGTCCCTTGGCGCGCTTGGCCGTGCCGACCTTGACGGCGTCGACCTGGCCTCCGGTGTATTCGAGCAGGTTGACCGAGGCGATGCCCTGCGCCGCCAGCAGGTTCTGCACCGCCTGCACCTGGCCGTTGGTCGAGCAGAGGACTCCGATGTCGCCGAGGCTCGTGTCGATCGACCGCACGAGCGAACGGATCCGCGCGCAGAGCGCCTCGTCGTGCTCACGCCGAGAGTCGAACCGCACGAACATCGGGCGCTCACCGTGACGAGACGGCACGCCGCCGCCCTCGAACCGGATCGGGGCCGCATCCTCGATGTCGGTGTACTGGTCGTCGGCGACGATGCGCCCTGCCGCCTCGAGAATCTCGGCGGTGTTGCGGTAGTTGACGTCGAGCACGACGCCGCGGCCGACGAGTGAGATGCCGACCTCGGCGAGCGAGTAGCCGCCGGGGTAGACGGTCTGCTGGCCGTCGCCGATGAGGGTGAAGGCATCCGGGCCATCGCCCGCCACCGCCCACATCATGCGGACCATGGCGCAGGAGAGGTCCTGTGCCTCGTCGACGATCACGGCCGAATAGCCGTCAAGGGGTTCGCGCTGCAGCTCTCGCTCGGCGAGCAGGATGACGTCGGCGAAGTCGTTGACGCGCAGTCGGCGCAGCTCATGCTCGTAGGCCGTGTAGAGATTCCACACCTCGCGTCGCTGGTCGACGGTGAGGCGCCGCTTGCGTCCGATCCGCGCGCAGTCCGCGTACTGCTCGAAGACCGTGAACCCGCGGCCCTTGATGACGCTTTCGATCTCCTCCTGCCAGTAGTCCGCGTTCTTTTCGAGACGCTTCAGGTCGCCGCTGCTCGTGCGCCAGACGGTCGAGAAGGCATCAGATGCCTTGCGCCCGTCGAGCCGGACGGCCACTCCACGTTCCTTCAGCACCCGGAGCGCGAACGCGTGGGCGCCGACGAACTCGACGCGGTCGGCGACCTCGGGGGCGAGACGGGTCAGCAGATTCTTGAGCACGGCGGGCAGAGTTCGCACGTAGGTCGTGACGAGAACCTTGCCGGGGCGGGTTCGAGCCAGGTAGGCGGCGCGGTGCAGCCCGACCACCGTCTTGCCGGTGCCGGCCGCGCCGCGGATGCGGGCGGGGCCCCCGAAGCTGCGGCGTACCAGCTTGGCCTGATCGGGATGCAGGAACGTCATCCACTCTTCGATCGGCGGGGCGAGCATGCTCTCCAGGTGGAGCGCCTGCACCTCGTCGACGGAGGGGAGATCCGGGATGTCCAGCGTCGTCGCGGGGGAGGGAGCGATCGGCTCGGGCAGGGTGACGTTGACGGGGGCGGGTGCCCCAACGACGGGGAAGAACTCGGTCAGCACTCGCAGCACGGAGTTGACCTGGTTGGCGGTGAGCCGTTGCCCGCGCTTCAGCACGTGGCGGGCGACGTCGACGTCGCCGATCAGGTCGACCGCGCCCACCTCGCCGCGGATGTTCTTCTTGCCCGCAAACGCGACGACGGCGTGCACCTCGCCGGGGGCGAGTCCGATCTCGGCCAGCGCCGCTTCGGTGTCAAGGGTGAGTGAGACCAACTTGTCGAACTCGTCGGTGACGTCGACCTGGTCGCGGAACACGCGCCCGGCCGCGACGGTGACGTCGGCCCACGCCTTGGTGTCGACGATGAAGACCCCGGAGGGGCCGATGACGACGAGATCGACCTGGGCGTGTCGGCTGCCCGGCCACCGCCGGTCGGCGAGCAGGTGGTAGCCGTGCGCGGTCAGCGGGGCGAGCGCCTCGGCGGTGCGCTTCTCGGTGCGGTAGGCGGCCATCCATCGCGCCGCGTCGGCCTCCGCATTGCGCGCGGCCTGGGCGTGCGCGTCGCGCACCAGAAGCTGGCGTTCCGCTTCGACGCGCGCAGAGTCGCCTGCCCCCATGCCGCACCCCCATTCACGCCGATACTAGAACCATCCTCAGTTGCGTGGCGAGGCTGCGCTAGGCCGCGTTGTGGGGGTACGGGCGCGGGCAGGTATACCGTGCGTATACTCTTCGCATGGTGGCGACGACGATCAAGGTTCCAAGTGAACTTCGCGACAAGCTCAACGCCGAGGCGCGCTCGCGCGACACCACCGTCGCCGGCGTCATCGAGCATCTGATCGCCGAGCGTGACCGGGCCGAGCGCTTCCGCCGGATGCGCGCCGAGCGTGCCGCCCTCACCCCCTCCCAGCGCGCCGAACTGGCGGCTGAGTACACCAATGCCGAGGCTGCGGCCGTCGCCGACCTGCCCGGCGCGGCATCCTGACCTCGTGCTCGAACTGCATTCCGGTGACGTTGTCTGGGCGGACCTCGGGGACTCGGCTGGCCGGGAGTACGCGGGTCGTCGTCCGCTCGTGGTGATCGCGTCGGAGGAGTACCTCGACATCGTCGACTCGTTGGCGATCGTGGTGCCGGTCACGACGCGCGATCGGAGCTGGTCGAATCACGTGCGACTGGCAGGACCGACCGGCCTCGATGCGCCGAGCTTCGCGGTGACCGAGCAGCCGTTGACGGTGTCACGCGCGAGACTGCTCGCAGTGGCCGGCCGGGTCGACGATGCGTGTCTCGGCGAGATCCGCGGATGGGCGCGGGACTTCGTCGGGCTTTAGCGAGTCAGACGCCGAAGCCCTCGAATCGCGCCGCGAGCGAGTCGCGATCCGGGCGCTCACCAGGACGCGCGGGAACCGTGAGCTCGATTCCGTGCATGTCCTGCTGGCAGGGTGGCGCGACGCGTTGGTCCGGTCGGCAGATCGCGCACGACTTCACCTGGGCGGCCATCACGCGGGCCCGGACGGTCGGCGGGCTGAGAAGTGCGCGCGGACATCGTTCGCCTGAGAGGCGTCGAGATGCCATCGAGTCTCTGGAAACTCGAGCACGCCGTACTTCGAGCGCAGGTACCCGCGAATACTCCGGGCCGGGACGGACAGTTCCCGGGCGAGTTCGGCGGGGGTGAGTGCCTGCGACATGATCGTGAGATTAGCCCACGTAGTCCGTCGATGCCCATCCGAGTGCCGGCGCCAGGCGACGACGAACGTCGGCACGGTGCAGCGTGCAGCGAGCGCTGGCCCTCCTACGATGGTCAGGTGGATTCAGACTCGCAGGTGGTGATTGAGCGCAATCCCGAACACGGGAATGCGCCCCAGGTCGGACGCGTGGTTCGAAAGGTGAGCGGCAAGCGGTTTGTGGTGGATTGGGGCGATGGCCTTGAGAACGAGGTCACGGCCGGCAGCGATTTCGTCGCGGTTGCCGCGGGCGGAATTCACCACTTCGCGCGTGCCCACCGTCACGAGTTCCTTCAGCTTGTTCAGGAGGATCCGCTCGCGGTGCTTGCGCATCTCAAGCAACGCGGCGTGGATGTGACGTCGGCGGACTTCAAATCGAAGCTGGGCGGCCTCGACGTTGATGAGGCGACCCAGGCTGCCGCATGGAACAAGGTGCGCGGCGAGCTTCGGAAGTCGCCGACGGGGCCGAAGAAGTACCTGCTCCCGCTCGACTACTCGGCTCCTGAGCTTCCGTTCCCGGAGGCTGCGAACGACGCGGCATGGCCAGCTGCGCCGAGCGACTCGCTGGGAGACCCGGTGGAGACGTCGAGCTCGGAAGCGCCGCAGCGGTCGGCCGACGCCGCTCCGGCGGTGGCCGCCGAGCCGGTGGAGAGCGAAGCGCCGCAAGCGGAGCCGGACCTGCCGGCGCATGAAACTCCGCAAGCGGAGCCCGACCTGCCGGAGCGCGAATCGACGCAAGGCGAGTCGGACCCGCAGGCCTCTGATGCCCTGGAGCTCGTGCGTGCAGGCAACGTCGGCATCGCAGGCGCGCTTGAGGTCGGCGCAGCACTCGCCGAAGCCGACCTCGACGACCTCTCGCCGCTGGGCGAGTCGCAGCTTTCGGATGGCGCCCTGGTCGCGCTGGCGACACTCCCCCCGAAGCTCTCCGATGCAGTGCCTTCCGTCGGTGCGTGGCTGCAGTCCGCCGACGCGCCCGCAGTGCTCGGCGAGTTCACTGCGGAAGCGCTTGAGCACGAATTGAGCGACGGCGAAGTCGAGGCTCTGCGACGACTCATCAACCGAGTTCTCGTCGTCGACGCTGCGGCGCTCAGCCTCGGGACGTGGATTGCAGTCCTGGGTTGGCGCAAGATCTCCCCGTCGACACGGCCTCGAGTGGTCGACACGATCGCGCGACAGCTACGCGACGACGGTGAGGTCTCGGCTAACGCGGTGGAGCAGCTTGCGCGTTCGCTGGACGCGGTTGCGTGGACGGCGAAAGAGGGGCGACCGCAGCTCGTCGCCGCCGTCTACTCTCGATTCCCGGAGGCGGCACGAGGTGAACTCTGGTGGCGGGGATTTGGCTGGAAGGAACTCGTCGAGCACGGCGGCACGGGTCTCAGCCAAGCTCTGGGAGACCCCGAGATCGTGCGACGGTTCGTTCGGCCGGCCATCCGTCGACGCCTGGCCGAGCCGCTCGGTCGCCGCGGCATCGCGGAAATCGTCGCAGGGCCGCTGGTGCTGCTGGAAGCCCTCGACCCTGACGAGTTGGTGAACGCCGTTGCACAGGTGGCGACGGGTGACAGCGCGTGGCGCCGGCATTGGCGCGAGATCCGGTTGGAGAAGCACCTCGACGACGCGAAAGCCATCCGCGAGGAAGCCGAGGTCGCCGTCCGAGGCCTCAGCGCCGAGGTGGAGTCGCTCCGGGAGTCGCTCGCAGCAGCCGAGAAACGCGTCGCCGACGCGAACGCAGTACTCGCGAGCGTCAAGTCTGAAGCGATCGCCGTGCGTGGACGTGAACTGCGACAGGCTCGAATCGACGTGATGCGGACGCTCTCGGCCGTCGTCGTCGAAACGGAATCCGAGCTGCACGACAGCGCGCATGCGTCACTGGTCGAACGGCTCGCGCGCCTCGTCGCGCGCCAGGGTTTGGTGGCGAGTGCCCGGACGGGCGAGTCCGTCGAATTTGATCCTGCCGTCCACGAGTCTCCGTCTCAGAGCGTCGAGAAGGGCGAAGTGGTGGATGTCGTCCGCACCGGCTATGAATGGGTGGAGCGCGATGAGCGAGTGATCCTCGTCAAAGCCCTGGTCAAGCCGATCACGGCGCGCTAACCGGCTTTCACATCACGAGGAGACGCGTGGATCGAACAATCGGACTGGACTTCGGAACCTCGACATCGGTTCTCGCTGAGTCCTCAGTTCTTGGCCCACGTGTTATTCCGCTCGGATTGTCACACCGCTGGATTCCCTCGATTCTCGGTCGAGATGAGTCGGGCTGGCTCGTCGGCGATGACGCTGCATCGCTGACCGAGCGTCAGATTCTTCGCTCGGCGAAGCGTGCGATCACTGAGGGCGCGAATGAACTTCGCCTTCCGGGATCAGACGAGGCGATCGATGCGAACTTCGCGATCACGAGCATCCTGAGCAACCTCCGAAGGGTGGCCGCTGACAACTTCGTCGACCTCACGGAGCCTGGAGCCCTGCGGCTGGGCTGTCCGGCATCGTGGGACGGGCCGAAGCGACTTAGATTGCTCACGCTGGTGCATGAGGCGGGCATCCAAGTTGATGACTCGGCGCTCATTGACGAGCCGATCGCGGCCGGTGTCGCGTGGGTGGAGTCGCAATGGGCTCGTGACAACAACGTCGAAGGCAAAGTTCTCGTCATCGACATTGGCGGCGGAACGCTCGACGTGGCCGTTCTCAAGGTCGAAGCCCTTCAAGGCGGAACGTCGCGGCCGTCTGTGACGGTCCAATCGTGTGACGGCCTCGACGAGGCCGGTGATCGCTTCGACGCGACCATCGCGAAGGCGATCGCGAATGACCTCGACGAAGCGGGGTTCGCGGTTGACGCCGACGAGCGTTCAGAGGACTTCGGGTGGCTCCTTCGTGCAGCACGTGAAGCGAAAGAGGAGCTCACCGACCACGAGTTTCTGCACAAACGAGTCGACCTCCCGCGTGGATCGCGCACGATCGAGTTCTCGCGTGATCGTCTGGCAGATGAGATCGCACCGCAGCTCGATCGCGCGATGGGTCTGGTCTGGGCGTGCCTGCGCGCGGCGCTGATGACGGAGCTGGCCGCGTCTCGTGGTCGACGGGGTGCCCTCGACCCGATGGCCGCGCGCCGAATCGAGCCCGATCATCTCGCTCGCGACGTCGACTACGTGCTCATTGCCGGGGGCATGGCCCAGTCGCCGGTGCTGATCGAGTACTTCGCGCGGTACTTCCCGCACGACCGGATTCACGGCGGCGTGCGAGACGTGAGCGCGACGGAACTCATCGCGGCGGGGCTCGCCAACACCGCGGAATTCGACCGGCTGAACCTCCACAGACCGGGCGTGACGTTTACCTTGGAATGGCCCGAGGCTCGGGAGGTCGTTTACGAGGCGTATAAGCCGATGTACGACCAGTTCGAGGTCTACTACAGAAACTCGACCGTGTATCGATGGAAGCCGAGCGCCGCATTGCCGACACGCGGCGAAGCGTTCTTTACGGCGCGCACCGTCGGCGGTGAGCCGATCGAGTTCCGCATTGATGGGGAAGTCGTGCCCGCTCTCAAGTTCGGGTTCGGGCACAGCGTGACACCCGTCATCCGGATCGAGCCGAGCGGTCGCATCGTGATGACGGACGGCCGGGGAGTCCAGCGCGACTTCCGCGTGCAGCAATGGCCGGTGCTTCGCGGCCGGCACACTGGCGCGATCGAGATCGAGCGAGGCGAGGATGAGAACAACTCCCTTGCCAACCTTGTCTGGCACCAGCTCCCGTACGACTGATCAGTCGGCGCCGCGAATCAACAACACCGCCTGCAGCTCGCGGGTCATGCGCACGTGCCGTTTCGGCGAAAGCTCCGCTTCCAGGTCGAGCGCCTTGGTTTCGAGATTGCGCAGCTGGCCCTCGTGCATACGGATGATCCGGGCGTCGCCGCCACTCGTGCGCATATCGGCGAGGTTCTTGCGTACCTGCGCACTTTGGTTCGCTAGCGACGCGCGGCGTGACTGCATCCGAGTCTCGACGAGCGCGGCGTTCTCGCGCTTGCGTTCGCGCCGGGCAACGTCGAACCGCTTGGGAACGATGCGTGACTGAAGCTCGGCGATCGCACGAGACAACTCCGATGTGAGCGGCACCTCGCCGTTCCACTCCTTCAGCAGACCTTCTGCGTGGGCGCGGGCGAGCGCATCGGCAACGTTTTCGTCGACGGTCATGTCGCCGACCTCGACGGGGGTGAACCAAAGTTCGCACTGCGGCCGGATTCCGCTGCTGTTCACCACGTCAACCTGCACGACCCATGTGCGCGCTGGTGGGAGGCCCGGAACCGTTGCGGCTCCGAACCGAGGGATGTGCAGCGAGTCCTTCGCGAGCTCGCGGACCGCGAGTCGCACGAGTGGATGCTGACTGGAGACGAACTCGACCTCGTCCCCGCGGGGATCATTCGGATCGAACGTGACGGCGAGGTTCTCGCGATCGCGCAGCGTCGACGGCAGCATCCCGCGGAGCGCGGTTCCTTGGTCGGGGTTCTCGATTCTCCGGAGCGCCGTCGCGAGGGATTCGCTCCCTCGAATGGTCGTCCCGTCGCGCGTTTCGATCACCTTTCCGCCGTGTTGGAGGACGAGCTGGCGCACGAGCGCGGCTCTTTCGTGTGCTCCGACGTAGCGCCCGCCTGACGGTCCGGTGTCCGTGAGTCCTTCGACTTCGAGTCGGGTGATCGAACTCAAGAGCCCGCTCGAGTCCTCGAGCTCGCGAATCTGCTTCGCCCGGTCGTGAAGGGCGATCTCGGTGCGGCGGATCTCGGCCTCGATCTGTTTCGGCGAGAGCTCCGGGCTGAGCAGTCGCGCCTGGATGTCGGCGAACTCAGAACGAAGTATCGGCTCGAGCTCGCCGATCGATTCGGTGAAGACGCCGATGCGCGAATAGAGCCGCGACAGGATGTCGGACTCGATCGTGCCGGGGGTGTGCATGTTGAAGATGAAGATCTTGTCGGATTCCTGGCCAAAACGGTCCACTCGCCCGATCCGCTGTTCGACCTGCATGGGGTTCCACGGCAGGTCGTAGTTGACGAGCACGTGGCAGAACTGGAAGTCGAGGCCTTCGGATCCGACCTGGTTGGCAATGAGGATGTCGAACTGGTCTGCCTGGAAGTCGTTGATAATCGCGGTCCGTTGCTCGCCAGGCACTCCACCATGGAGACTGCGTACGCGGAATCCCTGCTCTCGGAGCATCCGCTCGAGGTAGACGACCGTTGTGCGGAAGAATGAGAAGATCAACACCTTCTCGCCGCCGATCTCCTTCGCGTTGCGGAGAAGGCCGACGAGGGCCGCGAGCTTCGAGTCAACGGTGAGCCGTTGCGTGAGAACCCCCATACGAAGCTCCGGAAGATCCAGTTGCTCCTCGGTGAGTTCAACTTCGTCGCCCTCGAGGTCAAGCTCATCGTCCTCAAGAGCCCAGTTTTCGCGGCGTGCAAGGTGCTGCTGCAACGCCGGCAGGCAGCTGCTGGCCATCCGCAGCGGCATCTGCATGATGAAGCCCGCGGGATGTCCGGACATGCGCGCACGGTTCCGGTAGTGCGCGTAGACCGCGTCGTAGAAGCGACGCTCTTCGGGTGACCACTGCACCTCGACCTGGTGAGCCTCTCGAGTCGCCTTGCGGTCGGGCACGTCCACTTTCCTGGTGCGTGTGAAGATCTCGCCGAGCGAGTTGAGCTCCGCGGTGAGTCTCCGGACCTCGGCGACTCGGTCCGAGGTAAAGCGCCCGTCGGCAACGATTTGTCGGAGGCGCTTGAAGCTGGGTCGCTGGGCGATGCCGGAGCCTTGGGGGAGCCGTTCGATCTTCGCGAGATGTTCGCTTGCACGCTCGGCGGCGTCGGGGGTGTTGCGCCGAGTCAGAGACAGAACCTCGTTGAGGAATCGGTTCGGCTCGAGCTGATCGTGGAAGACACCGAAGTCGGGGAAGCCGCCCGGATCGAGCGTGCTAACGAGGTTGAACAAGTCGGAGCGCCCGAGGTTGAGCGGGGTGGCAGAGAGATAGATCAGGTTCTCGGCGAGCGTCGCGAACAATTCCCCGACGCGGAAGGAGTTCGTGGTGCGATTGCGCATGTTGTGGGCTTCGTCGACGATCACCAGATCGAACGACGGGCTCAGTTCCGACAATCGGGTGAGCAACGGCTGAGCTGATCGAATCGACTCCAATGTGACGATTCCCGCTAGCTTCGGGTTGGATCCTTCCTCGACTGCCGTTGCGAAGTTCTCGAGGCTGGACACGCTCAGTATCTCGAGCGGGCGCATGAATCTGCGCCGCATCTCTGCTTGCCACTTGAACTTCAGCGCCGCGGGGGCAATGACCAGCGCGCGGTCGACGGGGCTTCGTTGCTCAAGCTCCGTCCAGATCAACCCCGCCTCGATCGTCTTGCCCAGTCCGACCTCGTCGGCGATGAGCAGGCGCCCGGTTGCGGAGCGGAGCAGCTTGAGCACGGGAATGAACTGGTACGGCTTGAACACCGTGCGCGTTGCGGCGAACGAGTACATCAGGTCCGAGATCGGGTAGCTGAGTTTGATCCAGCTCAGAGTGCGCGCGATGTCATCGGCGCCCACAGGTGCTCGTTGAATCCAAAAGTCCGGAGAGCGCGGATCACCGTCCAACGCCTCCAGATCGTCGGGCGCGTAGCTTTGAACAGCCGTGGCGACTTCGACGTCGATCTCGTGGGTGCTGCCGATTCGCCGTGTGCGAACGACGCGGCCGATGGAGTTCTTCTCGCTTGCGATCTGCACAAGATCCCCCCGTGAGAACTCGGCAGAACCGACGAGCGAGTCTGACTGCGCCCAGTACTCCTGGAACACCTCCCACGCGTCGCGCAGGTGCGAGTCGCAGTTTCGAAGCAGATCCGACTGCGGAGCGCTCACGGGCCCACTCGGCCGGAAGATCGCGACTCGACTTGCGCCGCGCACGAACAAGTATCCGCCGGCGTTCACGAGCTTCAAGACCAGTCGAGAATCGTTAGAGCGACTCTCAACCGGAGAGCCGGCAATCGCGCCGGCGGTCTCATCGTCAATGTCGCCGAGCACGAGGATCTCGCGTGCTCCGGACTCGACGAGCCACTGCCATCCGGACTCAATTGGGCGGTACTCAACGTCGTGACCGGTTGCGAGCAATGCGGACCTCCCTAGGCGGTTTGCTGAATGTACCAAGAGAGCGAGCGTCCCTCAGTACCGCAACAGGGCGGGTCGCCGCCTACGCCCCGCGCGCCTCCCCGCGCTCTCCCTCGTCGAACCCGCGCTTCCGCTTCGCCCGCACATCCCGCATGTAGCGGCTGGTGGACCGGCTCATGCCGCGCACTCCGTCGGCGCCGGCGTCGTAGGTGAGGGCGGAATCGCGGCCGATGCCGAGGTCGCGGGCGGTGAGCACGGCATCCTGGTTGGCGCCGAGGAAGACGAAGTCCCAGTTGTACTGCTCGGTCTGCCGGGTGATCAGCTCGCGCACCATGTCGTGGTCGTATTCGCGGCTGGAGTTCTCGTGGCCGTCCGTGACGATGATGACCTGCACGGTCTCGGGGCGGGCGTGCTCGGGCAGGGCGGCGAGCTGCTGGCCGAAGATCTGGATGGATGCGCCGAGGGCATCCATGAGGGCGGTGCCGCCGCGGGGCTCGAGCTCGATGCGCACGGTGCGCGCGTCGGCCATGGTGTGGGTGTGCTCGATGACGCCGTCGAAGATGACGACGTCGACGGTGAGCAGCCCATCGAGGGCGGATTGCTCGGCGAGCAGGCCGTTGAGCGCGTCGACCATTTCGTCGCGGATGGTGATCATCGAGCCGGAGCGGTCGATGACGAGCAGCAGGGCGGTGTAGTTCGGGTCGGTCATGGGGCTCCTCGTGTGAGATCGGATACCCGCGAGCAGCGAGTCGATCAGTTTGAAGGGGGCCGCCGACATTGGATGCGTTGCGACGCGCGATCGGCCTTATGCCGCGCGGAGCTTGTCCCGGATCTCTGACCAGGCGCGTGCGACAACAGACAGATCGAGGAAGTGCTTGTGTACCCACACCATCTTCAAGTCAAACAATCTGCGCGCGACCTCGAGCTGCGTGCGCCCCTGCATGTTTGCGATCTGCGCGAGGCCGGTCCGCGCGCGGTGGGCGGCAGCAACCTCCTTCGACTCTTCGGGAGTCCACGGAGTGGCGCTACGGGGCGCGTTGGCTGCGTCGTCGAGTGGGCCGGAATCCCAGAGGAGTAGCCGCGTCAACGCGACCGCGGCGTCGCGTTCGTCGAAGCCGCCAGCGCTTGCGGCCTGTGCGATGTTTCGCAAGTCGCGATAGTCCCACACGAGTCGCTTCAGTTCAGACGGCGACCAGTCGCGCTCCGCGCTCGCGTTGGCCGTAGGCCGAGCCGAGAGCGTCCGTCTTTCTCGCGGGAGAGCCGATTCGCCTTGCGGACTTATCGCCGCCCCAAAGTTCTTGGCAGTGACGCCACGAGGAAATGCGTTGGCAGCTGGCGTGGGCGCGGGGTGTGCTGCTGGCGAAGCAGCCGCAGCGGCCGTGCGCTTCTTCGCTGACGACGCATCGCCGACGTACGCGCGTCCCAGGATGCGAGCGATGGCGGGCCCGATCGCGCCGATAGACTTCGCCTGCAGTTGGCGGATGCGTTCGCGCGTCACGCCGAGTTCGTGCCCGACTTCGTCAAGCGTCCACGGTTCACGGTCCCACAGCCCGAAACGGAGGCGAACGATTTCGGCCTCGCGCTCGTCGAGGGCGTTCACGACCGCGTCGATCCTTCGTCGTTCCTCACCACGCTCGACCTCTTCAACCATCCGTTCGTGGCTGCCGTCGTCGAGCGTTTCGCCGAATGATGTGACCGACGTCGTCGGCGCGCCGTACTCGTCGACTTCGAGACCGTCGATGTCGTCCCAGTCCCCATCGATGACAATCGCATCGAGAGACAACGGTGTCCGTGACATGCGCAGGTACAGCTGTACCTTTGCCTCCGGTTCGCCAATGTGCTTGGCAATCGCGCTCGACGTCGGTTCATCGAGTCCGTCGCCGATCAAAGCCCGGCGTGCTTCGCGGACTTTCGGCCCCAACTCCTCCATGTGAACGGGAAGCCGGATCGCTCGCCCTTGATTGGCAATCGCACGGGTGATGCTCTGTCGAATCCACCACGTTGCGTATGTGGAGAACTTGAGACCTTGCGTGTAGTCGAAGAGCTCGACGGCGTGCAGTAGGCCCATGTTGCCTTCTTGGATCAGGTCGAGCGGGTCTAATCCTGAGCTCCGGTGCCGCTTCGCGATGTTCACGACAAGTCGCAGGTTCGCTGCCACCATGGCGTCCAAGGCGCGTCGGCCGTCGCGTTGGACCCACGCGAGCTCCCGACCGAGAGCCGACCGTTGTTGGTCGGGGCCGAGTTCGGCGAACGTCGCGGATGCAAGCACGCCAGCTTCGATTCGACGGGCGAGAGCTACTTCGTCTTGGGCGCGTAAGAGCGGAAACCGGCCGAGTTTCGCACGGTACGCCCGCAGCCCGTCCACTTCGATTTCTTCGTCGGGCAGCCCTCGTGGTGCGGGTTCGGTTTCGGGTTCGGGGTCGGACCAGAAGTTGATCAGCACGTCGGGACGTGCCGGCTGCAGCTCGACATGCGACCCGGACTGCGACTCGACGTGAGCTTGAGCCCCGGAAGCTGGCGGCGGCGAAGGTGCAGGAAGAGCGGAGACCGGGCCGGCGGCGACAGTGATCGGCGCCTGGAACCCGTCGAGATGATTAAGGGAGTCGCTTTCGAATGAGTTCGCGGTCGTAGTGTCGCGGGGGATCCCCAGTGCCGCGCCGATCATCTGCTGCCATGCGTCGATCTGATCCAGAGTGACCTGCTGGAGGTGTGTCGACGAGAAGTGCTTCTCCAAAAGGAGAAAGAGCATGCTCTTGACGAGGCCAAAGCCCTCGTCTGCTCCGCCCGCTCGCATCGAATCGCGGTGGCGTTCGTTCAGCCAGATCGTCGAATGGTCGAGGTCAAGCAAGAACACCCGAGTTGGCAGCAGCCGCCGCCACCTGAAGTGGACGGACCGTTCGTGTTCGCGGAAGCCGAGTAGCTCTTGCGCGACATCTTCGACTTCCGCGGGCATGCCCGAGCCGATTGCGGCGACCGGCTTGAGCTTGAGCTCCCGTCGGTTCGACTGCTTGAACACGCCCCGCGCGTCGTCGAGATAGTCAATGAAGGAAAGCCCGTCATGCTCGGCGGCACGGAGCGCGCGCACGAGACCCGGAAGGAGCACGGCACCGTTCTTCTCCGCATTCATCCCGAACCAGTGCGCAGTCTCGGCCGTGATGTCGATGGCGACGCGGGCAAGTTGGAGGTCGTTCCGCTTCTCAGTGACGTCATCCCAACCTGCGGCGCGCAGAAGTCGGTCCTTTCGATAGACGTAGATGCCTTGCCACTCGGCACGTGAGGTGCCGAACAGAGCGACGTTCGGCCCGTTCGCGCCGGGCGCCAACACGTGGCAGACAACGGCTAGTTCTGCGCCGTGATCGGCGCCAGTCCGCAGCGTCTGCGGGTAGCCGAGCTTGCCGGTCGTCACCTTGAACGGGTCCAACGGGACCGGATGGAATCGGATCCCGGGCGCACGTATGTCGACATCGTAGGTGTCGATGGTGATGGCGAGCCGCTCGTCTGCGAGAAAACGGTGAAATGTCAGGCCCAAATGCCCGCGAAGCGAGTGGATCTTCTTGTCGAGCCATGCGCGCCGGACGTTGGCTTCGTCGGCGTGTGATGCGAGTCGAATCTCGGTCAGTCGCACGAGTGTGCCAGTCGAGGGAGCGGCCGGAACTTCGTGCGCCGCGAGCGCACGCTCTGCGTCGGCGGTGGCGAAGACGTCTGCGACGATCTCGTTGAGTTCCCCTGACCGTTGGATTCGAATGGCGCACGCTGGCGACCCGCTCGACCGCGTCACCACGTTCAAGACGCTTGCTTGGCTGAAGGCGCTCGCCTTGAGGCCGACACCGAAGTGGCCGAGGTCGTCTTCGGCATATACGCGGCGCGCGCCGAGCCGCATTGCGTTCCCGAGTTCTTCGGGTGCCATGCCATCGCCGTTGTCCGCAATCAAGATGTGTTGGAGCCGATGATCGGCGACAACGAAGCGGACGTGAACGGCGCTCGCGTGGGCATCGATCGAGTTGTCGATGATGTCCGCGATCGCGGTTTCGAGGGTGTGCTGCAGGCCGATCGCTTCGAGGATTCGGGGGTCAGGCGGCAACTTGTCCGAGCGGACCGGGTCGCCGATCGACTCATCGTCGGAAGCGTGTGAACCCAGTTGCACCATAGTTGTGATTCTGTCGAGTTCCACTGACATGCGCCAAACCCGCGATCGGGGGTGTTCTAGGCGGCGCTAGCGCGGAGTGTCAGAGTTTCTGCGCGAGCTGCGCCGCGATCGCCTTCCCGAGCGGAATTGGTACCGCGTTGCCGATTTGGCGAGCGATGGCTGTCTTCGAGCCGATGAAACGGTGCGTCTTGGGGAACCCCTGCAGCAGCGCGGCCTCGTAGTGGGTGATCGCACGGAGCACGCGCGAGTCGGGGTGAAGGTACCGGCCCTTTTCGGGTTTGAAGAACTCGGTACGAATCGTCACGGCGGGGCGATCCCAGTGCAGCCGGCCCATGACGTCGCCAGAGCCGCTTCGATGCGACTTCCAACATGCGGCGAGGAGTTGCTCGGGCAGGGCGAAGCGGTTCTCGCCTTCTTTGATGTGCGCGAATCGGTTGAGCGAGAGCTCCGAGTAGTTGCGGCTCCAGTGGAGGTCGCGCGCGACGAAGCTCCCCGCATATCTCTTGCCGTTGAAGTTGGTCGTCCGCTGCGAGAAACGGGCATCGCGATCGGGTTCTGCGGGGACATGCTGGAGAACGTCGCGCACCGTTCGGTGCGGAGGCAGACCATCTCGCTCGGGGTGCGCGCTGTGCGTCGGGTCGGGGAACCCGGGGAAGTCGAGGTCGCGATGGTGTCCGATGAGGACGGCGCGCTTCCGGGCCTGGGGTGCGCCGAAGTCTGCCGCGTTGAGTACACGATGGTCGAAGTCGTAGTCGGCCAGGAATCCGTCGGGGGCGACGGCAGCTTGGAAGTCGCCGAACTGCGAAGACTTGGCGAACGCTGCGACGTTTTCAACGACGAAGTATTTCGGTTTCGATCGACGAATGGTTTCGGCGTACTGCTGCCAGAGCGAGTTGCGTTCGTCTTCGGCATCTTGCTTGCCGAGGGTCGAAAATCCCTGACATGGGGGACCGCCGACGACGACGTCGACTTCGGGGACATCGTCGTCGCGAAGCCAGTCCTGGATGGACCCCGCGTACGCAATGTCCTTGCCAAACGTTGCCTCGTAGCCAGCAGCGGCAGCATGGTCCATTTCGACGGCACGCACGGTGCGGTAGCGCTCGGGAGCGGCTGCATGGAATCCGGCGGTGAGTCCACCGACGCCCGCAAATAGGTCGAGCACCCGGATCTCTTTTTGCCTCACCACAGTCGCGAGTGTAGCCGGCGTAGGGGACCGCGGTTGGACGCGACGCGGCTGGTCTTCACGAGGAGTCGTCAAGACCCAATAGAGTCGATCCAGACTCTGCCGACGGTGTCGGTAGAGCATGAGAGAAAGGTCGACTGCGCGCTGGGCGCAGCTCGAATCTGCCAGGAGTTGCCGGATGCCGCGTCGCAAACTGATTGAAGTCGCTCTGCCCTTGGAGGCGATCAACAAGCAGTCCGCGCGAGAGAAGTCGATCCGGCACGGGCACCCGTCGACACTGCACTTGTGGTGGGCGCGGCGGCCGTTGGCAACTGCTCGTGCGGTGCTGTTTGCCCAACTTGTCGATGACCCGTCGAACTTCGAAGACACCTATCGTGCTGAGGCCGAGGCTGCAGGCGAGGACGACGTGGAGGCTGCAGTCGAGGCGCGCGTGAGCGCGGAACGTGCTCGGCTTTTCGACCTCATCGAGCGGATGGTCGATTGGGACAACCTCGGCGACGAGGCTCTCTTCGATCGCGTCCGTGCCGAAATCATGCGATCGACCGACGGCAATCCGCCGGCAATCCTCGACCCGTTCGCGGGCGGCGGAACGATCCCGCTTGAGGCGCAGCGTCTTGGACTCGAAGCACACGCGTCAGACCTGAATCCGGTCGCGGTGCTCATCAACAAGGCGCTTATCGAGATTCCGCCGAAGTTCGCCGACCGCGAGCCGGTTTTCCCGGGCGCCGCAGGTCAGCGCACGCACTGGCCGAAAGCGACCGGGCTTGCAGAGGACGTGCGCCGATACGGCGAGTGGATGCGCGACGAAGCGCAGAAGCGCATCGGACACTTGTATCCGAAGGCAACGCTGCCCGACGGCTCGGAGGCGAACGTCATCGCGTGGATTTGGGCCCGGACGGTGACGTGCCCCAACCCCGCCTGTGGGATCGAGATGCCCCTCGTGCGGTCGTGGTGGCTGGGCAAGAAAAAGGGCAAAGAGGCCTACGTCGTCCCGACCGTGGTCGATAGACATGTTGAATACTCGATCGCACATGACCTCAAGTCAGCACCTCGAGCGAGCGCGGAAGGCACGGTTGGCCGAAACGGCGCGGCTTGTGTTTCGTGCAAGACCGCAGTGCCTCTTGCCTACCTCCGTACACAAGGTCAACTGTTCGGGCTTGGAACGGTGCTCATAGCCACGGTCGCGGAACGCGCTCGGAAACGGGTTTATCTGGACCCGACCGCTGAGGCTGTCGCTGCTGCAGATGTTCCGTGCCCGCCCGAGGTGCCTTTCGGTGAGCTGACGTCAAATCCCCGCGATTTCAAGACCCCCAACTATGGGCTTCGGACGTTTGCATCGTTGTTTACGAATCGCCAGCTCACTGTCTTGACGACGCTTAGCGATCTTGTTGGCGAAGCTCGAGAACGTATTGTTGACGATGCTATAGCGGGGAGGGCGCTGGAGGGAGCACGGCCCAACGCGTCCGGAGTCAGCGCATCGGCCTATGCTGACGCGATAGCGACGTATCTCGGTCAAGCGGTGAGTCGCACCTCAGACTTGAACAACTCGCTCGTGACTTGGTCGAATTCGCGCGATCAGGCGCGGAACTTGTTCGCGCGCCAGGCAATTCCAATGGCGTGGGACTACGTGGAAGTCTCGCCGTTCGCCGACGCAGCCGGAGACCTAAGGGTCGCAACAGCGTCGATAGCGGACTCGCTGTCAAAGCTGCCAATATCCGAGCGCGCCGGTCGCCATGTGCTGCAGGCAGACGCCGCGACTCGAAGTTATGTAGGGGTCGTGGTCTCGACCGATCCGCCCTACTACGACAACATTGGGTATTCGGATCTCTCGGACTTTTTCTATGTCTGGCTCCGCCGAGCGCTTCGTGCGATCCATCCGGAACTCCTTGCGACGATGCTCGTGCCAAAAGCCGAAGAACTCGTGGCGAACCCGTATCGCCACGGTGGTAGGGACGGCGCCAAGACGTTCTTCGAAAGGGGCTTCGAAGAGGTCTTCGCGCGCGCACGGGCGACCGCGAACCCCGATTTTCCGATCACCGTGTACTACGCGTTTCGGCAGTCTGAAACGGATATCGGGGGCCAAGCATCGACCGGCTGGGAGACGATCCTCGGCGGCATCGTTCACTCAGGATGGGTCGTGACCGCGACGTGGCCAGTTCGTTCGGAGCGTGGCGGCCGGATGATTAGCGTTGGTACCAACGCGCTCGCGTCATCAATAGTCTTGGCTCTCCGGCCCCGTCCGGAAGATGCCCCGGTGATCGATCGACGTGGCCTTCTCACCGAACTTCGAGACTCGCTGCCGAAGGCTCTCCGGGAACTCCAGGCCGGGAGCATCGCTCCGGTCGACATGGCTCAGGCGGCGATCGGCCCGGGGATGGCGGTCTTCTCGAAGTACTCCAGAGTGGTCGAACCGAGCGGCGACGACATGAGTGTGCGCGATGCTTTGCGGCACATCAACGCGATGCTTGACGAGGTCCTGGGCGAACAGGAAGGTGACTTTGACGGCGACACGCGTTGGTGTGTCACCTGGTTTGAGGGCCACGGCTTCGACGCGGGCGCCTACGGGGAAGCCGAGACACTTGCCAACGCAAAGAACGCGTCCATTGCGGGACTTGCACGCGGGGGAGTTCTCACCAGCGGCGCGGGGCGGGTCAAGCTACTCGCTCACGATGAGCTGGCCGTTGACTACGACCCGCTCACCGACGACCGCATCTCACTCTGGGAGATCGTGATGCACATCGCGCGCGCTCTCTCTGACGAGAACGGGGGATTGGCCGCGGCCGGGCGCATTCTGCACCGCGCGGAATCGCGAGGAATCGACCTCACCGCGGCGAAAGAGCTGTCGTATCTTCTGTATTCGATCGCCGAGAAACGTGGCATGACTGCGGCCGGAATCGTCTTCAACGCGCTCGGTTCGTCGTGGCCGGATGTCATTGCCGCAGCGCGCGCCGAGGAGGCGGCGACGCCGGCAGCGGCAGCGCAAGAGCTGGACTTCGACGGACTGGAGGGCTGAAAGTGGCGGGCACATCCAACCGGGATCGGATCGGCCGGGCACTCGAAATTGTGGCCGACGCGCTCGGCCCGTTCATTGAGCGGACTCTTACGCCGATCCTCGCCGACGGCGCCGACTGGACCACCCTGATCGCCGCGAAAGACAACAAGCCGGGGATGGAATACGAGCCCTCCGACCCGCAGCTGATGTTTCGCATCATCACGGAGCCCTTCTCGCCGAAGGGCTATCTGTTCAACGGTGTCCTTTCCCGAGCGCAGCAGAACTTCGCCTCCGAGCTTCGTGACGTCCGCAACGCCTGGGCGCACAACCGCGCCTTCAACCCCGACGATGCCTACCGTGCGCTCGACACATGCGAACGCCTACTCAGGGCGATCAATGAGGTGCAACCCGCAGCGGAGGTCCGCCGGCTGCGCCAAGACGTGCAGGCCGCGGCACGCGAAGACGAAGCTCGACGTGATCGTGCCGCACTCGGCAAACTCCCCGACCTCGCGAGCGACCTTCCCGCATGGCGGACAGTGCTCCAACCACACCCCGACGTAGCGTCCGGCGACTACGTCTCTGCCGAATTCGCTGCCGACCTCTATCAAGTCTCGCAAGGCAACGCCGGCGACGACTATTCGGATCCCGCCGAGTTCTTCGGCCGCACCTATCTCACCGACGGGCTCCAAACGCTGCTGAAACTGTCGGCGCGGCGCATCGCGGGCGATGGCAACGCCGAGCCCGTGATCAACCTCCAGACCACCTTCGGCGGCGGCAAGACCCACTCGATGCTTGCCGTATGGCATCTCTTCAGCGGGCGCGACCTCAGCAGATACCCCCAAGGAGTTCAGCAGCTCCTCGCCGAGCACTCGCCCGAGGTCTTCACCCGTCCGGTGCGGCGCGTCGCGATCGTTGGCAACGAGCTAGCGCCCGGCCAGCCCTCCCAGCCAAAGCCCGACGGAACCGTTGTGCACACCATCTGGGGTGAGCTGGCGTGGCAGCTCGGAGGTGCCGACGGCTACGCCTACGTTGCCGACGCGGACCGAACGGGAACGAACCCGGGGTCCGCGCTTCGCGACCTGATCGCCGCCTACTCGCCCGCGCTCATCCTGATCGACGAATGGGTTGCCTACGCTCGTGGCCTCTACGGGCGCGACGACCTGGTCGGGGGCAGCTTCGAGACGCAGTTCACTTTTGCGCAGTCGCTGACCGAGGCGGTGAAGTCGGTGCCCGGTGCGCTCCTGCTGGTCTCGATCCCCGCGTCGGATGTGCGCCGAGATGACGAAGAACCAACCGCATCGGACCTCGAAGTCGGCGGAGCGAACGGGCGTGCCGCGCTCGAACGGCTGCAAAACGTTGTCTCGCGAATCGCCTACCGCTGGACACCGGCATCGAGCACTGAGTCGTTTGAGATCGTGAAACGCCGGCTGTTTCGTGAACCCGATGCGGAAGCACAACGAACCATCGACGCGGTAGCTCGGCGATTCATGCAGTTCTATCGTGAGCGCATTGGGGAGTTGCCCGCCGAATCGCGCGACGAATCCTACGAGCGGCGCATCCGCGCGGCATACCCCATCCACCCCGAGCTCTTTGACCGGCTCTACGGCGAGTGGTCAACACTTGAGCGATTCCAGCGCACGCGCGGAGTCCTTCGGCTGATGAGTGCGGTCGTGCATGCGCTCTATGCCGCCGACGACAACTCGCCGCTCATCATGCCTGGCTCGATGCCGCTGTCCGTTGCGTCGGTGCGCGACGAAGTCGGAGGCTACCTCGACGACGCATGGAAGGCGATTATCGAGCGCGACATCGACGGTGACAACGCCACACCGGTCCTCATTGACCGCGAACGACAGCTGTTCGGTGCGCGCTCACTCACGCGACGGATTGCGCGGGCACTGTTCATGGGCTCCGCAGCGACCCTCAACTCAACGCACAAGGGCATCGAACGCCAGCGCATCTTCTTGGGCGTTGCGATGCCCGGTGACACGGTCGGCAATTTTGGCTCGGCGCTGCAGATGCTGTCGGATCGGGCGACCTACCTCTACTCCGACAATCAGCGCTACTGGTACGACCGTCAGCCCTCAATCAACCGCGCTGCCGTCGAGCGCGCGGAGGGGCTCGCGATCGCTGAAGTCTGGGATGCGGTCATTCGGCGACTCCGGCAAGAGCCGCGGCAGACGGCCGAGTTTGCAGAAGTCCTCGTCGCGCCGCACGATACTGCCGATGTGCCCGAAGCCGACCGGCTCCGGCTCGTTATCGCCCATCCGCAGTTCGTTCACGATGGAAAAGGCAAAGACTCGACTGCGCGCAGCTTCGCGCACGATGTCGTTACGCGCAGGGGGACCGCCCCGCGGCAGAACGCGAACACCCTGGTCGTGTTGGCCGCCGACGCTGCGCGATGGGTCGAACTCGAGCAGGCAGTGCGTCAGCACATAGCGTGGACGCAATTGGCAACGTCGGCAGAGATCGACTCCAAGAGCCAACTTGAGCAAGCACGTCGCCGCGCCGATGAATACAACACCATCGTCGAGCAACGCATTCGTGCCACCTGGATCTGGGCGTTGTACCCAGAACAGAACGCCGGTGCTGAACCGCTTCGGGTCACCGCGGCCAAACAAGACGGCGCGAACGGAAGCCTCGCGCAGTACGTCGGGTCCCGTTTGCGAACCGCCGACATCGTGCAGGTCGAGACTTCGCCGCTGCAGATCTCCATCGCGCTGAAAGGTGCGCTCCGCAAAGCGTGGAACGAGGGACGGATCACGGCCGGTGATCTTTGGGATTACCACGCCCGCTACCCGTATCTTCCGCGACTTCGCGAAAAGCAGGTTCTGTACGAGGCGATTCGCGCGGTCATGCGTGACCCCGGATGGTCCCAGAGCGGATTCGCTCTTGCCGCTGGATTCACCGATGGCGAGTTCGACGCGCTGCGGATTCCCATCGAGGATGACGCGCCACAGATCCTCGACTCGACCGTGCTGGTAGACCCGGCTGTGGCTGAACGCAACCGGTCTCGACCAGCGGTTGATGCGGAAGCGGGCGACGGGCCGGGCCCAGATCGACCGGGGCCACGAGCTGGCGGGCGAAGCCAGCAATCACCAACGCCAGCGCCGGAACGGGTCATGAATGCGCGGTATAGCGGCGTCGTTGACCTGCGACCTGGCGTCGACATCCCCGCAGCGCTGAGTGAGATCGCGCGGGAGCTTCTCGAGCACCTGAAGAGGGCTGGCCCCGACACACTCGAGATCCGTCTCACGGTCGACGCAGGAAAGCGAACCGGTTTCGACGATGACACAGTGCGTACCGTGCGCGAAAACGGTCGCACACTCGGCTTCACGCAGAACGGATTCAGCGAGCTGTGACACGCGAAGGCCCGCGCATCACCGGCACCCGGCGAATTCCGCCGGACCCGGCAATCGCGCGCGCCGTCGGCCGCCACCACTCGTTTGAGACCGCCGTCGCCGACCTCATCGACAATTCGATCGACGCGGGGGCCACCCACCTGCTCGTGCGTTTCATCCAGTCGCGCGGCGCGATTGTCGGGCTGCGGGTTATCGACAACGGGCGAGGAATGAGTGCGTCCGACCTCGACGGGGCGATGACCTTTGCGCGCCAACGCGACTACGAGCACGGGGAGCTCGGCCACTTCGGCGTCGGATTGAAAGCAGCGTCGTTGAGCCAAGCTGAAGAGCTTCGCGTGTACAGCCAGAAACTCGGCGCGACCCCGGCCGGGGCGTCAATCGAAGCACGCGACCCCACGTCAGTGTCAACGCTCGACGTCGACGACGTTGCTCACGAGATCGACCAGGCACGCTCCGGGTTCGCACTCGGAACCGGCACGATCGTCGAGTGGTCTCGAACGCGCACCTTCTTGACCTCGGCCGATGCCGGAGACCGCGCGCGATGGATCGAAGAGCGCATGACGTCGCTTCTTGCCCATCTGGGGCTTGTGTTTCATCGGCTGCTCTCCACCGACCGGATCCTGATCAGTTGCGATATCTTCGACCGCGACTCGGGCTCCGCGGGAATACCTCGTCGCGCACGACCGATCGACCCGTTCGGGTACAACGCGGCCATGGCAGCCGAACCTGCCGAGCTTCGTTTCGAGATCGGCGGTGTGAGCCGAGTCGCGAAAGCCCACGTCTGGCCCGCAGCGCAGAGCGGTGGCCCCAACTTCCGGCTCGGTGGGCGCCCGGGAACCTTGTTTCAAGGCTTCTTCTTCTACCGTGGCGACCGCCTCGTGCAGGCGGGCGGCTGGAACACGCTGACCGTGGCCCGGCCAGAACTCGAGTACGCCCGCGTGTCGATCGACCTCGACGAAGAACTCCTGGAGCACGTCGCGCTCAACCCTGAGAAGGCCGGCCTCGAACTCAATGACAACCTGCGGGCGGCGATTCGGAACTCGCGCACCGCTGACGGCGAAGTCGACTTCGCGCGTTACCTCCAAATCGCTGAAGGCGATCGAGCGGCATCGAGACAGTACACAAAACGGGCGGTCGAGCTGATGCGGCCGGACCGCGGGTTCGGCCCCGAAATGATTGCGGCAGTTCGCGACTCCGTTGAGCTGTCTTCGGCGGGCGAGCTTTCGATTCGGTGGCGAGTGATGGACTCGGAATCGCCGTTTGACGTCGACGTTGAGCGTCGAACGATCTGGCTCAACGAACAGTACCGAGCGCTGCTGGCGCCGAACAGCGACCTCGACCCCGATGACGCACCGTTCGTCAAGACACTGCTGCTGATCGCGTTTTCACGCTACTTCGACGGCTCGTACTTGGGCACGCGAGAAAAGGCAGAGATCAGCGCATGGGACCAGATCTTGACCGCCGCATTGCGCGAAGAACTAGCGCAACAAGCCAGGAGGATGAGCGAAGAGTGAACGACCCCATCACCCCGCAGCATCTGAGCCCGGAGACAGTCGAAGACTACTTCCGCGCAGGGGTCCCTGCGGGTTTCACGCTGAGTGCCGAGCTTCGCGCTCGACTCGAGATCGACCCGCCACATCATGAGCTCAGATTGATCTGCCCTGCGACGGGGGCAACGCCGGACGTCACCGCGTTCGAGCGGATCGAAATCGAGCGGACCGCAATCGTCGGCGAGCAGGGCGAATGGTTCATTTTGCGAGTGCGCGCCGATCGGATGCACTACGAGGCCTATGTGCTGATCGAGTCGATCGTTGATCAGCTTCGAAGCGGCGCCTCGTTCCGGCACTCCGTCTCCGAGTCGGTGGCCGGGCTCAAAGGGCTGCTTGCGTCGAGAAAACGACTCACGGACGAAAAAGAAGCGGGACTCATCGGAGAGTTGCTTCTGTTGCGCCACCTCATCGTGAGCGAAGGCGAAGACGCCGCGGTTCAGTCGTGGCTGGGGCCGCTTTCGGAAGAGCATGACTTCGGCTTCGAGACGATTGATGCGGAAGTGAAGACCACGCGCTCCGAAGGCCGCATCCACCAGATCGGCAGCGAGAACCAGCTTCAGCCGACGGGCGACCGGCCGCTGTATCTCGTCTCCATTCAGATCACCCTCGCGGGGCAGGCGGAAAACGCCTTCACCCTCGGCGACCTGATTTCGAGCGTTCGGCAGCATCTGGAACGAACCCGCCGCACCTTCGACTCCGCGCTCGAAAGGCTCGGCTGGGTTGATGCTGACGCTGACCTGTACCGCTCGCGATTCCAGCTTCGCGCGGAGCCTCGTGCCTACCTGGTCGATGCGGACTTCCCGGCGATCACGGGAGCACGACTTGACTCGGCCGTGCCGCAACGGCACCTGGTGAGTTCCGTGTCATATCGAGTCGACGTGGCCAAACTCCCGCATGCGACCGCCCCCCACCCGATTCGTGACTTCTGCGAGGTTGCCCGATGACCGAAATCACGCCCGACATCAAGAAGCGGATCCACGCGGCTTTCGAGGCAATGCGTGCCACGGGCCCGACGACCTTGGTCGACGACGTCAATTATCAACTGCGCAAACTCGGTACAGAGTTGACCGAGCTTGAGCTCATCGCCGCGATCACGACCGGCGATCCGAATGACGTGGCACGAAAAACAGCACACATGGCGTTTTCGAGCTGGGACGCGCAAGACGTCGTGGATTGGGCAGACGGGACACCCAACGGGTCGAAAGCGCGCCGCGATGCGGTGTACGAATTGCTCGAGGTAAGCCTCGAGGCGCGACAACTTCTCGAGGCGGCGTTTCCGGTTCTCGCCCAGCGCGACATCGTCATCGCCGAACCAGGGCCGTGGGATCCGTGGTACCTGCCCGAGCGCCGCGCCGCGCACAACTTCTATTGGAGGGCGTACGAGGGCGTCTTGGCTCGCAAAGGGTGGGATGCGGGGACCATCGCCTCGCTCGATCGGGCAACCAACGACATCATTGGCCGGCTGGCCGACCCCACATCGCCTCAGAGCTATCAGTCGAAGGGGCTCGTCGTCGGATATGTGCAAAGTGGGAAGACGGCAAACTTCACGGGCATCGTCGCCAAAGCGGTGGATGCTGGCTATCGCCTGATCATCGTCATGACGGGAACGATCGAGTTGCTTCGCGGGCAGACGCAGCGTCGGCTGGACATGGAACTGATCGGCGAAGAGAACATCCTCGGCGGTCGAGACCGTAACAACCCGGAGGCGATTCGCGATGTGGACTACATCGGCGATGATCACGACGCTGACTGGTACGCCGACAAGTTCTTGAAGCACGGGATTGACATCAATCGCGATCCGACCGTGCCGTCGATCAAGCGCCTGACGTCGGCAAAGCGGGATTACCGGCACCTCGGGCCGGGGCTCGACACGTTGGACTTCCGGCGTACTGGGGAGCTGAAAGACCCCAGCAAGCCGTTGTACGACCCAGAGAACCTGTACGGCACCGACGTGCGGATCGCGATCATCAAGAAGAACAAAGCGGCTTTGACGTCGCTGATTCGCGACCTCGAAGACATCAATGCCGACTCACGCGAAATCCCGACACTGATCATCGATGATGAAGCCGATCAGGCCTCCGTCAACACGACCAACCCGAAACGGTCGCGGAAGGAGCTTGCTGACCGAACCGCGATCAACCGGAAGATTTCGGAGCTGCTGAAGCTCCTACCGCGAGCACAGTACCTCGGCTACACTGCGACCCCATTCGCGAACGTGTTCGTGTCGCCCGACGATGTTGCCGACATCTTCCCCAAAGACTTCATCATCAGCCTCGAACCGTCCGCCGAGTACATGGGCGGGAAGCAGTTCCACGACCTCGCCCCTGTCGCTTCGGACCCCAGCGGATCAGGGATGTCCAATGAGGAAGCGCACGTCCGCGCTCTCCTGGCCGGCGGCGGCGCCGACGATGACGCTGCTGAGCGTGAAGAGATGCAGGAGGCCCTCGACGCGTTCGTCTTGAGCGGCGCGATCAAACTTTGGCGCCAAGAGCATGTCGATGGACTCAGCTTCCGCCACCACACGATGCTGGTGCATGAATCAGTCAAACAGGCGGAGCACAAAGACCTTGCCGACATGGTTCGCGATGTGTGGGCCACGAGCGACTTCAGTGGCCCCGGTGGCCTCGCCCGACTACGTGAGCTGTACCTGGCCGACTTCGTCAAGGTGCATGCCGCGCGGGATTGGGGAGCGCCGCTCCCAGCCGACTTCGACGAACTGCTGCCCCACCTGGGCGAGGCGCTGGTGGAAATCCTTGCTGATGGCGACCCCGTGGTAATCGTCAACGGGTCGAAAGACAGCGACTACGACGCAATGGACTTTTCACGCAGGCCCTACTGGCGAATCATGGTGGGAGGCGCAAAGCTCAGCCGCGGCTTCACCGTGGAGGGCCTGACAGTTTCGTACTACCGTCGCCGTGCCATGGCCGCTGACACGCTGATGCAGATGGGGCGGTGGTTTGGCTACCGGCCCGGCTACCGAGACCTGGTCCGCCTGTATATCGGGCGTGATGTCATCGATGGCCGCGGCAAGTCATTCGACCTGTACGACGCATTCACCGCGATCTTGGAGGACGAAGAAGAGTTCCGTGATCAGTTGCGCGCCTTTGCGGCGCTCGACGACGAGGGGCGGCCAGTGGTCCTGCCGCGAAACGTGCCGCCGATGGTGTTCTCACAGTTGAGCTGGCTCAAGCCCACGGGGACGAACCGGATGTACAACGCTGTGCTGAAGATGATGGCGCGCGGCGGTCAGCTCAAGGATCGATTCAACATGCCGGCGCATGGAGAGAAGAAGCACGAGCACAACTTGCGCCTCGCGCTGAAACTCATCGACGTGCCAGGGCAACGGCGCGAGCTGCTGCAGACGAAGTCGGACTCGATTCGATTCCCGGCGCGAGTGTCGTTCCGGAGCGCTCAAGAGGTGCTGGCTGTTCTCAAGAACATGGCCTGGGGTTCGCACATCGACCCAGACATCCAGTTCATGTTGGATGCGATTTCTCGCGGAACGCTTAACGATTTTGCGATCGTCTTGCCGGAACTCGACGACGCGAAACGGCGGACGGTGCTCGAGGTCGACCTCCCGATCATCCAGCGAAAGCGTCGTGCCGGACGTGGAGACTTCTCGGGAAGCGAACCCAAACACAGAGGCGTGATCGAGTACATCGCCGGGAATCCCGAAACGTGGACGAACCCAGACATCGAAGAAGGGGCGATGATTCCGGACTGCCGCTACGACGACAACCGTGAACCATCGCTCGCTGACGACGCGGGCCGCCGCGGTGCAATCTTGATCAACTTCGCGTATGAGTCGAGTGATGGTCGTTACCTCGTGAAGGACCTTCCGGACGAGGTTCCGCCCCAAGATGTGGTGACGCTGATCTCGATCGCGATGCCGTATGCTTCAGCGCCGCGGGGTCGAATCGCTTTCCAGGTACGTGACGCGGGCCACCCCGACGCGGTGACGGTAGACGTGTAAGTGACGCGGTCTCGGAGTTCGGGTCGCCGTCGCGTCTTTTGCCGCTTTTCAGGATCGTGGGAGTTCCGACTCGAACTGGTACGTTGGCGCCGTGAATCCTGATCACCTTCGCGACGAACTCCGCGCGTTCGTCGCCGAGCGCGACTGGGCGCAGTTCCACACTCCGGAGAACCTTGCGAAGAGCATCTCGATCGAGGCTGCCGAGCTGCTGGAAAACTTTCAGTGGAACGCCGACGCCGATGTCGATGCGGTCAAGGAAGAGCTCGCCGATGTGCTCACCTACTGTCTGCTGCTGGCCGACAGTCTCGGGGTCGATCCCGAGCAACTGGTGCGCGACAAGCTGGCGGTGACCCGGGCGAAGTACCCGGTCGACAAGGCACGGGGCACGAGCACGAAGTATGACGCGCTTTAGCATCGAGCGGCTGCCGTTCGACAAGCAGTCGGTCAAGGAGTGGGGCGACCGAGACCCTCGTCACCGCAACTGGCCGGTCGTCTACGTCATTGACGGACAGTCGGGCGCGCCGATGAAGGGTCAGATCTACGTCGGCGAGACGGTCAACGCAGCCAGTCGGATGCGCCAGCACCTCGACGGCGGCAAGAAAGGCGCGCTGCAGTCCGTTCGCGTTGTCGTCGACGACACCTTCAACAAGTCGGCGTGTCTCGACCTCGAGTCTCACCTCATCCGCTGGCTTGCCGGCGACGGGCAGTTCACCGTGCTCAACGGGAACGAAGGCATCACCGACGCGGCATACTATGACCGCGAGTTGTACCGCGAGTCGTTCCGCGACGTCTTCGAAGAGCTGCGCGTAGCGGGTGTCTTCGAGCGCACGATCCCTGAGATCGAGAACAGCGACCTGTTCAAGCTCTCGCCGTTCAAGGCGCTGACGACCGATCAGGCGGTTGCCATCGAGGCGATCGTCGAAGGCCTCCTGGACGACCTCCACACCGCGGCGACGACCGGCGAGACGCGTCGTAGCCGGAGCGTCGTGCAGGGCCATCCGGGAACAGGCAAGACGATCGTCGCGATCTTCCTGCTGAAGCTGCTCGCCGACATCAAGGCATCCAGCGTTCTCGACGACGTCGACCCCGACTCGATGTTCTCGGAGTTCTTCACCGACGACAACCGCGCTCTGCTCGCGGATTTCCGGATGGGGCTTGTGATCCCGCAACAGTCACTGCGGAAGTCGGTGCAGAACGTGTTCAAGAAGACTCCGGGGCTCGACTCGAGCATGGTGCTGAGCCCGTTCGACGTCGGCGGGGGAGGGGCGCACTTCGACCTGCTCATCGTCGACGAGACGCACCGGCTGAACGTGCGTGCCAACCAGTCGTCGGGGGTGCGAAACAAGCAGTTCGCCGATAACAACGTCGCCCTGTACGGCGCGGACGACGCCACCAAGACGCAACTCGACTGGATCGCCGACCGCAGCAGCCACCAGATCCTGCTCGTGGATGCGGAACAGGCGGTCCGTCCCGCCGACCTGCTGCCCGCGATCCTCACGGACCTCGTGCGTGCCGCAGATATGGACCACCGCCTGTATCGCCTCGCGTCGCAGATGCGAGTGAAGGCTGGCGCCGACTATGTGGAGTTCGTGCGCGCGCTGCTTCGGGGTGAGTCGCCGGGAGCGGATGCATCCGCGTTCACCGGCTACGACCTGCGCTTCTTCGAAAATGTCGGGCGGATGCGCGACGAGATCCTCGCGCGCGACGAGGAGGACGGCCTCGCCCGCCTTGTCGCCGGGTACGCGTGGGAGTGGAAGTCGAAGAAGGACAAGGCCGCCTACGACATCGAGCTTGACGGCGTTGGTCTGCGCTGGAACAGCACCGACACCGACTGGATCAACTCACCGAACTCGCTCCAGGAGGTCGGCTCGATCCACACGGTGCAAGGCTACGACCTCAACTACGCCGGCGTCATCATCGGGCCGGAGCTTCGCTACGACGTGGCTTCGGGCCGGCTGTTCGTCGACCGCGAGGCGTACCGCGACGGCAAAGGGAAAGAAAACAACCCCAAGCTCGGCATCGAGTTCGACGACGACGATCTGCTTGTGTTCATCCGAAACATCTACGGAGTGCTGCTCACCCGCGGGATGCGCGGCACGTACGTGTACGTGTGCGACCCCGCGTTGCGGGAGCATCTTCGTCCGTACTTCACCCGCTGAGCGCGCCGCCTACCCCGCCTTCGCGGCAATCCGCGACGGCCTGCCCGGCTCGTCACCGCCTCGGCCAGACCCGGCGCGAGTGCGAGCAACATGCTCTTCGTGTTCGGCGTGCGGCGTGCGGCGTGCGGCCGTGCACCGTCTCGGTGAGGCTGTTCAGCACCGAGAACTCCGCCGCCAGCTCCTCCGTGGCCGCCAGCTGCTCGGCGAGCTCGGCGCGACGGGTCTGCAGCTGGGTCGCGCGCGACTCGGCGTGGGCGGCGGTCGCCTCTGTCACCGAGATCACCTCCTCTGGCAGGCCGTGCAGATCGGCTTGCTTCCAGAACAGTGTGGTCTTTTTCGTCGCGGAGGTCGGTCAAGCGGTGCACAAAGAAATCGCCAGGAACGCTGAAGGCAACGAGCGACTGCCTTGGCTATTTGGAGAACGGCACCGAGTCGTCCATGTACCGGCAGTCGTCGTCGAACTGTCTCCATGGGGTCGACGGCCAAGTCGTCGTGGGTTCGACTGATGGCCAGATGCTCGCCGACGACGAACTGACTGGCTCTCCCTACGTGCTTCTGTCGTTGAGCGGCCCCCTCAGCTCCGACGAATCCGGAACGTCCATCAGATCGGCCTGTCACACGGCCTCGATCGACGTCATCGACAAAGCCATAGGGCTGATTGCGTCGGGCGACATCATCGACTTTGAGTGCGACGCGACCGCGCAGGTACTCAAAGCGAAGTGAGCCGCCAATCATGCCGGATGTCGTCGGCATCTGCGAGTCTTAGAGACGTGACGGAAGATCATCTGAGTCTGCGCCGCCGGATTCACCGCGTCGAAGTGCCGAGCGACTACTCCGAAGGGGACGCGTGGGGTTGGGCTTTGGCTATGCCCTATCGTTGCCTTTCTGGCGATCGCGGATTCGCCTCTATGCCGGCCGCACCTCGTCCTGAGAATCACGATCTCGCAGACTGGGAACAGTGGTTTCATCAGAACCTCGCCTACTACACGGCACTGCAGTCCTTCCTCACGTACTCGTTTGGGTGGACGCGGCACGACAAGGGGCTGGCCTCGTGGTACGACGTCGGGTGCCCCGAATATGACCCTCGGTACTCCCTCATCAAGGCCATCTGGTTTCTCGATGGAACACTCGATTCTTACCTGGCGTTCGCGATTGCGCAGGATCCGATCGACGCGTTAGCGCCTCTCCGCCCTTGGGCGATGCACACGGATCTTGCTCCGTTTCGTGCGAGGCGGGAGTTGTCTCGTCGGCTCGAGCCGGCGAGACGAATGGGCATCTGGGCAACCGGAAGCGATCCGATGCATCTTGGTGGCGGCTGGCACGCCGGTTCAGCATCCGGGCATTACGCGTTTGGAGCCGACGGACGCCCCCCGACAGCTCGCGCACGAATCGCCGGCATCGACGCCGATGAGCGGACGGCGGTATTCGTCGCGGACGGCATCGACGGTTGGTACGGGCGTCTGGCCGAGATCGGCGGCGAATTGCCCTTGCTCGCGGATTCCAGAAGCTGGCACGTAGACGTGTACGTGCGGCCGATCGGCTTCGTAGGCACCTACCGGCGCTCAAGGCAAACGGGCCTTTGGTTCTCCGGCCAACACCGCCACCACAGCGTCGGCAACTAGTCGTCCAAGTTCCTTCTCGACACCACGTTTGTCACGATCTCGACCGAACTGCCGAGTCCCCCAGAAGCGAGTTGACGTTAGCGTATCTTCGACAGGAACTTCGGGCGCGCGGTCAGCCCCCCCGGTGCGGATCGCCCGGCCCAGGACCGACAAGGTCGAAGGTCTGCGGGCGGTCGCCGGGGCCGCCGGTGTGTCGAGGTGTGGTGCCGCGAACGTTCCGCGGTTACCCCGCCTCCACCGCAATCCGCGACGGCCCGCCCGGCTCGGCGACGACGCGCAACTGCGCGGCGATCTGCTCCTGCATGGAGGTGACGTGGCTGATGACGCCGACCGTGCGGCCGCCCTGCTTGAGGGAGTCGAGGGTCGACATGGCGATCTCGAGGTACTCGGTTGAGAGGCTGCCGAAGCCCTCGTCGACGAACAGGGTGTTCAGCTCGATGCCGCCGGCGCGGCTCGTCACCGCCTCCGCCAGGCCCAGCGCGAGGGCGAGCGACGCCAGGAACTGCTGACCGCCTGAGAGCTGGTTGGCGGGGCGGGCGGTGCCGGTGAACTCGTCGAACACCTCGATCTCCAACCCCGCGGCGGCGCCGGCGCGGCGCATGCCGCGCTCCGTGTGGCGCAGCTCGAACCGGCCCTGCGACAGCGTGTGCAGCCGGATGTTCGCCGCCGCCAGCACATCCTCCAGCTCGGCGGCGATGTAGTAGCTCTCGAGCGACATGCTCTTCGTGTTCGGAGTGCGGCCGTGCACCGTCTCGGTGAGGCTGTTCAGCAGCGCGAACTCCGCCGCGAGCTCCTCCGTGGCCGCCAGCAGCTCGGCGAGCTCGGCGCGGCGAGCCTGCAGCTGCGCCGCGCGCGCCTCGGCCTTCGCCTTCTCGGTGGTCGCCGCCCGCGACGTGCTCTGCGCCTCGGCGTGGGCGACCGTCGCATCCGTCACCGAGATCACCTCGTCGGGCAGGCCTTGCAAGTCGGCCTGCTTCAGGATGCCCTGGTTCTCGCTCACCGCGGCGGCATGCTCGTCGATCCGGCCCGCCAACTCGGCGGTCGCACGCTCGTCCCGGAGTGCACCTTCAACCTCCTCGACGGTCTCGAACTTCTCGACCGTCAGCTTCGCCGCGAGCTTCGCCTCCGCCGCGCTGCGCTGAGTTGTCGCCTGCGTGAGCGCCGCCAGCGCCTCGACCAGCGCCTTCGCCGCGTCGCGTTCGCCGACCAGGAATGCCTGCCGCGCCGCCACGCTCGCGAACTCGCCCCGCAGGGCGGCGACCTTCTTGGCGAGGGAGTCGTGCTCGGCCCGCAGCGTCGTGAGCGCCGTCGCGGCGGCCTTCTCCGCCGTCTCCAGCCGGGCGCGTTCGGCCACCAGACCGGAGCCCTCGGCACCGTCCGCGCCCTCGGGGTGCGAGCCGCCGAGCTGCGCGCCGTTCAGCTGCGTGCCGTTCAGCTGCGTGCCGTTCAGCTCCGCGTCGATCGCCTCGATGCGCCGCGCCGCCACGGTCGCCTCGGCGAGCTTCGACTGCGCCGACTCGGCGGCCGAGGTGAGCGCCGCGACGTCGCCCTCGCCGGCCGCGGCGGCAAGCGTCGCCGCCGTCACCTTCAGCTCGTCGACCCGGTCGCGCGCCTGCGCGGCGGGCGGCTCCAGCTGCGTCACCCGCGCCTGCGCCGCGTCGACATCGTCTTGCGTGAGCGGCTCGCCGGTGAACTCGGCGGGGGAGGGGTGCTCGGTCGAGCCGCACACCGCGCACGGCTGCCCGTCTTCGAGCGTCTTCGCCAGCACGGCGGCCTGCCCGTTCAAGAAGCGCTCAAGCACGTCATCCGCGTGGGCGCGCGCGGCGGTGAGCGCCTGGTCGGCGGCGAGCTGCGCCTCCTGCGCCGTCCGCAGCGTTTCGGCGACGCTCGCGGCCTCCGTCGCCGCCGTCAGTCGTGCTTGCGCGCGCGCGACCTCGTCGGAGGCTGCTGCCGCCTGCGCGGCCGTCGGCACGAGCGGCGCCCGTTCCTCCTGAAGCCTGGTGATCGCCTCGGCGGCGGCGGCCAGCTGGGCGGTGAGCGCATCCGACTCGGTCGTCTTCTCGGTGATATCGGCGGCGAGCTCCTGCATCCGCTGCTCGTCGCGCAGCGCCTCGCTGAGCGCCCCGAGCTCCTCGGTGAGCCGCGCCACCTCGGCGCCGAGCGCCTCATCGGCGGCCGAGCCCTCGTACGCGGCACGCGCCTCGGCGACCGCCTCGGTGGTGCGCTGCGACGCCTCCCGCTTCTCGGCCACGTCGTCGAGCAGTGGGCGCACCTTGTCGGCGTGCTGCGCGCGCTCGAGCTCCGCACGGGTGGCGTCGATCTCCGGCTGTCGCGCCGTGAGTTCGGCAAGCGTCTCGCGCGCTGAGGTGGCGCGGGCCTGCTTGCGGGCCAGATCGAGCCGGGCGAGCGACGCCTTCTCGCCCGCATCCGCGGTCTCGACGTTCCGGACGGCGACCAGCAGCGCCTCGGCGGCGTGCGCGATGACCCGGTCGAGCCAGTCCAGCTCCTCGCCGGTCGCCGGCTCGCCGAGCTCCTCGGGGGCATCGACCAGCTCGAGGATCGTGCCCTGCTTGGCTCGCGAGCCCTCCAGCTTCTTGCGAAGCTCGCCGCGCTGCTCGGCGAGTCTCGCCTGGTAGGCGGCGAAGCGTCCGGTGTCGAACAGCTTGCTGAGGAGTTCGAGGCGCTGCTCACTGGTGGCCAGCAGGAACTCCTGGAACCGCCCCTGCGCGAGCATGATCACCTGGAGGAACTCGTCTTTGTTGAGCTTGAGCAGGCTCTGCACGAGCTCCGCCGCCTCGCGCTCCTTCGTCGCCTTGCCGACCCAGGTGTCGCCCTCGAGCACCTCGACGACGACGCGTGCGCTCTGCCGTGTGTTTCCGACGCCGCGCGTCTTCGGCCGGTCGAACTCGGGCGACCGCGTCACGCGGTACTCGAGCCCGTTGGTCTCGAACTCGACGATCACCTCCGTCGGGTCGTCGACGCCGCAGAAGTCACTGCGCACGGCGTTGCTCGCCCCGGCGGCGCTCACGTTGTCCCAGCGCGGAGTCTTGTTGTACAGCGCGTAGGCGATCGCATCCAGGATGCTCGTCTTGCCGACCCCGGTCTCACCCGCGATCAGGAACAGCCCGTCGGCGTCGAACTCGCGGAAGTCGACGTGCTGGCGCTCCTTGAACGGCCCGAAGCCTTCGATGGTGACGGTGCGGATCCTCATCGCAGCTGCGCCTCTGCGTCGGTGGCGGCGATGACCGCATCCAGGATTCTCTGCTCCTTCTTCGTTGGACCGTCGCCGCTTCGCACGTCGACCAGGAACGATTCGATCACCTCTGGGTCGGACTTGCCCTTCACCCGCTCGGCGTAGCTCGCGGTCGACGTGGCGACGCGCTCGCTCGGCTCGTGCACCACCTCGGCGCAGTGCTCGAACCGGGCGCGCAGGCGCTGCAGCGGTTCGAGCTGCTTGTTCTTGTCGGTGTAGACGGCGCGCACGTAGTGCTCGGTGAACGGCTCCCACACGGCGTCGGTGAGAAGTTCGTCGAAGGTGCCGCGGATCTCCTTCAGCGCGCGCGGAATCGGCAGGTCCACCCATTCGACCGTGTCGAGCCCCGCGGCCCCCAGCTCAACCAGCCAGCCGCCGCGCGGCTTGCCTGCCTCCTTGAAGGAGTAGTGCAGCGCCGCACCGGAGTAGCGGATGTGCTCGGCCAGCTGCGCCCGCCCGTGGATGTGGCCGAGGGCGACATAGTCGACGCCGTCGAAGGCCGTCACCGGCACCGCATCGACCCCGCCCGCCACCAGCGGCGCCTTCGTGATGGCGCGCTCCGAATCCGAGGATTCGCTCTCGGCACCCGCGACGAAGGTGTGCGCGATGGCGACGGTGCGACGGCCCGCAGAGGCGCGCTCGGCGATCGACTCGCGCACGCGCGACATCGCCGCGGAGACGACGTCGCGCTGGGTGCGCGCGTCGCTCGGCGCCCAGGGGAGGTGGCGCACCAGCTCGGGCTGCAGGTAGGGAAGGCCGTAGACGTCGACCGCGCCGTGCTCGTCGGCCAGCTCGATCGGGGTGCCGACCGCCGCCGCGTCGGTGACGAAGTGCAGGCCCGCGGCGGCGGTGAACGGCCCCGCGAAGCCGAGCCGCACCGCCGAGTCGTGGTTGCCGCTCGTCACCACCACCTTCGCGCCGGTCTCGAGGATCGACACCAGAGCGCCCTGCAGCACCGAGACGGCGTCGGCGGAGGGGTTCGTCAGGTCGTAGACATCGCCCGCGACGATCACCGCATCCACCCGGTGCTCGCGCACGGTCGCCGGGATCGCCCCCAGCACCTCGCGCGCCGCGTCCAGGGTCGAGTAGCCGTGGAAGGTGCGGCCCACGTGCCAGTCAGAGGTGTGGAGGATGCGCATCGAGGCTCCGGCTTCGGCAGGTGTTCGGGCGGGGGTGCGGGCGGGTGTGCGGACGGGTGTTCGGGCGGAAGCCTCAGTTTTTCAGATGCCGACGACGTTTCGGCGTGCAGTGCGAGATCGGCGAGGCGGGGCGGCCGGTGCTCCCGGCAACGTCGCACGCTGCCGCTAACCTGCCGCTGTGTTCATCCTCCGCGACGCGTCCGGCCAGGGGGCGACCGCCGAGCGCGGCGCCCTCGTCACCAGCCCCAGCGACCTCAAGCTCCTCTCCGACTGCGAGTTCGCCTTCGCGCGCGTGCTCGACCTCAAGCTGGGGCGTCTCGACGGGGTGCCGGTCGACGACGACCCGATGCTCAAGCGCGCCGGGCGGCTCGGAGACAAGCACGAGGCGGACGTTCTCGGTGGCTACCGCGCCGAGCATCCGGATGCCCCGGGCGGCCAGCCCGGTGTCGTCGAGATCGCGCGCCCCACCCCGCTCACCGCCGAGAACCTGCGGGCGGCCGCCGCCGCCACGGTGGAGGCGCTGCGAGGCGGCGCGGCCGTCGTGTTTCAGGCGACCTTCTTCGACGAGACCGACCCGGCCGCGCCCACGATCGGCTACGCCGACTTCCTGGTGCGGCAGCCCGACGGGCGCTATCGGGTGCAAGACACGAAGGTCGCGCGCTCCGTCAAGGTGAGCGCGCTGCTGCAGCTCGCCGCGTACCACGACCACCTGTTGCGGCTCGGCATCCCCGTCGACGACACCGTCGAGCTGTTGCTCGGCGACGGCTCCGTCAGCCGCCACGCGATTGCCGACATCGCCCCCGTCTACCGGCTGCGGCGCGAGCGTCTGCGCGAGGTCGTCGCAGCCCGGCTTGCCGCCACCGAACCCGCCGTCTGGGGCGACCCCGACCTCGCCGTCGACGGACGCTGCGTGCACTGCGCCGAACAGCTCGAGTCGCACGATGATCTGCTGCAGGTGGCGGGCATCCGCCTCGCGCAGCGCCAGAAGCTCATCGACGTCGGCATCACCACGATGACCGCGCTCGCCGCAAGCCCGGAGCGCCCCGAGGCGTGCACCGTGCCCGAGCGCAGCTACCGCGCCCTGCACGAACAGGCCCGGCTGCAGACCGAAGGGCCGGATGCCTCGGGCATGCCCCGCGTCGCCCTCCACACGCCGGGGGCCATCGCCGAGCTGCCGGCGCCCGACGCCGGAGACCTCTACTTCGACTTCGAAGGCGACCCGCTGTGGCGCGCCGAACGCGACGGCCGCGTGCTCTGGGGCCTCGACTACCTGTTCGGCATGACCGACAACGAGGATGCGTTTACCGCCTTCTGGGCGCACGATCTCGACGCCGAGGCGGAGTCCCTGCGCGCCTTCCTCGACCTCGTCGCGGCACGGCGGGCGGCGCATCCGGGCATGCACATCTACCACTACGCCGCCTATGAGAAGACGCACCTGCTGTCGATCGCGGCGCGGCACGGGGTGGGGGAGCGCGAGGTCGACGAGCTGCTGCGCGCCGGCGTGCTCGTCGATCTGTACCCGCTCGTGCGCAAGATGCTGCGCGCGGGCGTCGGCTCGTACTCGATCAAGAAGCTCGAGCCGCTCTACATGGGCTCTGAGCTGCGCAGCGAGGACGGCGTCACCACCGCGGTCGGCTCCGTCGAGGAGTATCAGCGCTCGCGCGAGCTGGTGCTCGCCGGCGACGAGGCGACGGCCCAAAAGATGCTCGACGACATCGCCGACTACAACCGCTACGACTGCGTGTCGACAAGGCGCCTGCGCGACTGGCTCATCGAGCGCGCCTCCGAGCATGGCGTGCAGCCGGGAGCGCCGCAGGCGGTCGAGGAGGATGAGCGCGCCCCTTTTGAGGAGAGCCCGCTCGCCCTCGGTCTCGAGGCGCGAGCGCATGAGGCGGATGCGGCGGGCGACCCCGCCAGTGCCGCCGGCCTCCGCCTGGCGGCGGCCGCCATCGACTACCACCGCCGCGAGCAGAAGAGCTTCTGGTGGGAGCACTTCGCAAGGCTTGCCGACCCCCTTCGCGACTGGGCGGAGCAGCGCGGGGTGTTCGTCGTTGAGCGGGCCGAAATCGAACGCGACTGGTTCAAGGAGGGCAAGCAGCGCAACCTGCGGCGTCACGTGCGCCTGCACGGCGAGTGGGCGCCCGGCAGCGGGGTGCCGCGCGACGGCGGCGACGCCTTCGCGCTCTACGAGGCGCCCGGACCGTTCCCGAAGAAGGGGCGCTCGCTGGGTTCGCGGGTCGACGTGGGGGTGACCTTCCTCGGCGAGGGCGACGAAACCAGCGTGCTCATCCAGGAGGTGTGCCCGACCGGTGTCGACGAATGGAACGAGCTCCCGGAGGCCCTCGCGCCCGGTCCGCCGCCGAAAGCAGGCAGCATCGAGGTGGCGATCCAGGAGTTCGGGGCGAAGCTGCTTGCGGAGGCCGCGCTCGAGGCGGGGGAGTGGCCGCGCTCGGCCGCATCCGATGTGCTGATGGCGGCGACACCGCACACCGACGGGCCGCTCGCGGTCGCCGCCGGAGCCGACGACGTGGTGCGCGCCACCGTCGACTCGCTGCGGCGGCTCGACCGCAGCTACCTGGCGGTGCAGGGCCCGCCCGGCACGGGCAAGACGTATCTGGCGGCGCACGTGATTCGCGCACTCGTCGCCGAGCACGGCTGGCGGGTCGGCGTCGTCGCGCAGTCGCACCGCGTCGTCGAGAACGTGCTCGACGGCGTCGTCGAGGCGGGGCTGGAGGCGCGGCTCGTCGCCAAGGCGCCCTCGCGCGAGGGCGGGGCGGGCTACTACTCCGAGAGCCCGTTCAGCGAGCTGGTGAACAGCGGGCACGCCGCGTTCCATGCGGAGCACGCGGCCACCGGCTACGTCATCGGCGGCACCGCCTGGGACTTCACCAACCTGAACCGCGTCGCCCGCGGGCAGCTCGACCTGCTGGTGATCGACGAGGCCGGTCAGTTCTCGCTGGCCAACACGATCGGGGTGGCCGAGGCCGCCGCGCGAGTGCTGCTCGTCGGCGACCCGCAGCAGCTGCCGCAGGTCAGCCAGGGCATCCACCCGGCGCCCGTCGACGGCTCGGCGCTCGGCCACATCGGGGGAGGGCACGACGTGCTGCCCGCCTCGCTCGGGTACTTCCTCGCCGAGACGCGGCGGATGCACCCCGCCCTCACCGCGGTCGTCTCGCACCTGAGCTACGAGGATGCGCTGCACGCGCACCCGAGCGCCTCGGCGCGCGAGCTCTCCGGCATCGAGCCGGGGCTGCACGCGGTGCCGGTCGTGCACGCCGGCAACGCGACCGAGTCGCCCGCCGAGGCGGAGCGGGTGCTCCAGATCGTGCAGTCGGCGCTGGGGCAGCCCTGGGTGTCCGGCCCCGGCGCCGCGCCCCGGGCGCTGGTCGCCGACGATGTGATCGTGGTGACGCCGTACAACGCGCAGCTGGAATGCATCCGCGGGGTGCTCGATGCGGCCGGTCTCGAGCGGGTGCGCGTCGGCACGGTCGACAAGTTCCAGGGGCAGGAGGCGGTGATCGCGATCGTGTCGCTCGCCGCCTCCAGCGCCGACGACGTGGCGCGCGGGCTCTCGTTCCTGCTGTCGCGCAACCGCCTCAACGTGGCGATCTCGCGGGCGCAATGGGCGGCCTACCTCGTGTACTCGCCGGGGCTGCTGCGGGCGCTCCCGACGACGCCCGACGGCGTGGCCGAGCTGAGCCGGTTCGCCGAGCTGGTGGTGGGGCGCGCGGGCTGAGAGCGGCGCAAGGGAGGCGTCGAAACCTCAGCAAAAACGTCCCCCGGCGTGCGTGCGTCGCCCCCCTCGGAGTCGCGTACGGTGGAACCCGCACCCCACGCTTCACCCTGAAAGGCCCGCTCCCTCATGCCCGAATGCATTCACGGTTTCGACGAGGGTCTTTGCGACAGCTGCTTCCCGCGAAAGGCGCCCGAGCCCAAGAATGTGCCGACGCGCACGCCTCGCGCGACCCGCAGCTCCGGCGTCTCGAGCCTGCGCCAGAGCACGACGTCGACGAGTCGTTCCGGGGCGGCGCGCAGCTCGTCGAACAGCGGTGCCGCGGGCGGGCCGGCCGCGTACAACCTCGCCACGCAGCGGGTCTTCCACTTCACCCACATTCGCAACCTGCCGGGAATCCTCGCTGACGGCGCGCTGCGCGCGGACGCCGCACCGGCCGTCGACGTCACATCGACGCTCGCCCGGGACGCGCGCGCCGAGCTCGAGACTCCGGTCGGCTCGCGCATCGCCGACCATGTGGCGTTCGCGCTCACCGCTGAGTCGGAGCGGTGGCGCGAGCTGCGCGCCATCTTCGCGCGCGAGACGCCCGTCACATCGCACTGGGCAGCCGTCGTGGCCGGGCTGGCGGCCAGCGACTTCGTGGTGCTGGCGCTTCCCGTGGCGAAGCTCGGCGCCGAGGTGATCGTGTCCGATGGAGACGCAGCCGCGGGCTCGTCGCGCTTCGCGGTGGGCGTCGACGCCGGCAATATCCTGCTTCGGCAGTGCCGCAGCTCGGCCTACTTCGCCGATCCGGATGACACCAGTGCCGACATCGGCCTGCGCGAGGGCGAGCTGCTGGCGGGCGCCAGCGTGCCCGTCTCCTCGATCGCGTTGATAGGTGTCGCCCACGAACCCGCGCGGGATCGCGTCCGCGAGATCCTCGCTGACGCTTGGCCGAGCGGCTCCGGAGCGGCTCCGAAGGTCGCCGTCTACCCGCCCTGGTTCCAGGTCGCCGAATAGCGAGTCAGGAGCCGTTCGGGGCGGCGTCGGAGCTGCCTGCGCCGGAGCTGCCTGCGTCAGGGCTGCCTGCGCCGGGGGGTGCCTGCATCAGGGGCGCGTGCACCGGGTGCGTCGGAGTCGGGAGTGTCGGCGCCCGAGTCGTCCGCGACGTGACGAGCGTCGCTCGACGCGATGTCGGTCGCAGGCTGAGGGCGCCGGGACGACATGTGGTGCTCGTGCGCCATCAGCTCCCGCTCACGGTACGGGCCGGTGACCCGATCGTCGTGCAGCGAGAGCCCATTGACCGGCGTGCTCCTGCGACGGCTTCGCTCTCCGGTCACGGCGCGCTTGAAGGCGCCCGCGGCGCGCCGAAGTGTGCCCGGGTGGTCGAGCGCGGTCGCGCAGCGGTGATCCATCGGAGGCGTGAGCTTCCGCTGATCCGTCGTGTCGAGAATCGGATCCCGCTTGCGCTCGCTCTTCCGCTCGAGCTTGTGATCAGGGTTCGGTTCGACGCCCGGCGACGTGGTCGTCTTCGGGCGAAGCGAATCGGCAGCGGCGTTCAGCGGAATCTCCACACCGAGACCCTTGCGCCGTCCGCTCTCCGAAGCTGGTGGGTTCTGAGGCATGCTGACGCTCCCTTCGCGCCCCCTCAGTGAACTACGCGCCCGTGAATGGGGTCTCGATTCGCCCCGAATCCGGTGCCGATCCCCAGCTAGCCATCAGCGAGATCAAACGACTCGCCGGTCGGATCGGCGGCGGCAGGGTCGGCCAGTCGTCGCCCGCCGATCGGACGGTTCATCCACGATTCGACGACGAAGCCGTCGCGCCGTGAGCCTTCGACCACGACGACGCCGGTGTTCTCCAGGTCGTTGCGCACTGCGAAGTCCGGGTCGACGTTGAGCGCCGAGCCTCCGCACCAGACCCGGATCGCGGCGCCGTGACTCACCACTGCGACGGTCGCATCCGGCTCGGGGTGGCGCTCGATGATCCTGTCGAGGGACCGGTTGTAGCGATCGAAGAACGCGAAACCGTCGCCCGCGCCCGGCATCGCGGCACCCAGGTTGCCGAGCCCCCACTGGTTCAGCGTGCCGAAGTACTGCATGACCGCTTCGCGGTCACGGCGCCCTTCGAGTTCGCCCGCCTCGATCTCGTGCAAGCCGTCTTCGATGACCGGGTCGAGGCGCCGTGCGGCGGCGAGCGGTGCCGCAGTCGCGTGCGTCCGCACCAGGGTCGACACGTAGATGCCGTGAACGCGCTCGGGAGCGAGCGCGTTCGGCAGCGCGGCCGCCTGCTGCTCACCGAGTTCGGTGAGCCCGGGGCCGGGGTGGTCGGTTGCGAGAATGCCCGCCACGTTGGCCGGTGTCTGTCCGTGACGGATGAAGAGGATGCGCATCGCCTCCAGCATGGCACGCGCGCCTGGCGCGAACCTGGTGAGTTCGCGCGGGCGAGCGCGAGCGCGTGAGAGCAGCGTGGGGCGCGGCGCCGCCGGAATGCGTCAGCTCAGGTCGCCGAAGGCGGCGCGGCCCGCGGCGCGCTCGTCCCGCGGACGCAGCTGGGGGCGCCGTGCGCGTCGAGTCTCCACCGCAACGCTGTCCGTGGCGGCGGTGTCGATGGCGCGAGCATCGATAGCGCCGGTCTCGATGGCGCCGGTGTCGCAAGCGGTGGCGTGGGTGCAGTCCGGCTCGAGCACCGGAGCCGCTCCCTCGCGCCCGTCCGCGGACTCGTCGGCGTCATGGACGCGAGCGGCGTGCGCGCCGCGCACCCGGACCCGCAGCTCGACCGCCGTGGGCGTGGCGCGCGGAACGGTCTCGATCAGCTTCGCGGAGATGTGCGAGGTCCAGCCCTGCCCGTCCCACCAGCGCAGCATCTGCGCATCCGTGGGGTCGGGGTACCAGCCGGCTTCGGTGCTGTCCGGTACCTGGGTCATGATCGCTGGTCGCTCCCGCGGGCCCCTAGTTGACGGCGTAGGCGTAGCTGAAGTCGCCGGTGCTGCTGTCGAGGCTCACCCAGACCAGCCGCTCGGCGCCGGTCGGCATGACCGCTTCGCAGGTGTAGGTCGTGCCCTCCGCGGTGGATCCGAGCCAGAGCGGACAGCTGACCGAGGTCGCCGTGCCGCCTCCGACCAGCTCTCGCACGAGGGTGTCCTGCACCTCGATCGCGACGATCATCGGCTGCGCGAAACCGGTCGCATAGGCGGCGACCGGCGCGCCGATGGCGGCGATTCCGAGCAGCAGGAAGGTGACGAGCGGTCCCGCCCCGGCGACGCGCACTCGTCGTGCGATCAGGTAGACGAACGCGCCGAGAAGCGCGAAGACTGCGCTCGCCGGTTCGAAGCCGCGCGCGCGCAGCGTCCGAACATCGGCCAGCGCCCACAGGATCGTGAGGAGGTAGGCGATTCCGACCACCGCGAAGATGATCGGCTGGGGGAAGAAGAACAGGTAGACGTAGCCGGCGGCGGCGGCGAGCACGAGCGTCAGCAGCGGGCTCAGCGCGATCAGCCATGCGGGACCGGTGGAGGTTCCCGCGTCGGGAAGCAGGTAGCGATCAGGGAGGTCGCGGCGACGTCCGTCCATCGCCGGGATGGAGCCGGTGGCGAGGGACTCGGTGGCGATGGAGCCCGTCGAGGTGGAGCGCCAGGCGGTGTCGTCGGTGCCCGCGCCGTAGCCGCTGCCGCCGGACGTGCCGAAGGCGTCGGACCCGGTTGAGCCGACGATCGGCGTCTCGCTCGTGCCGATCCCGAACTCGACCTCCATCTGGCGGGCGGCGGCAACGCGGGCGGCGGCCTGGTCCGAGGATTCGGCGGCGAAGAGGTCCGCGGACGGGGAGCTGACGTAGCCCGCGTCGGCGCCGCCGGCGGTTCCGGTGTCGGTGGCCGTCGTCGCGCCGACATACGATCCGGCCGATGCCGCGGCGGCCGCCTGCTGGCGGGCGACGGCGTCGCGCTCTGCCGCCGCGCGCTCTGCGGCCGCTCGCTCTTCGGCGGCGCGTGCCGCCGCCGCGGCCTGATCCTCAGCGCTCGGCTTGTCGGCGACGTGCTCGGTCCAGGCGATGCCGTTCCACCAGCGAACCCGCGTGGGGGAGGCCGGGTCGTCGTACCAGCCTGCGGGCACGACCCGCGTCGCTTGGTCGGTCACGGGTTTCCCCTCCTTGCCGTCGACGTGTCGTTCAGTCTAGGCAGAACGACCTGTGCACTTCATGTCCCCAAACGGGGACGGTTCGAGAGCACCCGGTTCGCCGAAGCGAGGTGATCCGGGGTGGTGCGGGTGTCTCGGGGGTGATTCGGCTTTCGCTCAGCGATGGTTCAGGGATGCTGAAGCTGGATGCCGACTCCAGATAACTACATCGTGAAGATCCCCCAGTCGTCGACACGCCAGTTGATCCAACCATTTGCGCGCTGAAGACTCACGGTGACCACGAATTCTTGACCGCGCGAGTTGGTGGCGGCGCATCCGAAGCTCTGTCCGACCAGCAACGGCGGCATCTCGGGGCAGTCCAGGGCGATGTCGCCGCCGAGAGTGGCGGCCGCGTCCTGCACCGAGTTCTCGGCCTCCTGGGCGAACGCGTTCGGCGCCAGGGCGATCACGAGTCCGGGGACGGCGATGACGGAGCCAGCCAGGACGACCGTCAGCGACACCCACGTCATGAGCGGGCCGAATCCGCGGCCCGACTCCCGCACGACGGCGGTCATGCGCACGATCAGATACACCGGTGCGGTCAGGAACGCCCATGCCCAGTGCGGCGGCTGTTCGAAGCCGAGCCGCGAGAGGGCCCGCGAGTCGACGAACGCGAGGATGACGACCAGCAGGTACGGAACCACGATGACGAGAGCGAGGAACACCGGCGAGGCAGGCCCGGCGAGCCCTGACAGCAGGAACAGCAGCCCGAGAACGAGGAGGACCAGGGGGAGCAGTGCAATCGACCACACCGGGCCGGTGCCGACCTGGCGCGGGATCTCCGTGGCCGTGCGCGCAGCGTGCGCGGTGCGGCTCGGGTGGGATGCGTCCGCGCTCGCGGTGCGGCGTCCGTAGTGACCGCCCCCGCCCCCGTCGGCAGCGCGAGTCGGATGCTCGGATGTCGCGTTGGCGCGACGCGCGTGCTCGGCATCCGGGATGTACCGCTCCTCCTGGTCACCGAGGTGCGAGGTGGCGGTGCGCGGCGTCGGGGTGTCGCCCAGGAGGTCGTCGAAGCGCGAGTCGAGGTTGTAGGCCTGGCTCGTCGGGGCCCCCGCGGGAACGCCGTAGCTCGCGTAGCGCTGGGCGGGGGAGACCTCGTCAGGAAACAGGTCGGTGTAGTCGGGTGCGGCGAGCGAAAGCGCGGGATCGGCGAAGGCCCCGTTCGGCGTGCCGAACAGCAGGTCCGCGTCGTCCGCGGTCGCCGTGGCGGTCTCGGCCGCGCGCGGTTCGAACACCTCGAACGGGTCCGCGTAGTCGACTCGTGTTGCCGGCCTCGACTGGCTGGGCGTTGCCGGACGACGCGCGTCCGAGGTGTGCTCGGTCCAGGAATGGTTGTCCCACCAGCGCAGTTGCGGCAGGCCCAACGGGTCCGGATACCATCCCGCCGGAACGCGGGTGTCGTTGTTGGACACGCTCACGCTCCTTCTTTGTCCCCCAGCAACGGTGGCAGAAAAACACACCGATTACCAGGATATTCTAAGCCGCCCGCTCCGCGGAGGGTATTCAGATCGGTACACCCATAGCGGGGGACACGCGGGGCCGCGCGAAGCCGCAGGCGGATGGCGGAACCCCGGTCACGGCGAGTAGGGCAGACTCGAACGCATGCTGACCGATCGCCTTGCCGCCACCCGTCCGGCCGGCGATTGGGATCCGGATGCCTTCATCGCGGTCTTCGACGATTGGGCGAGCGAGCAGGGCATCCGTCTGTATCCCGCGCAGGAGGAGGCGGTGCTCGAGCTCGTGCTCGATCGCCACCTGGTGCTGTCGACGCCGACCGGCACCGGCAAGTCCCTGGTCGCGGTGGCGGCGCATGCGGCGGCGCTCGCGCAGGGCAGACGGAGCTTCTACACGGCGCCGATCAAGGCTCTCGTGAGCGAGAAGTTCTTCCAGCTGACCGACACCTTCGGCGCACAGAACGTCGGCATGGTGACGGGCGATTCGAGCGTCAACCCCGAGGCGCCGATCATCTGCTGCACGGCAGAGATCCTCGCGAACCTCGCGCTGCGCAACGGACCCGACACTGACGTCGATGTCGTCATCATGGACGAGTTCCACTACTACGCCGACCCGGATCGCGGGTGGGCGTGGCAGCTGCCGCTGCTGCAGCTGCCGAAGGCGCAGTTCGTGCTGATGTCGGCGACCCTCGGCGACGTCACCGCGCTCGCCGACGACCTGGAGCGTCGCACCGGTCGCGAGGTGGCGCAGGTCACCGGCGTCGAGCGTCCCGTGCCGCTGCACTACCGCTACGTGCAGACGCCCGTGCACGAGACCGTCGCCGAGCTGCTGCGCGACGGGCTCGCGCCGGTGTACCTCGTGCACTTCTCCCAGGCGGCCGCGGTCGAGCGGGCGCAGGCGCTCGCGAGCGCGGGCGTCGCCACGCGCGAGCAGCGCGATCGGATCGCCGAGGAGATCCGCGGGTTCCGGTTCGCCGCCGGTTTCGGCCAGCAGCTGTCCCGCCTCATCCGACTCGGCATCGGGGTGCACCACGCCGGCATGCTGCCGAAGTACCGGCGGCTCGTCGAGCAGCTCGCCCAGCTCGGACTGCTGCGGGTGATCTGCGGCACCGACACCCTCGGCGTCGGCATCAACGTGCCGATCCGCACCGTGCTCCTGACCGGGCTCACCAAGTTCGACGGCACCCGGATGCGGCAGCTCACCGCGCGCGAGTTCCACCAGGTGGCGGGGCGCGCCGGACGCGCCGGCTTCGACACCGCCGGGGAAGTGGTGGCCGAGGCGCCCGAGCACGAGATCGAGAACGCGATCGCCACCGCGAAGGCGGAGGCGCGGGGCAAGAAGCAGGGCCCGAAGAAGCGCGCGCCCGAAGGCTTCGTCAGCTGGGGGCCGGCGAGCTTCGAGCGGCTGATCGCCGCTGAGCCGGAGACGCTCACCAGCTCGATGCAGGTGACGGCCGCGATGCTGATCAACCTGATCGGCCGACCCGGCGCCGACGCGCCCGCGCGCGAGTCGTCGAGCGCCTTCCAGCTGGTGCGCGACCTCGTCTTCGACAACCACGAGCCGCCCGCGCGGCAGCGTGAGCTCGCGCGGCGGGCGATCGGCGTGTACCGCACCCTGCGGCAGGGCGGCGTGGTGCTGCAGAACGGCGGCGGCTTCGACGGCTCAGCCAGCATCCGTCTGATGGTCGATCTGCCTCCGCACTTCGCGCTCAACCAGCCGTTGTCGCCGTTCGCGCTCGCCGCGTTCGAACTGCTCGACCCGGAGGCGGAGGTGGGTCGCGGCGGGCCGGAGGCGCATCCGGATGCCGCTGGCACCGACCACTACGCGCTCGACATGATCTCGATCATCGAGGCGACGCTCGACGACCCGCGGCCGGTGCTCGCGCAGCAGCAGTATCGGGCTCGCGGCGAGGCGGTCGCGGCGATGAAGGCCGAGGGCATCGAGTACGAGCAGCGGATGGATCTGCTCGAGGAGATCACCTGGCCGAAGCCGCTGGAGGCGCTGCTCGACCAGGCCTTCGAGACCTTCGCCTCGTCGCAGCCGTGGGTGCGCGACTTCGAGCTGAAGCCGAAGTCGGTGGTGCGCGACCTGTTCGAGCGGGCGATGAGCTTCGGCGAGTACATCGCCTACTACCAGCTGGGGCGCAGCGAGGGGCTCGTGCTGCGGTACCTGTCGGACGCCTACCGCACGGCGCGACAGTCGATCCCCGACGAGCGCAAGACGGAAGACCTCACCGACCTCATCGAGTGGCTCGGCGAACTCGTCCGCCAGGTCGACTCCTCCCTCCTCGACGAATGGGAAGCCCTCCTCTCCGATTCCGGCGGCGGGGATGCATCCCGGGCGTCGGGGAGTGAGGCGCGCGGCACGCGGGAGGGGCGCGAGTCACTCGGTACGGCGACCCCGCGCAGCGTTCTCTCGAACCGGCGGGCGTTCATGGTGCTGGTGCGCAACGAGCTGTGGCGGCGAGTGCAGCTCGCCGCCCTGCAGAAGGACGACGAGCTCATCGCGCTCGACCTCGAGGTCGACTGGCCCGCGGTCCTCGACGCGTATTTCGAGGAGCACGACACGATCGGCATCGGTCCGGATGCCCGCAGCGCCGCTCGAATCCAGATCGACGAGCAGACGGATCGCTGGGTCGTCCGTCAGGTGATCGACGACCCGGCGGGTCATCACGACTGGGGCATCAACGCCGAGGTCGATCTGGAGGCGTCGGCCGAGCAGGGCATCGCGGTCGTACGCGTGGTCTCAGTCGAGAGGCTTTAGGGACGCCTCGCGCGCCGCCAGGGGCCACACGCCGTGGGCCGCGCGTCGCTCACACGGCCCGTGGCGGAGCGACCTACTCCTCGTCGTCCAGCGCGGAGAATCGCCGGGGCATCACCGCGCGCGCGGCCGCGGCCTCAAGCTCGTGCGGCTCGTGCGCCGCGCTGTGAATCGACTCGAAGACCCAGTTGACGGCCGGCAGCACGCTGACGAGCAGGCCGAGGGCGCCGAGGGCCGAGAAGGTGATCGCGACGACGGGTGGTGCGACCCCCGCGCATCCGAGCTCGGTTGCGGTGCACGGCTGGCTGGCGATCGCGACGTCGACGATCGCGAAGCTGATCGCAGCGACGGCAATGGCCGCCAGGGCGAACGCTCCGAGCGCGCGTCGTGAATGCACCTGTCAAGCCCCCTGCCGCCCGCCCCCTGCGGTTGCTCTGTCAGCGTAGGGCGCGAGGGTGCGCCGGCACATTCCCCCGTCTGGGGCGCCCGCGACTGGGGGGCACTCGAGCTCTGCGATGCGGCGTGAGTCCGTCGGTCACGACGACGGGCCCTCACCGCCCGCTACCGCGTACCTCCCGCGCCGACCGCGTGTCGCGCGCGGCACTCCCCGGCGCTCGGGATGCATCCCTGCCGCCCCGCAGCACGGCCGGGCGGGGGTTGCGGGGGAGGGGGAGGGGGAGGAGGATGCGGGGCATGATTCCCGAGATCAACTACATCGCCGTCATCCTCGCCACCTTGTCGAGCATGGTGGTGGGTTCCATCTGGTACGCCGAGAAGGTGTTCGGCGCGCGCTGGATGAAGCTTTCGGGGATGACCCGCGAAGACACCCAGACCGGGTTCGTGAAAGCGCTCGTGATCACGCTGATCGTGAGCTTCATCACCGCGCTCGTGCTCGCCGGCACGGCGACGATCGTGCACGACTACTACGGCGGAGGCAGCTTCCTCCTCTCCGCCGTCATCACCGCGATCGTGCTCTGGGCGGGCTTCACGGCCGCGCGCTTCATCACGCACGACCTGTTCGATCGTCGCCCCGCGGGCCTCACAGTCTTGAATGTCGCGCACGAACTCGTCACGCTCGTCGTCATGGCGCTGATCATCGGCGTCTGGCCGGCTTAACGCCTCCGAACGCGCGCGACCCGACGTACACTCGGATTCGTGGACGACCCCGACGGTACGCCAGTCACTTCCGGTCCTGAGCAGGCCCCAACGCTGTTGGCCTCGCCCGGTCCGACGCGCACCGAGCGCGATTCGCTCGGCGAGATGGAGATCCCGGATTTCGTGCTCTGGGGCATCCACACCGCCCGGGCGCTCGAGAACTTCCCGATCTCGCGCCGCGCGATCTCCAACTACCCGGACTTGATCCGCGCCCTCGCCCTGGTCAAGCAGGCCGCCGCCCGCGCCAACCGCGACCTCGGGGTGCTCAGCGCCGAGAAGGCGGACATCATCGACAAGGTCTGCGCCCGCATCGCCGACGGCGAGTGGCATGACCAGTTCGTGGTGGGTGTCGTGCAGGGCGGCGCCGGCACGAGCACCAACATGAATGCGAACGAGGTGATCGCGAACGCGGGCCTTCAGATGATGGGCTGCGAACTCGGTGAGTACCAGGCGCTGCATCCGATCGATGACGTCAACCGCAGCCAGTCGACGAACGATGTCTACCCGACGGCCATCAAGCTCGCGATGGTGTTCGGGCTGCGCCGGCTGCTCACCGAGCACGCGCTGCTCATCGAGAGCTTCGCGGCGAAGTCGCGCGAGTTCGAGAACGTGCTCAAGGTGGGGCGCACCCAGCTGCAGGATGCGGTGCCGATGACGCTCGGCCAGGAGTTCCACGGCTTCGCGACGACGCTGCAGGAGGATTCCGACCGGCTCGGCGAGGTGATCCCCTGGCTGAACGAGATCAACCTCGGTGCGACGGCGATCGGCACCGGCATCACGGCCGACCCCCGCTACGCGGAGGCGGTGCGCCGACACCTGGAGGAGCTGACCGGACTCCCGCAGGAGACGGCGCCGGACCTGATCGAGGCAACGGCGGATGCCGGCATCTTCATGACGGTCTCCGGCACCCTGAAGCGCGCGGCGGTGAAGCTGTCGAAGATCTGCAATGACTTGCGGCTGCTGTCGTCGGGACCGCAGGCGGGACTCGGCGAGATCTCGCTTCCGGCGCGCCAGGCCGGCTCGAGCATCATGCCCGGCAAGGTCAACCCGGTCATTCCGGAGGTCGTCAACCAGGTCGCCTTCGCGGTGATCGGGGCGGATGCGACGGTCACCGCCGCGGCGGAGGGCGGCCAGCTGCAGCTGAACGCCTTCGAGCCGGTGATCGCGCACAGCATCCTGCAGTCGCTGTTCTGGATGACGAATGCCTGCCGCACCCTGCGCGTGAACTGCATCGACGGGATCAAAGCCAACGAGGCGCGTCTGGCGATGCAGGTCGAGTCGAGCGTGGGGGTGGTGACGGCGCTCACGCCGTACATCGGCTACGCGGCGGCCGCCTCGCTCGCGCACGAAGCGCTGACCTCGAACGCGTCGATCTCGCAGCTGGTGCTGGATGCCGGGCTGATGACGCCCGAGCAGGTGGCGAAGGTGCTGAGACCGGAACGGCTGAGCGGACTCGTGCCCGCCACCTCGGTGATCACGCTGCCGACCCCGGAGGACATGGCGTGAGCGCGGCACCTCACGCGGCCCTGTCGTCCACACCGCTCGAACTCGATGGCGAGCGCACGGCGAAGCTGATCCCGGCACTCGCGATCGCGCTCTCGGCGTTCGCGCTCTTCGCGCTCCAGCTGCCGCTGCTCGGCTATCCGCTGCTGGTCGGCGGCCTGGTGTGGGCGCTGCTGCTCGATCGGGCGCTCGCGCAGGATCTGCTCCTGATCGGCGTCGGCATCGCGATCGTGTCGACGACGAGCGTGGAGGCGGATGTCTCCTGGCCGAGCTTCATCCGGATCGGGATCGTGCTCGGGGCGGCCGTGCTGGTGCCGTTCCTGATCGACCGCTTCGTGTATCGCCGCCGGGCGGTGCGCTTCCCCTGGCGCAGCCGCGAGAAGAAGACGCGCCTCGAGCTGCTGTATCTGTTCGCGGTGCCCGCGCTCGGCTGGGCGATCCTGCCGTTCTACTTCATCCGGTCAGGCGCGTACGAGAACTGGCCGAACATCGAGAACGCGTCGGAGCTGGCGCGCTTCTTCGTCGGCGTCAACGCGGTCGGCACCTGGGATGAGCTGTTCTTCATCTGCACGTGCTTCGCGCTGCTGCGGCGCCACTTCCCGGTCTGGCAGGCGAACCTGCTGCAGGCGACGATCTTCGTCTCGTTCCTGTGGGAGCTCGGCTATCGCTCGTGGGGGCCGCTGCTGACGATCCCGTTCGCGCTGCTGCAGGGCTACCTGTTCAGCCGCACGCGTTCGCTCGGCTACGTGCTGATCGTGCACCTGCTCTTCGACGCGATCGTGTTCCTCGCGATCGTGCACGCGCACCATCGCGATTGGATCCCGATCTTCGTCTATTGAGCGTCGTCGACCGGCGCCGCGGTCGCCCCGTCCAGTTCGGCTTCGGGATCGGTCTCCGGCTCGACTTCGACTCGTTCGTCGGGGTCGATCGTCGGCGGCGGCAGTTCGGTCTCGACGGCGTCGTCGAGGGGCACCTCGCGCTCGTCCTCGGGGTTCGGAACGTACTCGAGGGTGTCGTCGGTGTTCGGCTCTCGTTCCATGGCGGACTCCTTCCGTGCTGTCATTGTCGCGTGCGGTGCGGGCGAGGGGGAGCTCTTCGGGATCAGTGCTCCCGCAGTCGGCGGATGAGCTCGTGCTTGCGCAGGTCGGAGTAGCCGGTCAGCCCGAGCTCTTTCGCCCGGGAGCGAAGATCCGAGACCCTCCAGTCGTCGTAGGGGGGCGATTCCCCGCCGCGCTCGCCGACGGCGCTGCGGCCGTCGCGAGCGGCAGCGTTGGAAATCCGCGCGGCCTTCTCCTTGCTGCTGCCTTCGGCGCGGAGCTTCTCGTAGAGCTCCGGATCCTTGAGTGAGGTGTCGCGGGTGGTGGGCATTCGATCTCTCCTTCCAAGGCGGTGGTCGGGCGGCGGCTCCGGAGGCGGCGGCTCGGGGTCAGAGCGGCTTGCCGCCGGTGACTGGAACGATCGCCCCGGACACGTATGAGGAGGCCGGGTCGGCGAGGAACACGTAGGCGGGCGCCAGCTCGGCGGGCTGCCCGGCGCGCCGCAGCGGCGTGTCCTGGCCGAAGTCGGGCAGCGATTCCGGCCAGCTGGTGGCGGGGATGAGCGGGGTCCAGATCGGGCCCGGCGCGACGGCGTTCACGCGGATGCCGCGGCAGCCGAGCTGCCGCGCGAGCGCCTTCGTGAACGCGACCTGCGCCGCCTTGGTCATCGCGTAGTCGATGAGAGCCGGGGAGGGGTCGAAGGCCTGAATCGAGGTGGTCGAGATGATGGAGGAGCCGGGTTTCAGATGCGGAATGGCGGCGCGCGCCATCCAGAGCGGCGAGTACAGATTGGTCTCGAACACGCGCTGGAACTCCTCGGTCGGCAGGTGCTCAAGGCCGTCGCGGTTCTCCTGGTAGGCGGCGTTGAGCACCAGGATGTCGAGTCCGCCGAACCGTTCGACGACGGTCTCGACGGCGGTCTCGTTGGCCTCCTCGCTGCGGAGGTCGCCGGGAAGCCCCATGCCGACCCGGCCCGCATGCTCGACCCAGCCGATGGTGGCGGCGGCGTCGTCGACCTCGTCGGGCAGGTAGGTGATGGCGACGTCGGCGCCTTCGCGGGCGAAGGCGATCGCGATGGCGCGGCCGATGCCGGAGTCGCCGCCGGTGATGAGGGCGCGCATCCCGTGCAGACGTCCGGAGCCGACATAGCTCTCTTCGCCGTGGTCGGGCACGGGAACGGTCGCCTGGGTGAGGCCGGGCTGCTCCTGCTGCTGCTCGGGGAAGCCGTCGGTGCGGTAGCGGGTCACCGGATTCAGGTCGAGGTTCGTCATGTCTCCGGTTTACGTCGTCACGTGGCTCCGCGGGTCGGTTCTGCCCGCCTTCTCACCGCGCGCACAGCGCCCGTTCAGCCGAAGGGGTCCGCCGGACCGCTACGGCGCGAGGTCTCGCGACCGCGCCACGAGCGGCAGCAGGAACCAGGCGACGATCGCGAGTGAGAGCGTGACGCTGCCCGCGACGATCCCGGCGGTGCGGCCGAGGACGACATCGAAGATCAGCAGCGCTGTGCCGGTGAGGGTGCCGGCGAGTGTGACGAAGGTGATCCGCATGATGACGTTCGCCAGCGCGACGAGCTGCGGCTTCGCGCGCTGCCGAAACAGTGCGCGGTGCAGGGTGACCGGCGTGAGCGCCAGCAGGGTGGCGAGCACCGCGAAGCCGACGAGCACGAGGTAGATGATGCGCTCATGGGCCTCGAGCTCGCTGAAGCGGGACTGGAAGGGGATCGTGAGCAGGAATCCGGTCAGGATCTGGGAGCCGGTCTGGGTGACCCGCAGCTCCTGCAGGATCTCGCCCCAGTTGCGGTCGAGACGCTCGACCTCGGTCTCGTTGCGGCCGTCCGCCCCGCCGCCGTTGCGACCATCGCTCCCCGGTTGTGCGTGTGCGTCCTCGCGGGCGCCTGACTGCTCCGTCGCCATGGTCCCGATCCTAGAAGTCGGCGCCGTCGCTGTCGCGGAGATTCGGCGCACTCGAAGTCGAGGCTCTGCGGGGCGGCGGGGGGCCGGGCCGCGCCCGCCAGAGGTGCATCGTCGCGTAGCTGCGCCAGGGCGCCCACCGTGCGGCGTGGGCCGCGAGCGCGGCGGCGGATCCGGGGAGGCTGTGGGCCGCCGCCGTCTGGCGCACGATCAGATCTTCGGCCAGGAAGGTGTCGGGATGCCCGAGGACGCGCATCGCGACATAGCCGGCCGTCCACGGTCCGATGCCGGGCACCGCGAGGAGCGCCGCGCGCAGCTCCTCGGAGCGGGTCTCGGGGTCGAGACGCAGGCGTCCGTCGAGGATCGCGTGGGCGGCCGCGACGATCGTCGCGATCCGGCGGGCGGGACCGCGCAGCGCCTCGGCGCCGTGCTCGGCGAACTGCAGGGCGGAGGGGAAGCGTCCGCCGCCCAGCTCCGTCACCAGGCGACCGGTGACGGTGCGCGCGGCGGCGACCGAGATCTGCTGCCCGAGGAGGGTGCGGAACAAGGTCTCGGCGCCGTCGACGCTGCCGGGCAGGCGGACGCCAGGGCGCGCGGAGACGAGGGGGGCGAGCACCGGATCGGCGGCGAGGGCGCGGTCGACAGCGAGGGCATCGGCGTCGAGATCGAACAGCCGTCGGAGCCGGGCCGAGAGCGCGGGCACGTCGGCGAGATCGTCGAGCCGGGCTCGCACGATGACGCCGGGCCGATCGGCGTCGACGCGCACGCGCACGGATGCCTCCCCGCGGGGCAGGGCGAAGGTGCGGGCGAACTCGGCCGGGTCCTCGCTCTCGAGGCCGGGGACGGCGTGGTCGGCGAAGAAGTGCAGCAGGCCGGTGCCGTCGAAGGGCTCGCGGGCGGGGAGTCGCAGCGTGAGCGCGGTGCCCGGGGTGGTGCCGACACCCGCGGGTTCGGGGGCGAGCGCTCGAGACCCGCGACGAGCGAGCGCCCGCAGTTCGGTCGGGCTCGTGCGGTACAGCTCGGCGATCGTGTCGTTGAACTGCCGGAGGCTGCCGAATCCGGCCGCAAAGGCGACGTCGGTGATGGGCAGCTCGGTCACGGCGAGCAGCGTGCGCGCGGTGTGCGCGCGGTGCGCCCGGGCGAGGGCGAGCGGCCCCGCCCCGAGCTCGGTGCGCAGCACACGACCGAGGTGGCGGCTGCTGTAGCCGAGGCGCCGCGCGAGGCCTTCGACGCCGTCGCGCTCCACCACGCCGTCGTCGATCAGGCGCATGGCGCGCGAGGCGAGGTCGTCGCGCAGATTCCACTCGGGGGAGCCGGGAACCGCGTCGGGCTGGCAGCGTTTGCAGGCTCGCAGACCCGCCTCGTGGGCGGCGGCCGCGGTGCGGAAGAACCTCACGTTCTGCGGTTTCGCGGTGACGGCCGGGCAGCTCGGTCGGCAGTAGATGCCGGTGGTGGTGACCCCGGCGATGAACTGCCCGTCGAAGCGCGCGTCGCGGGCCGACAGGGCGGCGTAGCGTTCGGCGAAGGCGGCGTCGGGCATGCTTCAGGGTGTCACGCGGGAGGCGGGTCTGTCAGCGGAAATCGGACATCGCGAGCGGGCGCCAGCGCCGGATAGCCTCGGGGCATGAGTCACGAGCACGTCGATCGTCATCGGGCCGCGCTGGCCGAGCTGCTGGGACCAGCGCTCATCGTGGAGCCGGCGGTGCTGGAGACGCTGCGCGCCGACAAGTCGGGCCACCTCTCCGGGGCGCCGCCGCTGGCCCTGGTCGAGGCACGCAGCATCGAGGATGTGCAGGCGACGCTGCGCTACGCGAATGAGCACGGCATCCCGGTCGTTCCGCGCGGAGCAGGCACCGGCCTCGCGGGTGGTGCGATCGGCGGCGCCGGCGAGCTCGTCCTCTCGACGCGCGCGATGCAGCGCGTGCTCGAGCTCTCCGTGGCCGATGAACTGGTGGTGGTGGAGCCGGGGATCCTCAACGGCGACCTCAACGACCAGCTGGCGGCGCACGGGTTCTGGTTCGCCCCCGATCCCGCGAGCCGGGCGATCTCGACGATCGGCGGCAACATCGCGACGAATGCCGGGGGCCTCTCCTGCGTGAAGTACGGCGTCACCCGCGAGGCGGTGCTGGGGCTCGCGGTCGTGCTCGCCGACGGGCGGCTGCTGCGCACCGGGCATCGCACTGTCAAGGGCGTCACCGGTCTCGATCTGGCGGCCCTCATGGTCGGCTCAGAAGGCACGCTCGGCGTGATCGTCGAGGCGACGCTGCGTGTGCGGCCGCGGCCGCAGGGCACCGCCGACACGGTCAGCGTGAGCTTCGCGTCGACGCGCGACGCGGCACGCGCGGCGTCGGCGATCATGGCCGCCGGCATGCAGCCCTCGGCACTGGAGATCCTGGATGCGGCGGCGCTGCGGGCGATCGGCGACTACCTGAATCAGGATCTCTCCGATCGGGGCGCACAGCTGCTCATCCGCACCGACGGCGAGGGTGCCGCCGAGGCCGCGCAGCGCGCGCTGAAGCTGGCGGCGGAGCTCGGCGGTCGCGGCGAGCTCGCCGTGAGCGTGGAGGCCGGAGAGGAGCTGTTCGCGACGCGACGCGCCTTCCACGGCGCCATGGCGGCACGCGGGGAGGTGCTGATCGAGGATGTCGCAGTCCCGCGCAGCGCGCTCGCCGACATGTTCGACGAGCTCGAGCGCATCGGCGCCCAGTTCGACGTCGACATCGCGACGGTGGCGCACGCAGGCGACGGCAACCTGCACCCGAACTTCACGTTCCAGAGCCAGGGCTTCGATGCCGCGGGCGAGCCGATCGTGCCCGACGAGGTCTGGGCGGCAGCCGACGCGATGTTCACGGCGGCACTTCGGCTGGGTGGCACGCTCACCGGCGAGCACGGCGTCGGACTGCTGAAGCGGCGCTGGCTGCGTACCGAGATCGGCGACGTCTCATTTGAGCTGCAGCGCGAGATCAAGCGGGTGTTCGACCCGCGCGGGATCCTGAATCCCGGCAAGGTCTACTGACCCGGCGGCCCAGTTCGCTCTGAGCGAATTCTCAGGAAACCCGGGAATGTCGCAGAGGTAGACCGGGTTTTCTCCTGTTGAGGTGAGTACGTCCAACACGATGAATACGATCGACGCCGTTACCAGCACACCCAGTCCGCTGTCCGAGCGCACGGGCCGCGCCCGCACGCGCTCCGGCATTCCGCGCCCGTCGACGGGACGATTGCGTCTTCGCCCCACCCGCCGCGGTCGCGGCTTCGTGGTCGGCGTCGTCGACGCCGCGGGTCCCGACACGAACGGCTTCGCACCGCGCGACCGGGTCGCCTGGCGCGACCGCGGTCAGGAGCTCGACGATCTCGTGCTTCTCGACCAGACCGATGTCCTCGGGGTGCCCGACTGGATCAGCGACGAACAGGTCGTCAGCTACCTGGCTCCCGGCCTCATCGCGCGGGCCCTCATGCGGACTCGGCCGGTCGTGCGCGGTGCCGACGTGCGCGTTGAGTCGACCGACCCGGTCGTCACCGCCATGACGGGGGCCTGGGTGCGCTCGCTGGGCGCACGCGTCGTCGAGGCCGAGCAGGCGGTCGCGATCCGCGACGAGCCGCAGGCCCGCCGCATCGGACTGGGAAGCCACGGCCGGCTCGCGCAGGCCGCCGTCGAGGTGTTCCAGGCGATTCGCGCCGGGGTGTTCGACGACGTCGCGCCGATCGAAGGGCGCCGACCGAACCTGGCGGCCTGAGTCCGGCGGCGCTGCCGCGAACGCGGGGTAGGGTCGCAAGGTGAACACCGATGCCCTGATTGCGAGTTCGGCCTTCGTCGGCTTCGTCGTTCTGACCCTGCTGATCGCCGACGCGATCTCGGCGTGGGTCGAGGCACGGCAGGTGCGCGATGACGAGGATCCGGATGCGCTCACCCGCCGTCGCATCCGCGATCTCGCCTGGCTGGTGGCGATCGTCGCCGCGCTCGCGGTGATCGTCGCTTTCGCAGTGGACTCGGCTGCCCGCGCCGTCTGGGATGCCGACGATCCGGTGGCGGCGGCCCTGATCCTGTTCGCCGTGACGGTCTTCTCGTTCCTCGTCGGGATCGGGGCGGTGGTCGCGGCCGGGCGCCGCGAGCGCCCCAGCTACGCGCGCATCCGGCGCGATCTGCGCGACCGTGCGATCTACAGCTTCGATGACGACGAGCTGCTCGACTTCGAGCGTCGACTCGCACTCGCCGATCGCATGCGGGCGCGCCGCGTGCAGAACGCGCTTCCGCTGCGCCTGCTGGGGGTGTCGGTCGTCGTGGCACTCGCGATCGCGAGCTGGCTGCTGGCCCCGGGCGCCTTCTCGATCGTGTTCACGGTCGGCGCCGTCATCTCGCTGGCCGCGGGCGCACTCGCGGTTCGCGCCGACGCGGTGCGCCAGGCCGCGCTGCACGTGGTGCTCGAAGCGCAGCGCGCGGAGGTCGTCGCCCTGCTCGAGCGCGCGCGCATCCCGCAGCGTCGTCGCGTCCCGGGCCTCCGCGACCGGGTCAGCCGCGCGCTCGCGATCCTGCGTGAGCAGCAGGGCTAGGACCGGCCGCGAACTCGCGCCGAAGTCGCCGGGGTCGGGGCGAGGCTCGGTGGACATCCCTCTCTGTATACCCACCCTGGAATAGGCTGGCTCCATGAGCCAGGAGAGCCCCGACGCGGCACCCGATGAGGTCCGCCAGACGACCGATCACGCGCCTCAGGCGGTGCTGGAGCGCCCGGCGCGTCCGCGCACCGGGCGTGTGGTCGCTGCCGTCATCGGCTTCACGATCATGGGCGGCGCGCTCCTGCTGCTCGCCGCCTACTTCCTGACCATCCTTGGTCCTGGGTTCACGCTGATCGCCGCGATCATCGCCCTCATCCCGCTCGCGGTCGTGCTCGTCGGCGTGGGATGGATCGACCGCTGGGAGCCCGAGCCGCGCGGCGCGCTGCTGTTCGCATTCCTCTGGGGCGCGACGATCGCGATCCTGGTCGCCCTGTTCGTCGACTCCGGTCTGCAGGAGGTCATTGCGGCGATCGGCGGGCCGACCGACTTCACCAACTTCGCGCAGAGCGCCATCCAAGCGCCCATTGTCGAGGAGGTCGGCAAGGGGATCGGCGTATTCCTGATCTACCTGGCCGCCAAGCACCACGTCGATGGTCCGATCGACGGCATCGTCTACGCGGCCGTGGTCGCTGCGGGCTTCGCGTTCACCGAGAACATCCAGTACTTCGGCCTCGAGGTGTCGGGATACTACGGCGAAGACTCCAACGTCGCCCTGGTCTTCTTCGTGCGCGGCATCCTGTCGCCCTTCGCGCACGTGCTGTTCACCGCGTGCATCGGGTACGCGATCGGCGTGGCGGCGAAGCGCGGCAGTGCGCTCTGGACCTTCGGCGCGTTCCTCGTCGGGCTGATCCCCGCGATCGTGCTGCACGCGTTCTGGAACGGCTCCACCTTCTTCGCCGACTTCTTCGTCGTCTACATCGCCATCCACGTGCCGATGTTCGTTGTCGCCGTCGGCATGGTCGTGCTGATGCGCCGCCAGGAGGTGCGCCTCACCGGCGAGCGGCTGTCCGAGTACGCGGCGGCCGGTTGGATCAGCGCCGCCGAGGTGCCGAGCCTGGCCACGCCCGCGGGTCGGCGGCAGGCGATGCAGTGGGCGAAGGCGAACGGCATCGGGTCGCTCATGCGCGACTACATTCGCGACTCGACGAAGCTCGCCTACGCGCGTCAGCGGATGATGACCGGCCGCGATCTGATCGGCAATCAGGCCGACGAGGCGGCGCTGCTTGCGAAGATCACCGACACGCGACGCCGGCTCGCCGAGGCGCGGCCGACGAGCGCTACGGCCTGAGGCTGAACAGGCTTCCCAGCAGGTCGGGAACGATGCCCAGGATCCAGACCAGGGCGACCGCGACGAGGCCGATGATCGCCGGCAGGGGAAGACCGCGACGCAGTCGCTGACCGGCGGGCGCGACGAGGTTGACCGCGAGAGCGTCGGCGACGCGCTCATCGCGGTAGCGCTCGGTCTGATCGAGTGTCTTCGCCCCCACGGTGTCGGCGATGCGCAGCAGCCGTTGATACACCGCGGGAGAACCGGACTCGAATCCGCCCGGGTGGTAGACGAACAGCCAGTCGTCGATGATCTCGACGTCGAAGGGGGCGGCCTCGTCGATCAGCAGGGCCATCAGGTCGGGGGTGAAGACGTACAGGGCGTCGGTTTCGTAGCGGGCGGGGCAGTAGAGCGTGAAGTGGCGATCGAAGTCGCCCTCGAGGCGGAGACGCTGCGAGCGATCGAAGGTCGTCGGCAGATTCGAGGCGCCGAAGAGCCCGTTGTTGGCACGGGAGTCCAGCACCATGTGCGGCAGGCGCCGGTCGAGGTGGAGTGCGAGAAAACCCCAGCGCTGCACACGTCGGTTCTTTCCCGAACCGGTCGTGTACTGGTAGTTCCCGAAGTCGAGGAAGCGCCCGTCGGCGCTGCGGAAGTGCTCGATCGAAGCGCGGGATGAACCGATTTTGAAGATCGACCCCGGGTAGCTCGGAGCAGCGCTGTGCGGCGAGAACTCGAGGCCGTTGACCAACGCGAAGCGGTTCAGCTGGGCCCAGCGCACCCGCTTCCGGCGCCCCATCAGCACGATGATCGCGCCGATGCCCACGACTGCGACGGCACCGACGAGGAGCGCGCCCACGAATGCCGGCAGTGCGGAGTCGACGCGACCGAGGATCGCGGTCGCGGCAGCTCCGAAGAAGATCGATCCGCCGATCAGGGCGAGCGGCAGCACCACGACGACCTGGACCAGGGTTCCGGGTGCCAGCAGCGTTCCCGGCAGGCCGAGGGCGCGCGCTCGGCGTCGGAACTCGCGCACCTCCGCCTCGGGCGGGGCGGCCAGGAGCGGGGTGTAGTCGACGGTGCGGCCCATCTGCCCATCTAAGCGGGTCGTGAGGCTTGTTCGCGGCTTAACAGACTCGTCGCCCAGCGGCGGGTCAGTGACTCCGGCTCTTCTGGGCGACGAGTTGTTCTGTAATCAGGGTGCACCCCGGGGGCGTCGGCGTCAAGAGGCGATTCGGAGAGCGCCGTTCACTCGAATGGCGCGCCGCGGGGCGCTCACTCGGCGATGCAGCTCCCGGAGGAGACAGCGGCGCTGAGCTCGGGAGCGACGTCGACGACGGGCGCGAGCTCGGTGTTCGTCATCGCGTACCCGAGCTGCGAGGAGTCGGCGCTCTTGGCGAACACGACTCCCGCGACCTCGCCATCGAGCGCGAGCAACGGGCCGCCCGAGTTGCCGGGGTTGATCTCCGCGGCGAGCGTGTAGACCTCGCGTTCGCTCGTCGAGTCGCCGTAGATGTCGCGGAGGCGCTCGGATGACACGGCGAGAACCTCGGCACCGCCGGAGACGAACGGCCCGCCGAACGGGTAGCCCTGCACGACGCTCTCGTCGCCCGGCGCAAGAGGCTCGTTGAGGTCGAGCGCCGGAACGGTGAGCCCGGTCGTGGCGATCACGGCGAGATCGTCGCGCGCATCGAAGTAGACGACGCGTCCCTCGATGCTCTGGCCGTTGGGAGCCTGAACGACCGGCTGGTCGACGCCCGCGACGACGTGGGCGTTGGTGACGATGCGGTTGGCCGAGACGACGAATCCCGAACCGGACTGGTTCTGACCGCAGGCGTACGCGGTCCCGGTGATGCGCACGACCGAAGCGGAAGCGGTCACCAGCGGATCGGTGCTGGTCTCCACGTCGGGGGCGGTGCTCGGGGCCGTCGTCACCCCGCCGATGTCCTGCCCCAGCACCGGCACGCCGTCGGCCAGGACGAGCGAGCGCAGCTGCGCGAGCGCGCTGTCGACGGGGTCGGGGGTCAGCCGTTGGATCCCGGTGATCACGGTCGATTCGCTGGCGGCGCGCGAGAAGACGGGGGCGCCGAGGGCGGTGACGCTTCCCGCGAGCAGGGACACAGCGAGAGCGGCGGTGACGAGGGTGGCGGCGCCGCCGAGCAGTCGATCGACGGGTCGGAGCGCGGTGCGGTCGACCCCGCGCCCGATGAGTCGCCCGATGGCGCTGCCGATCGAGTGCCCGAGGATCAGGAGGAACACGGCCGCGGTGACGACGAAGAACACGCGCCACAGCGGCCACGGAACGATGCCCGTGAGCAGGGGCGCGAGGAAGTACGCCGCGACCGCGCCGGCCGCGAGGCCGAGCATCGAGCCGAGGCTCCGTGCGAGACCGCGTCGCAGGCCCGAGACGAGAAAGCCGACGAGCGCGATCACGAGGATCACGTCGAGGGTGAGGGCAGCGGTCACCGAGATGCTCCAGTCAACAGAACGGACGCATCCAGTCTGTCGGATGCGTCCGTCCTTTGGCTGAGCGCGGTGCTCTGCCGGGTCAGCCGGTCACATCGCGACGGTGCAGCGCCACGACCGCGCCGACGACTGCGAGGGCGGCGATTCCCCACAGCAGGCCGAGGCCTGCCGGGTCGAATCCGTCGACCAGGGGCGCATTGCCGTAGGCCCAGTCGTAAGGCGAGAAGCGCTGGAGCCATTCGACGTCGGCGTTCTGGTTGCCGACGGCGTTCAGCACGTAGCCCGCGATCGCGATGCCGGCGGCCGCGCCGGTGGCGATCGCGCGGGTTCCGGTCAGGGCACCCGCGAGCAGCCCGATGCTCGCGGTGAGCAGCGACAGACCGAGCAGGGCGAGGGAGGCGGCGACGATGTTGGCGACGTCGAGACCCAGTTCGGACGGCTCGTTGAGGAGTGCCGTGATCGCCCCCGTGTAGGCGACGAGCCAGGCCAGGCGCACCACCACCGCGAGGGTGGACTCGAGAGCGAACTGGATCCGTCCGACTCCGTGCGCGAGGGTGAGCTCCAGCCGGCCGCTCTCCTCGGCCCCGGCGATCGCCGACGACGACCACGCGGTGGCGGCGATGGTGAGCAGGGCGAAGACGATGAGTCCGAAGATCGTCGCCTGCGCGTACCCGGCGCCGCTGGTGAGGTTCTCGTAACCGAGGGTCTTGATGAGCTCCTCCGGCATGCTGTCGAGCACCGCGGCCATCTGGTCGTTGCCGATGGACGGGTAGAGCGGCAGGTACAGGAACAGCGCGGCGCTGACGCCGACCGTCCAGCCGAGGGTGCCGCGCCAGCTGTCGACGACGAGGCGCCGGAAGATCGGCAGCGGCAGATGGCGAAGCGGCGGCGTGGAGACGTGGCCCGGGGCGGGCGTTCCGGTGCGGGTCATGAGCTGACCTCCTGACGTCCGTAGAGATCGAGCACCGACTCCTCGAGGTCCGGCTCCTCGACAGTCAGATCGGTGATCCGGTAGCGCGCGAGCAGCTTGACGACCTCGTCGATGCTGCCGTTCACGGTCGCGTGCACGCGCACCGTGGCGCCATCGATCACGTCGATGTCCCGTAGATGCGCGATGCGCGACAGCGCCTCTCGGATTTCGGCGCCGGGGGAGTCGGCGATGCCGGCGTTGAGTCGACGGATCGCGTTCAGCCGCAGCGAGGCCACGTCGCCGTCGGCGACGAGCCGGCCATCGGCGAGCACGGCCACCTGGTCGGCGGCCTGCTGGATCTCGCTGAGCACATGCGAGCTGAGCAGCACCGTCTGGCCCGCCTCGCGCGCCTCGCGAATCATCTGCAGGAACTCGCGCTGGATGAGCGGGTCCAGTCCGCTGGTCGGTTCGTCGAGCACGAGCAGCTCGGGACGATGCATGAAGGCCTGGATGAGTCCGATTTTCTGCTTGTTCCCCTTCGACAGCGCCCGCACCGGGCGGCTGAGATCCAAGTTGAGGCGCTCCGCGAGCGCTTCGATGGTGCCGGGGGCGACCGGGCCGCTGATGTCGGCGAAGTGCTTGAGCAGGGCCAGCCCTTTGACGCGGCCGTCGAGTCGGAGCTCGCCGGGGACGAATCCGATGCGACGGCGCTGGTTCGCACCGCCCGCGCGGGGGTCCACGCCGAGAACGCTCGCGGAGCCGGAGCTGGGGCGGATGATGTCGAGCAGCAGGCGCAGCGTGGTGGTCTTGCCGGCACCGTTCGGTCCGATCAGGCCGTACACGGTGCCGCGCTCGACCCGGATGCTCAGGTCGCGCACGGCGGTCACCTGACCGAAGGCCTTGGTGAGCTCCGTGGTCTCGATGGCGTAGTTCATGCGGTTTCTCCCTCGGAGGGGGCGGGCCGGTCGTGGCCGGCGGGGTCGGTTGAGGCGAGCGCGCTCCGAGCGGCGACGAGGAAGCGATCGTCGGTGTAGAGGCCGTGCGTGTAGAGCTCGAGCGTCGGGATCGTCATGCGGCGCACCATGGCGTCGCCGAAGTAGTCCGCGCCGAACACGCGACCGAGCTGCTTCGCCATCAGCAGCGAGGAGAGGCCGGAGAGCGCAACGAGCGCGGCGCGGGCCTCGGGGTCGTCGCTTCGGCGCATCGTGCCCGCGTCGGTGTGCGCATCGAGCATGTCCCGGGTCGAGGCGAGCAGTTCGTCGAAGAGGCGGTCGGCGGCGGGGGAGCCGTCGGTGAGCATGCGAGACAGGTAGTCGATCCGCGGGCGGTACTCGTCGATGTCGGCGAGCCAGCGCTGCAGCTGCTCGCCCAGCTGCGCGACGTCGGTGTCGGCCTTGCGATCGAACAGCTCATCGATCACGTAGCGGTCGCAGGCGTCGCGCAGCCTGTCCTTCGAGCCGAAGTGGTGAATGACGAGCGCGGGACTGACACCCGCTGCGGTCGCGATCGCGCGCACACTGGTGCGGTCGACTCCGTCGCGCCCGAACAGCGCAATGGCGGCGTCGCGGATGCGGGCTGGCGTCGCGCGATCGTCGGACCGCCGACTCGCCGCTGAACGCATGTTCAATAGGCTAAACGCGCGTTCAGTGCACGTCAAGGCGTGTCTATCACGCCAGACATTGTGTAAAAGAATCTTGACACTATGTCTAGATGTGTGTACTTTTCAGGTGTCAAGTTTCTTTTACACACCGCCGAATCTGGAGGACACAACATGGTTGCGGAGCAACGCAACGCCTGGATCGCCCTCGCCGTCGCCGTCATCGGCTACGCCGTCTACTTCTCGCTCGTCATGGGTGCCGCCGCCGGCGGTCCGCTCGCCGAGGCCGACTACATCACCCCGATGCTGATCGTCATCATCGGCTCGGTCATCGGCACCGTCGTGCTGACGGTCGCCGTCGCGATCATCGCCGCGATCGTCGCGGGCGCGCGCGACCCGAAGACCGCCGACGAGACCGTGCGGCGCGTCATGCAGGACAGCGACGAACGCGATCGCGCCATCAACAAGGCGGGGGAGCTCGCCGCGCGCTGGCTCGTCGTCGCCGGGGCGCTCGCCGCCCTCGTCTTCGCGTGGTTCGAGTTCGGGCACTTCTGGATTGCCAACGTGGTCTTCCTCGGCTTCTACGCCTCGGCGATCTTCGGCGCGATCTTCAAGCTCGCCGCCTACCGCTGGGGTCTGCGCGCATGAAGTCCACCCAGGTCACCAACTCGATCCGGGCGCTTCGGTTCGCCCGCGGCGAGATGACCCAGTCGGAGCTGGCCGACCGGGTCGGAGTGACACGGCAGACCATCATCGCCATCGAGCAGGCCAAGTACTCCCCGTCGCTCGAGGTCGCGTTCCAGATCGCGCGTGCTCTCGAGGTGCCGCTCGACGAGGTGTTCCATTACCCGAGTGACTCGGGCGCCCGGCCGAGCAGCTAGCCCGCGGTCCCGTCGGGCCGGCGTGAACCGCGTTGCTCATGCGCGGTCTCGGCGACGGTCGGGGCCGTGCCGCCGAGGCGCGCCGGGTGCCACCACTGGCCTGCGCCGTCGACCGGGTAGTTCGCCTGAAGGTCGTCGGTGAGTCGCTGCAGGGTGGCGCGCAGGGCATCGGTTGCCTCGGTGACGTCGGCGTCGGCTGCGACCGTGACCGGCTCGCCGACCAGCACGTGGACGGGCACGCCGAAGCGGTCGCGGCGGCGCCCCTTCGCCTGCTTGGTGAGGATGCGGTGTCCGCCCCAGACCGCGATCGGAATGATCGGAACGCCCGCCTCCTGCGCGAGTCGGGCGGCTCCGGTCTTCAGATTCTGCACCTCGAAGCTGCGGCTGATCGTGCCCTCGGGGAACACCCCGATCAGCTCGCCGTCACGCAGCGCGGTGATCGCGGCGTCGTAGGCGCCCGCGCCCGCCGCGCGGTCGACGGGGATGTGCTTCATGTTGCGCATCCAGAAGCCGAGCGGCCAGCCGCGGAACGCGCCCTTCTTCGCCATGAAGCGGATGCGGCGCCGGTTGTGCAGCCACAGCACCCACTCGACGAGGGCGAACTCCAGGAAGCCGAAGTGGGTGATCGCGATCACGGCTCCGCCGTCATCCGGCAGGTTCTCGGCGCCGCGCACGTCGCGTTTCACGCGAAGGGCACCGAACATCAGCCGACCGGCGCCGATCGCGGCGGTGTAGATGGGCTCGTTCCGGTACCGGGCGGTCATGCGACCAGCGTACGCGGCGGGTAGCGAAGCCCGTCCCATCGGAGGACAGTGGGGTCATGCCCGACTACGGCCATGAGCTGTCGTTCGGCACGTTCATCACGCCGAACGTGTCGCCGAGCGACGGCGCGCTCCAGCTGGCGCGGCACTCCGAGGAGCTCGGCTTCGACCTGGTGAGCTTCCAGGACCACCCCTACCAGCTCGCGTTCTTCGACACCTGGACGCTCATGACCTGGGTGGCGGCGCACACCTCGAGGGTGCAGATCTCGGCGAACGTGCACAACCTTCCGTTGCGCCCGCCCGCCGTGCTCGCCCGCGCGGCGGCGAGCCTCGACCCGCTCTCGGGCGGTCGGCTGGCGTTGGGGCTCGGCGCCGGCGGGTTCTGGGATGCGATTGTCGCGATGGGCGGGCCGCGCCGCACCCCGGGCGAGAGCGTCGAGGCGCTCGACGAGGCGATCGAGATCGTGCGCGGCATCTGGGACGTCGACGATCGGGATCGTCTGCGCGTCGACGGGGAGCACTATCGCGTCGAGGGCGCGAAGCGCGGCCCGCGACCCGCGCACGACATTCCGATCTGGGTCGGCGGCTACAAGCCGCGCATGCTGCGTCTGATCGCGCGCCGGGCCGACGGCTGGCTGCCTTCGCTGTTCGGTCTCGAGCCGGGCGATCTGGCTCGGGCGAACGAGATCATCGATGAGACCGCCCTCGAGGCCGACCGCGACCCGCGCGCGATCCGCCGCATGCTGAACGTGGGCGGCGACATCTCGGCCTCGGGCACCGAGCCGTTCCACGGTCCTGCGGAGCGGTGGGTCGATGACCTGCTGCCGCTGGCGGTGCAGGACGGCATCTCGACATTCATTCTGGCGACCGACGATCCGGCGGTGATGGAGGCCTTCGCGCTCGAGGTGATCCCGGCGCTGCGCGACGCGGTCACAGAGGCGCGGGGCTTGGAGGGGCGCGCCCCCAACGGCGTGCGAAGTGCGGCTGCCCGCGCCAAGAGGATCGCGGGCATCGACTACGACGGGCTTCCGGCCTCTCTCGCCGCGGAGGCGATCGAGCCCGGCGATCCCGGCTACGCCGCGGTCCGCAACACGTACAACCGCGGCGGCGCGCCCGGACTGGTCGTGACCCCTCGCACCGTCGAGCAGGTGGCGGATGCGATCGCCTTCGCCCGCCATCAGCCGGTGCCGCTGGGCGTGCGCAGCGGCGGCCACGGAGTGAGTGGACGCTCGACGAACGACGGCGGCGTCGTGATCGACATGTCGCACTTCGCCGAGATCACCGTGCTCGACGAGGCGACTCGTCGGGTGCGCGTCGGGCCGGGCGCACGCTGGATGGACGTGTCCGCGGTGCTGGCGCCCCACGGCTGGGCCCTCACCTCGGGTGACTACGGCGCGGTCGGCGTCGGCGGGCTCGCCACGGCGGGCGGCTTCGGCTGGTTCGCCCGTGAGCATGGGCTGACGATCGACCATCTGCGCGCGGTCGAGCTGGTGACCGCTTCCGGTGAGCTGGTTCGCGCGAGCGAGGAGGAGCATCCGGAGCTGTTCTGGGCGATGCGCGGTGCGGGCGCGAACTTCGGTGTCGCGACAGCGTTCGAGTTCGAGGCGCACCCGGTGCCGCCGCATGTCGGCTGGGCCCAGCTGGCGTTCGAGGCGTCCGCGGCGCCTGGCGGCGTGGCCGGGTTCCTCGTCAACTGGGCCGCCGCGATGGTGGTGACCTCGCGCGACGTCACGTCGTCACTCGTGCTGACTCCGTCCGTTCCGGGGCTGCCGCACATCGTGCGCCTGCTGGCGGTGGTTGACACGGCGGATTCCGGTGTCGTGATCGAGCGGCTGCGGCCGTTCGCCGGTCTGGCGCCGATCGTCGGCCAGCAGGTGCAGATGGCGCCCTACGAGGAGGTGGTCGCCTCCCTCATCGAGCACGCGCCGCACGACGAGCACGGCGAGCCGGTGTCGCGCTCGGGGCTCGCCGACACTTTCGGCATCCAGCTCGCGACGCGCACGGCGCGGTTGCTGGAGAAGCGGGTGAGCCACTTCGTTCAGCTGCGTTCGCTCGGCGGGGCCGTCTCCGACGTGGAGAGCGACGCGACGGCCTATTCGGGGCGCTCGGCGACGGTGTCGATCGTGGCGCAGGGCTCCGAGGAGCGGGCGCTCGACGCGGAGTGGCGGCAGATCGAGCCGCTGCTGTCGGGCTCATACCTGAACTTCGATTCGAGCCTCGACCCGGCCCGGCTCGCACGTGCCTGGTCTCCGCAGACGCTGCAGAGGCTGCGTGCGCTCAAGGCGGAGTGCGACCCACAGAACGTGTTCCGCGACAACTTCAACGTTGCGGCGGTTCGCGACGCGGGGTGACGTGCGCCGGGCGCGGCGGTGCGGTCAGTCGATGCGCACGGTCTTGAACCGAGCACCGTGGCCGCGCGTGATCGCCACGCGGGAAGGGGCCACGCCGAAGTGCGCGGCGAGGGCCTTCTCAACCGCCGTGTTCGCGGCGCCGTCCACCGCGCGCTCGCGCACGAAGACGACCAGAGTGCCTTCGGCATCCGTCTCGATGAGCGGTCCCTTGCGACTGCCCGGCTTGACGCGGATGCGCAGCTGCGCGGGCGGGTCGACGGGCGTGGTCACCCGTCCAGCTTGACACGCGGGGCGCCCGGGAGTCGGGCCCGACCGCCGATGAGCGTTGACGCTGGCGAGCGGGGATGCCAAGGTGGCGCCACGACGACGCGGGAGGTCGGGCCGATGGCGCGCACACGGGGAGAGACGATCGACAAGGCGGGCGCGGATCGCTGGGCGGACCCGCCCAGGCAGTGCGATCTGGTGATGAAGGGCGGCATCACCTCGGGGGTCGTCTACCCTCTCGCGATCGCCAGGTTCGCCGAGGAGTACCGCCTGCGCGGCGTCGGGGGATCGTCGGCGGGCGCGATCGGCGCGGCGCTGGCGGGGGCGGCCGAGTTCGGACGCGAGACCGGCGGTTTCCGCACCCTCACCGAGATCCCGGAGCGCTTGCGAGGCGGCCGGCTCGAGGCGCTGTTCCAGGCGCAGCCGAGCACCGAGCCGCTGCTGCGGGTGCTGTTCGCCGTGCTGCGGGCCAGGCCGGGCGCGGCGGCAAAGGTGCGGGCCGCGGTGGGTGCGCTGGTGGCGCGCTTTCCAGGCCGCAGCGCGCTGGGGGCGCTCGCGGGCGTGCTGCTGTTCGTGCTCGGAGTCGCGGGTGTCGTGGTTGCCGTGCTCGGCGAGCAGTGGTTCCAGGTGGCGCCTGGCGCGGCCCTCGCGCTCGCCGCGCTGGCGCTCGTGGTGGTCGGCTGGGCGCTCGCGCTCGCCGCCCGGATGGTCGATCTGCTGACGGTCGCGGTGCCGCAGAACCTGTTCGGCATCTGTCGCGGCCTCGGTGCCGAGGGCGGCGGCCCCGGCTTCACCGACTGGCTCTCCGACCTCATCGACGAAGTCGCGGGCCTTCCCTCGGGCGGCCCTCCGCTCACCTTCGGGCAGCTCTGGGGCGACGACGAGGCGGCGAGCCGAGACCGTCGGGCACGGGACATCGATCTGCGCCTCATCACCACCTGCCTGAGCCGCGGCCGGCCGTACGAGATGCCGCTCGAAGGCTCCAACTTCTTCTTCGACCCGGATGAGTGGGCGACCCTGTTCCCGCCGAATGTCATGGCCTCGCTGCTGGCCGCCCCGGCTGGCTGCGCCGAGGCGGAGGAGGGCGCGACGGCGGCGAAGGGCCGACGCGAGAACCAGGCGGCGAAGCAGCGCGGGCTGGTCCGCCTGCCGGAGGCCCGCGACCTGCCGGTGATCGTCGCGGTGCGCATGTCGCTGAGCTTCCCGCTTCTGATCTCGGCCATCCCGTTGCACGCAGTGCGTCGGCGGCGCGGCGAGAAGCTGCAGTTCGAGAAGCTCTGGTTCACCGACGGCGGCATGTGCAGCAACTTCCCGCTGCACCTGTTCGAGTCGCCGCTGCCGACGAGGCCGACCTTCGCCATCAATCTCGGGTCGTTCCGCGACGACGCGGAGCAGCATCCGACCGACGAGTCGGAGAACATCGTGTTCGCGACCCGCAACTCCAGCGGCATCCACCCGCCGTATCAGCCGATCGCCGAGCAGGGGGTGGGCGCGCTCGTCGACTTCGCCGGCACGATGCTCGACACCTCCCGCAACTGGCAGGACAACTCCTACGTGACGATGCCCGGCTACCGCGACCGCATCGTGCGGGTGCAGCAGACCAGCGATCAGGGCGGCCTGAACCTGAACATGTCGGATGACGCGATCGAGCGCCTGGCCCGGCGCGGCGAGGCGGCGGCCTCGGCGCTGATCGACCAGTTCACGAAGCCGCACTACCGCGGCTTCGACGGCTGGGCGAACCACCGCTGGGTGCGCTACCGCGCGCTCATGGCGACGCTGCCCGAGTTCCTCGGCGCCTACCGCCGCGGCCGCGCCGAACTGCACATCGACCCCACCGATCCGCCCGGCTTCGACCTGCCAGCACCGAGCCGCGCGCTCGCCGGGAGGCTCAGCGGGGCGCTCACCCACGGCGCGGAGGCGGTCGCGGCGGCCCCGGATGCCGCGGTCGAGTCGCTCACCGAGTCGCCCAAGCCGCGGGGGAGCCTGCGCCGGGTCGCGCGGATCTAGATTCGGCGGGGAACGCCCCCCCGCGCTCTGCTAAACTCCCAAGGTTGCCGTCAGAACGGCCGCGGATGAAGAGAGCCCACACACTCGGTGATGGGCGCCGCGCAACGAGAGGAGGGGGTCCCATCTATGGCACTCGACAACGAGACCAAGAAGGCGATCATCGAAGAGTATGCAACGCAGCCCGGTGACACGGGATCCCCCGAAGTGCAGGTCGCTCTCATGACCAAGCGCATCAAGGACCTCACCGAGCACCTCAAGGAGCACAAGCACGACCACCACTCGCGTCGTGGCCTGCTGCTCCTCGTCGGTCAGCGTCGCCGCATGCTCGGCTACCTCCAGGACATCGACATCGAGCGCTACCGCTCGCTGATCGAGCGCCTGGGTCTGCGTCGATAGATTCCGCGAACTTCTTGCCAAACGGGCCGTCACCTTCGGGTGGCGGCCCGTTTCGTCTGTCCCGGATGCGCTGACTCGCCTACGCTCTCAGCATGCCCGCGGCGCTCAGCGAGATCGACCTCCCCGAACGAGCCGGGGGCAGTCGCGGACTGACCACGGTGCTCGGCGTTCCGGACGGGGCGGGGCCGTGGCCCGCCGTCGTCATGGTGCACGAGGCCTACGGGATCAACGACGTGATGCGACGCCAGGTCGAACGGCTGACCTCGGCCGGCTACCTGGTGCTCATGCCTGACCTGTTCGCGCAGGGCGGCGCGCGCCGCTGCCTGGTCTCGACGTTCCGGGCGCTGCGCGCGGGGGAGGGCCGCGCCTTCGTCGACATCGAGCGCGCACGGGAGTGGCTGCTCGCGCGCGAGGACTGCACGGGCCGGGTGGGGATCCTCGGCTTCTGCATGGGCGGCGGGTTCGCACTCGCCGCCGCCAGCGGTCGCGGCTTCGACGTCGCCTCGGCCAACTACGGCATGCTGCCGGCGAACCTCGACGACGACCTGCGCGGGGCATGCCCGATCGTCGCCAGCTTCGGCGGCCGCGACCGGTCGCTTCGCGGCGCCGCGGACCGGCTCGAGGCGTCGCTTGAGCGGCTCGACGTGCCGCACGACGTGAAGGAGTACCCGGAGGCCGGGCACGCCTTCCTCAACGACGCCGACTCCGGTCCGCTCGCGGCGCGCCTGTTGTTCACGCGGTTCCTCGGGCTCGGCCCGAACCCGGAGGCGGCGACCGACGCCTGGCAGCGCATTGAGCGCTTCTTTGCGGCCGCTCTCGGCGACCCGGCGACTCAGCCGGGAATACCGGACTAGGCGCCGGCGTTGCGCCGGAGGATGACTGCCGCACCCGCCCTCTCCGTGCTCGACCTCGTGCCCGTGCGGCGCGGCCAGACCTCCGCCGACGCGGTCGGCGCCTCGCTCCGGCTCGCCGAGCGCGCCGACGAGCTCGGATTCCGCCGCTACTGGTTCGCCGAGCACCACAACATGCCCGCGGTCGCCTCGACGACGCCGCCGGTGCTGATCGCCCTCGCGGCGGGGCGCACCCGGAGCATCCGGCTCGGATCCGGCGGCGTCATGCTGCCGAACCACGCGCCCTTCGTCGTCGCCGAGCAGTTCGCCGCCCTCGAGGCGGCGGCCCCGGGGCGCATCGACTTGGGGCTCGGGCGCGCGCCGGGAAGCGACCCGATGATCACGGCGCTGCTGCGCTCGAGCGGACCGACGAGCGACGCCGACCGGTTCCCCTCGCACGTGAACGACATCCTGGCCCTGCTGCGCCGCGATGGCGCCTCGCTGCAGCTCGGCGAGCGCGACTATACGGTGCGCGCCACTCCGGCGGCGGCGGGTGTTCCCGAGGTGTGGCTGCTCGGCTCGAGCGACTTCTCGGCCCAGCTGGCCGCGAGGCTCGGGCTGCCCTACGTCTTCGCGCACCACTTCGCGGGCGAGGGCACCGAGCGCGCGCTCGACCTGTACCGCACCGGGTTCCAGCCGAGCGAGCACGCGGCCGCGCCGCGCACCTTCGTCACCGTCAACGTTGTCGTGGGGGAGACCCGTGAGGAGGCGGAGGCGCGGGCGCTGCCGAGCCTGCTCAACATGGCGCGGATGCGCTCCGGGCAGCCGCTCACGGTGCTCGAGACGGTCGAGCAGGCCGCCCGCGCCGACGTCAGCCCCGCGCAGCACGAGCTGATTGCCGCGATGCGCGGACGGTGGGTGGTCGATGCGCCCGACGCGGCGGCCGCCGCGGTCCGTGCGCTCGCGGAGCGCTTCGGCGTCGACGAGGTGATGGTCTCGCCGACGGCGGGGGCCCGCGAGGCCGACCCGGTCGACCGCAGTCTCGCTCGCGAGCAGACCCTCGAGGCGCTCGCCTCGGCGTAGCCCGACCCCACCCGGACTCGACCGCGCATAACGGAGTACACTCATAAATAAGTGAAGTCCGTAAGGAGGCGAGGATGTCGGAACTCGGTCGCCGTGAGCGCAACAAGGTCGAGAAGCTGACCCGCATCCTCGACTCCGCCCGCGCCGTCTTCGCCGAGAAGGGCGAAGCCGCGGCCACGACGGCGGAGATCGCCGACCGCGCCGACGTGTCGCACGCGACGCTGTTCCGCTACGCCGCCACCAAGGCCGAGCTGTTCATCATGGTCGGCAACGAGAGCCTCGCGCGGGCGATCGACCGCGGCATCGCCGCGGCGGCGAATCAGACGGCGCCCCTGGACCGACTCCAGGCGCTCATCGCGCCCGTGGTCGGCGACGGCTGGAGCCTGCCGAACCTCGCCGCGTATCAGCGCCGCGTCGTCGACGGCTCGGCCAGCGGCGACCAGCGCGACATCGCGCTGCACATGGTGCAGCAGATCGTGGACGAGGTGGCGAGCATCCTCACCGAGGCGTGGCAGGGCCCCGGCCCGGCGCCCGCGGCGGAACCGGCCGCGCGAGCGATCTACGCCGCCATCCACCTCGAGGTGCTCGGCGCCGAGCGTGACGAGCGGCGCCGCGCCAACTTCCTTGCTGACATCCGAGCGCAGGCGGAGATCATCCTGCGCGGATACCTGACAACACCCCCTGAAAGGACAACCCCATGACCGCCATCAAGAAGGTCACCGTTCTCGGCACCGGCGTGCTCGGCTCCCAGATCGCCTACCAGACGGCCTTCCACGGCTTCGAGGTCACCGCGTGGGACATCGACGATGCCGCCGTGGCCGCCGCCCACACCCGCTTCGCGGGGCTCGCCGCGACCTACGATGCCGAAGTCGACGGCGCCAAGGACGGCAAGTCCGCCGCCGCGCTCGAGCGCATCACCGTCACCAGCGATCTCGCCGACGCGGTGAAGGACGCCGACCTCGTCATCGAGGCCGTGCCGGAGAACCCGGCCATCAAGACCGACACCTGGACGAAGGTCGGCGAGCTCGCGCCGGAGAAGACGATCTTCGCCACCAACACCTCGACGCTGCTGCCGAGCTCCTTCATGGAGGCCACCGGGCGGCCCGAGAAGTTCCTCGCGCTGCACTACGCCAACCGCATCTGGGCGATGAACACCGCCGAGATCATGGGCACCTCGAAGACCGACGCGGCCGTGTTCGACACGGTCGTCGAGTTCGCGACGGAGCAGGGCATGGTTCCGATCCCGCTCAAGAAGGAGCAGCCCGGCTACGTGCTGAACTCGCTGCTCGTTCCGCTGCTCAACGCGGCGTCGGCGCTGCTCGTCAACGAGGTTGCCGAGCCGGAGACGATCGACGCCACCTGGCGCATCGGCACGGGCGCGCCCCTGGGACCGTTCCAGATCTTCGACGTCGTCGGCCTGACCACCGCGTACAACGTCTCGGTGATGGGCGACGAGACCTCGAAGAAGTTCGCGGAGCTCGTCAAGCGCGACTACATCGATCAGGGCAAGCTCGGCGTCGCCACCGGCGAGGGCTTCTACCGCTACAGCTGAGGCCGGGGCGCTAGTACGCCTCCAGCACCGTCGTGACCGCCCACACCAGGCTCGCGCCGATCAGCGCGCTGAACAGCAGCAGCCAGAAGATCGACGGGATGCCGGTGCGCCGAGACAGCAGGTAGGCATCCGAGGAGGTCAGCCGGGTGCGGCCGCGGGTGTGCACGGCGACTACGGCGGCGAAGCCGCGCACGCTGCCCACCAGCAGAGCGATCGCGATCACCAGCAGCGCGTAGCTCTGCTGGGTGGGCGTCGCCCACAGCCACAGCGCGACGCTCGCCGCGGCCGACACGGCAACCACCAGAAACCCGACAAGGTTGCGGATGACCAGCAGCGTGAGCACCAGGATGGCGCCGCCCACGACGAGCGCGAGCGCCGTGCAGCCCTGCGTGACGCACCACAGCTGGACAGCGCCGACGATCGCCGGCGCCGGGTAGCCGAGGGAGCCGCTGATGGCGGCGCCCAGTTTGCCGCGGCCGCTGCTCACCGCCTCGCCGGAGTGGTTCATCCGGATCTTCATGCCGTGCACGAAGCGCCCGGTCAGGATGGCGCCGACGGCGTGCCCGAGCTCGTGCACGAGGGTGGTGAACAGCCCGAACCATCTCCAGATCGGCTGGGGGATGCTGAGGGCGGCCGCCGCTGCGACCAGCACGATCAGCAGCGTCGGCGAGATCTCGACGGGATCGGTGCGGGCCAGAGAGTCGAGAAAGTCGTCCACGCCCGCAGTCTCCCACGGGCTGGATCGGCCCGAGCACGCCTCGCGCTCCGGCCTGCCGCGGAGAGCCCGACCGCGATCGGATCCTCGAGTCTCCGTTCGGCCAGCCGCGAGGTGAGGCGTCCGTCGGCGGCGACGCGATCGCGGCACTCGGCAGCCATGTTCGATCTCCTCGTCGGGTGGGGTGGCGCGTCTCAGTCGCGCCGGATCTCGAAACCGGTCACCCCCGTCGGGGCGACCGCGTGCTCGTCGAGGCGGTCGACGCGCGCGCCGAACGGGCCGATGCGCAGCCAGTCGAGCAGGCGCTCGACGACGTCGAGGGTTCCCTCCAGCTCGCACTCGACCGAGCCGTCGGGCCGGTTGCGCACCCAGCAGGCGACGCCGAGGCGCTCGGCCTCGGAGCGGGTCGCCCAGCGGAACCCGACGCCCTGCACGATGCCGTGGACGCGGGCGTGGATGCGGGTGAGCTGCGGGGGTGCGGGTCTCGATACGCGCTGCGCGCTGCTCGACCTGCTCAGGTGCGCGCTGCTCGACCGGTTCGGGTGCGCGCCGCTTCTCCGGCGGGTGGCGGGCTCGAGGCCGTCCAGGTCGAGGCCGATGTCGATCAGGATGACGTCGCCCGCGAGCTCGGCACCGGGGGAGTGCATCAGGCCCGCCTTGAGGGCGCCGAAGGTGACGGTCACATCGGCGGGCAGCACCGTCGGGTCGGGCAGGCTGCCGTCGTCGGCGTCGATGCCGCTTGGCAGATCCACCGCGACCACCAGCGGCGCGGTCTTCGCTTCCAGCAGCGGTCGGATGCGCGCCACCAGCTCGCGGGCGCGGCCGCGCAGCGCCGGGGAGCCAGCGCCGCCGATGCCGAGAATCCCGTCGAGCAGGACGTCGGCGGAGCCGACCAGTTGCGTCAGCCGAGCATCCGCCTCGGCGTCGCTCAACAGCTCGACGCCCGCCGCGCGAGCCGCCGTGGCGCCCGCCTCGTGCACGCGCGACCCCGTCGGCACCGCGACGACCCGGGCGCCCGCGGCCGCGAGCTCGGCGCCCGCGAAGAGAGTGTCGCCGCCATTGTCGCCCGCGCCGACCAGCAGCACGACGTGTGCCAGACGGTCCGGCGCACGCTCTGCCAGCAGACGCGTCACCTCGGCCGCGAGCCCGGCCGCCGCGCGGCGCATGAGCGGCACTCCCGCCTCCAGCAGCGGACGCTCGGCGGCGCGGATCTGCGCCGCCGTGCAACCCCGTTCGTCGTGCGCGGTCATCTCTCCAGGGTAAGCGCGGGGGTCTCGATATGAGCTTCGCGCTACTCGACCCGCTCGGGTGTGGGCGCCGCGCGCTGCTCCACCGGCGACGCTCGGCTGGCTCAGGAATCCGGGTGGCACGATGGGGGCATGACCCCCGCGATTCACATCACCGGCGATGCCGCCGCCGACGAACTGCTCTCCAGCGACCCGCTCGCGCTGCTGGTGGGCATGCTGCTCGACCAGCAGGTCGCGCTCGAGACCGCCTTCGCGGGACCGCACAAGATCACCCAGCGACTGGCCGCATCCGGTCGCCGTTTCGATGCCGCGACCATCGCCGCGCACGATCCGGACGCCTTCGTCGCGCTGTGCGCCGAGACTCCCGCGGTGCACCGGTTCCCCGGCTCGATGGCGGCGCGCATTCAAAAGCTCTGCACGACCCTGGTCGACGAGTGGGATGGTGACGCGGCGGCGCTATGGACGCGCGGCGAGCCCGACGGTGCCACGGTGCTCAAGCGTCTGAAGGCCCTGCCCGGTTTCGGCGAGCAGAAGGCCCGCATCTTCCTCGCGCTGCTCGGCAAGCAGTACGGACTGACCGCGCCCGGCTGGCGGGAGGCGGCGGGCCCCTACGGCGAGGCCGGCTCGCTGCGATCGGTGGCCGACATCGTCGACCGCGACAGCCTCGAGAAGGTGCGCGCGAACAAGAAGGCGGCCAAGGCGGCGGCGAAGAGCGGCTGACCTGCGAAACAGGCGGGTGGGGTGTCAGGCGTGAACGCCCGACACCCCAACTCGCGCAGCCTATTCGTAGCGCAGCGAGGTGACCGGATCGGCTCGCGCGGCGCGAGCCGCGGGGAGCGTGCCGGCCAGGAACGCGATCGCCATGACGAGCAGGATGATGCTGGCGATCGACACCGGGTCGAAGGCGACCAGGTTGAGGCCGACCAGATCGGCCAGCAGCGTGCGCGCCAGCACCGAGCTGAGGGCCGTGCCGACCCCGATCGCCGCAACCGCGCCGATCGCGCTGCCGAGGAACCCGATGAAGGTGGCTTCGAGGCTGAACATCGCGAAGACGCGTCCGCTGCCCATGCCCATCGCCTTCATCAGTCCGATCTCACGGGTGCGCTCCTGCACCGACATGAACAGCGTGTTCACAATGCCGAACGCGGCCGCCAGCAGTGCGATGATCGCGAACGCGTTCAACACCAGCACGATGCCGTCGATGACACTCGTGACGGTGCCGAGGGTGTCGGCGACCGTCGTGCCGGTGTAGCCGGCGTCGGCAAGCGCTTCTTTCAGCGCATCCACCTCCTCGGGCGTCGCCTCTGCGTCGAACCACACGCTCGCCTGCACATAGCGCTCGGCCTCCTCTTCGGTCAGCCCGGTGCTCTGCGCCTCGAACAGCGCGTCGCTGAGGGCGTCATTGATGAGGATGCTCGACCCGGTCGGCGAGGCCAGCGCCTCCTCGGTGACGCCGACGATCGTCGCCTGAATGAGATGACTCTCGCGAAGCGCGTCGGTGATGCCGACGGTGATCGTCTGCCCGATCGATCCCGCCTCGTCGTCGAAGCCGAGCGGCTCGACGTAGGCCTGGGGAATGGCGACCTGCAGCGCCTCGGCTGCGTCGTCGGGCTCGGCTCCCTCCGCCAGCACGGTCGTCTGACCCGCAACCAGGCTGCCGACGCTGGCGACGAACTGGGTGCCGTCGTCGAACTGCACGAAGTCGGGGGTGATCGTGCGATCCGCCTCCGCGCGCACGACGCCGTCGATGGCGCGCAGCTCGTCGATGTCGCCGGGGGTCAGAGCGATGACCGTTCCGCCGGGACCGCCGGATGCGCCGCTCGACACGGCGTCGGGGTCATACTCGGCCGGGGAGTCATCGCCGCCGAAGGAGCCGTCTGAGTCCTCGCTCGCCTTCGTGACGGTCATCGCGTCGGAGGCGCCGACGCCGCTGACGACATCGTCGATGTAGGCGTTGATGCCCGTTCCGAGTCCACTGGTGATGGCCAGGGTGAAGGCGCCGATGAAGATCGACAGGATCGTCAGGAGCGTGCGTGTCTTCGAGCGGAACGTGTTCGACACCGCGGCGCTGATCAGGTCGCCGGAGTTCATGCGGCCGCCGCCGTCGTGTCGTCGACGAGCAGCCCGTCGCGGATGCGCAGCTGACGGTCACAGCGCGCCGCGAGCTCCTCGTCGTGGGTGACGATGATGAGCGTGATGCCGTGCTCCCGGTTGAGGTTGAACAACAGGTCCTCGACGACGGCGCCGGTGACCGAGTCGAGGTTTCCGGTCGGTTCGTCGGCGAAGACGATGCGCGGGTCGTTGACGAGGGCACGCGCGATCACGGCGCGCTGCTTCTGGCCGCCGGAGAGGTCGCTCGCCTTGTTCTTGGCCTTGTCGGCGAGTTCCAGCTGTTCGAGCGCGGCGAGGCCGCGTCGCTTGCGCTCGGCGGCGCCGATCCCCGCGATCTTCATCGGCAGGATCACGTTCTCGAGCACGGTGCTGTTCGCGTTCAGAAAGAACTGCTGGAACACGAAGCCGAAGGTCTTGTTGCGGGTGCGGTTCAACCGTGCGCCGCGAAGGGTTCGCGTGTCGACACCGTCGAGCGTGATCACGCCGGAGGTCGGGGCATCGAGCAGCGCCAGGATGTGCATCAGCGTCGACTTGCCCGAGCCGCTCTTGCCGAGGATGGCAACGGACTCTCCTTCTCGAATGTCGAAGCTCACCCCTTTGAGCGCATCGAAGCGGTTCTGGCCGCGGCCGTACGTCCTGCGTACGTCTTCGACGTGAAGGAGGGGGTTGGTCATCGAATCTCCGGAGTTCTGCCACGCGGTATCGGGCGTTCGTGGTCCCCAGTCTCGTTGGCCGGGTGCGGGCGTGCGTCATCCCCGTGGTGTCAGTTCGATACTGCGCTGGCGGTAGATCCGGGGCAGAGGGATCTGTCTACGTTGCGGTCTCCGAGAGACAAGCGGAGCATGAAGGTGGGGACAGCAGAGAAGAGACGACGATGTCGAAATTCTTGATCATCTACCACTCGCCCTCGAATCCGTCGATGGAGGAGGCGCCGCCCGACGTCGACATGGACGCCGAGATGAAGGCCTGGATGGCGTGGGGCGAAGGCCTCGGCCCACACTTGACCGACTTCGGATCGCCCGTCGGCGGTGGCGTGCACGTCGACCCCGGCGGGGCGACCTCCGACAGCACGTTGGACGTCTCGGGCTACTCGTTCGTGGAGGCGGACAGCATGGAGGAGGCGCTGTCGTTCACCAAGAACCATCCGCACCTCAATTTCCCGGGCGCGACTCTCGAGGTGCACGAGGTGCAGCCGATTCCCGGCATGTAGAGCACTCGCGGGACCTTCGCCCTACCGAGCGTGCGTGATCCGGCGCACGCTGAGAAGTGCGGGGCAACGACGCCTCGCTTGAGGAAAGCAGGGTTTCCATGTCTCGCACCTATGTCATCACCGGTGCCGCGAGCGGCATCGGCAAGGCCACCGCCGATCTGCTGATCGAGCGCGGCCATCGCGTCATCGGCGTCGACCTCGCCGGCTCTGACGTGAACGTCGACCTGACCACCGCCGACGGCCGCGCGGAGATGATCTCGGGGGTCACCGAGCACTCCGGCGGGTCGATCGACGCCATCATCGCCAACGCCGGACTCGCCACCCCGACCGCGCGCACCGTCGCCGTCAACTACTTCGGCGCTGTCGCGACCCTCGAGGGCCTGCGGCCGCTGCTGCTCGGCTCCGAGGCGCCGCGCGCCGTTGCGACCGTGTCGATGGCGTCGCTCTTCCCGTCCGACGAGGCGCTGCTGACCGCACTGCTCGCCGGTGACGAGGTGGCCGCGCTGCACCGCGGCGCCGAGCTCGAGGCCGCGGGCGGCGACGCCGCGAACCTGATCTACGGCACCACCAAGGCGGGGCTCGCGCGCTGGATCCGCAGCCACGCGGCCACGGTCGACTGGGCAGGGGCGGGCATCCCGTTGAACGCGGTCGCGCCGGGCGTGGTCGAGACGCCGATGACGGAGCGGTTCACCTCGACGCCGGAGGCGCGCGAGGTGATTCTGCAGCAGGTGCCGATGCCGCTGAACGGCATCTTCGCCCCGCGCGATGTCGGCTACCTGCTGGCCTGGCTCACGAGCGAGGAGAACGCGCACCTGTGCGGTCAGGTGGTGTTCATCGACGGCGGCTCCGACGTCATCATCCGCGGCGACTCCACCTGGTGAGGAACCGCGGTCGAGCCTCGGTCAGGCCCGGTCGACGGCCCGACCGTCGGCGACGACGACCTCGACCTGCGCCTCGGTGAGCGCCGCGGCGATGTCGCCGGTCGGGGGTGCATCGGTGACCAGAATGTCGATCTCGTCGAGGGCGCAGACCCGCGCGAAGGCGACGCGGCCGAGCTTGGTCGAGTCGGCGACCACCATGACGCGCTTCGCCGCGCGCCGCATCCGGGTGCTCACATGCGCCTCGAAATCATGCACGGTCGTGACCCCGAATCTCGGGTCGATTCCGTCGACGCCGAGGATCGCGAGATCCAGGGTGAGCGAGGCGAGCGCCGAATCGACGAGCGAGCCGATGAGCTCGAACGACTGCCGTCGGGCGACTCCGCCGGTGACGACGACGCGAACGCCCGACCGCACCGAGAGCTCGTAGCCGATGTTCAAGGCGTTGGTGACGACCGTCACACCCGGCTCGCTGGCGTCGGCCCCCAGTCGCGTGCTGCGTCCGAGCGCGCGGGCGATCTCGATCGTGGTGGTGCCGCCGTTCAACCCGACGGAGTCGCCGATCGAGACGAACTCGAGGGCGGCTTCGGCGATCCGCAGCTTCTGGTCGGTCTGGCGGTCCGCGCGGAACTGCAGCGGCCACTCGAAGCCGGAGCCGAGCGCCGTGGCGCCGCCGCGGGTCCGCGTCAGCATGCGCTGATCGGCCAGGAGCTGCAGGTAGCGGCGGGTGGTCGCCTCGGAGATGCCGAGCTCCTCGGCGATCTCGGCGTTCGACACGGAGCCGCGGTCGGCCACCAGCTCAAGAAGCGCGTTGAGCCGCTGAGCTTGACTGGTCACCGTGCACCTTCTTGCGTGATCCGAGGGGGCGCGCTGGTCCGAGCGCACAGCACCACCGTACGGGATGCGCTCGCGCTGGCTGCTCCGCCTCGCGCCGCCGTTTCGTCGGCTGGCGACTAGCCTTCGGGGATGGCGCGCATCGGCTTCGAAGAACTCGACTTCCAGATCACCCCGATGGGGGAGATCTCGCTGCGCCGTCGACACGACCCGCACCTCGGGGTCGAGGTCTTCGAGGTGAAGCTGAACGACGAGTACCTGATGTCGAGCCTGTTCACGGTGGCGGAGGAAGAACTCGCCACCCTCGGCCTCGCAGCGGTGTCGGGTGACGCGCTCGACGTGCTCGTCGGCGGCCTCGGCCTCGGCTACACCGCGGTGACCGCGCTCGCCGATGCTCGGGTGCGCTCGCTGACGGTCGTGGATGCGCTCGGCGAGGTGGTCGGCTGGCACGAACGCCGACTGCTGCCGGTCTCGAACACTCTGCTCGACGACGAGCGAACGCGCCTCGTCGTCGACGACTTCTTCGACCTCGCGCGCCGCGAGCGCGCGGACGACGCCCCGCGATTCCACGCGATCCTGGTCGACATCGACCACACGCCGACCCACCGCCTCGACTCGACGCACGCCGACTTCTACACCGCCGCCGGGCTGCGCGCGCTGGCGCGGCATCTGCATCCCGGCGGGGTGTTCGCGCTCTGGTCGGACGACCCGCCCGAGGCGGAGTTTCTGGCGCTTCTCGGCGAGGTGTTCCCGCACGTCGCAGGCGAGTTGGTGAGCTTCGACAACCCGATCACCGGGGGAGTGTCGACCAACTCGGTCTATGTCGCCCGGCTGTAGCCCCGTTGCCGCCAGTCCCGGGCCGCGCGCGTATTGAGGTGCGCTCGAATCCGCCATACTGATCTCATGATCTTTCCGGGGGATTCTCTGATCGTTGGCGTGCTCGTGGCAGTCGTGGTGGTGCTTGCCATCATTGCCGGGATCGTGATCCTGGCCGGGATCAAGGTGGCCAAGCCCGACGAGGCGATCATCGTCACCTCGCGCCAGCAGCGCGGGCGCAAAGGCGAGGAGTTCGACGCCAGTGCGGGGCAGAAGGTGGTGCTCGGCTCGCGCGTCTTCGTGAAGCCGATCGTCGAGGCGCACTTCAAGCTGAGCCTGCGCAGCCGGCAGCTGAACGTGCAGGCCACCGCGCAGACGCGTGACGCGATCACGATCAAGGTGAACGCGGTCGCCGTCGTCAAGGTCGGCGGCAGCGAGTCGATGGTGCGTGCCGCTGCCCAGCGGTTCCTGAACCAGCAGGACCAGATCGAGTCCTCGACCGAGGAAGTGCTCTCCGGCTCGGTCCGTTCGATCGTCGGCCAGCTCACCGTCACCGAGATCATCACCAACCGTCAGGCCCTTCAGGGGCAGGTCCTCGAGACGGTGCGCGAATCCCTGGATGTGCAGGGACTCGTCATCGACACCCTCCAGATCAAGGAGATCGACGACGACAACGGCTACATTCGCGACCTCGGCCGTGGCGAGGCGGCACGTGTCAAGCAGGTCGCCGAGATCGCCGAGTCGGAGGCGCGCCGAGCCTCGGAGCAGGCCCGCATCGGGGCGGACCAGGCAGTCGCCGAAGCGCAGCGCGAGCTCGATCTGCGCAACGCCGAGATCCAGAAGGAGACCGACAAGGCGCGCGCCGAAGCGGCCGCGGCGGCCCCGCTCGCCGAAGCGATCGCGCAGCAGGAGGTCGTGGCGGAGCAGGAGGTGACCGCGCAGAAGCGGGTCGGGCTTCGCACGCAGGAACTGGACGCCGAGATCAAGGCCGTCGCCGACGCCGAGGCCTACGCGATCGAGAAGCGAGCGAACGCGAACGCGCAGGCCGCGATCGCGAACGCGAACGCCGATCGCGATTCGCGCAAGGCCGCCGCGCAGGCCATCGAGGCGGAAGGTGTCGCCGAGAAGGACCGACGCATCGCGGCCGCCGAGGCGCTGCGTGCCGAGGGTGACGCAGAGGCCGAGGCGATCCGGGTGAAGGGCCACGCCGAGGCCGAGTCCTCGCGCGCTCAAGCCGAGGCGCTCGACGAGCGTTCGGCCGAGCTGCTGCGTCAGCAGATCATCGAGCAGCTGCCCGACATCGTTCGCGCGGCCGCGGAGCCGCTGGCGGCGATCCAGAACATGACGGTCATCTCGTCGGATGCGACCGGAACGGCGCAGATCGGGCAGAACCTCGAGAGCCAGCTCGCCACCACCCGTCAGATCATCAAGGACCTCGTCGGCGTCGACATCTCGGAACTGATCACGGGGCGAGCCGTCGGGCAGGCCGCGGGCGAGGCGCTGGCCGGCGCCGACGGTCCCGCGGCGGTTCGCCGACGTTCCTCGCGCGCGACGAACTCCGGGGAATAGCGCTCGGCGCGAATAGACTCGCCGACGTGACATCGACGTCTGCACTGCTCCAGCCCGTTGCCCGCCCCCGACTCGGCGTGGTCGTCGACTACGCCGACGACTTCCGTGACGCCGTCGCCGACGTCGTCGAGTACGAAGCGCTCGGCGCCGACCTCGTGACCGTCTCGGAGGCGTACTCGTTCGACGCCGTCTCGAAGCTGGGCTTTCTCGCCGCCCGCACCGAGCGCATCACGCTTGCCGCGGCGATCCTGCCGATCTACTCCCGCACACCCACGCTGATGGCGATGACCGCCGCCACCCTCGACACCATCTCCGGCGGACGCTTCGAGCTGGGGCTCGGCGCCTCCGGGCCGCAGGTGATCGAAGGCTTCCACGGGGTGCCGTTCAGCGCCCCGCTCGCCCGCACGCGCGAGATCATCGAGATCGCCCGCGCCGCCTGGCGCGGCGAGCGCATCGAGCATGCCGGCAGCCAGTACAGGATCCCGCTGCCGGCCGATCAGGGAACCGGGCTCGGCAAGCCGCTCAAGATGATCGGGCAGACAGTGCGAGACCGCATCCCGATCCACATCGCAGCGCTCGCCCCCAAGGGCGTGGCGCAGGCGGCGGAGATCGCCGAGGGCTGGATTCCGCTGTTCTTCCACCCGGAACTCGGGGCCCGAGTGTGGGGCGACCCGATCGCGGCGGGCCTGGCGCGGCGGAATGCCTCACTGCCGCCGCTCGAGCTGCTCGTGCAGCTGCCGGTTTACGTCGGGCCGGGCCACGAACGCGCCCTCGAGGGCTACCGCGCGCGAGCCGCGCTCTACATCGGCGGGATGGGCGCCAAGGGGGCGAACTTCTACAACACCGTGGTCGCGTCGATGGGCTTCGAGGCGGAGGCCGAGCGCATCCAGGACCTGTATCTCGCCGGCGACAAGGCGGGGGCCGCCGCGGCGGTGCCCGAGGAGCTGCTGCGGGCGACGGCGCTCATCGGCGACGAGGAGCATGTGCGCGAGCGCGTGGGCGCGTTCCGCGCCGCGGGAGCGTCGAGCCTCATCGTGCAGCCGTTGGCACCGAGTCGCGAAGCGCGGATCGCGCACGTCGCAGCGGTGCGTGGCTTTCTCGACGAGCTCGACTGAGCAGCCGGGTCGGCGCGCGGCTCAGTTGCCGGAACGCGGCGGGCGGCCCTTCAGACCGTTGGGATCGGGGCGCTCGGGCTCCTTGGCCGTGGCCGGGCTCACCTTCGAGTCGTGCGGCGGATCCACCAACTCCGAGGGGTGCTGGCGCTCACCACGCTCCGCGTCCGGGTCGGGGCCTTTCTTCTCATGGTCGTTCATGCCCCGATCGTTCCGCACGAACCGGCCACGTGCCGAGATTCTAAGGAGAATCGCAACATGGGATTCAGCCGCGACGAGCTCGAGTCGTTCCGAGACGCTGAGATCGACGACCTGGTCGGTCCGGGGCTGCGTCTGCTGTTCGTGGGGGTGAACCCTGGGCTCTGGACCGCAGCGACGGGGACGCCGTTCGCGCATCCGGGCAACCGTTTCTTTCCGGCGCTCGTGCAGGCGGGAATCCTCACCGAGCGCCCCGGGTTCGCGCGGGGACTCAACGAGGCCGAACGCGAGCGCATCGTCGGCGCCGGGATCGGCATCACGAACCTGGTGCGCCGGGCGACGGCCCGCGCCGCCGAGCTCTCCCGCGATGAGCTCCGCGCCGGGGCCGAGCGGCTGCGTGCCAACGTCCGCGCCTGGCGCCCCGCCGTCGTCGCGATCGTCGGCATCACCGCGTACCGCGACGGCTTCGACCGTCCGCGGGCGCCGAGTGGTCGCCAGGTCGAGCCCCTCGAGGGCGTTCCGGTGTGGGTGCTGCCGAGCCCGAGCGGACTCAACGCGCACGCCACGGTGGCGTCGCTCGCGGAGGCGTACGCCGAGCCCGCTCGCGCCGCGGGGCTGCTGCCGGCTCAGGAGCCGTCGGAGTCCTGACCGCGATCCTCGGCCGACCCGGCGATCGCATCCGCCGCCCGCACCAGTGCCAGGTGCGAGAACGCCTGCGGGGTGTTGCCGAAGTGGTCGCCGGTGACCGGGTCGACCTCCTCCGAGAGCAGGCCGACGTCGTTCGCGAGCCCGACCAGGCGATCCATCAGCCGGGTTGCGTCCTCGCGGCGCCCCGACCGGGCATACTGCTCGACCAGCCAGAACGAGCAGGCGAGGAACGGATGCTCGTCGCCGGGAAGCCCATCGACGCCCGATTCCGCCCGATAGCGCAGCAGCAGACCGTCGCGCATCAGCTCGCGCTCGATCGCCGCGACCGTGCCGAGCATGCGCGGGTCGTCGGGTTCGACGAAGCCGATCTGCGCCAGCTGCAGCAGCGACGCATCGACGTGCGTGGCTCCGTAGTACTGCACGAAGCTGCCGAGCTCCGGGTCGAACCCGTGCTCCTCGATCTCGGCTCGCAGCTCCTCGCACTGGGCGCGCCAGACATCAACGGGGCCCTTCAGCCCGTGCTCCTCGACCGCGCGCACGGCGCTCGCGAACGCCGCCCACATCATCGCCCGCGAGTGGGTGAAGCGGCGCACCGGGCCGCGAATCTCCCAGATCCCGTGGTCGTCCGTCTCGCGCGCCTCGACGAGGCGGTTCATCAGGGCGACCTGCAGCGACCACGAGAACGAGTCCTCGGGCACGCCGATGGCGCGGGCCTGCTCGAGGGCGAGCATGACCTCGCCGAAGACGTCGCCCTGGAACTGCTGGGCGGCGCCGTTGCCGACGCGCACCGGCGCTGAGCCGCGGTAGCCGGGCAGGCTCTCGATCGTGGTCTCCCCGAGGCGGCGCTCGCCCGCCAGGCCGTACATGATCTGCATGTCGGCGGGGTCTCCGGCGATCGCACGGAGCAGCCACGTGCGCCACTCCTGCGCTTCCAGCTCGTAGCCGTGCAGCATCAGCGCCTCGAGGGTGAGGGCCGCGTCGCGAAGCCAGACGTAGCGGTAGTCCCAGTTGCGCACTCCGCCGAGCTGCTCGGGAAGGCTCGTCGTCGCGGCGGCGACGATGCCGCCGGTGTCCTCGTGGGTGAGTGCCCGCAGCACCAGCAGGGAGCGCCGCACCGCGCGTTCGTAGGGGCCGGAGACTGCGCAGCGCTCGGCCCAGTCGCGCCACCACTCCTCAGTCGCCTCCAACTGGTCGTCGACGTTCAGCGCGGGCGGCGGTTCGCGGTGGGCCGGATGCCAGGTGAGCACGATGTCGACCACCTCTCCGGCCGAGACCTCGAAGTTCGAACGGTGCACGTGATCATCGGGTCGCAGCTCAGGCCCGCGGATCACGAGCGCATCCGGTCCGGCGACGGCCAGCAGCGCGCTCTCGTGGCCTTCCGCGTGGCGCGGCGACTGGCGCACCCACGGCACGGCGTTGGCGTAGTCGAAGCGCACCCGCAGCACCTGCTCCATCGCGACGGTTCCCGAGACGCCGACGACCCGGCGCACGAGGTCGGCGCGGCGGTCGCCGTGCGGCATGAAATCGATCACGTCCACCTCGCCGGTCGATGTCGACCAGTGGGTCACCAGCACGAACGTGTCATCGCGGTACTCCCGCGAGGTGCAGTGCTTCGAGTCGCGCGGTCCGACGCGCCACCGGCCGTGATCTGCGTTGCCGAGCAGCGCCCCAAAGGTGGAGGCGGAGTCGAAGCGCGGCAGGCACAGCCAGTCGATGTTGCCGTCGAGGCCCACGAGCGCGCCCGTGTGGCAGTCGCCGATGAGGGCGTAGTCCTTGATGTCGAGCGCCATCGTCTCTCCTCGAATCGGGGCGGATGCGGACGAGCTCAGCCGAGCAGCGCGGCCCGTTCCGGGTGCTGTTCGAACCAGTCGGCGACGAACCAGCACGCGGGCCGGATCGGTCCCGCGCCGCGGGACTCGACGTCATCGACGGCGAACTCGACCAGCTGCGCCGCGTAGCCCCGATTGCGATGACTCGGCACCGTCACCGTGCGATGGAACGACACGGCGCCGTTCTGCTCCGCGTACTCGAGCACGCTCGCGATGGCGCCGTCGGCACGCAGCACGTAGCGGTGGGCGTCGGGTTCGTGGCTCATTTCCGTGGCGGCCATGAATCCAGGCTATCGAGCCGCCGTCAGCGGCGCTCGGCCAGCGCGTCTCACGGTCCCGGCATATCGTGGATGCATGGGCATCCGCGACATCGAACTGACCACCATCGACGGCGAGCCGACGACGCTCGCCGAGTTCGGCGACCGTGCCGTGCTCGTGGTCAACGTCGCCTCGCGCTGCGGTCTCACCCCGCAGTACGAGAAGCTCGAAGACCTGCAGCGCCGCTACGAGTCGCGCGGCTTCACCGTTCTCGGGTTCCCGTGCAACCAGTTCGCCGGCCAAGAGCCCGGCAGCGCTGACGACATCAAGGAGTTCTGCTCCACCACCTTCGGGGTGACCTTCCCGCTGATGGACAAGGTCAAGGTGAACGGCGCGCACGCGCATCCGCTGTTCCAGGCGCTGAAGGAGACGCCGGATGCGCATGGCAAGGCCGGTCGCGTGAAGTGGAACTTCGAGAAGTTCCTGGTCGCCGCCGATGGTCAGGTGACGCGCTTCCGACCGACCACCCAGCCGGATGATCCCGCGGTGATCGAGGCGATCGATGCGGCACTCGCCCAGCGCGCAGAGAGCTCCGAGTCCGCGGAGCGCAGCGCCTAGCGGCGGAGCGCAGCGACTAGAGCTCGTCGCGTCGCCGCAGTCGTTCGAGCTCGCGCCGGTCGCGCTTCGTCGGACGACCCGTCCCGCGGTCGCGCACGCCGACCACCGCGCGCTCCTCCGGCGGCGGCGGGGGAGGCGAGTGGTCCTCCAGCGCTTCGGCGGCGAGGGCGGCACCGACGCGCTTGCGGATCAGCTGCCGCACGATCACCACGCGCGGTCCCGCCTCGGTGCGCACGCGCACCTCATCGCCGATCGACAGCGCGTGAGCCGCCTTCGCTCGATCGCCATTGACGCGCACGTGCCCGGCGCGGCACAGCGCGGTCGCCGCCGACCGGGTCTTGGTCAGCCGCACGGCCCACAGCCAGGCGTCGAGTCGAGCGGTCACGACAGCGAGCATACGGACCGCGTGCCCGGTCGCGCTCATTAGGCTGAAGGCGTGACACGAGCCAGCCATGATCCCAGCGCCCGGCGGCCGCACGGTCCGGGCGACGCGTGGGTGGATGGGCCGCAGGGCAGGTTCTGGGGCACTCACGGCGCCGCGGGGCTGCTCGTCGTGCACGCGGGTTCCGGAGCGCTGCTTCAGCTGCGGGCCACCTGGAGCCATTTCGGCGGCACCTGGGGACTGCCCGGCGGTGCGCGCAAGCCCGAGGAGTCGGCCGTCGAGGCGGCGATTCGCGAGGCCGACGAGGAGGCCGGCGTGCCGCCGGAGCAGGTGCACGTGCTCGAGAGCGTTGTCCACGACGTCGGCTACTGGTCGTACACGACCGTCCTGGCGCGCGTCGACGAACGCTTCGAGCCCGTCATCGGCGACGCCGAGAGCGCTGCGCTGGAATGGGTAGGGCTCGACGACGTCGCTGCTCGCCCGCTGCATCCGGGCCTGGCGGCCTCGTGGCCCGCGTTACGAGATCGCCTGCGCGAACTGGATGTCGCGTTCGGCTGAGCGCTGCTCGTCCTGCTCCGCGAGCGCGGCCTTCCACGCCACGAGGCCGCGCACCATGTCGCTCTCGTCCTCCGCGAGACGCTCCATCGCATCCGCGGGCACGTAGAAGTTCACCGCGACCCAGCCGCGCACCGACTCGTTCTCGTCGCCTGCGAGCTCGCGCAGCAGATCGCACGGCGCCGCTTCGTTGCGGGCGACGCAGGCGCGGACGCCGGGATCGCTGTCCCGGGCCAGGCGCTCGAACACCTCCGGCGGCGTGTGATAGCTGCTGGCCACGCTCTCCCGGATCTTCGGGTTGCTGTCCTGTGCCAGCAGCCGCAGGCGCCGGATCTTGCTCTCGGTGACCGGGGGAGCGGGGTGGAGCGCCGCGGCCTCCTCGGCCGTCAGCATCTTCGGAGCGTTCGCACGCATCTGCGCGCGCTGGGCGGGCGTGTTGAACCGGATGCACGACATGCGAGGAGTTTAAGCGTTCGCGCCGTCGGCGGTCCGGTGACCCGCCGCGCCCGAGCCAGCGGCGAGGATGGGGTCGGGTGGGGCTATCTGCAATCGTGAATATCGCTCCGTCGCCCTAGAATTGCAGGAGGAGGGGACGTGTGACCGAGGTCAGCAACCGGATCGTGACGATCCCCAACGCATTGAGCCTGCTTCGGCTGCTGCTCATCCCCGTGTTCCTGGGCGCCCTCATCGCGGCGGAGTACATCTGGGCCCTCGTGATCCTTGTCGTCTCGAGCGTCACCGACCTCGTCGACGGCGTCGTCGCGCGACGCTTCGACCAGATCACCCGGTTGGGTCAGCTGCTGGACCCGGCCGCCGATCGGCTCTACATCCTGGCCACCCTGATCGGGCTCGCCTGGCAGCAATTCATTCCGTGGTGGCTGGTCGCCGTCATCATCGCGCGCGACGTGATGCTGATCATCCTCGGGGTCGTGCTCGCGAACCACGGCTACGGTCCGCTCTACGTGCACCATCTGGGCAAGATGGCGACCTTCGCGCTGCTGTTCGCGCTGCCGGTGCTGATCCTGGGCGGGGCGTTCGCCGCCCTCGAGCCGGTGGCCACGGTGCTCGGCTGGTCGGCCGCGCTGTGGGGTGCGTTCCTGTACTGGTGGGCGGGCATCCTGTATCTTCGCGAGACGATTCGCGTGGTCCGAATCTCGCCGGGTTCGGGTCCCAGTGCGTCCGATAGTCTGAACGCGTAGAGGAGGTCGAGATGGTCGACACGGGCGAAAACGGTGCCCCCAAGACGCCGCAGGGCGACGCGAATGGGCAGCCGTCGGCGATGCCGCCGGCCGACACCACCGCGCACTTCTCCGACGAATTCGTCGCGCAGCTCGCCGCGATGGAGGCGGGAGTCAGCCTCGAGGAGCAGGACGCGATCGCAGCGCTGCCGTCCGGTTCGGCTTTGCTGATCGTGCGCCGCGGCCCCAACATCGGCGCGCGCTTCCTGCTCGACTCCGACCAGACGATCGCCGGCCGCCACCCGGACGCCGACATCTTCCTCGACGACGTCACCGTCTCGCGCCATCACGCGCGCTTCGTCCGCGCCGGCACCTCCTTCCACGTGGAGGACCTGGGGTCGTTGAACGGCACGTACTTCCTGGGTGAGCGCATCGAGGCGGCTCCGCTGTCCGATGGTGCCGAGGTGCAGGTCGGCAAGTTCCGCCTGACGTTCTACGCTTCGCGCGCCGACGTCGCGGGTGTCGCGTCCTGATGCCGACCGGTTCCTCCGCGGCACGCTCCCACGCCTCCCCGCAGCTGCTCAGCATCGGGCAGGTGCTGGCGCGGCTGAATCCCGAATTCCCCGAGCTGTCGCCCTCGAAGCTCCGGTTCCTGGAGGAGCGGAAGCTGGTGACCCCGTCGCGCACGGAGTCGGGCTACCGCAAGTTCTCGCACGCCGACGTCGAACGGGTGCGCCTCGTGCTGTCGATGCAGCGCGACTACTACCTGCCGCTCAAGGTCATCCGCGCGTACCTCGACGACCTGGATGCCGGACGTGATCCGGTGCTTCCCGGCGGGGGTGCGGTGCTCGGACCGTCGATGCTGCCCACCGAACGCCGACTGACCCGGGATGAGCTGATCCGCGAGGCGGGCGCGACGACGCTGCTGCTCGGCGACGCGATCTCGGCGTCGCTCATCGTTCCCGCGGAGCACTACGGCGACGAGGCCCTCGCGGTTCTGACCGCGCTGGTCGAGCTGCAGCGCTCGGGAATCGAGCCGCGGCACCTGCGCGGCTTCCGCGCGTCGGCCGAGCGTGAACTGGGGCTCATCGAGACGGCGCTGATTCCGGTCGCGCGCCGCACCGACTCGGCGAGTCGGGCGAAGGCGCGCGAGATGGCGCGCGAGATCGCCGGTCAGCTCGAGGTCGTGCGCTCCAACCTGATTCGCTCGGCGCTCAGCAAGCTCTGATCCATCGAATTCGTCCGCCGCTCCCGCGTGTCGCGCGCGATGTGATTGTCGTCGCCGCATGTCGTCGGTACCGTGGGGGAAGACGAGAAGTTGAAGTTCAACTTCAAGCTGAGGGTTACCCCGGCGGATCGAGGATGGCAGATGAGCGACGTGAAACGCAGTGAGGACTCGCGCTACGACCTCGGTCTCCTCTTTACCGACGGGTTGCCCGAGATGGATGACACCGCGGGCTATCGCGGCACCGTCGCGGCTCGCGCCGCGGGCATCAGCTACCGTCAGCTCGACTACTGGGCTCGCACGCAGCTGGTCGAGCCCACCGTGCGCGGGGCAGCCGGATCCGGATCGCAGCGCCTCTACGGCTTTCGCGACATTCTCGTGCTCAAGCTCGTCAAGCGGCTCCTCGACACCGGGATCTCGCTTCAGCAGATCCGCACCGCCGTCAACCAGCTTCGCGAATCCGGTGTGAACGACCTCGCCCAGACCACGCTCATGAGCGATGGCGCGAGTGTCTACCTGTGCACCTCCGACGATGAGGTCATCGACCTGGTGAGTCGGGGGCAGGGTGTCTTCGGCATCGCGGTCGGCAAGGTGCTGCGCGAGGTGGAGACGAGCCTCGTCGACCTCGACACGGTCAGTGCCGACGAGCAGCGCGACGACCTCGCCGCCAAGCGCGCCTCGCGCGCCGCCAGCTGACCCACCCCGTATCTGCCGAGCGCTGCCCGAACTCACGAGCGCGGTCGGTTCTTCGGCAGCGCTCGGCGAGGTTGTGGAGGCTAAGGGCTGGGCTCGGCCTCGGGTGCGGGCTCTGGGGTGGGCAGGTCCTGCAGGTTCGCCGTGCGCAGCACGCGGTCCAGCAGCTGATCGAAGTGCCGCGCCATCTCCTGCGCGCTCTCGCCCGGCCAGATGTGCAACGGCTTCGCGGCTCCCTGCGCCTGCTGCAGTGACGTGCGCTCCGGCAGCTGCGGCGACAGCACGAGCGGCCCGAACATGTCGCGCAGCTCCTTGATGCGGAACTGGTGCTCGAGCGACTGCACACGCGCCCGGTTGACGACGATGCCCAGAGGCTGAAGACGAGGGGAGAGCCCGCGGCGGATCTCCTCGATCGCACGCAGTGCGCGGTCAGCCGCGGCGACGGAGAACAGCCCGGGCTCGGTGACGACGGTCACGCGATCACTCGCCGCCCAGGCGGTGCGGGTGAGGGCGTTGAGGGACGGTGCGCAGTCGATGAGCACGAGCTCGTAGTCCTGCTCGACGTGCGCGAGCGCCTCCTCGAGCTTCCAGATGTCGCGAATGCTCGGATGCGGGCCGTCGAAGTTGATCGCCGACGGCGAGCCGATCAGCACATCCACCGTGCCACGGTGCCCACGCGTCCACCCGGAGGGGGCGATCGCGGCGCGGACGGTCTTCTCCTTCGGCGAGGCGAGGACATCCGCGATATTGAGATGGCCCGTGACCGAGATATCCATTCCGGTCGACACATCGGACTGCGGATCGAGATCCACGACCAGCGTGGAAACGCCGCGCGCGAAGGCCGCAGACGCCAATCCGAGCGTCACGGTGGTCTTGCCTACGCCCCCTTTGAGGGAGCTGACGCTCAGTACGTGCACGAGAAGGGAGCCTACCTTCAGTAATCTGAGAGCAGCAGAAAATCAGCCGCGTGCCGAGAGGACCGAATGTTCAAGAAGATCCTGGTAGCGAACCGCGGTGAAATCGCGATCCGTGCTTTCCGTGCTGCCTACGAGTTGGGCGCCAAGACGGTGGCCGTGTATCCCTACGAGGATCGCAACTCGATGCACCGTCTCAAGGCCGACGAGGCCTACCTGATCGGCGAGGAGGGCCACCCGGTCCGCGCCTACCTCGACGTGAGCGAGATCATCCGTGTCGCCAAGGAAGCTGGCGCCGACGCCATCTATCCCGGCTACGGATTCCTCTCCGAGAATCCCGACCTCGCCCAGTCGGCTGCCGACAACGGCATCACCTTCATCGGCCCCGGCAGCAACGTGCTGGAGATGGCTGGAAACAAGGTCACCGCCAAGGAGCACGCGATCTCCGCCGGCGTGCCCGTGCTGAAGTCGACCCCGGCGACGACCGACATCGAGGTGCTGCTCGCCGGTGCCGACGAGATCGGGTTCCCCGTGTTCGCCAAGGCGGTCGCCGGCGGTGGCGGTCGCGGAATGCGTCGCGTCGACAAGCGCGAAGAACTCCGTGGCGCACTCGAAGCCGCCATGCGCGAGGCCGACAGCGCCTTCGGCGACCCGACCATGTTCATCGAGCAGGCCGTCGTCCGCCCGCGTCACATCGAGGTCCAGATCCTCGCCGACGCGACGGGCGAGACGATCCACCTGTTCGAGCGCGACTGCTCGGTGCAGCGTCGTCACCAGAAGGTGGTGGAGATCGCCCCGGCCCCCAACCTCGACGAGGAGACCCGCCAAGCGATGTACCGCGACGCGGTCGCGTTCGCGAAGTCGATCGGCTACGTCAACGCTGGAACGGTCGAGTTCCTGCTCGACACCGCGGGGGAGCGCGCCGGGCAGCACGTCTTCATCGAGATGAACCCGCGCATCCAGGTCGAGCACACCGTCACCGAAGAGGTCACCGACGTCGACCTGGTGCAGTCGCAGATGCGCATCGCGGCCGGCGCCACGCTCGGCGAGCTGGGGCTGACGCAGGACTCCGTGCAGCTGCACGGCGCGGCCCTGCAGACGCGCATCACGACCGAGGACCCGGCGGCCAACTTCCGCCCGGACACGGGCAAGATCACCACCTACCGCTCGCCGGGCGGCTCCGGAATCCGTCTCGACGGCGGCACGGTGCAGACCGGTTCGCAGATCAGCCCGCACTTCGACTCGATGCTGGCCAAGATGACGGCCCGCGGCCGCGACTTCCCGGCCGCGGTGGCGCGCGCCAAGCGCGGTCTGGCGGAGTTCCGCATCCGCGGTGTCTCCACCAACATCCCCTTCCTGCAAGCGGTGCTCGAGGACCCGGCATTCGTCGCCGGAGACCTCGCGACGAGCTTCATCGATGAGCGTCCCGAGCTGTTCAACGGGCACGAGTCGCGCGACCGCGGCACCAAGATCCTCAGCTGGCTGGCCGACGTCACCGTCAATCAGCCGAACGGATCCGGCGCGCACGCGATCGATCCGGCCCGGAAGCTTCCGCCCGTCGACCTCGACGCCGCGGCCCCCGCGGGCACCCGCCAGAAGCTGCTCGAGCTCGGCCCAGTCGGCTTCGCCAGCGCCTTGCGGCAGCAGGCGGCTCTCGCTGTCACCGAGACCACGTTCCGCGACGCGCACCAGTCGCTGCTCGCGACCCGCGTGCGCACCAAGGACCTGACCGCCGTCATGCCGCACGTCGCGCGGCTCACGCCCGAGCTGTGGAGCGTGGAGGCCTGGGGCGGCGCGACCTATGACGTCGCGCTGCGCTTCCTCGGCGAGGACCCGTGGGAGCGACTTTCCACCATGCGCGAGGCGCTGCCGAACGTCGCGATCCAGATGCTGCTGCGCGGCCGCAACACGGTCGGCTACACGCCGTATCCGACGGAGGTGACGAGCGCGTTCGTGCGCGAGGCCGCCTCGACGGGTGTCGACATCTTCCGCATCTTCGACGCGCTCAACGACGTCGACCAGATGCGTCCCGCGATCGACGCGGTGCTCGAGACCGGCAGCACCGTCGCCGAGGTGGCGCTCTGCTACACGGCCGACCTGCTCGACCCCGACGAGACGCTCTACACGCTCGACTACTACCTGAAGCTCGCCGAGCAGATGGTCGAGGCGGGGGCGCACATCCTGGCGATCAAGGACATGGCGGGCCTGCTGCGCGCCGGTGCCGCTGAGAAGCTCGTCACGGCCCTGCGCGAGCGCTTCGATCTTCCCGTCCATGTGCACACGCACGACACGGCAGGCGGCCAGCTGGCGACGCTCATGGCGGCCTCACGAGCCGGTGCCGACGCCGTGGACGCCGCGAGCGCCCCGATGGCGGGCACGACCAGCCAGCCCTCGCTCTCGGCGCTCGTCGCCGCGACCGCGCACACCGAGCGCGACACCGGGATCTCGCTGCAGGCCGTGAGCGACCTCGAGCCGTACTGGGAGGCCGTGCGCGGCGCCTACCGGCCCTTCGAGTCCGGGCTTCCGGGCCCCACCGGACGCGTGTACAAGCACGAGATCCCGGGCGGCCAGCTCTCGAACCTGCGTCAGCAGGCGATCGCGCTGGGCCTCGAGGACCGCTTCGAGGTGATCGAAGACCTCTACGCTGCCGCCAGCCAGATGCTCGGCCGTCCGCCGAAGGTGACCCCGTCGTCGAAGGTCGTCGGCGACCTCGCCCTCGCCCTCGCGGCGGCGAACGCCGACCCGGCCGACTTCGAGCAGAACCCGGACAAGTTCGACATCCCCGACTCGGTCATCGGCTTCATGGCCGGCGAGCTCGGCGATCTGCCCGGCGGGTGGCCGGAGCCGCTCCGCAGCAAGATCCTCGAGGGCCGTGACGTCAAGATCGGCGTCGAGCCGATCACCGCTGAGGACGAGAAGGCTCTCGCCGGAACGCCGGAGGAGCGCCGCGCGGCGCTCAACCGCCTGCTGTTCCCCGGCCCGACCAAGCAGTTCGAGCAGGTCCGCGAGATGTTCGGCGACCTCTCGGTCGTCGACACGATCGACTACCTGTACGGACTCAAGCCGGGCACCGAGCACGCCGTGCCGATCGCGCCCGGGGTCGATCTGTTCGTCGGCCTCGAAGCCATCGGCGAGATCGACGACAAGGGCATGCGCACCGTCATGACCACGCTCAACGGCCAACTGCGGCCGGTGTACGTGCGCGATCGCAGCGTCGCCGTCTCGACGCCGACAGCCGAGAAGGCGGACCCGGGCAAGCCCGGCCAGATCGCCGCGCCGTTCTCGGGCGTCGTCACCCTCAAGGTCGCTGACGGCGACAAGGTGGAGGCGGGTCAGCCGGTCGCGTCGATCGAGGCCATGAAGATGGAGGCCGCCATCACGTCCCCCATCGCTGGCACCGTGAAGCGACTCGCCATCCCGAGCACGCAGCAGGTGGAGGCGGGAGATCTGTTGGTGGTCGTCGAGTCGTGAGTGCATCCCGCCGGTAGACTCGGACGTTGGCGCGAACCTGCGTCAGCGAAAGGGGAGTGAGCGTGGCGCGAGTGCGCAACGAGAAGCCGACGGCGGCCGACGAGTTCGGCGACGCGGTTTCCGCGGTGGACGGCGATGAGGGTCTTGCGGCCCAGCTGCCGGAAAGCCTCACGGTGAACATCGAGCTGCCCTCGACCGTGCACGAGCCCGCCGATGACGAGGCGGCCGTCGCACTGCACGACATCGCGATCACTCCGGTGCTGCCGCAGGGTGCCTCGCGAGCGACGACGTCGATCCACCTCGACGCCGACGAGCACGCCGAGCTTCCCGGCGGCGACGAGACCGACGCGGACTCGGCTGAGCAGGCGGTCGCGATCGTGCCGCCGCTGCCGGGCGACGGCATCGCCGCGCCGAGCGGCGATGCCGCCTCTCCGGAGTCGGCGTCGATGCTCACGGCCGAGCGCCTGCTGCACGAGAAGAGCGGCGCCCGCGGCGGCGTCCCCGAGGGGTTCTGGCCCCATCTCGTCTATCAGGCGAGCTTTCACCAGATCAACCTCGGCGACTCGCCCGCGGTGCGCGAGCGCAAGCAGCTCGATGCGCGCATCGCGAAGCGGCTCGAGGGCGGCACCCGCTTCGTGCCGGTGCTCACCCGGAAGGGCGGGGTCGGCAAGACCACCATCACGACGATTCTCGGCATGGCTCTCGCCGACGTGCGCGAAGACCGCGTCATCGCCGTCGACGCGAACCCCGACCGCGGAACGCTCTCCGAGCGGGTCAACAAGCAGACACGGTCGACCGTGCGCGATCTCGTGACGCATGCCCCGAGCATCCGCGACTTCTCGGAGCTGTCCACGCACGTCTCACGCGATGAGACGCGCCTGGACGTGCTGGCCTCCGACACCGACCCTTTGCTCTCCGAGGCCTTTGACGAGGACGACTACAACGTCGTCGCCGACATCGCGGCGCGCTACTACTCGCTCGTGCTCACCGACTGCGGCACCGGAATCGTCCACTCCGTCATGCGGGCCACGCTGCAGCGTGCGGATGCCGTGGTCATCGTCTCCGGCGGCAGCGTCGACGAGGCGCGGCTTGCCTCCGAGACGCTCACCTGGCTGGAGGCGAACGGCTATGGCGACCTGGTGAAGAATGCGATCGTCGCCCTCAACACGGCCACCCAGGGCACCAACCTGGTGAAGCTCGACGAGATCGAGGCGCACTTCCGCTCGCGGGTGCGCGACATCGTGCGGATTCCGTACGATGCGGAGCTTGCGGCGGGTTCCGTGGTGCGCTTCTCGGCGCTGCAGAAGTTCACGCGCGACTCGGCGCGGGAGCTGGCGGCGCTCGTGATGGACGGGCTGCCGGCCCGGCGGTCGGCATGACCGAACGTCAGATCCGGCTATTCGGAGATCCGGTGCTCCGTTCGGCGAGCGATCCGATCACCGTGAAGCCCGGCGACGCAAAGCTGCTCGCGCTCGCGGAGGACCTGGTCGACTCGGTGAAGCTGCCCGGTCGTGCTGGCGTCGCGGCGCCGCAGATCGGCGTGGGGCTGCGGGCCTTCTCGTACAACGTCGACGGCGAGGTCGGCTACGTGTTCAACCCGGTGCTCGAGGTCTCGGGTGAGCCGGAGGACGTCGACGAGGGATGCCTGTCGGTGCCCGGATTCTCGTTCCCGCGTTCGCGCTACCCGTACGCACGGGTGACCGGCGTCGACGCGCACGGCAACGATGTCGTCCTGGAGGGCGAGGGGCTGATGGCGCAGGCGCTGCAGCACGAGTGCGACCACCTCGACGGCAAGCTCTACGTCGAAGGCCTGGCGCCCGAGATCAAGCGCGAGGCGCTGCGCGAGATCCGCCAGTCCGACTGGTTCGCGCCCCGTTAGACCCCTGCGGGTTGAGTAGGGCCGCGCAGCGGCCCGTATCGAAACCGCCTGTCGTGTTGCGCGCGGCCGTGGTTTCGATACGCGCCGTCGGCGCTACTCAACCCCCAAGTTGAGCCGGTTGAGTAGGCGCGGAGCTCCGTATCGAAACCGATCGGGTCTCACGCGGCGCTACTCAACCGGCGGGTGACTAGTGGACGAGCGACTGCCCGGTGGTCTCCGGCGAGGCCGACGAGTACATGACGTCGATCTCGCGCGAGAAATCCGCCATGATCGGGTCGCGCTTGATGCTCATCTTCGGCGTCAGGTGTCCGCTCGCCTCGGTGAACTCGGTCGCGAGGATCGTGAACTTGCGGATCGACTCGGCGCGCGAGACGCGCGCGTTGGCGACATCCACCGCGCGCTGCACCTCGGCGATCACCTTCGGGTTCTTCGCCGCATCCTCGAGGGACTGGTCGGCCGCTTCCCCGTTGTTGTTGAGCCAGACCGGCAGCATCTCGGGATCGAGAGTGACGAGCGCCGAGATGAACGGCTTCTGGTCGCCGACGACGACCACCTGCGAGACGATCGGGTTGGCGCGCACCTGGTCCTCGAGCACCGCGGGGGCGACGTTCTTGCCGCCCGCCGTGACGATGATTTCCTTCTTGCGGCCCGTGATGGTCAGGTATCCCTCGTCATCGACGGTGCCGATGTCGCCGGTCTTGAACCACTCGCCGTCGAACGTCTCCTTCGTCGCCTCGGGGTTGTTCCAGTAGCCCGCGAAGACGTCGACGCCCTTGACGAGCACCTCGCCGTCGTCGGCGATCTTGATGCCGACGCCCGGCAGGGCCGGTCCGACCGTGCCGATCTTGAACTTGTCGACGAGGTTGACGGTCGCGGGAGCGGTCGTCTCGGTCAGGCCGTAGCCCTCGAGGATCCGCAGATCCAGGCTGCGGAAGAAGTGCCCGAGTCGCGGTCCGAGCGGCGCCGAGCCGGAGACGGCGTAGCGCACGCGGCCGCCCATGGCCGCCTTCAGCTTGCTGTAGACGAGCTTGTCGAAGATCGCGAACTTGATCTTCATGCCCAGCGGCACGTGACCGGCGTCGAGCGCCTTGGAGTGCGCGATCGCGGTTTCCGCCGCGGCGCGGAAGATCTTTCCCTTGCCGCCGGCTTCGGCCTTCTGCTCGGCCGAGTTGTAGACCTTCTCGAACACGCGCGGCACGGCGAGGAGGAACGTCGGCTTGAAGCTTCCGAGCGAGGGGAGCAGCTTCGAGGTGTCGGCCTGGTGGCCGACCTTGACGCCGGTCGTGACCGCGAGGATCGCGATGAAGCGCGCGAAGATGTGCGCCGTCGTGATGAACAGCAGGGTGGATGCGCCGGGAGCGACGACCTCCTTCATCGCAACGCCCGCGTTGCGGCACAGCTCGACGAAGTTGGAGTGCGTGAGGATGCAGCCCTTCGGCCGACCGGTCGAACCCGAGGTGTAGATCAGGGTGGCGAGGTCGGAGCCCTGCGCGATCTTCCGCCGACGCTCGATCTCGTCATCGGAGATCTCCGTGCCGCTGGCGGAGAGCTTGTCGAGGTCGCCGAGGCTGAGCTGCCAGACCTGGTCGACGTCGGGAAGCTCGCTGCGCACCTCATCGAAGCGCGCGAAGTGGTCAGGCGTCTCGACGATGAGCGCGGTGGCGCCGGAGTCGCTGAGGATGTACTGCACCTGCGACGGCGCGGAGGTCTCGTAGATCGGCACGAGGACGGCGCCCGCGAACCAGGCCGCGAAGTCGACGAGCGTCCACTCGTAGCGCGTCTTGCACATGAAGCCGATCTTCGTGCCGGGCTCGATGCCCGCGGCGACGAAGCCCTTGGCGAGCGCGACGACCTGACGGTGGAACTCGGCCGTGGAGACATCGCTCCACCCGTCGTCGCCCGTCGGCAGCGCGAAAAGGGGGGCTTCGAGGTCGATGGCCAGACGGTCGACCAGCAGGTCGGTCGCGTTGGCCGTGGGATCCGCCGGAACCAGGGCCGGGGTGAAGAACTCGCTCACGGAAACTCCTTTGTCACCGGGTATGTGTGGTGGACTCCAGTCTACGTGTCGCGCGCGGGCTGGTGGGGCCGTAGCGAGCAACACGCGGCTAGACTCGGGCGTCGTGCATGCCATCGGAATCGACATCGGCGGAACGAAGATCGCCGGGGCCCTCGTGTCCCCTGAGGGCGAGATCATTCGCCAGCTCCGGCGCCCGACCCCGGCGGGCGATCGCGACGCGCTCATCGACCACGTCGTCGAGATCGTCAGCGAGCTCGCCGACGGGGAAGACGTCGTCGCGGCCGGCGTCGCGGCCCCCGGGTTCATCGATGCCACCCAATCGATCGTCTACTACGCGCCCAACATCAACTGGCGCAGCGAACCGGTGCGCGATCACCTGAGCGAACGACTCCCGGGCCTGGCGATCACCGTCGACAACGACGCGAACGCAGCCGGATGGGCGGAATACCGCTTCGGTGTCGGCCGAGGCGTGAAGGACATGACCCTGCTCACGATCGGCACCGGCGTCGGCGGAGCGATCATCGCCGACGGCCGACTTCTGCGCGGCGGCTTCGGCACCGCGGGTGAGATCGGGCATCTGCGTGTCGTCCCGGGCGGACTGGCCTGCGGATGCGGCCAGCGCGGCTGCATCGAGCAGTACGGCTCGGGTCGTGCCCTGCTGCGGATGGCGAACGACATCGCGGATGCGGGCGGAATCGGCCAGAACCTCGCCGCGGTGCGGGAGGCCCAGGGCGGACTCGACGGCGCCCTCGTCGCCGCTCTGATCGCCGAAGACGATCCGGGCGCGCTCGCGGCCCTGCGCGAGCTCGGCGGCTGGCTCGGTCAGGCCGCCGCCTCGATCACCGCGGTTCTCGACCCGCAGGTGTTCGCGTACGGCGGCGGTGTCGCCGCCGCGGGGGAGCTGCTGCTCGAACCGGTGCGCGAGGCCTACCTCGCCCACGTTCCCGCCCGCGGCTACCACCCCGAGCCGACCTTCGTCGTCGCCGAGCTGGTGAACGACGCCGGAATGGTGGGCGCCGCCGACCTCGCCCGGCTTCACGCAGAACGCACCGGCGAAGCCGCGCGCTAGGCTCGTCACAGCTTTCCGGAGGCACCGTGTTCTATTGGTTGATGAAGTACCTCATCGTGGGCCCGTTCATGCTCTCGGTGTTCCGACCGTGGGTGCGCGGCCGTGAGAACGTGCCCGAGTCCGGTCCCGTGATCTTCGCGAGCAACCACCTGTCGTTCATCGACTCGGTGTTCCTGCCTCTTGTCGTCGACCGTCCGATTCGGTTCCTGGCCAAGAGCGAGTACTTCACGGGTCGCGGCGCCAAGGGCTGGCTGATCAAGCGCTTCTTCCTCGCCATCGGGCAGCTGCCGATCGACCGCTCGGGCGGGCAGGCCTCCCAGGCCTCGCTGCACGGCGGCCTCGAGCACCTTGCCGAGGGCGGCCAGCTCGGCATCTATCCCGAGGGCACGCGCAGTCCCGACGGCCGGCTCTATCGCGGACGCACCGGCGTCGCACGCATGATTCTGGATTCGGGTGCGATCGTCGTGCCGGTGGCGATGGTTGACACCGAGAAGGCGATGCCGACCGGCACGCTGATCCCGAAGGTGCGCCGCATCGGCGTCGTGTTCGGCGAGCCCCTCGACTTTTCGCGGTTCGAGGGTCTGGAGAGCGACCGCTTCGTACTGCGGTCCATCACCGACGAGATCATGTATGAATTGGCGCGCATCGGCGGTCAGGAGTACACGGACGTGTACGCGACCTCGGTGAAGAAGCGCAAGCCTTCGCGCGTCGGCTGAGAGCCCACGCGACCGCACGGCGGTCCCCGGTCGGCTAGGGTCGATCGTTGGGCTGTGTTGGCCCGATTCCGAGAGCAGAAGGACCGACCGTGGTAGACCCGTCCGAGACCGTTGTGCAGGCAGATCCCAGCGTGATCGCCGGTCTCGACTATTGGCGTGAGCTCCCCATCAAGCAGCAGCCGCAGTGGCCGGACGCCGAGGCGGCCGCGGCCGCGTCGGCCGAGATCGCCACGCTTCCGCCGCTCGTGTTCGCCGGTGAGGTCGACATTCTGCGCGAGCGCCTGGCGCGAGTGGCACGCGGCGAAGCGTTCCTGATGCAGGGCGGTGACTGCGCGGAGACCTTCGCGGGCGCCACCGCCGACCAGATCCGCCGCCGCGTCAAGACGCTGCTGCAGATGGCTGTCGTCCTCACTTACGGCGCGTCGATGCCCGTCGTGAAGATGGGACGCATGGCGGGGCAGTTCGCCAAGCCGCGCTCCAGCGACACGGAGACCCGCGGTGAACTGACGCTGCCCGCGTACCGCGGTGACATCGTGAACGGCTTCGACTTCACACCCGAGAGCCGAGCCGCGGACCCGCGACGCCTGATCCAGGGCTACCACACGGCCGCGTCGACGCTGAACCTGGTGCGCGCGTTCACGCAGGGCGGGTTCGCCGACCTGCGCGAGGTGCACCGCTGGAACCACGGCTTCGCAGCCAACCCGGCGAACCAGCGCTACGAAGGTCTTGCTCGTGAGATCGACCGCGCCGTGAAGTTCATGGAGGCCGCCGGAGCGGACTTCGACGAGCTGAAGCGGGTCGAGTTCTACACCAGCCACGAGGGCCTGCTGATGGACTACGAGCGCCCGATGACGCGCATCGACAGCCGCAACGGCACGCCCGTCAACACGAGCGCCCACTTCCTGTGGATCGGGGAGCGCACGCGCGACCTCGACGGCGCGCACATCGACTACTTCTCGCGCATCCGCAACCCCATCGGGGTGAAGCTCGGCCCGACGACGACGGCGAGCGACATGGAGAAGCTGATCGACAAGCTCGACCCCGAGCGCGAGCCGGGTCGTCTGACCTTCATCACGCGCATGGGTGCGGGCAAGATCCGCGACGCGCTGCCGCCGCTGCTCGAAGCCATCAAGGGCATGGATGCGAACCCGATCTGGGTCTCGGACCCGATGCACGGCAACGGCATGACGACCCCCACCGGCTACAAGACGCGCCGTTTCGACGACGTCGTCGACGAAGTGCGCGGCTTCTTCGCAGCGCACCGCGACGCCGGCACGCACCCGGGTGGAATCCACATCGAGCTCACCGGCGACGACGTGACCGAGTGCCTGGGCGGGTCCGAGATGATCGACGAGGCGACGCTGGCGACGAAGTACGAGTCGCTGTGCGACCCGCGACTCAACCACATGCAGTCGCTGGAACTGGCGTTCCTGGTCGCGGAAGAGCTGGGCGCTCCCGCGAAGTGATCATCGCCGACGGGCGCCCGGTGACTTGACCGTCGCCGGGCGTCAGTCGGCGCTGAGGCGCACGCGCACGGTGCTGTTCTTCGGCACCGTCTCGCCGGCCTGCGGGTCGAGATCCTCGACCGTCGCGATCCCAGGCAGGGTCTCGCCGATCAGGCGGCTGTTGTTGTTCCAGTATTCGACGACGAGTCCGGCCGCCTCGAGAAGGGGGCGCGCCTCCAGCCAGGTCTTGCCCTCCACATCGGGCACCTGAACGGGCTCCGGGCCGCGGGAGATCTCCAGTCCGACGGCGTCGCCGGGCTTTCGGGGCCCGTCGCTGCTGGTGAGTCCGATGACACGGCCTTCAGCGACGTCATCGGAGTACGAGTGGATCTCCCGGCCCTCGTCGACCGTCAGGTCGACGTCGGCGAGGCGCTGGGTCGCGACTTCGACGGTTTCGCCGCGGATCACCGGGACGGCGCCGACCGAGACCGCGAGCTGGATCGTGCGGCCTTCGAAGGTGGTGCCCCCCTGCGACAGGTCGTTGGCGTCGCCGTCGGCGTCGAGGTCGGTGGCACTGATGACCAGCCCCGAGTCGAGGTCGGAGCTGAACTGCTCGACGATCGGATCGGCGACGACCAGGCCCTCCTCGGCGAGCAGTGACTCGACGTCCTCCAACGGCAGCCCGGTGAGCGTCTCCAGGGTCACCTCGCGCGGGCCGAGTGAGACGACGAGGGTGACCTCCTCGCCCAGGCGGATGCTGGACCCGACCTCCGGATCGGTCGCCATGACCGCCCCTTCGGGGACGTCGACGCTATGCGCTGTCTGCGTCTCCTCGGCGACGGTGAGTCCGATCTCGGTGAGGATGGCGGTCGCCTCTTCAGGTGTCGCGGTGACGACACTGTCGGGGATGGTGGCGTGGGCCCCCGGACCGGCGCCGAAGTACCACCCGGTGGTCCCGGCGACCGCCGCGAGCAGCACCACCAGAATGAGGATGAACGGGGCACGGCGACGACGACGACGCGCGATCGTCGAGAGCTGTGCCGTTGCGGCGCCGAGGGCCGCGGGGCCGGTGTCGTTGCGCGGGGCGCTGCGGGCGCCGAGCACCTGCGTCTCCGCGTCGGAGCCCGCGAACGGCGCGGCGGGAGCGGGCGGCAGCACCATCGTGCGCTGCATCGCGGTCGAACCGGTCGGCAGCGCGGTGCGCAGCAGAGCCTCGGTCTCGTGCAGCTGGTCGAGCATCTGGCGCGCGTCGCGCGGGCGGTGCTCGGGGTCGCGGGCGGTGGCCCAGAGCACCAGCTCGTCGAGCTCCGCGGGGACCTTGTCGTTGGTGGCGCTCGGCACCGGCACGGAGTCGTTCGCGTGCTGGTAGGCGATCTGCATCGGCTGCTCGCCCTTGTACGGCTGCTCGCCGGTGAGCATCTCGTACATCATGATGCCGACCGCGTAGATGTCGCTGCGGGTGTCGGCGACACCTCGGGTGACGAGTTCGGGGGAGAGGTAAGCGATCGTGCCCATCAGCGCCGCGCCGGTCGCCGTGTTGGCGGTGGCGGCGCGCGCGAGGCCGAAGTCGCCGATCTTGATGCGGCCGTCGTCGGCGAGGAGAACGTTCTCCGGCTTCAGATCGCGGTGGACGATTCCCGCCTTGTGCGCCGCGGCGAGGCCCGCGAGCACCGCCTCGGTGATGTCGAGAGTCTGCTCGGCGGTCAGCGATCCGTATTCCTCGATGAGGTCGCGCAGCGTGATTCCGGGCAGATACTCCATGACGAGGTACGCGTAGTCCTCGTCCTGCCCCTGGTCGAAGACGTTGACGACGTTCGGATGCGCGAGTCGTGCTGCGGATCGTGCCTCCTGGATGAACCGCTGCTTGAACGCGCTGTCGTCGGAGAGGTGGCCGTGCATGACTTTGATGGCGACGCGGCGCTCCAGGCGGAGGTCGGTGGCCAGGTAGACGGTGGCCATGCCGCCGCGGGCGATGCGTGAGCGCACCTGGTACCGCCCGTCGATCAGGCGGCCGATCATCGGATCGGTCGTATTCGCGCTCACGCCGGAAGTCTAGATTGCCTCGGTGGACCGGACCTGTTGCCACACGGCGGGCGGCGAGCTCCGGAGAACGGCTCCGCGATCAGCCCAGCTGGGCGAGCCACGCGGTCGCGCTCGCTTCCCACTTGGCGTAGGCATCCGGATACGCCGAGATCTGCACCGCTTGAGCCGCCTGCGTGAGCGTCATGCTCTGCCAGCCCGAGATGTCGAGCAGTCCGCGGGTCTTGCCCTTGTTCGGGTTGCTCGGGCCGCCGTAGAACAGCTGGGCGGCGTAGCTCGGCGTAGTCAGCTGCGCGACCGTGCCCCACCCGGTGCTCGGGCGCTGCTGGAACAGCCCGACCGAGTCGCGGTCGCCGTAGTCGATGTTGCGAAGGCTCGACTCCTGCATCGCCGCGGCGAGGGCGATGATGATGCCGCGGTCCGGCACGCCGAGCGAGCGGCCGACATCGATGATGATCTGCGCGTTGGCCTCCATCTCGCTGGTCAGCGAGGTGATGGCGGTGCCCGCCGTGCTGGTCGTGGTCTTGCCGGGGATCAGGATCTTCTGACCCGGGTAGATGATGCTCGACCAGCTCAGGCCGTTGGCGGTGAGCACCGTCTGGGTTCCGAGTCCGTAGCTCGCGGCGATCTTCGAGATCGTGTCGCCGGAGACGACCGTGTGGAAGTACTGCGTGGCCGTCGGCGTCTCCGTTGCCGTTTCGGACTCGCTGGACGAGTCCGGCTCGGTGGGGGTCGTGCTGACGACCTCCTCGACGTCGATCGAGGGCTCATCGGCCGGAGCGCTCGAGCCGCTGGTCTCCTGCGGAATGACGATGCGCTGGCCGGGATAGATGATGCTCGACCAGCTCAGGCCGTTGGCGGAGAGCACTTTCGACGTCGCGATGCCGAAGCGGGCGGCGATGCCCGAGATCGTGTCGCCCTTGACGATCGTGTACTTGTTCGTGGTGTCGACGACCGGGGCGGTGGCCGCCGGTGCGGTTCCGGGCAGCTTGAGGACCTGGCCGGGGAAGATCAGCGACTTCCAGCCGAGACCGTTGAGAGCCAGGACGGATGCCGTCGACAGCCCGTAGCGGCTCGCGATCGCCGAGACGGTGTCTCCGGTGGCGACGCGGTAGGTGGCCGGGACGGTGGTGCTGGCGACCGTGGTCGCCGAGGCCGTCGCCGCGGTGGCGAGGGCGCGCGCGCCGGTGGTCTCCGGAAGCGTGGACTTCTTGGGCTGGGCGGATGCGGGAGACAGTGGTGCCGTGACGTTCATGCTCACGGTCAGTGCGCCGGCGAGAACGAACGGCATCGTGGCGCGCATGCCGCGATTCACGCGCCGTGCCGCTCGGTCGCGGTCGAGACCCGCCTTCGGCTCGACGACCAGCGACTGCTCGCTGGGAGCTAGGCCCGCGAAGACGGCACGCGCGATCTCATCGCGCTCGCGAAGGTCCGACACATCGACCGCCTTTCTCCCCGCCCCCGGGATTCACCTGGCTGTGTCCGGATTAACGCTGTCACAGATGGTAATTACTGTCAATCAAAGTGACGAATGTGATTTGTGTGACTCGGACGCGATCGGGGGAGCCTTCGCGCACCGGCGCGCGGCTCGTGGCACTCTTGACCCGTGAGTTCTCCTGCCGACCGTGAATGGTTGACCGTCCCCGACCTCGTCGAGATGCTCGGCGTCTCCACCAGCCGCGTCCGCCGACTCTTCGAAGACCGCATCCTTCTCGCGGAGCGTCGCGACGGGGTGCTGCGCGTCCCCGCCGACTTTCTGAAAGACGGAGAGCCGCTGCACGAGCTGCGCGGCACGCTCATGGTGCTCGCCGACGCGGGCTTCAGTGACGAGGAGGCGATGCACTGGCTGCTGGACGAGGATGAGATCCTCGGCGCCGCACCCATCGACGCACTCCGGCAGGGTCGCAAGTCCGAAGTGCGTCGAGTGGCGCAGTCGCTGGCCTTCTAGACCGCGACGAGCGCCGACTGCACGGCGACCACGTCGGGTCCGTAGACGGTGTCGAAGAACTCCTGGATCGATCCGTCGTCGTAGTACACGGTCACGAACAGGTACCCGTTCTCCGAGAACGAGAACAGCACGTCGACGGGAAGATCCGTCGTCACCACCTCCTGGATCGCACGCAGCTCCGCATCGGAGCTCTCGCCCGCGTTCTCCGGGTCGAGCCGCGGATCCGGGGCGCTCATCATCGGGTCGTAGAGCGCGAGCGGAACCGGATCCTCGGTCACCGCGAAGGTGGCGCCGTCCCAAGTGCCGAAGACCGCGAAAGTGCCCCAGGTGACGTCGTTGGCGGTCTCCTTGATGTCGATCGCGTCCCAGTTCCAGCCGACGATCTCGGGACCGGTGCACTGCGGCGGGTAGGACTCGGCGATGGCGCCCAGGCAGAGCTGGGGAGCGTCGTCGCCGATCTGGAGCACCGTGCCCTGACCGACCACCGTGCCGGGGGCGGCGGGGGAGACAGCGGGCGGAACAGCTGACTGTTCGCCCGGACCCATGCTCGCGCAGCCGGCGAGCAGCAGAAGTGCCGCACCCGCAGCGGCGGGCGCGAATCGTCGAAGTGTCATGCCTCCAGTCTCGGGTTCGATCCCCGTGGCGACCACCCAACCTTTGTCGCGACTTCGTCGTCAGGCGGGTGCCTGCCGCGCAGTGCTACCCTGAATGCGTGCTGTTCGGCCTGCTTCTTCTTAGCTGCCGCGACGAGGCCTAGTTCAACGGCCTTCCTCGTCGCGGAGTTCGTCGTTGGCTGAGACCCGACTCGTAGAGAAGCAGAAGACCATGAAGAACACCCAGCAGCCCAGCGGAATGCCGGTACATCGCTACCGCTCGTACTCCGACCAGTTCCGGACGCACCTCGCCGATCGCACCTGGCCCGACAAGATCATCGAGAAGGCGCCCATCTGGTGCGCCGTCGACCTGCGCGACGGAAACCAGGCGCTCATCGATCCGATGAGCCCGGAGCGCAAGCGCATCATGTTCGATCTCCTCGTCAAGATGGGCTACAAGCAGATCGAGGTGGGCTTCCCCTCGGCGAGCCAGACCGACTTCGACTTCGTGCGTCAGCTGATCGACGAGGATGTGATCCCTGACGATGTCACCATTCAGGTGCTCACGCAGGCGCGCGAAGAGCTGATCGCCCGGACTTACGAGTCGATCGCGGGCGCCAAGCAGGCCATCGTGCACTTCTACAACTCGACGAGCGTGCTCCAGCGCGAGGTTGTGTTCCGCACCGATCAGCAGGGCGTTCTCGACATCGCGCTGCAGGGCGCGCGCTGGTGCAAGCAGTACGAGGCGACGATCCCCGAGACGAGCGTCTACTACGAGTACTCGCCCGAGAGCTACACGGGCACTGAGCTCGACTTCGCTGTCAGGGTCTGCAACGAGGTGCTCGAGATTCTCGAGCCCACCCCCGAGCGCAAGGTGATCATCAATCTGCCCGCGACGGTCGAGATGGCGACGCCGAACGTCTACGCCGACTCGATCGAGTGGATGAGCCGCCACCTCGCCCACCGCGAGAACGTGCTCCTGTCGCTGCACCCGCACAATGACCGCGGAACCGCGGTCGCAGCCGCCGAACTCGGCTACCAGGCGGGCGCCGACCGCATCGAGGGGTGCCTGTTCGGCAACGGCGAGCGCACCGGCAACGTCGACCTGGTCGCGCTGGGCCTCAATCTCTTCACGCAGGGCATCGATCCCGAGATCGACTTCAGCGACCTCGACGAGATCCGCCGCACCGCCGAGTACTGCAACCAGCTGAAGGTGCACGAGCGCAGCCCCTGGGCGGGAGACCTCGTGTACACGGCGTTCAGCGGATCCCACCAGGACGCGATCAAGAAGGGCTTCGAAGCCCTGGATGCGCGCGCCCAGGCCGAAGGCAAGCACGTCTCGGAGCTGGAGTGGGCCGTGCCGTACCTGCCGATCGACCCGAAGGATGTCGGTCGCGGCTACGAGGCCGTCGTGCGTGTCAACTCGCAGTCCGGCAAGGGCGGCGTCGCCTACCTGCTGAAGTCCGACCACGCGCTCGACCTGCCGCGCCGTCTGCAGATCGAGTTCAGCCAGGTCGTGCAGACCAAGACCGACGCCGAGGGCGGCGAGGTCACGAGCGAGCAGATCTGGGAGATCTTCCAGGACGAGTACCTGCCGGCACCGGCGGAGCGACCCGACGACAGGTGGGGCCGCTTCGAGCTGCTGTCCACGCGCACGGCGAGCGACATGTCCGGCTCGGTCGAGCTGGACGCGCGCCTGCGCATCGGCAGCGACCTCGAGGAGGTGCGCGGCGTCGGCAACGGCCCGATTGCGGCATTCCTCGGCGTGATGGCCGAGCAAGGGCACGACATCAAGCTCTACGACTACGTCGAGCACACCCTCTCGGAGGGCGGCGACGCACTCGCGGCGGCCTATGTCGAGCTGCAGGTCGGCGAGGTCCGGCTCTGGGGCGTCGGCATCGACGGCGACATCTCGACCGCCTCGCTCAAGGCGGTCGTGTCGGCGGTCAACCGCGCGGTGCGGATGCGGACCGGCGACCGCGAGCTCGTCTCGGCGTAGTCGGCGCTCCGCGTCGCGCACGTCGCGGGGCGGGTCGCCGATGTCTCACTCAGTCGTGGTGCGGTTGCCCGTCTGCGCGGTCGACCGCACCACGCCGCGGGTGACGAGCCACGCGACGATCGACGCGGCCAGGAACGCGGCGTAGCCGATCGCCCACGTTCCGGTATCCACGGGCAGCGCGTCCCAGGAGTCCGGCAACGGGATCAGCACGAGAAGAAATGCCGCGCTGGCGAGCAGGTAGCTCGCGAGCCAGGCGATGCGGTTCCACGCCCAGACGTCTGCGCCGAGGAGACCGCGCACCGGGAGGAGCGCAATCGGCAGCGCGGACGCGGCGGCAATGGTGATGCCCGCGAGAGCCTCCCAGCCCAGCAGCTCGTACCACTCGGGAGCAGCGGACCCGGCGGAGGACCACGCCGAGTACCCGATCCAGCTGGCCCCGCCGACGATCGCGAGAAAGCCGAGACCGATGAACGAGGAGGTCGCGCGGACGCGGTCGCTGAGGATCGCGCCGAATCCGATGCCGGCGATGAGCCCGAAGATGACCCCCGGCTCGAAACCGGTGAGGCGGCTGATCACGACACCGGCGACGACGATGATCAGGCTGAGCGGCCGAAATTCGACACGGGGCCGCGAGCCTCGTGCCGCCAGCGCCATCACCGTCGCGACCACCGCCCATCCGAGCGCGACCGTGACGACGAACGCGGCGAAGATCGCCAGCGTCGTTCGGATGCCGGTCGGGTCGAAGCCGAAATCGGGGTCGACGAACGCCGAGGCGACCGCGGCGACGACCAGCCCCAGCAGGGCGGGGCCTGCGCCGAGCACGGTGAGCGGAGGAGCCTGCCAAGGCTCGCGACGCTCGCCGCGGCGGGCGAGGCGTCGCTGCTCGATCCGCTCCATCACGCGGGTCGCGCTCGCGTCCAGCAGCACCGCAGGGAAGGCGATCAGCAGCGTCAGGATCAGTGCGCCGACAGCCGAGCGCAGCACTCGGTCGAGGCTCAGCGCTTCCGAGGTCGTCATCAGGGTGCTGAGCACGCTCGGCGTGTCCGGCCACGGGATGAGCTCGCCGACCGTGGGCTCGGCCGCAGCCGCAGCTGCAGCCGTGGCCGTCGGGGTCGGGATCGCAGTCGGGGTCGCGAAGACGCCGCACTCCGCTGTGAGAAGGCACGTGGCGCCCGTGACCAATGTGAGAGTGCCGGTCAGGGTGGCGGCGGCGGCAGTGGCCTGAGCGCCGCTCGGGCACGGCGTCGGCCCTCCGGCAGCGATCGTGCGGGTGAGTTCGGCGGCGTCTCCGTCGAACGCGATGGTGAGCGATCCGGCACCGATCCAGCGCAACGCGCACAGGTCGCCGAACTCGGGCAGCTCCGCGCGCGCGATCTCGTCGTCGATGGGCACGGCCTGGCCACTCGAGGGCGAGGCGACGAAGTCCCCGTCGACGATCTCGACGAGCGCGGTGCAGATCGGATCGGAGCAGTCGACGGTGAGCTCGGCGGTGACGTCGAACGTGAATCCGTCCGAGGAGTCGAGCGTGAGCGAACCGCGATACGTCATCAGCTGATCGACGGGCTCGTCGGTGGCAAGCGCGGCGCCGGGGAACGCGACAGCGAGAAACGAGGCGAGCAGGGCGGCAGCGGTCAAGGCACGATGGGCCGGGCGGCGCATAGGAGGATCTCCGAGGTCGACGAGCGGGGCGGACCCCTGCATCGAAGCGGGCCCTCGTGCGCGCCAACTTAGCAGTTCTCAGGATTGCGAGACGCCGACGTCCGTCGTGGCGGGGAGGGGTCAGACCTCCGCGTCGGGGGCGTCGCGTCCGAGCCGTCGGGGCCACAGGTTGCGGGTGATCGGACGCTGCTCGGGCAGGCTCCAGTGGAACAGCACCGCGAGGATCCGCACGACGAAGGTGAGGGCGACGCACACCACGGCGGCGATGAAGACGGGCACGCCCAGCGCGACCAGCACGACCAGGCTGGTGGTGCCGACGATCGTCGCCACCGCGTAGAGCGAGCCGACATGCATCAGCGCGATCGGAAGCCCGAGCAGCAGGTCGCGCAGGATGGACCCGCCGACGGCGGCGAGCACCCCGACGAAGATCGCGGGCACCGCGGGAAGCCCGAGCGACAGCGCCTTCGTCGTGCCGAGCGCGCCGAACAGGCCGATGGTCAGGGCGTCGAGCACGGTGATGAACGGGGCGATCCGGTTGACCAGGCGCTCCAGCAGCATTCCGAGCAGTGCGGCCGCCGTCGCCACCGGCAGGTACCAGTTGCTCAGCAGCGTGGCGGGCACCTCGACCAGCAGGACGTCGCGCAGCACGCTGCCGCCGAATCCGGTCGCGAGGCCGATGATGGCGACGCCGAGCAGATCGAGCCGTCGGTCACGGAACTGCGCGGCGAACGCGGCCCCCTGCATGCTCCCGATTGCGACGGCCAGCACGCCGATCCAGATGGGGATCTCGAAGGAGGAGGTCACGGTCCATTGCTAGCACGTGCCGCGCGCGCGGCGAATTCGGCGAATGTTTCTCGGCCGAAGCCGGGCAGCCCGGTCATGTGGTGCCCGGCCCGGAACCCGCGAACGGTGCGTCCGCCGAGGTGCAGGGTGCGCACCGTCTTGGCGGCGCCGTGCGCGCGATGCCAGATCTCGGCGACCTCCGCGAACGACAGGATCTCCGGCCCGCCGACGTCCTCGACGCGTCCGGCCGGCGACTCGCTGGCCAGCTCGGCCAGGCGCTCGGCGACCTCCGCGACGGCGATCGTCTGCAGTGAAATGTCGAGCACCCGCGTGGTGGCGAGGCGATGCTGCAGCTCGATCAGCTCGACCGGGAAGGAATGGAACTGGGTGGCGCGCAGAATCGTGAACGGGATCCCGCTGCCCTCGATCACTGCCTCGCACCGCACCTTGTCGCGGTAGTAGAAGTACGGGATGTCCTCGACGCCGACGATCGAGACGTACACCACATGCTCGACCCCGGCGTTCGCCGCGGCGCGCAGCAGGTTCTCGGTGCCGTGGCAGTCGCGCCGCCGGTTGGTCGCGAGATGGACGATCGTGGCGGCGCTGGCGACGGCCGCCTCCAGACCCGAGTCGCGGTCGAGGTCGCCGGTGACGCGCATTGCGCCGGGATGGCGACTGAGAATGTCGACCTCGTGGCCGCGCGAGCGCAGCGCCTCCACGGTCGGGCGTCCGAGCCCGCCTGTTCCGCCGGTCACCAGAGTCGTCGACATGATCGCCCCTTTGCGAATCGCCGCGCTCACTCCAGTGTGCCACGCAGCCGGCTCGCGGGGGAGACTAGGGGAGTGCCGACCTACCGTGATGAGGGCGTCGTGCTTCGCACCCACAAGCTGGGCGAGGCCGACCGCATCGTCACGCTTCTGAGCCGTCAGCACGGCAAGGTGCGCGCCGTCGCCAAGGGGGTGCGCCGCACGGCGTCCCGTTTCGGCGCAAGGCTCGAGCCCGGCATGGTCGTCGACGCGCAGTTCTACGTCGGGCGCAGCCTCGACATCGTGCAGCAGGCCGACACGATCGGCTCGTACGGCGCCGACATCGCCGACGACTACGGCCGCTACACGGTCGCCATGGCGATGCTGGAGACGGCCGACCGGCTGACGGATCACGAAGCGGGCACCCAGCACTATCTGCTGCTGGTGGGAGCCCTGCGCTCGCTCGCGCGTCGAGAGCATGACGCGGGGATGACCCTCGACGCCTACCTGCTGCGGGCGCTGTCGATCGCCGGATGGGCCCCGAGCTTCGTCGACTGCGCCGTCACCGGGGCCCCCGGCCCGCACTCGGCCTTCGTCGCTCAGCTCGGCGGGGTGGTTGCCGACGCGGTCGCTCCGCCGGGTGCGGTGCGCCTGGACGCCGCCACGCTGGAGGTTCTCGGGGCGCTCCTGGCGGGCGACTGGCCGGTCGCCGAGTCCGCCGACGAGCGGGCCCTCGCGCAGGCCACCGGGGTGGTCGCCGCGTACACGCAGTTCCACCTCGAACGGGCGCTGCGCTCGCTGCCGCATGTGGACCGATCCGGGGTGTGAACGACACCGGTGCAAGAGCGGATTCGGGGGGCCTCCGCAAGCCCTAGAGTGATCCCAACTCCCGCTTCGAGGAGTAGTGGTCACAGATGACTGATGGAGGAACCCCGGCCATGAAACTCACCTCGCGACGCATTGGCGTCGCCGCAGCAGCGCTCGCCGCGACTCTCGTGCTCTCGGCCTGCGTGCCGACCTCGACGCCCGACGACGACACGTCGATCACCGTGGCCCTGCCCGGGTCGCTCTCCAACCTGTACGTCGGCCAGGAGAACGGGATCCTCAACTACTACATCGCCTCGATCGCGCAGGAGGGGCTTGTCACCCTCGACGCCGAGGGCGAGATCCAGCCCGCCCTCGCCGAGAGCTGGGAGCAGGTCGACGACCTGACCTACCGCTACACGCTTCGCGAGGACGCCGCGTTCCAGGACGGCACCGCGGTCACCGTGGACGACGTGATCTTCTCGATCGAGATGGCGCAGGATCCGGAGCTCTCGCCCGGCTTCTCGTTCTACCTCAGCGGCATCGTGTCCATGGAGGAGACCGCTGATCGTGAGCTGACGATCACCCTGTCGGCGCCGGATGCCTCCTTCGCCACCCTGATGAGCACGACCGGCGTGCTGTACGTGACCTCGAAGGCGTACTGGGAGGCGAACGAGGGCTCGATCGGCACCGGCGAGGGCCTGCTGCTCGGCACCACGCCGTACCGCGTCACCGAGTTCGTGCCCGACTCGCATGTTTCGTTCGAGCGCGTGGACACCTGGTGGGGCGGCATTCCCGAGGTCGAGAACGTGCGCGTCGACTTCATCCCGGACGAGAACACCCGTCTGCTGGCGGCGCAGACCGGCAACATCGAAGTCGCCTTCAACGTGCCCTTCCAGCAGGCCGATCAGTGGGCTGCCATCGAGGGCGCCGAGGTGCAGTTCGTCAACGACCTGTCCTACGTCGGCCTGCTCTTCGACCTCGAGGTCGCGCCCTTCGACGACGTCAACGTCCGCGAAGCCGTCGCCCACGCCATGGACCGCTCGGCGGTCGTCGAGAGCGTGCTCGACGGACACGGCGAGGTCGCTCTGGCGATTCCGACGCCGGAGTCGCTGATCGCCGCCTACGGCGACCAGGCGGACGCCCGACTCGAAGCCCTGCCGCAGCGCGACTTCGACCTCGATGCGGCCGCGGCGGCGCTCGCGGCGTCGTCGGTGCCGGACGGGTTCACGGCCGAGCTGACCTACCCGGCGACCGGTCCGGAGCTGGGCCGCGCCGCGCTGGCGCTGTCGGCGAACCTGGCCGAGATCGGGGTCACGATCGAGGTGCGCGAGGTCACGATCGAGGAGTGGCTCGCCACCATCGGCGACGGCGAGCACGGTCTCGGCTACATGTGGTATTTCTCGACGACGGGCGACCCCGGCGAAGTGATCAGCTACCTGTACGGCCCCGAGAACCCGTCCCGCTACTCCAACTCGGCGGTCGAGTCGCTGCTCGCGGAGGCGTTCGTCGAGAGCGACCCGACGGTGCGCGCCGACCTGATCCTCGGTGCTGAGGAGCTCGCCCAGACCGACCTCGCGAGCTTCCCGCTCTGGTGGGGTCAGTCGGCGACGGCGTTCCTCGACGGCTGGACCATCGACACCGACACCCCGTTCGTCTACACGAACCCGTGGCCGGCGCTGCTGACGCGGAGCGAATGACATGAGCGGTGCGCCTCGGCGCGCGCTCCTCGCCGGGTGGGCATCCTCCTTCTGGGGGATGCTCACCCTGCGGCTCCTCGGAGTTGTCGCGATCGTCTTCGTGCTGTCCGTGCTGATCTTCGGCATGATGCACCTGATCCCCGGGGATCTGGTGCGGAACCTTCTGGGTCTGCGGCCCGCAAATGAGGAGACGATCGCGGCGATCCGCGAGCAGTATCGCCTGGACGACCCGTTCTGGGTGCAGTACGCGACCTGGCTCGGCAACGCCGTGACCGGGGACTTCGGCACCTCGATCCGGTACCAGCTCCCCGTCGCCGACGCGATCGCGCAGCGCATCCCGCTCACCGCGATGCTGTCGGTGCTCGCCATGCTGATCGCCGCCGTCACCGCGATCCCGCTCGGGGTCGTCGCGGCGCGCTTCCACCAGAAGCCGGTGGATCGCGTCGCTACTGGCGTCTCGGTGCTCGGCCTCAGCGCGCCGGCCTTCGTCGTGGCGCTGCTGCTGCTGTACGTGTTCGCGTACTACCTGCCGATCTTCCCCGTCTACGGCGGCGGTGGCGGCGACCTGCTCTCGCAGCTGTACTACCTGGTGCTTCCCTCCACCGCGCTCGCGGTCGGGCTCGGCGCCATCCTGATGCGACTGACCCGCGCCGCCATGATCGAGTCGCTCGCGAGCGACTACATCACCTTCGCGCGGTCGCGCGGGCTCGGCGAGGGGCGGGTGCTGCTGCTGGCGCTGCGCAACTCGGCGATCCCGATCGTCACCGCTGCCGGGCTCGTGTTCACCTACGTCATCGGCGGCACGATCCTCGTCGAGGTGGCCTTTGCGCTTCCCGGGCTGGGTCTCATGCTGCAGGACGCGGTGCTGTTCAAGGACATCGCGCTCGTGCAGGCTCTCGTGCTGCTGATCGCGGCCGTGATCGCGCTTCTCACCGTGGCCGTCGACTTCACCTACGCGGTGCTGGATCCGCGTGTTCGCAGCCGGAGGAGCGTCGCATGACCGCGCCCAAGACCACGGCCATCGCCCTTGGGCCCACCCTGCGCGCGGGCCGCGTCGGCTCCGTCGGCCTCGTCGTGACCGGCGGGATCCTGGCGATCGCGCTCGTCCTTGCGGGCTTCGGGTCGCTGCTCGCGCCCGACGCGCTCGTCCAGGACATCCTGCTCGGCGTCACCCCGCCCGGCACGCCCGGTCATCCGCTCGGCACCGACGAGCTGGGGCGCGACATCCTGCAGCTGCTGATCGCCGGATCCGGATCGGCGCTCGCGGGACCGGTCGTGATCGCGCTCGGCTCGATGCTGCTCGGCGTCATCTTCGGCACGGTCACGGGCTACGTGCAGGGCTGGCTCGACTTCACGATCGGCCGCGTCACCGACCTGCTGCTGGCTCTGCCCGTCGTGGTGGTGGCCATCGTCGTCGCCGGCGTGTTCGGCAGCGGCTATTGGGTGACCGTCGCGATGCTCGTCGTGCTGTTCGCCCCCTCCGACATCCGGCTGGTCCGCTCCGCGGTCATCGAGCAGTCGGCGAGGCCGTACATCGAGTCGGCTCGGATGCTGCGCCTCGGCCCGCTCCGCATCATGTTCCGGCACATCCTGCCGAACGTCTCGCCGATCATCGTCACCAACGCCCTCGTCAACTTCGCGATCGCCATCGTGGCGCTCTCGTCGCTGTCGTTCCTCGGTGTCGGCGTGTCGCCCGGCGCCGCCGACTGGGGTCGGCAGCTCGACGATGGTCGCGGACTGCTGCCGATCAACCCCGCCGCCACGATCGCGCCCGCGATCGCGATCGTCGTCGTCGCCTGCGCGGCCAACCTGCTCGGCGATGCGCTTGCCGCCCGGGCCGAGCGCAAGGGAGGCGCCGAGTGAGTGCGCATCCGGTTCTTCTCGACGCACGCGGACTCAGCGTGCGAGGCCCGCGCGGCGTGATCGTCGAGCCGGTCGATCTGCAGGTTCGCGCGGGTCGCACCCTCGCGGTGGTCGGCGAGTCGGGGTCGGGGAAGTCTCTGACCGCGCGCGCCCTCACCGGGCTGCTCGACCCGGCCCTCTCGGCGTCCGGAACGGTGCTCTGGGGCGATCGGGAGTTCGACCTCGCGGGCGCGGTCCCGTGGGCGGGCCTCCGCGGCTCGGCGATCTCACTGCTGCTCCAGGACCCGTTCACCTCGCTCAGCCCGGTGCACCGCTGCGGCACCCAGATCGCCGACACCGTGCGCGCGCTCGCCCGTCGTCGCGGCACGCGGATGACGGGCGCGGCGATTCGCGCCATCGTCGAGGACCGACTGCGGGAGGTGGGGCTGGACCCGGCCGTCGCGCGACGCTACCCGCATGAGCTGTCCGGCGGCATGCGGCAGCGGGTCGCGATCGCCGCAGCGATCGCCGGCGACCCGGATGTGCTCATCGCGGACGAGCCGACGACGGCGCTCGACGCCTCCACCCAGGGCGAGGTCCTCGCCGTGCTCGCCGAGCTGCAGGAGCGGCGCGGGCTCGGCTTGATCCTGATCTCGCACGACCTCGGCGTGGTGCGCGGCTGCGCCGACGAGGTCGTCGTGCTCTACGCCGGCACGGTCGCGGAGCGCGGACCGGCGGGGGTCGTGCTGGATGCGCCCGTGCACCCGTACACGGCGCGACTGCTCGCCGCCGACCCGCCGCTGGATCACCGCCTGGCAAAGCTGGAAGGCATCCCCGGGTCTGTGCCCGCGCCCGGACAGCGCCCCGACGGCTGCGCGTTCGCCCCGCGCTGTCTGCTGGCGACCGAGCGGTGCCGCACCGAGGCGCCGGCGCTCGAGGCGGTGCCCCGCGGGGGTGTCGTCGCGTGCCACCACAGCCGCACCCCGCTCGTGATCGAGGAGCGGGGACGTGCCGCCGAGACGGTCGCGCCCGCCGCGCCAGGCGCGCTGCTGACGGTGCGCGGGCTGCGAGCCCAGCACGGCGCGACCGAGATCCTGCACGGCGTCGATCTCGATGTGGCCCCGCGCGAGATCGTCGGCGTCGTCGGCGAATCGGGCTCCGGCAAGACCACGCTGGCGCGTTGCGTGGCCGGCCTGCACGCGCCGTCGGCGGGGGAGGTCAGCCTCGACGGAAACGCGCTCGCGCGCCGTCTCGCCGACCGCGACCCGCGTGACGTGCAGATCGTGTTCCAGGACCCGTACTCGGCGCTCAACCCGCGCCTCACCATCGGCGATGCGCTGCGCGAGGCCCTCGCCGTCGGCGATCGCCCGGCGAGCGACGTCGCCGAGCTGCTCGAGAGCGTCGGGCTCCCGGCGCGCTACGCCGCTCGACGTCCGCGTGACCTCTCCGGCGGCGAGCGTCAGCGCGTCGCGATCGCCCGAGCGCTCGCCCCGCGGCCGCGGTTGCTGATCTGCGACGAATCGGTGTCGGCGCTCGATGTGTCGGTGCAGGCGCAGATCCTGGCGCTGCTGCTGCGCCTCCGCGACGAGCTCGGCACTCCGGTGCTCGTCATCACTCACGATCTCGCGGTGGTGCGCCAGGTCTGCGACCGGGTGCTCGTGCTGCGCCGCGGTGAGATGGTGGAGTCCGGGACGGTGTCGCGCGTGTTCGATGCTCCCGAGCATCCGTACACCGCGTCGCTTCTCGCCGCCAGCGAGATCACGGCCGAACGGAAGGAGCCGACCCGCGCATGAGCGAGACGACGTCGCAGCCTCGCGTGCCGGCCATTGCCGAGCTCGCCCCCACGATCCCCGCGCTCGAGCAGTCGCCGGGGCTCGCGCTGCCGGATTCGGCGACGGAGGTGTGGGCACGCCCGACCGGGAGCGCGATCGTGCACCGGGCGCTGCTCGGGGAGGCCGCGGCCCCGCTCGCCGGGGCGCTGCTGCGACGCCGCCCGCAGACGGTCGGCTCGGTCATCACCGGCGCGTTCGGCGCCGCAGACGACCTGGCACTCGTGATCGCGGCGCTCGTCGCGCGCGAGAGCGAGGCCGGGCATCCGCTGCTCAAGTGGGAGGTGCGGCCGGGGCAGGACGTCGACCCCGCGGCGCACGGCTTCCGGGCGCTGCGCACGCCGCACCGCTCGGGCGACGGCACCGAACCCGGCATTCGCGGCTGGGTTCGCGACCTCGTCGACTGGCCGCGCGGCGAGGTGGCCTACTACCGCCAGACCACCGACTTCACCTGCGGTGGCGTCTCGGCGCTGCTGGCGCTCGAGGCGGTGGGGGAGCGACTGCTCGGCGACGACGTCGACGCGAACCGGCTGACCGAGCTGCGCACCTGGAGGACCGCCACCAACGTGCCGGCCTGCGATCCGCTGGCCCTCGCGGTCACCGTCGATCGGCTGCGCGGCGACGCCCACCGGGTCGAGGTCTACCTCGACACCGACGAGCCCGTGCTGCTGGAGGATCTCGACGATCCGGCCGAGCTGTGCTTCCGCGCCGATCTGCAGCGCCTCGCCGCCCGGGAGCTCGCCGAGCGCGAGGTGGTCTGGCACCACGAGCGGCTCGGCATGGACCAGGTCGCCGCGGCCGTGGGGGCGGGTGCGGTCGCGATCCTCCTGATCGACCTCGAACCGCTCATCGACGACCCGACGCCGCACTGGGTGGTCGCCTCCGCCGTGCGCGACGGCGTGCTGCTGATCGACGACCCCTGGGTCGAGACCGAGATCGGCGAGAGCTGGGTGATGACCCACGAGCTGCCGATGACCGGGGATGCGCTCGACGGCGTGGTGCGCTGGGGTCGCGGCTACCGCGGCGTCATCCTGCTGCACCGCTGAGTGGGGCCGGGGATCTGGCTGGCTAGGCTGACACGGTGACCTCGACCACGCATCCCGATGCGGAGCCGTTCCGGCCTCTCGACTGGACCGGGCTCTACCCGCCTGCGTTCCCCGGCGGGTCGGTTCCCGCGCACGTGGCGATCGTGATGGACGGCAACGGGCGCTGGGCCAACCAGCGCGGCCTCACCCGCACGCAGGGGCACCAGGCGGGCGAGGCGGCGCTGCTCGATGTTGTCGCCGGGGCGATCCAGGCCGGGGTGAAGCACCTCAGTGTCTACGCGTTCTCGACCGAGAACTGGAAGCGCAGCCCCGACGAGGTGCGCTTCCTGATGGGATTCAACCGGGACGTGCTGCACCGGCGCCGCGACCAGCTGAACGACTGGGGCGTGCGGGTGCGCTGGGCGGGGCGGCGCCCGAAGCTGTGGCGCAGCGTGATCGACGAGCTGCAGTTCGCCGAGCGCCTCACCGCGGGCAATTCGACGCTCACCCTGACGATGTGCGTCAACTACGGCGGCCGCACCGAGCTCGCGGACGCCGTGCGCGAGATCGCGGCGGAGGCGGCGGCGGGGCGGCTGAATCCGGCTCGCATCAGCGAGAAGACGATCCAGAAGCACCTGTACGTGCCCGACCTGCCGGACGTCGACCTGTTCGTGCGCAGCTCGGGGGAGCAGCGCACCAGCAACTTCCAGCTCTGGCAGGCGGCCTACGCCGAGATGGTGTTCCTCGACACACTGTGGCCGGACTTCTCGCGCGAAGACCTGTGGCGCGCGATCGGGATGTACGTCGGACGAGACCGACGCTTCGGCGGCGCCATCGACGCCCCGAAGCCCCGCTGACCCGTCACGAGCCGCGATCGCGCCGCCGTGTCGCACGGGTTCGGGTCAGCCTGACCTGAAGTGCTAGAATCTGTTCGGGTTGAAATGACTCTTACACCGAGTCGCCCGGGAACGGCACGGAAGGAGTCACGATGGATGTCGATCGGCAGCTCTCGCTCGCGGTCTCGACCGTGATCTTCGCGCTGCGCCCGCATCCGATCTCCGGCCGCAGCGTCGTCAGCCTGCCGCTCGTGCGCCGCACGCGCGAGCCGTTCGCCGAGCGCTGGGCGCTGCCTGGCGGCTGGGCCGACCCGGCCGAGGGGCTCGAGCAGACCGCGGCACGCAACCTCGTCGAGACGACCGGGGTGCGCCCCGGGTACCTCGAGCAGCTCTACTGCTTCGGCGCCCCCGAGCGCTCGCCCAGCGGCCGCGTCGTCAGCGTCGTCTACTGGGCGCTCGTCGCCCCCGAGCAGACCGACGCCGACCGCGAGGCCGACAACGTGCGCTGGTTCGCGGCCGACGAGCTGCCCGAGCTCGCCTTCGACCACAACCTGATCGTCGAATACGCGCTCTGGCGCCTGCGCAACAAGCTCGAATACAGCCAGATCGCGCACGCGCTGCTCGGGGAGACCTTCACGCTCAGCGAGCTGCGCCAGGTGCACGAGGCGGTGCTCGACCGCGAACTCGACCCCGCCAACTTCCGGCGTCAGATGGAATCCTCCGGCGCCCTCGTCGCCACCGACGAGCGCGTCGTCGGCGGGCGCCATCGTCCGCCGCGCCTGTACCGCTACGACTCCGCGGCGGCGCTCGTCGACCACGGCCCCCTGACCGAGCACCACGGCCTCGCCCGCGCGGGCGCCCCGACCATCACCCCTGCAGGAGAGGACGCCGACCATGGCCTCCGTTGACACCACCATTCAGCTGATCCGCACCACGGGTCGCAACGCCGAAGGGCAGCCGCAAGAGGCCTGCAGTCCGGCGCTCGCGAAGAGCCCGTGGGATTTCGATCGGGAGCTGCAGTACGGCCCCGGCTCGTCCATGGGCGACGTGATCCCGACCGGCTCACCGCGCCAGGGTGCGATCCCGCGGGAGTACCAGGACGCCACCCCCGAGGAGCTGGATGCGCGCATCCGCGCCGCCAAGGCGGCGCTTGGCGACCGCGTCGTCGTGCTCGGCCACTTCTACCAGCGCGACGAGGTCGTCGAGCACGCCGACTTCCTCGGCGACAGCTTCCAGCTGGCCAACGCCGCCCAGACGGTGCCGAACGCCGAGGCGATCATCTTCTGCGGCGTGCACTTCATGGCCGAGACCGCCGACATCCTCGCTCGCGACGACCAGGCGGTCATCCTGCCGAACCTCGCCGCCGGCTGCTCGATGGCCGACATGGCCGACGAGGACTCCGTCGAGGAGGCCTGGGCCGAGCTCGAAGCGATCTACGGCACCGAGCCGGACGCCGACGGCAAGGCGCCGATCATCCCCGTCACCTACATGAACTCCTCCGCCGCGCTCAAGGCGTTCTGCGGTCGCCACGGCGGCATCGTCTGCACCAGTTCGAACGCCGAGACGGTGCTCGAGTGGGCGTTCGAGCGCGGGCAGCGCGTGCTGTTCTTCCCCGACCAGCACCTGGGACGCAACACTGCCAAGAAGATGGGAGTGCCCCTCGAGCGCATGCCGATGTGGAACCCGCGGAAGCCGATGGGTGGCAACACCGCCGACGAGCTGCTCGATGCTCGGGTGGTGCTCTGGCACGGTTTCTGCAGCGTGCACAAGCGCTTCAGCGTCGCGCAGATCGAGCAGGCTCGAGCCGAGCACCCGGGCGTGCAGGTGATCGTGCACCCGGAGTGCCCGATGCCCGTCGTCGACGCTGCCGACTCGGCCGGATCGACCGACTTCATCCGCAAGGCGATCGCCGCCGCCACCGAGCCCACCACGTTCGCGGTCGGCACCGAGATCAACATGGTCAACCGCCTGGCTGCCGAGTTCCCGCAGCACGAGATCTTCTGCCTCGACCCCGTGGTGTGCCCGTGCTCGACGATGTACCGCATCCACCCCGGCTACCTGGCCTGGGTGCTCGAGGCGCTCGTGCGCGGTGAGGTGCTGAACCAGATCCGCGTTGCCGACGACGTTGCGGCGGATGCCCGCGTCGCACTTGAGCGCATGCTCGCCGCCCTGCCCAAGGACGCGGCCCCCACTATGAAGGACTGAGGATGCGCGTCGTCGTCGTCGGGACCGGGATCGCCGGCCTCATCACCGCCTACCGCGCGAGCGCGAACCACGACGTGGTGCTCGTGACGAAGGCAGAGTTGGCCGAGAGTAACACCAAGTACGCGCAGGGCGGGATCGCCGCGGCGATGTTCCCGGACGACAGCGTCGACTCGCACGTCGAGGACACCCTCGTCGCCGGGGCGGGCCTGTGCGACCGGAACGCCGTCGAGGTGCTCTGCGGCGAGGGCCCGCAGCGGGTGCGCGACCTGATCGCGCTCGGCGTCGAGTTCGACCGCGCGAGCGAGGAGCCGGATGCGGAACTCGCGCGCGGCCACGAGGCGGCGCACTCGCACCGCCGCGTGCTGCACGCCGGCGGCGATGCCACCGGGCTCGCGATCGAGGTGGCACTGCTGCGCGCGGTCAAGCGTCTCGCGGTGGAAGTGCACGAGCACACCTTCCTGCGCGACCTGATCGTCGACACCGATGAGACGGGCGCCCGCCGCGTCGTGGGCGTCGAGGCCATCGACCCCGACGGGCGCGAGATGACCATCGCCGCCGACGCCGTGGTGCTCGCCAGCGGCGGCGCCGGACAGCTCTACCGCCACACCACCAACCCCGAGGTCACGACCGGCGACGGGGTGGCGATCGCCTACCGCGCCGGGGCCGCGGTGCAGGATCTGGAGTTCTTCCAGTTCCACCCGACCTCGCTCGCCGTGCCCGGCAACCCGCTCGTCTCCGAGGCGGTGCGCGGCGAGGGCGCGATCCTCGTCGACGAGAACGGGCACCGCTTCATGTTCGACGTGCACCCCGACGGCGAACTCGCCCCGCGCGATGTCGTGGCCCGTGGGATCGCTGCCGCCATGGCGGCGCAGGGCGGCCGGCCGGTGCTCCTTGACGCCACCGCCCTTGGCGGCGAGTTCCTCGCCGAGCGCTTCCCCGGCATCACGCGCGTCGTCACCGAGCACGGCTTCGACTGGGGGAGGGAGCCGATTCCGGTGACGCCCGCCGCGCACTACTGGATGGGCGGGGTGCGCACCGACACCTCCGGCCGGTCGAGCCTCGCCGGACTGTACGCGGTCGGCGAGACCAGCTGCACGGGTGTGCACGGGGCCAACCGGCTCGCCTCCAACTCGCTGCTGGAATCGCTCGTCTTCGCCTGGCGGGCCGCGGATGCGCTGGACCTGCCGCCGCATCCGCTCGCCCTGGACCCGGCCGCCGTCGCCCCGGCCGCCGCGACCCCACCTCCCGCCGGCGTCGACGAAATGCAGGAGAAAGCGGCGGATGCCGACCTCGCCTCCCAGCAAACAGGCGGCGAGGTCTTCGCGCGTCCTGCATTTCGTGAGCTGATGTGGGAGCGGGTGGGGCTCGAGCGCGACGCCGAAGGGCTGCGCGCCGCCGCCGCGCGTCTCGCGGGAATGCGCGTCGTCGGCGACACGATCGACGATCACGAAGACCGCAACCTGCTCGAGCTGGGCCGCCTCATGGTGGCGGCGGCGCTGCGCCGCGAGGAGTCGCGCGGCGCGCACGCCCGTCGCGACTTCCCCGAGACCGAGGAGGCGTTCGCGCGTTCATTCCTGTGGGTGCATGAGTCGGCTCGCGCCACCGACCGGGTCGTGGCGGAGGTGCTGGCATGAGCGGAGCGATGACCCCCGAGTACCTCGACGACCTGATCCGTCGAGCACTGGCTGAGGACGCCCCGTGGGGCGACGTCACCAGTGAGGTGTTCGTTCCCGCCGACGCGAGGGCCACCGCCACGCTCTCCTCGCGCGAACCGGGGGTGCTCAGCGGCCTGACGGTGTTCGCGCGCGTGTTCCAGATCGTTGATGCCTCGATCGGGATCGATCTGCTCGCCCGCGACGGCGACGCGGTCGAGCCGGGCGCGATCCTGGCGCGGGTGACCGGACCCGCGCGCGCGATCCTGCGCGCCGAGCGCATCGCCCTGAACCTTTCGCAGCGCATGTCGGGCATCGCCACGGCGACGCGGCGCTACGTCGACGCGGTCGCGGGCACGAGCTCCCGGATCGTCGACACCCGCAAGACGACGCCGGGCCTGCGCGCGCTCGAACGCCAGGCGGTGCGCGACGGCGGCGGGCACAACCACCGCTTCTCGCTCTCCGACGCCGTGATGGCCAAGGACAACCACCTCGCCGTGCTCGCTGCTCAGGGGATCGGCACCGGCGATGCGATCCGCGCCGCGCGCGCGAAGCTCGGCCACACCGTCCACCTGGAGGTCGAGGTCGACCGGGTCGACCAGATCGAGGAGGTGGTATCGGCCGGCGTCGACACGATCATGCTCGACAACTTCACGCTCAATGAGCTCCGCGAGGGCGTCGCCCTGGTCGCGGGCCGCGCCGTCGTCGAGGCGAGCGGCGGCGTGACGCTCGACACGGTCGCCGACATCGCCGCGACCGGCGTCGACGTCATCTCGGTGGGCGCTCTCACGCACAGCGTGCGCGCGCTCGATCTCGGGCTCGACGTCGAGGTGCAGCTGCCCTCATGAGCTATCTCGACCAGGCGGCGACTCGCCCCATGCGCCGCGAGGTGCTCGAGGCGATGTGGCCGTTCCTGGCGGGCGAGTACGAGGGCGAGTTCGGGAATCCGTCGAGTCGCCACGACGTCGGCGATCGCGCCGCGCGCGCACTGGCCGATGCCCGTGCCCGGATCGCGGGGCACTTGGGCTGCCGCCCCGCGGAGGTGATCCTGACCTCCGGCGGTACCGAGGCCGACAATCTCGCGCTGAAAGGCATCGCGCTGGCGAACCCGCGCGGCCGCCACCTGGTCACGTCCGCGATCGAGCACGAGGCGGTGCTCGAGAGCGCCGACTACCTGCGTCGCCTGCACGGCGTCGAGGTCACGTTCGTCGACCTCACGCCCGAGGGGCTCGTCACCCCGGCGGCGCTTGCGGCGGCCCTGCGAGACGAGACCACGCTGGTCAGCATCCACCACGGCAACAACGAGATCGGATGCGTGCAGCCGATCCGCGAACTCGCCGCCGTGGCGCGGGAGGCCGGCATCCCGTTCCACACGGATGCCGTGCAGTCGGCTGGCTGGCTCGACGTCGGTCTGGTGGCCCTCGGCGTCGATGCCGTCAGCGTCGCCGGTCACAAGCTCGGCGCGCCGAAGGGCGTCGGCGCGCTCGCGGTGCGCCGCGGCGTGGCGCTGGAGCCGCTCATCCACGGCGGCGGGCAGGAGCGCGGGCGCCGCTCGGGCACCGAGAACGTCGCGGGTGCGGTGGGCCTGGCGACGGCGCTCGACCTGGCGGCCGCGGCGCGCGGCGCGGCCTCCGAGACGGCCGCCGCGCGCGATGCGCTGATCGAGGGTGTGCTGGCGGCGGTGCCGGGGGCACTGCTCACCGGGCCGCGCGAGCCGCGGCTGCCGGGGCACGCCTCCTTCTGCTTCCCGGGCACGAGCGGCGAGGCGGTGCTGCTCGAGTTGGAGCGGCGCGGAGTCGTGTGCTCCAGCGGCTCGGCCTGCGCGGCGGGCAGCGACGAGCCCTCGCACGTGCTCACTGCGGTCGGCATCGCGCCCGAGGTGGCGCAGACCGCGGTGCGGTTCACGTTCGGGGCGGAGTTCACGCCGGCTGATGCCGAGAGCGTGGTCGCCCGGGTCGCGGAGTCGGTCGCGGCGGTCGGCGGACTCAGCGCATCCTGAGCCGCGGTTGACGCCGACTCGAACATATGTTCGAATGAGGCATGCGGTGGAGCGGGCAGCGGTTGAGCGCGGAGAACGTCGAAGCGCTGCCCGGCCTCGCGCGCCTCAACAACCTGGTGCGCAGCGTGCAGACGCCCGAGTTCGCCGGCGTCACCTTCCACGAGGTGCTCGCGAAATCGGCGCTCAACAAGGTGCCCGGCGGCGGGGGAGCGCTGCCCTTCTCCTGGACGATCAACCCTTACCGCGGCTGTCAGCACGCTTGCACCTACTGCTTCGCGAGGCCCACTCACGAGTACCTCGACCTCGATGCAGGCCGTGATTTCGACAGTCAGATCATCGTCAAGACCAACGTCGCCGAGGTGCTCGAGCGCGAGCTCGCCCGCCCGAGCTGGCAGCACCATCCGGTCGCGCTCGGCACCAACACCGACCCGTATCAGCGCGCCGAGGGCCGCTACCGGCTGATCCCGGGCATCATCGCGGCGCTGGCGGCCTCGGGCACCCCGCTCAGCATCCTCACGAAGGGCACCCTGCTGCGGCGCGATCTGCCGCTGCTGGCCGAAGCCCGCGGGCACGTGCCCGTCGACCTCGCGTTGTCGATCGCGATCTTCGACCCCGATCTGCAGCGCTCCGTCGAACCCGGAACCGCGACCGCCGCGGCACGGCTGCAGACCGTGCGGGCGGTGCGCGAGGCGGGCTTCGACTGCGCGGTGCTGCTGATGCCGGTGCTGCCATTCCTCACCGACACCCGCGAGCACCTCGACCGCGCCTTCCGGATGCTCGCCGAGGCGGGCGCGACGAGCGTCGCCTACTCCGCCCTGCACCTGAAGCCCGGGGTGAAGGAGTGGTACCTGGCCTGGATCGAGCGGGCGCATCCGGAGCACCTGGAGCGCACCCGCGCCCTCTATGCGGGCGGCGTGTACGCGCCGAAGGAGTACCGGCGCTGGCTCGCCGAGCGCATCCGGCCGTTCATGCGCCAGTACGGATTCGAGCGCACCCGGCTCGCGCCCGGAACCGGCGTGCCGGCGTCGTCCGCGCATCCGGAGGCGGCGCATCGCGGTTCGCGCCTGCTGGCGACGGAGCTGTCGCCGCGCGCCGCCGCAGCGCTGCAGCCGTCGCTGTTCTGAGACGGCCAGATCGCACGGTGTGGCTCTTGCCGTGACGACGGACGGGCGCAATGCTCGGATCATGACATCTGAGGCTCTCGCCGCGGCGATCGACCAGTTCGGAGATCCGCGGGGGTACCTCGCGGTGGCCTCGATCGGGCTGCCGCCGCAGCGCTCGGTCGACGCCATGATGGCCGATCTCGAGGCGTGGGCGGCGGCCGATCGCGACCCGCAGGGCTACGACCCGGTCATCGAGCGGACGCGCGCCTCCTACGCGCGCCTCGTGCGAGTGAGCGTCGACCAGGTGGCCATCGGGGGTGCCGTCTCGGTCATGAGCTCGCTCGTCGCCGAGGCGGTGCCGCCGGGAGCTGAGGTGCTCGTCGCCGACAACGATTTCTCGTCGGTGCACTTCCCGTTCCTGCAGCGGCAGGGGGAGGGCGGCATCCGCGTTCGCGTGGTCGCCCTCGATGCCCTCGCTGACGAGATCCGGGATGACACTCATCTGGTGGCGTTCTCGCTCGTGCAGTCGGCGACCGGGCAGGTGGCCGACGTCGGCGCGATCCGCGAGGCGGCCGCGCGGGTCGGCGCGCTCACGTACTGCGACGTGACCCAGGCCGCGGGCGTCTACCCGGTCGATGCATCGCTGTTCGACATCACCTCGTGTCATGCCTACAAGTGGCTGTGCTCGCCGCGCGGTGTCGGATTCCTGACCGTCAGCGAGCGCGGGTCGCGGGCGCTGCGACCGCTGCAGGCCGGCTGGTACGCCGGCGACGACGTCTGGAAGAGCACCTACGGGCCGGAGATGCATCTGGCGACCAACGCCCGGCGCTTCGACGTCTCGCCCGCGTGGCAGGCGTGGGTCGGCGCCGAGCACGCCATCGAGCTGTTCGCCGGGCTCGACATGCGCGAGGTGTGGGAGCGGACCAGCGGACTCGGCGACGCGCTCTGCGAGGCGCTCGGCATCCCGCTTCAGCATCAGCCGATCGTCACCTGGCCCGACACCAGCGGGCAGGACCTGCGCACTCTGATCGCCGCCGGAGTTCGCGTCTCCGGTCGCGCGGGGCGGCTGCGGGCGTCGTTCCACCTCTGGAACGACGAGTCCGACGTTCAGGCGGTCACCCAGGCACTCTGGGGGTCGTGACCGCCGGTAGGCTGGCGTGAAGCGTCCGGCGTTCGCCGTCGACGCATCCCGCGCATCATCGACCGCGCAGCCAGCGCGGCTGACCTCTGGAGTTTCTTCGTGGCAACGCCCAACCCGCTCGATTCGATCATCTCCCTCGCCAAGCGCCGAGGCTTCGTCTATCAGGCGGGTGAGATCTACGGCGGGTCCCGCTCCGCCTGGGACTACGGCCCGCTCGGCACCGCGCTGAAGGAGAACATCAAGCGCGAGTGGTGGAAGTTCATGGTGCAGACGCGCGATGACATCGTCGGCATCGACTCCTCGGTGATCCTTCCGAAGAAGGTCTGGGAGGCCTCCGGTCACGTCGAGGTCTTCAGCGACCCGCTCGTCGAGTGCCAGAGCTGTCACAAGCGCTACCGCGAAGACCACCTGCTCGAGGAGTTCGAGGAGAAGAAGGGCCGCGCGCCCGAGAACGGCCTCGCCGACATCGCCTGCGCCAACTGCGGCACCCGCGGCCAGTGGACCGAGCCGCGCGCCTTCAGCGGACTGCTGAAGACCTTCCTGGGCCCGGTGGATGACGAGGCCGGCATGCACTACCTGCGGCCCGAGACGGCGCAGGGCATCTTCGTCAACTTCGCCAACGTCATGTCGAGTGCGCGCATGAAGCCGCCGTTCGGCATCGCTCAGGTCGGCAAGAGCTTCCGCAACGAGATCACGCCCGGAAACTTCATCTTCCGCACCCGCGAGTTCGAGCAGATGGAGATGGAGTTCTTCGTCGAGCCCGGAACCGACGAAGAATGGCACCAGTACTGGATCGACGCGTGCATGAAGTGGTACCGCGACCTCGGCATCCAGGAGGAGAACCTGCGGTTCTTCGAGCACCCGCAGGAGAAGCTCAGCCACTACTCGAAGCGCACCGTCGACGTCGAGTATCGCTTCCGCTTTGCCGGCTCCGAGTGGGGCGAGCTGATGGGTGTCGCCAACCGCACCGACTTCGACCTCAAGACGCACTCCGAGCACTCGGGCGTCGACCTGTCGTACTTCGACCAGACCAAGAACGAGCGCTGGATCCCGTACGTGATCGAGCCGGCGTTCGGCCTGACTCGCGCGCTGATGGCGTTCCTGGTGGACGCCTACAGCGAGGACGAGGCGCCCAACACGAAGGGCGGCGTCGACAAGCGCACCGTGCTGCGTCTCGACCGCCGGCTCGCCCCGGTCAAAGCGGCGGTGCTGCCGCTGTCGCGCAACGAGAAGCTCTCGCCGGTGGCGAAGGAGCTCGCCGACCGGCTGCGCCAGCACTGGATGATCGAGTTCGATGACGCGGGCGCGATCGGCCGCCGCTACCGTCGCCAGGACGAGATCGGCACCCCGTTCTGCGTCACCGTCGACTTCGACACTCTCGACGACAACGCGGTGACCGTGCGCGAGCGCGACACGATGAGCCAGGAGCGCATCCCGCTCGAGGGCCTCGAGCGCTACCTCGCGGGCCACCTCCTCGGCGCCTGACCCCCGCTCGGCGGGAATATGCGCGGGTGGAGGGCGTTGGAGTTGAGGTGAGCAACTCCATCAAGGTCGACATCTGGTCGGACGTGCAGTGCCCCTGGTGCTACATCGGCAAGCGGAAGTTCGAGGCTGCGGCAGCGGCCTTCGATGGCGAGGTCGAGGTCGAGTACCACTCGTTCGAGCTCGCGCCCGACACACCGGTCGACTACGACGGGACCCCCGCCCAGTACCTCGCCGAGCGCAAGGGCCTGCCGATGCCGCAGGTCGAGCAGATGATCCAGCGCGTCACCGACATCGCCGCGAGCGTCGGGCTCGAGTACCACTACGAGCACGTGCACCAGACCAACACCATCAAGGCGCACGAGCTGCTGCACCTCGCCAAGGAGCACGGCCGCCAGGCCGAGATGAAGGAAGGGCTGCTGAAGGCATACTTCGTCGACGGCGGACATGTCGGGCGCATCCCGGACCTCGCCGACCTCGCGGCGGACCTCGGTTTCGACCGCGATGAGGTCGTCGACGCGCTCGAAAGCGAGCGCTACCTGCCGGCGGTGAAGGCGGATGTGGCCCAGGCTGACGCCTACGGGATCTCGGGAGTGCCCTTCTTCGTGTTCGAAGAGCGCTACGGTGTGTCCGGGGCACAAGACACCACCGTGTTTGCCGACGTGCTTCGCCAGCTCAGCGCCGAGAAGGAGACCGCAGCATGACTCAGCCCACGACCCCGAGCCCGCTTGAGATGGTGGGAGCCCCGGATGCGGCGGCCTGCGAGGGCGATGTGTGCGTCGTCAACGCGCATCCCGAGCACGCGCTCGTGACGCGCGCACTCGACGCCGACGCGGTCTGAACGCCGAACCCGCCTACTCGCGCGCCGCGATCGGCTCGGTGATATCGGCGACGGTTGCCTCGAAGGAGCGGATCACCGCATCCGCCTGCGCGAACAGGCTGAGCCCGTGCTGCCCGGCCCCCATCGACACGCGACGCCCGGCCATGCTCCGGTCGGCGAAGACGGGCCAGGCCGTCGTTGAGCCGAACGGCGTGATGGTGCCGCGCTCGTAGCCGGTCGCGGCGAAGGCGACCTCCGCATCCGGCAGCTTCAGCCGGTTGACGCCGACCAGCGCCCGCAGCTTGGGCCAGGAGATCTGCCGGTCGCCGGGCACGAGCGCGAACAGGAACGTGCCGTCGCTGCGTTTGACGACGAGGGTCTTCACGATCTCGGCCGGGGTGATGCCGAGAATCTCGGCCGCCTCCTCGAGCGAGCGGGCGGGGGCGCGCTCAATGATCTCGATCTCGATTCCGCGCGCGGCGGCATCGGCTTCGACGCGTTGACGTCCGTTCGTCACCTGGTCAGGACCTTTCTGGGAGAATCGGGACGATGTCCATTCTCACCGTCACTGACCGCAACGCCGAGAGCCCGGCGTCGATTCCCGAGGCGCGCCCCGCGGCGCTCCGCATCGGGCCGATCGAGCTCGACGTTCCGGTCGTGCTCGCGCCGATGGCCGGCATCACGAACACGGCGTTCCGGCGGCTGTGCCGCGAGTACGGGGCGGGTCTCTACGTCTCGGAGATGATCACCAGTCGCGCGCTCGTGGAGCGCACGCCCGCGAGCCTGCGGCTGATCCAGCATCACGAGTCGGAGACGCCCCGGTCGATCCAGCTCTACGGCGTCGACCCGAAGACGGTCGCCGAGGCGGTCACCTTCCTGGTGGCCGAGGATCGCGCCGACCACATCGACCTCAACTTCGGCTGCCCGGTGCCGAAGGTCACCCGCAAGGGCGGGGGTTCGGCGCTGCCGTGGAAGCTGGGCCTGTTCCGCGAGATCGTCGAGGGCGCGGTGAAGGCCGCCGGCGATATCCCGCTCACCGTGAAGATGCGCAAGGGCATCGACGCGGAGCACCTGACCTACCTGGAGGCGGCGAAGGCCGCCGAGGGCGCCGGGGTCGCGTCGATCGCGCTGCACGCCCGCACGGCGGCCGAGTTCTACTCGGGTCACGCCGACTGGTCGGCGATCGCGAAGCTGAAGGAGACGATCCACAGCGTTCCGGTGCTCGGCAACGGCGACATCTGGAGCGCCGAGGATGCCCTGCGCATGGTTGCCGAGACCGGCTGCGATGGCGTCGTGGTCGGTCGCGGATGCCTGGGGCGTCCCTGGCTCTTCGGAGACCTTGCGGCCGCGTTCCAGGGCGGCCGCCTCAAGGCGGAGCCGACGCTCGGCGAGGTGGCGACGGCGTTCCAGCGTCACGCCGAGCTCCTCGTCGAGTTCTTCGACGACGAGGGTCGCGCCTGCCGCGACATCCGCAAGCACGTGGCCTGGTACTTCAAGGGCTACTCGGTCGGCGGTGAGCTCCGCGCCGCGCTCGCACGCTCCTCGAGCCTGGACGAGATCGCCGAACTGCTCGCGCAGCTCGACCCGGCTCAGCCCTACCCGGGCGCCGAGGCGGAGGGTCAGCGCGGGCGCGCCGGCACACCGAAGGTGCCGACGCTGCCGTACGGCTGGCTGGACAGCCGCGAGCTCGAGGGCGCGCAGCGCAGCGAGCTGACCGAGGGCGAAGGCGACACGAGCGGTGGCTGAGGCGCAGCCGCCGGTCGGCTACTCGGAGCACGACATCGAGCGCTGGCTTCCCGAAGACCACCACACCACCCCGCGCACCGATTTCGCCCGCGACCGCGCGCGCATCCTGCACTCCAGCGCGCTGCGCCGGCTGGCGGTGAAGACGCAGGTGCTCAGCCCGACGGCGGGGCTCGACTTCGCCCGCAACCGCCTGACGCATTCGCTCGAGGTGGCGCAGATCGGCCGCGAACTGGCGCTGCGGCTGCGGCTCGACCCGGATGTGGTCGACGCGGCGTGCCTGGCCCACGACCTGGGGCATCCGCCGTTCGGGCACAACGGCGAGAAGGCGCTCAACGACTGGGCGGCGCCCTACGGAGGCTTCGAGGGCAACGCGCAGACGCTGCGGCTGCTGAGCCGTCTCGAGCCGAAGGTGTTCGGCCCCGATGGGCGCAGCTACGGTCTCAACCTGACGCGTGCGAGCCTCGACGCGAGCTGCAAGTACCCGTGGCCGCAGGCGCAGGGGATCCCCGACCCGAGCGGCCGCAGCAAGTTCGGCTTCTACGCCGATGATGAGCCCGTCTTCGAGTGGCTGCGCGCCGGGGCCCCCGACCGCGTGCGCTGCATCGAGGCGCAGGTGATGGATCTCTCCGACGACATCGCGTACTCGGTGCATGACTTCGAGGACGCGATCGTCAACGGCTACCTCGACGTGCCCGCGCTGAGCGCGCGGGTGGACCACGAGGCGCTCGTCGATGCGATGTTCGTGTGGATCGGCGGCGAGATCTCGCGCGACGAGCTGCTCGCCGCGTTCGACCGCCTCGACGGCCTGCCGTGGTGGATCGACTCCTGGGACGGCTCACGGCGCGATCTGGCGAAGCTGAAGAACCTCACCAGTCAGCTCATCGGGCGGTTCTCGCACGCCGCGATCCATGCGACGCGTGCCGCGCATCCGCAGGTGGCGCTGGCGCGCTTCGGCGGCGACGTGCGCGTGCCGCGGGAGACGCAGGCGGAGATCGCCGTGCTGAAGGGGATCGTCGCCGCGAACGTGATGTCGACGAACTCGCGGCAGCCCTACTACGAGCGACAGCGTGAGATCCTCACCGAGCTGGCGGATGCGCTGTGGAAGCGTCCCGAGCACCTCGACACGGGCTTCGCGGCCGACTGGGCCGCGGCGGCTGATGACACCGCGCGGCGCCGCGTGATCGTCGACCAGGTGGCCTCGCTCACCGACGTCTCCGCGAATCAGCAGCACGAGCGCCTGCGGTAGACCGCGGCGCGCACGCCGCGCGCCGTAGAATCAGCCCCATGCCCGGGCTCATTCGTCGAAACGACATCGACGAAGTGCGCAGCCGCATCAACATCGCCGACATCGTCGGCGACTTCGTCACCCTGAAGAGCGGCGGCGTCGACTCGATGAAGGGCCTGTGCCCGTTCCACGAGGAGCGCAGCCCCAGCTTCCACGTGCGACCGAGCGTCGGCCGCTATCACTGCTTCGGATGCGGCGAAGACGGCGACGTCTTCAGCTTCCTGCAGAAGATGGATCACGTCACCTTCACCGAGGCGGTCGAGCGGATGGCAGCCCGCCTCGGCTACGAACTGCATTACGAGGGCGGCGGGGCGGCCCCCGATCACGGCAACCGCGCCCGGCTGATCGCCGCGAACGCCGCGGCGGAGGAGTTCTTCCGTGAGCAGCTGCGCACGCCCGCCGCGCAGGTGGGGCGCGACTTTCTCGGCTCGCGCGGCTTCGATGCCACCGCCGCCGAGCGCTTCGGCGTCGGCTTCGCGCCGAAGTCGTTCTCGGCGCTCGGCGACCACCTGAAGGGCCGCGGCTTCACGCAGGACGAGCTCACCGCATCCGGCCTGCTCAGCACGGGGGAGCGCGGCAACGTCTACGACCGCTTCCGCGGACGGCTGGTGTGGCCGATCCGCGACGTGACGGGCGCGACGGTCGGCTTCGGCGCCCGCAAGCTGCTCGACGACGATCAGGGCCCGAAGTACCTGAACACGCCGGAGACGCCGATCTACCACAAGAGCCAGGTGCTCTACGGGCTCGATCTGGCACGCCGGGACATCGCCAAGGGCAAGCAGGTCGTGGTGGTCGAGGGCTACACCGACGTGATGGCCTGCCATCTCGCGGGCGTGACGACGGCCATCGCGACCTGTGGAACCGCGTTCGGCGTCGACCACATCAAGGTGCTCCGCCGAGTGCTCGGCGATGTCGACAACAGCAACACGCAGGGCACCGGTCAGGTGATCTTCACCTTCGATCCGGACGAGGCGGGTCAGAAGGCGGCGAGCCGCGCTTTCGCGGAGGAGCAGCGCTTCGCGGCGCAGACCTTCGTCGCGGTCGCCCCGGACGGCCTGGACCCGTGCGATCTGCGCCTGCACCGCGGCGACGACGCCGTGCAGTCGCTCATCGCGACGCGGAAGCCGATGTTCGAGTTCATGATCCGCCGCCAGCTCGCAGGGCACGACCTGGAGACGGTGGAGGGCCGCGTTGCGGCGCTGCGGGCGGCCGCGCCGGTGGTCGCGGGCATCCGCGACAGCGCGATGAGCGTCGGCTACGTGCGCAGCCTGGCGGGCTGGCTGGGTCTGGACCCGCGAGAGGTGAGCCGTGCGGTCTCGTCGAGCCGCGGCGCCTCGAGCCGCGCCCCGGAGCGCTCCGCGCCGCCGCGCGCCGGGGCGGAGGAGCCGGCCGAGCCAGCGGCTCCCGAGTTCCGGCTGATGGACCTGCCGACCGACCCGCTGACGCGGGGCGAGCGGGATGCGCTGATGGCGATCCTGCAGCACCCCGAGCATGTCGGCCGCGAGCTTCTGGAGCGCGTCACCCAGGTCAAGGTCGGCAACGCCGCGCTCGGCGTGGTGCGCGACGCCGTCGCGGCCGCTCTCGCCGAGGTCCAGGGGGATCCGGACTCCGAGGACCGCTGGGTCGCGAGCGTCGCAGAGCAGGCTCCCGCGGGCTTCACGAGCCTCGTCTCGCAGCTGGCGATCGCGCCGATTCCGCAGCGTCCGGACCAGATCGGGGCGTACTGCCGCGACGTGGTCACCTCGCTCATCGACCGTGACCTGCTGCGATTGAAGGCGGAGGTGCTGGGCGCCATGCAGCGGGCGCAGTCGGACGGCGATCAGGAGCGGTGGTCGATTCTGGCGCGCGAGTCGGCGGCGCTCGAGACGGAACGTCGGCGCCTGCGCGAAAGCTGAGTTCAGTTCAGCGCGCGCGGCTCAGGCTCGGTGTGTTATCAAGAGAGGTGCTCTCGACGCGGTGACACCGGTCCGAGCCCGACACCCCACTTGAAAGGCCGCGCGTGAATCACCTGTTCGCTCTCCGACGGAGAGGTTCTGCGGCCGTTGCCGCGGCATCCGTCGTCCTGCTGCTGTCCGGCTGCGCCGGTGCGGGCGCGCCGCGTCCGATCGTCGTGGGAACCACCTCCGACATCGTCTCTTTGGACCCGGCCTCGACGAGCGACGCCACCACCACCGCGTTCCTGCACCAGCTGTATCCGAGGCTGGTGGAGCTCGACGCCGCCACCGGTGAGATCGATCTCTCGCTCGCCGAGAGCGCCGACTTCACCTCCGACACCGAGTACACGGTGACGCTGCCGACGGGGCTGGAATTCCCGAACGGCGACGACCTCACGGCCTCCGATGTCGTCTTCAGCTTCGAGCGCCAGCTCGCGATCGGTGAGACGACGGGCCCCGTGGCGCTGCTGCGCGGCTTGCAGTCGGTGGCCGCGCTGGACACCCACACGGTCGTCTTCACGTTGCGCGAAGCTGATGACGTGACCTTCCCCGCCGTGCTGGCGGGACCTGCAGGGGCCATCCTCGACGAGGAGATCTTCGCCGCCGACGCCATCACCGACGACGAGGTGATCGTCGCCGGCGGCGGGTTCGCGGGAGCGTGGAAGATCGCCGGCGTCGACGGCACGACGTACACGGTGATCAGCTCGGAGGACGATCTCGAGGATCCGACCGGCACCGTCATCACGATGGAGACGGAGCTCGACGCGGCGAGTCTCGCCGAGCGCATTGCCGCGGCCGAGGTGGATGTCGCCTTCGGCAGCTTCACCACTGAGGAGCGTTCGGAGCTGCTGTCGACCTCGGGTCTCACGACGCGCGTCCAGCCGACGAACACCTTGCTGATGCTTGCCTTCGACTTCAGCACCATGCCGTTCGGCTCCAGCACCGAGGAGGCGAACTCGACGGCCGCCGTTGCGGTGCGCAAGGCCATGGCCGACCTCGCGGACCGCGTCTCGCTCGCGGAGATCGCTCCGGCGGAGTGGTCGCCCGACTACGGATTCCTTCCCGCCGCGCTGCGCACCGGATCGCTCGAGGCCGGAACGGCTCCGGGGGAGCAGGGCGTGCTCGCCGGCTATGGCGACGCCGAAGGCGGCGCAGACGTGGAGCGCGCCGCGGCCCGGTTGGCGGACGCCGACGTCGAGACGCCGGTTCCGCTCGTGATCAGCTACGTGGAGAGCGCGGACGACGTCTCCGGCGAGGCGATCCGCGCCGAACTCGAGACGCAGCTGGAGGAGGGCGGATTGTTCACCGTGACCTTCGACGAGGTGGAGGGTCCGCTCAGCCGCGCGACGCTGGGGGCCGAGCGCTACCCGATCTTCCTCTACACGACGACGCCCGCGGGGGTCGACGTCGATGACGCGCTCACCCGCCTCTACTCCTCCGATCTGGGGCTGCCGACCGGGATCGACGACGAGACGACCGATGAGCTGATCGCGCAGCAGGGCACCACCGCGGATGTGTCGGACCGCGAGGAGGTGATCGCGACTCTCGAGGAGCGTCTCGCGTCGCGGCTTCCCACCTTGCCGCTGCTGTCAGGTCGACAGACGATCTACCTCGCGCCGGGCGTCACTCTCGCGACGATCGCCGAGTTGGGCGAAGGGTGGCTCGGCGGGCTCACCCGGCGGTGACGTGGCGTAAGTTGTGAGCGTGAGTCACTCCGCCGTCACCGTTCGCGCTGACGACCTGACGCTCGGCTACGGCGTCCGTGAGGTCGCTGTCGACGGGGTCAATTTCGAGCTGTTCGCGGGCGAGATCCTGGGCATCGTGGGGGAGGCGGGCTCGGGCAAGAGCACGCTCGCTCGCGCTGTCGCCGGTCAGACCCTGCTGGGCGAGACGCCGCCGCCGCGGATCCTCGGCGGCGGGCTGTCGGTGCTCGGCGCCGCGCTGCGTGATGCGTCCGCTCGCGTGCGCAACCAGCTGGCGTGGCGCGTCGGCTACCTTCCCCAAGACGGAGGCTCGACGCTGGAGCCGCGGATGACGATCGGCGAGAACGTCGCGTCGCCCCTGTTCCAGCGCGACCGCCGTGCGAATCCGGACGAGGCGGGCCGCCGCGCGGCCGCGCTGATCGACTCCGTTCGGCTGCCGCTCTCGGTGATGGACAAGTTTCCGCACGAGCTGAGCCGCGGTCAGCGTCAGCGCATCGCTCTGGCGCGCGCCCTCGTCGTGGCGCCCGAGATTCTCGTCGCCGACGACCCCACGATGGGCGTCGACGTCCTGATGCGCGGCCGGATCCTCGACGTGATCAAGGTGATGCAGCAAGAGCACGGCTTCTCAGCGATCGTGGTCGGCCACGATCTGCGCGAGCTGCGCACCATCACCGACCGCATCGCGGTCATGCACGCGGGGCACTTCGTCGGCTACGGCAAGGTCGACGAGGTGCTGAGCGACCCGCTTCACCCGTACGTGCGCACTCTGGCGGCGTTGCAGCGATGACCGAGTTCCTGCTGGGCGCCTACGGCGCGGCGATGGGCGGCAGCGCCCGCGGCATCGGCCGTGGTCGTAGCGGCGCCGACGGGCGCTTCGAGTACCTCGGCCTCGTCGCCGAGGTGGAATCGCCGTCCTGGGTGACGGTCACTCCGCGTCGCGTCTTCGCCGCACTGGAGGCCGATTCGGCCATTGCCGCGTGGGAGCGGGCGGAGGACGGCTCGCTTCACGAACTCGCGATGCATGACAGCGGCGCGTCGGCGTCGCCGTGCCATCTCGCGGTTGCGGCCCGTCCGTCTGGAGGCGAGGCGCTCGTCGCCGCGCGCTACGGCGATGGCGTCGTGGCGGTGCACGGCGTCGGTGCGAGCGGGGGCGACGGTCTTGGGCCCGCCGAGCAGGAGCTCGACGCGATCGGCAGCGGTCCGTGGCCGGCGCAGGCATCGCCGCACGCCCACCACGTGCTGGTTCTCGACGACGGCCGAATCGCGACCGCTGACCTCGGCGCGGATCGCGTGCACCTGCACCGCTGGCGCGGAGCGCGGCTGGAACGCGTCGCGTCGGTCGCGCTGCCGGCGGGGACCGCGCCACGGGATCTTCTGCCGCTCTCCGGTGGCAACCTCGCGGTGCTGGGCGAGTGGGGCCTGACGCTGAGCCTGCTTCGACCTGTGGGGGACACGTTCGAGTTTGCGGGCTCGGCTTCGCTTCCCGGGGAGCGGGGGCTCAGTCAGGCCGCGGCCCTGGCGCTCTCGGCCGATGGCCGCTTCGTGATCGCGGGCGTCCGCGGCGCGAACCGGATCGCGGTGACCCGCTGGGACGGCGCGGAGCTCACCGCCGTCGGCGATATCGACTGCGGGGGCGACTGGCCCCGCCATCTCGTCCGCGACAGGGACTTCGTGCACGTGGCCAACCAGCGCTCCGACTCGGTGACCAGCTTCGCGCTCGACTCCGCGGGCGCGCTGACGCCCCTCGGCGAGCCGGTTTTCGCGCCCTCGCCGACCTGTCTTGCGGTGCTTTCGTGACGGGGGCCCGGGCGGACAGAATGGCCTCGCAGGTTTGCTAAGCTAGACCGGCTGTTCGCAGCAATCCTCGGTAGCTCAATTGGCAGAGCAATCGGCTGTTAACCGATAGGTTCTTGGTTCGAGTCCAAGCCGGGGAGCCACACCGGAATCGAGTCCCGATTCCCCGCGCTCTACTCCCTCGGGAGTAGTTGCCGCGCGCCCTCAGGTCTACACGCACCCGGGCATGCGCCCGTAGCATCGGGGGATGCCCGCCTCTTCGACGTCATCCGAGGCTGCTTCGGCGATGCTTCCGCCCTGGATGCACATGCCTCGGTGGGTGACGCTGTGGCTGCCGGTGGCGATCACCTTCATCGTGCAGGTGCCGATCGCGGTGATCCGCTTGCGCACGTCGTTGCTTCCCGGGAGCGCTGTGGGCGGGCTGTTCGAGGCTCGGCCCCGCGAGGCGATCATCTCGTTCGTGCTCGCCGTGCTGGCGCCGATCGTGCTCGCGGCGGCGCGCAGGTACCCCGGGCCGGTCGTGGCGATCATCTCGGCGGCCGCCTCGGCCGACCTGCTGTTCGGCCACAACGTGAGCCCGCCCTACGTCGCTCTCGCGTTCGCCCTGGTGGGGGCGATCGTGCGCGGAGCTCGCGTCTGGGCCTGGGTCTCGACCTCGATCGCCTGGGTCGTCGCTCTCACGATCGCCATGCTCCCGCCGTTCGGCGCGTGGACCCCCGGACGGGTCGCCGTCACGACGCTCGGCATCCTGCTGCTGCTGGGGATCGGCGAGGGGCTGCGCAGCCGGATGGAGCGGGCGCGCGAGTACGTGCGCGAGCAGCGCGAGCGCCAGCGCAACCAGGTCCAAGCCGAGCGGGTGCGCATCGCGCGGGAGCTGCACGATGTGCTCGCGCACTCGCTCAGCCAGATCAACGTTCAGGCGGGGGTCGGCCTGCACCTGATGGAGCGCCAACCCGAGAAGGCTGCGGATGCCCTGGCAAGCATCAAGGAGACCAGCAAGACCGCGCTCGACGAGGTGCGCGCCGTCCTCGGAGTGCTGCGCGCCGAGCGCGGGGCCGACCCGAGCGCGCCGCTCGTGCCCGAACCCGATCTCGACCGGCTCGACGGACTGATCGCCTCGGTCCGGGCCACCGGGCTGCGTGTGACGCTCGATGACCGGGTCGCGCACGACACGGTTCCGAAGCCCGTGCAGCTGGCGGTGTATCGCGTCGTGCAGGAGTCGCTCACCAATGTGCAGCGCCATGCGATCGGAGCCCGGACGGCGACGGTCACCCTCGTGCGTGCGGGCTCTCGGCTGCACCTCGACGTGCTCGACGACGGCACGTCGGCGCCGGGGCCGGCCAGCGAGTCCGGCGGGCGCGGGCTGCTCGGCATGCGCGAACGCGCCGAACTGCTCGGCGGTCACCTGACGGCGGGGCCTGCCCCCGAGGGCGGGTTCCGAGTCTCGGCCGAGCTCCCGCTGCCCGAGCCCATCCCGGAGGAATCATGACGATCCGCGTCGCTCTCGCCGACGACCAGCACCTGATCCGTGCCGGCTTCCGGAGCCTGCTCGAGGCCGAGCCTGACCTCGAGGTGGTCGGCGAGGCGGCGACCGGCCGGGACGCCGTCGCGCTGGTGCGCCGGGAGCGCCCCGATGTGGTGCTCATGGACATCCGCATGCCCGATGGCGACGGACTGTGGGCGACCGAGCAGATCGTCGCGGAGCCGTCCCTCGGCGGCACCCGGGTGGTTGTCGTCACGACCTTCGAACTCGATGAGTACGTCGCGCAGGCGATTCGCGCGGGTGCCAGCGGGTTCCTGGTGAAAGACACCGAGCCCGTCGAGCTGCTGCGCGCTGTGCACGTCGTGGCCGCGGGGGAGGCGCTGCTGAGCCCCCGCGTCACCAAGCGCCTGCTCGAACAGGTCGCCGGCGGGCTGACCTCGCCCCCGGATGCGAGCCGACTCGCGGTGCTCACCGAGCGCGAGCGCGAGGTGCTGACGCTGGTCGGGCAGGGGCTCACCAACGATGAGATCGGTCGGGCGCTGTTCCTGAGCCCGCTCACGGCGAAGACGCACGTGTCGCGCATCATGTCGAAGCTTCTCGCGCGCGATCGGGTTCAGCTGGTCGTGGTCGCCTACGAGACGGGCCTCGTGACGCCCGGCCGCACGGAGTAGTCGACGCCGCGAGAGTGCGCCGTAGGGAGTAGTCAGAAGGCTCCGTGAGGCAGATTCGGCGTCGCGCCGCAGCGGCGAGAGTGGGCTCATCAGGTTCCGCAGGAACCCCGACCGCAAGGAGCACTCATGCTGACATCCCTCACCATCGCCGAATCCATCACCCGCTTCGGGGACCGCGGGTTCATCTGGTTCGCGCCGCTGGTGTCCCTGCTGCTCGTCGCCGCGATCGTCGTGCTGATCGTTCTGCTCGTGCGCTCGCGCAACCGTCTCGCCGCCGTCGCTCAGAACGTGTCGGCCTCCGACGCGGGGCGCGCAGCGGAGGCGACTCTCGGCGAGCGCTTCGCCCAGGGCGACATCGATGAGGTCGAGTACCGTGCCCGTCTCGAGGTGCTGCGAGCGAATCGCCCGACGCCGCCGAACGCCTAAGCCGACCCGCGCGGCCGACACCGCGGGTAGTCTCTCCTTCGGGCCCGAACGCCCGAAGGAGAGACCTGCGTGAACGACTGGATTCAGGACAACTCGTTCGTTGTCATCGTCGGCCTGGCCGTGGCGGCGGGCGTCTTTCTCGTCGCAGCGCTCGTGCTGGCGGTGCTGTGGCGTCGCGCTCGTCGCGGGACCGGTCGCGACGGCAGCGACCGCGTCACTCTTGAGCGCGAGCGGCTCGACCTCGAACTCGAGCTTGCCGAGCAGGGCTCGCGCCTCACCATCGTGCGCGAGCTGCACGAGCTGATCGTGCACTCCGTCTCGGTGATCATCAGCCAGGCTGACGGCGCCCGCTACGCGGCCGCAGCCGATCCGCAGGTCGCGGCGCGCACCGCGGCGACGATCGCCGACACCGCCCGCACCACGCTCGGCGACCTGCGTCGCGTGATGGATGTGGTGCGCGCGGGAGAAGCGCAGGCCGGACCGCAGCCGAGTCTCTCCTCGGTGCGGGAGCTGTTCAAGGTGATGCGCGACGCGGGGCTCGTGATCGAGTTCGTCGAGACGGGGACGCGGCTCGACCTGAAGCAGGGCACCGAGCTGGCGATCTACCGCATCCTGCAGGAGGCGCTCGCGAACTCGCTCGGGCACGGCGGTGAGGGCACCCAGGTGCGGGTGAGCTTCAAGTGGACCGACCACGGCCTCGAGGTGCTCGTCGACGACGACGGCATCCGCGCGCACGCGCGCCGCGACGGTCGCGACCCGAACGTCGAAGCGCAGCAGCGCGCCTACTCGCAAGACGACGATCTGGCTGCGCTCACGCAGCGTCCCACCGGCCGCGGAATCTCCGATATGCGCCAGCGCGCCGAGCTGTTCGGCGGTGTGTTCAACGCGTTCGAGGTGCCGGGGGTCGGATTCTCCGTCTCGGCGATCTTCCCGGGGATCCACCGCGCACCGCGTGCGGAGAGCCGGTGAGCCCTCGGCGCGCGCCGGCCCCGCCGATCCGGGTGCTGATCGTCGACGACTCCAGTCGGCAGCGGGAGGGCTGGGCGTTGCTGCTCGGCTCCCAGCCTGAGTTCGAGGTCGTCGGGCAGGCGAGCGACGGGGCGGGGGCGCTCGCGTTCGCCCGCCGCAACCCGGTTGACGTGGTGCTGATGGACCTGCACATGCGACGCGTGGGAGGCGCGGTCGCCGCCGAGCGCATCCGCACCGACGACCGGGTCGCCGAGCAGGGCACCCCGCCGCGCGTCATCCTGTTCGCCACAGTCGACCTGGACGAGCAGCTGCCGGCCGCCGCCGAGGCGGGTGCTTACGCGGTGCTCTTCAAGGATGTCGAGCCCGAAGCGCTCTTCGACGCGATCCGGTCGGCGGCCGCCTACCGCCCGAGCTGAGCGGTCAGGCGTCGAGGTCGTCGACGCCGGGCATCCACGACTTGCCGGGGGAGCCCCAGCTCTGCTTCTTGATCGCCTTGACCACCGCGCGGTTGTGCGGGTAGCTGAGCCGATCGGCGTAGAGCACGCCGTCGAGGTGGTCGTACTCGTGCTGGAAGATGCGCGCGAGCCAGCCTTCGGCCTCGATCTCGAAGGGCGCCCCGGAGGCGTCCTGGGCGCGCAGCAGTGCGCGGGCGGAACGGCGCAGCGGGAACCGCTCGCCGGGGATCGACAGGCAGCCCTCCGACTCCTCGTCCTCGTCCGGCTCGCCCGGTTCGGGGGGCGAGATCCACAGCTCCGGGTTGATCGCGGTGCCCTCGTGGTGAACGCCGTCCTCGTCGTCCCAGCGGTAGACGAAGACGCGCAGCGGCACGCCCACCTGCGGGGCGGCGAGACCGACGCCGGGGGCGGCGTCCATGGTGTCGACCATGTCGCGCACCAGCTCGGCGAGCTTCGGCCCGAAGTCGGTCACCTCGGAGGCGGTGGTGTGGAGTACGGGATCTCCCGTGATGACGATAGGGAGAACGGCCATGGGTCAAGGATATCGGCGCGGATGCCGCTAGATTCGATTGGTGCCCCCCGTTCTGAGCGATTTCGATGCCTCGAGCTTCGTCGGTTCGCTCGCCCCCGTCGGCATCGTGATCGCCCTCATCGGCGCGGTGTTCCTCTCGCTGGGGGCGCAGTTCCAGCATCGCGGCGTGGAGCAGGTCGAGGCGTCGCACGGGTCCGGGGCGAAAGCCGGACTCAGTCCGGGGCAGCTGTTCCGCCTTCTGGCACGGCCGTGGTGGGCGCTCGGCACCCTGATGCTCGGCCTGGCGATCGTGTTCCAGCTGACCAGCCTCACCTTCGCGCCGCTCATCGTGGTGCAGCCGCTCGGCGTGGTCGCGCTCGTGCTGACCTCGATCCTCAACGCTCGGCTGTCGGGGCACCGGCTCGATCATCGGGCGCGCAACGCGATCTTCATGTGCGTCGGCGGTATCGGCGTCTTCGTCGCGATCGCCGCCGTCTATGCCAAAGAGCACGTGCTCGGGGATGCGCAGCTCATCATCGTGCTCTCGGCCCTCGCCGCGATCCTCGTCGCGCTCGGCCTCGCCTTCGTTCGTTGGCGCACCAGCGCCGGGGCGATCTTCTACATCCTCGCCGCGGGCGTGCTCTACGGCTTCGTCGCCACCCTTGCCAAGGCAGTCATCAACCGGCTCGGCAACGGCAACTTCGAGTGGCTCACCGTGCTGTGCATCGTCTCGCTGCTGGCCGCCGCGGCGCTCGGCGGCTACTTCGTGCAGACGGCGTACTCGGTGGGCGCCCCCGACCTCGTGATCGCCGGGCTCACGGTCGTCGACCCGCTCGTCGCGGTGGTGATCGGGATCACCGTGTTCGGTGAGGCATCCGAGGTTCCGCTCTGGGTGATCCTGACCTGGCTCGTCGTCGGCACGGTCGCCGTGATCGGCGTGTTCCAGCTCGCGCGCCATCACCCGCAGACTCACCGCTAGTCGCGTCGGCGTTCCCCCCGCACTGGGGTACCTTGAAGGGTGCCCGACACCCGAGCGAAGGAATCCCCGCGTGCCTGACGCCTCCCCGGCCGCCGCGAGCGCGCCGCTGAGAATTCTGCTGGGCTGCGACACGTTCGCGCCCGACGTCAACGGATCGGCGAGCTTCGCCCGCCAACTCGCCGTCGGCATGGCCGACCGCGGACACCAGGTCGAGATCATGGCTCCCGCGCCGAAGGGCGTGCGCGCCGGCACCTACCGTGAGATGTACGGCGGCACCGAGTTCACGGTCTACCGCATCTACAGCTGGCGCTGGATCTTCCACCCGTGGCTGCGGTTCGCGCTGCCGTGGCGCGCCGTCGCCAACTCGAAGCGCGTGCTCGCGCTGTCGAAGCCCGACGTCGTGCATTTCCAGTCGCACTTCGTGCTCGGGCGAGGCCTCTCGATCGTCGCCGAGCAGCAGGGTGTGCGCCTCGTCGGCACGAACCACACCATGCCCGAGAACATCGCGCAGCACGTGCAGATCATGACGAAGTCGATGCTGAAGGCGCTCATCCGCGCCCAGTGGCGCGCCGCCGCGCGCGTCTTCGAGCGCTGCGACGCGGTGACGAGTCCGACGCGGCGCTCCGCCGACTACCTGGAGGAGAACACCGGGCTGCGCGACACCTACGCGATCTCCAACGGTCTGCGCCTGGATGCCTACACACCCGACTTCACAGCCCGTGAGCGCAACCGGATCGTCTTCCTCGGCCGTGCCGACGAGGAGAAGCACATCGAGGACCTCATCCGCGCTGTCGCGAAGCTCGACCCCGCGCTCGACGTCGCGGTCGACATCCTCGGCGACGGGGATCAGCGCCAGAAGCTCATCGCGCTGGTGGAGGAGCTGGGGCTGAAGGACCGCATCCGGGTGCCCGGTCGGGTGAGCTACGACGAGCTGCGCTCGACGCTGAATCGCGCCTCCGTGTTCGCCATGCCGTCGATCGCCGAGCTGCAGAGCATCACCACGATGGAGGCGATGGCGTCGGGGCTTCCGGTCGTCGCTGCCGACGCGATGGCGCTGCCGCACCTGGTCACCCACGGCGTCAACGGCTACTTGTACCCGCCGCGCGATGTGGACGCCCTCGCCGCACGCCTCACCGACGTGCTGAGCGCGCCCGAGGCCGAGCGCGAGCGCATGGGCCGCGCCTCGCTTCAGGCCGTGCAGGCGCACGACCTCGACCGAACGATCGACGCCTTCGAGGCGATCTACCGCGGCGTCCCCGTCACCCAGCCGGTCGAGTAGCCGCGCAGCGGCTCTTGCCGGTCGAGTAGCGGCGAAGCCGCGTATCGAGACCAGCGCCGCGCCAGATGAGCCGGTCGAATAGCCGCGCAGCGGCGTATCGAGACCCACCCCCGCGCTCCCGATACACTCAAACCCGCACGGGGCGGTAGCTCAGCTGGTTAGAGCAGCGGACTCATAATCCGTCGGTCACGGGTTCAAGTCCCGTCCGCCCTACTCTCGCGCTTCGACTCGACGCGCCGTGCGTGCGCATCCTTTGCGGCGTCGATCGCCTTCTTGGCGGTCGTGTTGACCTTCTTGCTGAGCTTCCGTGCGCCGGTGAACTCGGTCGCGAGCACGCCGAGCCCGCCGATGGCGATGAGGGTGCCCGGGCCCGGCAGCGGCATGAGCACGAACCCGACGGCGATGGTCGTGCCGCCGACAACGCCGACGCCGGCACGGTAGAGACGGTTCGCGGTGGGGTTCAGGCGGATGCGCTCCCGGCGGCTGAGCGGCGCGTCGGCGTCGGCGGCTTCGGCGCGCGACTCCGACGATCCTGCAGACATGCTCGGAGTTTAAAACCCGAGCCTGTCGATACCCTGATCTGATGCAGTGCTCCTACTTCGACGCGGGCGTGTGCCGCTCGTGCGAGTTCATGGGGCAGCCTTACGAGGCCCAGCTCGCGGGCAAGGTGTCCACGGCGCGCGCGGTGCTGGGGGAGACTTCCGGTGCCGACGTGGCCGAGTGGCTCCCGCCCGCCGCCAGCCGGGAGGACGACTTCCGCAACAAGGCGAAACTCGTCGTCGGCGGCACCGTCGATGCACCCACGCTGGGCATTCTCGACGAGCGTCAGCGCGGGGTCGACCTGCGCGAGTGCGGCATCCACGCGCCCGGTCTGCGCGCTGCGGTCCCGGCGATCGCCGAGTTCATCGGGCAGGCCCGGCTCACCCCCTACGACGTGCCCGGGCGCACCGGCGAGCTCAAGCACGCTCTGCTCACCGAAGCGCCGAGCGGCGCGCTCATGCTGCGCTTCGTGCTGCGCTCGACCGAGTCGGTGTCGCGCATCCGCAAGCACCTGCCGAGCCTGCGCGCCGCCCTGCCGAGGCTCGAGGTGGTCAGCGTCAACCTGCAGCCCGAGCACAAGGCGGTGCTGGAGGGCCCCGAGGAGCAGCTGCTCACCGAGGCCGACAGCATCGGGATGCGCGTGGGCGGCCTTGACCTGCACCTGCGGCCGGGCGGCTTCTTCCAGACGAACACGGCGATCGCCGAGGGCATGTACGCGCAGGCGCGCGAGTGGGTCGAGGAGGCCACGCCGGCGAGCGTGTGGGATCTGTACTGCGGCGTCGGCGGGTTCGCCCTGCACGCCGCGGCGCCCGGCCGAGCGGTGCTCGGCGTCGAGACGAGCGAGCAGGCGGTGCTCAGCGCGCGGCGCACGGCCGCCGAGGCGGGACTGGCCGACGTCGAGTTCGCGGCGCTGGACGCGACGGCGTTCGCCGAGACCGCCGCCGAGCATCCCGAGCTCGTCATCGTCAACCCGCCCCGGCGCGGACTCGGCGAGCGGCTCACCACCTGGCTGGTCGCCTCCACGGTGCGCACGATCGTCTACTCGAGCTGCAACGTGCACTCGCTCGAGCGCGACCTGCGCGCGCTGCCCGGGTTCGTCGCGCGACGGGTGCGGGTGTTCGACATGTTCCCGCAGACCGCGCACAGCGAGGTCATGGTGCTGCTCGAGCGCCGGGGCGCCGGACTCTAGGCCTGCCGTCGCGCTACGGGTGCACCGGCGCGGCCGTGTAGGCCGCCGCGACCGCAGCGTCGCCGCTGAGGCTCAGCGCGGGGGTGTCCGCGAGCGTCACGCGATCCCAGGCGAAGGCGGCGAGCCATCCCGCGGGCCCGGCGACCGTCGTGGTGCCGGGGCGGAGGGAGGAGGCGCCATCGTTCTGGGCCACCTGCCAGTCCTCGAGAATCGTCCAGCGCACGCCCGCATCCGTCGCGTGCAGTGCGAACGGGGCCGGCAGCCGGTCGAGGTTCGGACGCGAGCGGTCGAGGAACACCCCGAGGTGCTCCGCGATGCCGTCGGCGAACACCGCCGCGCTCGCCTCCGCGGGCGGGGCGTAGCCGGTGCCGTCGGCGGTGCGCAGGTCGCCCAGGTGCATCGTCGTCTCGTGCAGCATGCGCCGGCGCCAGAAGCCGGCGGTGCCCGGCTTGTCGTACAGCGTCCAGCAGGCGCGCGTCGATGCGGTGCTGGTCAGGGCATCGAGCAGCAGGCTGCGAGATTCGCGGAACCACGGCTCGAGCTCCGCGGGATCGGGCTTCCGGTGGGCGCCGCGCTCGGCGCACTCGCCGCTGCGCACCGTCGCCGCCACCCAGCGGTAGATGCCGCCGAGGTGGTCGACCATCCGGGCGACGTCCTCCCAGATCGGGTTCGCGACGGCTGCGTCGGGAGCCAAGCGGCCGGCGTCGCGGGCGAAGGCATCCGAGAGATCCGCGATCGCGGTCAGCGGATCGCCGACGGCGTCGAACAGGGAATCGGTCACTCAACGACGCTAGCAGTGCGACCCGCGCCGACTCGTGCCGACTCGGGGGAATGTGCCCGTGTCGGCGTGCGTTGCATACCCCGACCCGACAGGATGGAACCATGACCGAGCAGAGCACCGCGACCGCCCCCACCACCGCCGAAGACGCCTTCGCGCTCTACCACTCGCGGCGCGAGCAGGCGGTCGTGCAGCCGCTCGGCAGCCTCGCGCTGGTCAACACGCAGGTGGTCGACTCGGAGCAGCCGATCTGGGGCGTTCCCGGGCGCTGGGCGCCGCTGGAGGCGGGGGAATCGGGACTCAAGGTCATCGCGGCCGCGGCCGACGGCATCCGCATCAACGGCGAACTCGTCGACGGCGAGGCGATCGTGCGCGGCAAGGATCACGAGACGCCGGGCGACGTCGTGTTCAGCGATACCGTGCGTGGCGCGGTCATCGCGCAGGCGCACGGCGGCTACGCGCTGCGGGTGTGGGATGCCAACTCGGAGGGCATCCAGAACTTCGGCGGCATCGACGTCTTCGACTACAACCCGGACTGGGTGATCACGGCGCGCTGGGAGGAGAACCCCTCCGGCACGACGGTCGGCTTCGAGCACCTGAAGGACGACGGTGTGACGCGCGAGCAGGTCGTTCCCGGCCGGATCATGTTCGAGCGCGACGGGCACGAGTTCGACCTGGCCGCGTTCAAGGCCGGACGCGCCCTGCAGCTCGTCTTCGCCGATGCGACCAACGGTGAGTCCACCTACAGCGTCGGCCGGTTCCTGTTCCTGGCGCCGAACGCCGACGGCACGATCACCCTCGACTTCAACCGCGCGGTGATTCCTCCCTGCGCCTTCAGCTACGCCTTCAACTGCCCGATGCCGCCGAAGCAGAACCGCTTCCCGTTCGCCATCGAGGCGGGCGAGAAGAACGTGCTCGGCAAGGACGGCCAGCCGCTGCACTGAGTCGCGGTCGGTTCGCCCGGCGGCCCGCCAGCCGGTCCCGCCGTGTCCCGGGCCCGCGGCGTCCCGGTATCGCTGTTCCCCGGTCTCGCTGTTCGCCGGTATCGCTGTTCCCCGGTTCCGCCGCGTCCGGGCTCTGTGGCGCGCCACCCCGTTCAGAAATGCAGGAGATCTGACGGATGCCGGGCTTGGACGCCCTGTGAATCCGGCACCCGCACTCCGCCGCTCCTGCATTTCGTCAAGGGAAGCGGTGGACGGGCGCGGGCGGGGCAGCGCGACGCGTGCGGCCGAGGTGAGTCGTCGGCGCGGGCCTACGCAACCGCCGCTATTCACGAAATGCAGGAGATCTCGCGGATGCCGGTGTCGCCTGCCCTGAGAATCCGGCATCCGCGTTGCGATGTTCCTGCATTTCGTCAAAGCACAGGCCGGGCGGCGCGCGGGCGCGCGTCGGCGGCAGGCGCGAAGATGGGGTGTGCACATCGCGTTGAGTTCGGCGGGCGAGAGCGTCGTCGCCGTCGAACTCGATGGCGCTCTCGCCGAGGTCGCCCGGCACGAACTGGGCCGCGACACGCTCGCGGCGTGGATCGCCGAGCGCGAGCCGCAGCACCCGCGCTGGGTGTGGGGCGACTCGTCGCGCTGGCACGCCGAGCTGCTGGCCGAGGGAGTCCGCGTCGAGCGGGCGCACGATCTGCGACTGTGCCGGCGCATCCTGCGCGGCTCGACGCACATGCGCGGCACCGCGCTGGCCCGCGCGCCACGCGACGACTGGGACGCGCCCGCGCTCGAGCGAGCCGCCGTCCGGCGCGACGGGCTGTTCGATCTCGAACCGGCGGCGGCCCCCGAACCGGACCCCGTCGAGGAGCTGCGACGCCAGCGCGCCGCCGTGGCGGACTCCGATGCGCCCGGCCGGCTCACCCTGCTGCTCGCGGCCGAGAGCGTCGGCGCCCTGATCGCCGCCGAGATGCGCTTCGCGGGGCTGCCGTGGAATGCCGAGCGACACGACGACATCCTGACCGAGGCGCTCGGACCCCGGCCCGCCCCGGGCGAGCGCCCCGCGCTGATGACCGCCAAGCTCGCCGAGTTGCGCGACGCGCTCGGGGTCGACGACGTCAACCCCGAGTCCCAGCCGAGTCTGCTGCGCGCGCTGCAGAGCGCGGGGCTCCGCGTGCAGAGCACCAGCAAGTGGGAGCTGCGCGGCCTCGAGCATCCGGCGATCGCGCCGCTGCTGGAGTACAAGTCGCTGCAGCGCCTGTTCACCGCTAACGGCTGGAACTGGCTCGACGAGTGGGTCCACGACGGCCGGTTCCGCCCCGTGTATGTGCCCGCCGGTGTCGTCACCGGTCGCTGGGCGAGCGACGGCGGCGGGGCGCTGCAGCTGCCGAAGTCGGTGCGTGCGGCCGTGGTCGCCGATCCGGGCTGGACGTTCGTCGTGGCCGACGCCGCCCAGCTGGAGCCGCGCGTGCTGGCGGCGATGTCCGGCGACCTGGCGATGGCGCGCGCCGGGCAGGCCCACGATATGTACGAGGGCATGGTCACCTCGGGCGCGGTCGAATCGCGTGAGCAGGCCAAGTACGGCATGCTCGGCGCGATCTACGGCGGCACGACGGGGGAGAGCGGTCGGATGCGCCCCCGCATCGCCCGCGCCTTCCCGCGCGCGATGGAGTTCGTCGAGGCTGCCGCCCGCGCGGGCGAACGCGGCGAGTCGGTGACGACCTGGCTCGGCCGCAGCTCCCCGGCGGGCAGCGCCGCCAACTACGACGAGACGCGCACGGATGCGGAACAGCGTCGCGCCCGCACGGATTCCGCCGCGTGGGGCCGTTTCACCCGCAACTTCGTGGTCCAGGGGACCGCCGCCGAGTGGGCGCTGTGCTGGATGGGGGCGCTGCGCCGGCGGCTGTGGACGATCGGCGGGGGTGACTCCTTGGCGGAGCCGGTCACCGGGCGGCCGCATCTGGTGTTCTTCCTGCACGACGAGGTGATCGTGCACACCCCGCAGGCGCATGCCCCCGCGGTGGAGGCAGCCCTGCGTGACTCGGCCGCCGAGGCGGGGCGCCTCCTGTTCGGTGACGGCCCGGTGGAGTTCGCGCTGAGCGTGATCACCACGGCGAACTACGCCGAGGCGAAGTAGCCGGACCGCCGGCGCACAGCGGGGGCACAAGCGCCGAACAGCAATCACATGCTTGTGATTCCTGAGCATTGTGCGCGATAATCGAGCAACAACTGAATCCGATTGCAGATCGATGGGGAAGTCGCATCTGAGGATCGGAGGAGTTGTGACTGTTGCAACCGGTGATGACACCGTTATTCGTCGCGCCTTCACGCGCGGCGTCGTCTACGTGCACTCGGCACCCCGTGCACTGTGCCCCCACGTCGAGTGGGCAGCTGGTCGTGCTCTGGGTCGTGCCGTCAACTTCGACTGGCGTCCGCAGCCGGTGCTCAAGGGTGCCCAGCGCACCGAGTACTACTGGGAGGGCCCTGCGGGCACCGGGGCCGAACTCGCCTCCGCACTGCGCGGCTGGGAACACCTCCGGTACGAGGTGACCGAGGACCCGTCCGCCGGCTCCGACGGCGGACGCTGGATGCACACCCCCGAACTCGGCATCTACTTCGCCCAGACGGATTCCGCCGGCAACACGGTCATTCCCGAGGACCGCGTGCGCTTCGCCATGGAGTCAGCGGGATCGGATGCCTTCGAACTCCACCGCGAACTCCGGCTCGCGCTGGGTCAGGCCTGGGATGACGAACTGGAAGTGTTCCGCCACGCGAGCGATGAGGCGCCCGTGGTGTGGCTGCACAAGGTGGGTTAGGAGCGATCATGCGAATTCTGCACCGGGAGTGGGATGACGTCCTGGAGGGCGTCGCGCCGCCGCTGCTCGACCTCGCGGAGCTGGAACGACTCGTCACCGCTGACGAGCTGTACCAGCTCGAGGACGACTGCACCGAGCACGACGGGTGCCGTCCGATCCGCCTCCGCTAGCACGCGGGCCGGCGATCTAGCCGATCAGCAGGCGTTCGAGGTTCTCGATCGGGGCGTACCAGCCCTGCTCGAGCACGTACGTTTGGGCGAGCTTGTCGAGGCCGAGGATCACGGCGACGCCGACCACGACCATGATGATGCCGACGATGCGTCGGAACCAGCCGTCGGGGCGGTTGAGCAGTCCGAGCTTGCGCGCGAAGGACTGCCCGAGCAGGGCGACCAGCAGCAGCGTGATCGCAAGGCCCAGCGCATAGGCGATGATCGCGGCGAGACCTTCGCCGAACGAGGCCGGCAGCACCGCGGCGATGATGAGCGCGTAGGTGGGGCTGCAGCTGCTGAAGGTCGGGCCGAGGGCGGCGCCGAGCAGCAGATCGCCGGCGGGTCCGCCGACGCGCGAGGAGCGGTCGAGAGCGGCCCCAGAGCGCGCCTGCAGCCCGGTGACGAGCATGAGACGCTCCCACAGGTGCGGGAACACCAGGGTGATGCCGAACAGCACGACGATTCCACCGGCCACGATCTGCCAGACGACCTGAGGCACGCCGAGGAGCGCCGTGGTGGCCTTCAGCAGCAGCGTGAACGCGATGACCGACACAGCGAGACCCGTGGCGATCAGCACGGGGCGTCGCCACGCGGGAGCGCTCTGAGCGCCCCCGTCGGTGCGGGCGATCGAGCCGCCGACGATGACGGGAAGAAGGGGAAGAACGCACGGCGCGGCGACGGTCAGCACGCCCGCCACGAAGGCGACGAGAAGCAGGGTCAGCACAGTGCTCAGAGCATCGCGTCGACGACGGCGGCGAGAGTCGGCTCGTTGTAGACGACGAAGGACTGCAGGCTTGTGCCGTCGTTGTCGACCTCGACCATCGTGGTCTGCACCGTCACGCCGTACTTCTGGCGGAGATCCTGGTGCGTGTCGTAGTCGACCTTGATGATCGTCACGCCGCTCGGAACACCTTGCGCGAGGATGTCGCTCTCGAGGCTGCGGCACTGCGGGCACCACGTCGCGTGGAAGAACAGCAGGATGCGGCCGTCGGCGTTCGCAATCGCCGTGTCGCTGTATTCGATGTAGCTGCCAGCGGTGGCCGCATCGTCGGCACCGGACTCGGAATCAACCGAGTCGGCTTCCGTCGCGGGAGATGAGGTTGTCGTCTCGGGCATCGTGTCCAGCACCGAACCCCCGCTCGATCCTTGAATCGCGATCACGGCGATCACCGCGATGGCGATGATGCCGGCGAGGATTCCGATGATGGCTCCGGCGCGCAGTTTCATTCGTTCAGTCTGGCAGAGCGCCGAAAGGGGGCGCCGGACTCCTCCGGCGCCCCCAGGCGATTCTCAGACTGCACGTCAGCCTTCGTAGCTGCGGATCGCGATGACCGAGTTGTGGCCGCCGAATCCGAAGCTGTTGCTGATCGCGAGCTGCGGCTCGTCGCCGAGCTTCTGCACGCCGGCGCTCACCAGCAGCGGGATCTCCGGATCCTGGTCGACGAGCGTCGCGGTCGGCGGCGCCTGACGCTCCTGCACGGCGAGGATGGTGAAGATCGCCTCGAGGGCGCCGGTTCCGCCGAGCAGGTGGCCGTGCGCCGCCTTCGTCGCGGAGACCGGGATGCCCTTCACCCGCTCACCGAAGATCGCGAACAGCGCCTTGTACTCGGCGATGTCGCCGACCGGCGTGCTCGTGGCGTGCGCGTTGATGTGCGTGACCTGGTCGGCGGTCGCGCCGGCCTGCTCGAGGGCGGCGCGCACCGCACGGGCAGCTCCGCGACCCTCGGGGTCGGGGGCAGTGATGTGGTACGAGTCGCTCGTGACGCCGCCACCGGCGATCTCGGCGTAGATCTTCGCGCCGCGCGCCTTCGCGTGCTCTTCGGTCTCCATCACGATGCTGGCGGCGCCCTCGCCCATGACGAAGCCGTCGCGGCTGACGTCGTAGGGGCGCGAGGCCGTCTCGGGGGAGTCGTTGCGCTTCGACAGCGCCTGCATCGAGGCGAAGGCCGCGAGCGGCAGCGGGTGGATGCAGGCCTCGGTGCCGCCGGCGATGATCACGTCGGCGAGCCCGGCCTGCAGGTGGTCGTAGGCGTTGGCGATCGCCTCGGTGCTCGAGGCGCACGCCGACACGTCGGTGCGGGCGAACGCACGCGCATCCAGGGCCATGCTCACGGCCGCGGAGGCCGCGTTCGGCATGAGCATGGGGACCGTCATCGGCAGGACGCGGCGCGGGCCCTTCTCGCGGAGGGTGTCCCAGGCGTCGAGGAGCGTCCAGAGCCCCCCGATTCCGGTCGAGTATTCGACACCGAGTCGCTCGGGGGCGAGGTCGGTGATCGCCGCGTCGGCCCAGGCCTCGCGGGCGGAGATGAGCGCGTACTGCGCCGAGGGGTCGAGACGCTTGATCTCCTGGCGCTCCAGCACCTCCTCGGGGCGAACGCGAGCCTGTGCGGCGAAGGTGACGGGCAGCTCGTGCTCCGCCACCCAGTCCTGCGTGAGCGAGCGAACGCCGGTCTCACCGGCGAGCAACGCGTTCCAGCTGTCGCGCGCGGTGCCGCCGAGCGGCGACGTCGCGCCGATTCCGGTGACAACGATCTTCTTGGTCATTCCAACTCCCGTAGATCCTCGGGCATGCCGAGGCCGAACGACTACGCCGGATGGCGTCGGTCGTTGACGCGCGCGCCGACGTTGCGGCGCGCGCGTCGAAACTCAGCCCTGGGCCGAAACGATGAAGTTGACGGCGTCGCCGACGGTCTTCAGGTTCTTGACCTCTTCGTCGGGGATCTTGACGTCGAACTTCTCTTCGGCGTTGACGACGATGGTCATCATCGAGATCGAGTCGATGTCGAGGTCGTCCGTGAACGACTTGTCCAACTCGACGGTGTCGGTGGCGATTCCGGTCTCGTCGTTGATGAGCTCGGCCAGGCCCGCGAGGACCTCTTCGGTGGACAGTGCCATGTCGTTTCTCTCCTTGTGTGGTGCGTGTTAGTCGGGTGTAGGGGTGACCGTGTCGATCCTAGGGCAGGCGCACGACCTGGGCGCCGTAGACGAGCCCGGCACCGAACCCGATCTGAAGGGCGAGGCCGCCGCTCAGCTCAGGGTGCTCTTCCAGCAGCCGGTGGGTGGCGAGCGGGATCGAGGCGGCCGAGGTGTTGCCGGTCGTCTGGATGTCGCGGCCGATCATCACGTGCTCCGGCAGCTTCAGCTGCTTGGCGAGCTCGTCGATGATGCGCATGTTGGCCTGGTGCGGAACGAACGCGGCAAGGTCGTCGGCGGTGATGCCTGCGGCCTCGAGCGCCTGCTTGGCGACCTTGGCCATCTCCCAGACGGCCCAGCGGAACACGGTCTGTCCCTCCTGGCGCATGGTGGGCCACGGCTTCTCGCCGTCGAGGTACTCCTCGAAGGTCGCGTTCATGCCGACCGCGTCCCACTTCGAGCCGTCGGAACCCCAGACGCTCGCCGCGATGCCCGGCTCCTCGGCCGGACCGACGACAACGGCGCCGGCGCCGTCGCCGAGCAGGAACGAGATCGAGCGGTCTTCCGGGTGCACGTACTGGGACAGCTTCTCGGCGCCCACGACCAGCACGTACTCGGCGGCGCCGCTGCGGATGAGCGCATCGGCCTGGGCGATGCCGTAGGTGTATCCGGCGCACGCGGCGCTGATGTCGTAGGCCGGAGCCGGCGTCACGCCGAGGCGGTCGGCGAGCAGGGACGCCATCGACGGGGTGACGGCGACGTTGCTGATCGTCGAGACCAGCACGGCGCCGATCTTCTCGCGCGGAACTCCGGCCTTCTCGAGCGCCTCGTTCGCCGCCGTCTCGGCCAGGTCGACCGCGTTGATGCCCTTGCTGGCCCGCTTGCGCGTGACGACGCCGGTGCGCTGCCGAATCCACTCGTCGCTGGAATTGATCGGGCCGATCAGGTCCTCGTTCGGAACGACGAGATCGCCGCGCGCGGCGCCGAAGCTCAGGATCCGGGTGTACTGGGCTCCGCTGGACTGCGTCAGGGTGGGGGTGCTCATGCTGCTCCGTCGATGAGGGCCTGCGCGGCCGGGAGGTCGTCGGGCGTCTTGACCGCGACGGTGGGAAGGCCTTTCAGCCCACGCTTGGCGAGACCGACGAGGGCGCCCGCGGGGGCGAGTTCGACAATTCCGGTGATTCCGGCGGCCGCGAACGCCTCCATCGTCAGATCCCAGCGCACCGGGCTGGCGACCTGTCCGACGATGAGGTCGAGGTAGGCGGCACCGCTGCCGACGGTGCTGCCGTCGCGGTTGGTCCAGATGGTGGTGGTCGGGTCGCTGACCGCGACGTCGGCGGCGGCCTCGCGCAGCGTCTCGACGGCCGGGGCCATGAAGCGGGTGTGGAAGGCGCCGGCGACCTGCAGCGGGATCACGCGCGCGCCGGGCGGCGGGGTCTCCTTGAGACGCTCGAGCGCCGGAAGCTCGCCCGCGACGACGATCTGGCCGCCGCCGTTGAAGTTGGCCGGTTCGAGGCCCAAGGCGGCGAGCATGCCGAGCAGTTCGCCCTCGTCGGCGCCGATGACGGCGCTCATGCCGGTCTTGACCTCGGCGGCGGCGGAGGCCATCGCGCGACCGCGCAGGGCGACCAGGCGCATCGCGTCGGCTTCGCTCAGAATGCCCGCACCGGCCGCGGCGGCGAGCTCGCCGACCGAGTGGCCGGCGATGCCGGCGAGGCGACCCGCGCGCGCGGAGCTGTCGCCGAGCACGGCGCGCAGCGACAGCAGCGAGGCGGCGACGATGAGCGGCTGGGCCACCGCGGTGTCGCGGATCGTGTCGGCGTCCGAGGTGGTGCCGTGGGCGGCCAGATCGACCCCCGAGGCCTCGGCGAGTTCGCCCAGATGTGCGGCGATCGCGGGCTCGGCGAGCCAGGGTTCCAGGAATCCGGGGGTTTGCGAGCCCTGACCGGGCGCAACGATGACGACACTCACGCCCTCCAGTCTGTCAGCCGTCGCCCGGTGGTGCGAAACAGGTGCCACGAAGTATCGGCGGAAAGACTGGAGAGAACCTACAGGCGGACTAGGTGTAGTTCCTCGACACGTTGTGAACGCCTGAGGTAGACGAAGACCTCCGGGAACGATGTGGGTAACCACACTCATATCGTTTCCACGGAGGTCTTCGTGACTCACGCTAACGCGCCCTTCACCCCGG